>WNFC01013287.1_pt1 | contig 10352 bp, 10 predicted proteins | sample 5400541 | NCBI WGS metagenome assembly WNFC01 (sample SAMN13153342, study PRJNA577476) | soil metagenome | isolation source: 120 cm saprolite under Douglas fir tree site 2 hole 2 replicate 1 | place: USA:California | collected 2015-04-18 | reverse complement strand
GGCCAGTGGGTGGTGAACTACGGCCTGCTGCTCGACTACCGGACGCAGGGCTGGGACACGGTGGTGACGACCAACGTGGACAACGTCACCACGCTGGCCCAGTTCACCTCGCTTCGCGCCGACGTGGTCAAGCGCGACGCCAAGTTCTACCAGCCGGACTTCTTCCTCTCGCTGAAGCGGCGCAAGTGGCGGCTCGATCTCGAGGTCGCCTCCAGCATCGGGAACGTGGGCAACCGCGCTTCGCGCGAGGTGGACCTCGCGGCCAGCCCGCAGCTCACGCAGCCGATCAGCTTCTTGCAGTTCGGCGGGGCGTTGCAGACCGACCTGGCGCTGCTGCCGGCCGACGCGCTGCTCGTCGGCGTCGAGGCGGGCGCCGCCTCGGGTGACAAGGATGCGTATGGTTTCGGCGCGCGCCCCTGGCGCTCGGGGTCGGGCGACCTGCAGGATCCGAGGGCTCCAGGAATCGATCCGTACCGGACGGCGGGTCCTGGCGACATCGACGGAAACCACCTCGATTTCAGCACCGGCCCCGGCGGCAAACCCCACGACCGGGTGAACAACTTCGTCTTCAACCGCGCCTTCAACGTGGACATGATCCTCTTCCGCAACATCGTGACCGCGGTGACCTCGGCCTGGTACGTGAAGCCGTCGCTGCGGTATCGGCCCACCGGGCGCAAGACGGGGGGCGGCGACGACACCGGATTCGAGATCCTGGCCTCGATGATGTACGCGCGGGCGTTCTACAAGGAGAACACCCCCGGTCTCTCCAAGGGGCTCGGCCTCGAGCTGAACCTGGGGATCACCTACGACACCTCCGACCGGTTCCACAGCGGGTTCGCCTACGGCCTGCTGCTGCCGTTCGATGGGCTCCGCAACCTGAACCCGCCGGCGGGACTGTCGGGGAGCCCCTCCATCGCGCACGCGATGAAGTTCATCCTCGCCATCCCGTTCTGATGCTGCGCGCGGCGGTGGCGGCGGTGGTGCTCGCGACCGCGTACTGCGGCGCGAAGGGACCGCCCCAGCCGCCGGCGAGGGAGGCGCCCGACGCGGGAGCGGCAGGCTCGACCTCGAACGAGGGTGGCTCCGCTCGCGGAGCCACGACGTACTCTGCCGCGCCGGCTTCTGAGCCGGGGCGGCAAACCTCGACGCCCGACTCCGGATCCGGCTGGCCGGTCACGCCGACCCGTTCCGCCGACGCCGGCCCGCCGTGAACCACTTCGTCCGACGGCGCGGAGAGCTGTACTGCGAGCGCGTGCCGCTTCTCCGCATCGCGCAGCAGGTGGGCACGCCGGCGTACGTCTACTCGACGGCGACGCTGCTGCGGCACGCGCGCGTGTTCCGCGCCGCGCTGCGCGGGCTCGACGTCCTGCCCTGCTACGCCGTCAAGGCGGCGGGGAACCTGGCCATCCTGCGTCTCCTCGCCGGGGAAGGCTTCGGCTTCGACATCGTCTCCGGCGGCGAGCTGCACCGGGCGCTGCGCGCGGGCGCCGACCCGCGCCGCATCGTCTTCTCGGGGGTGGGCAAGCGTGACGACGAGCTGCGCGCGGCGCTGCGCGCCGGAATCCTCCAATTCAACTGCGAGAGCGAGGAGGAGCTCGAGCAGCTCGACGCGGCGGCGCGGTCCATGCGCCGGTGCGCGCCGGTCGCCGTGCGCGTGAACCCCGAGGTCGACGCGCGCACGCACCCGTACATCGCCACCGCGGTGGCCACCTCGAAGTTCGGGGTGCCGGCGGAGCGGGCGCGTGCGGCGTTCCGGCGCGCCGGCCAGCTGCGCGGGCTGGAAGTGGTCGGACTCGCCTGCCACATCGGCTCGCAGATCGGCGAGGTGCGCCCCTTCGTCGAGGCGGCGCTGAAGATGCGGGCGCTCTACGAAGAGCTGCGCAAGGGCGGGCACGACCTGCGCCGCCTCGACCTGGGGGGCGGGCTGGGGGTGCCCTACGGAGACGGACCGGATCCCGCCTCGCCGGAGCAATATGGCCGCGCGCTCGCGCGCGCGCTGCGCGGGATCGACGCGCGCATCCTGGTCGAGCCGGGCAGGCTCCTGGTGGCGAACGCGGGCGTGCTTCTCGCGCGCATCCTGCTGTGCAAGCGCGGCGCGGGCGGCCGCCGTTTCGCGGTCGCCGACGCCGGGATGAACGACCTGCTCCGGCCCGCCTTGTACGGCGCGTACCATGCGGTCGAGCCCGTTGCGCGTCCGCGGAAGGGCAGCGAGCTGGTCGACCTGGTGGGCCCGGTGTGCGAGAGCGCCGACGTGCTGGCGGCGCGCCGCCGCCTGCCACCGCTTTCGAGCGGCGACCTCGTCGTGCTGCGCACCGCCGGCGCGTACGGGATGTCGATGGCCAGCCAGTACAACGGACGGCCGCGGCCGGCCGAGGTGCTGGTGTCCGGCGACCGTTTCCGCGTCGTCCGCCGCCGCGAGACGGTGTCCGACCTGGTCCGCGGAGAGACGATCTGACCTGGCACCGCGTTGCGGCGCCCTCGGGCCGACAGTAGAGTCCCCGTTCCGCGCGGCTTCGCCGCGCCGGGAGGACACCGTGCTCAGCTTGCGCGGCTCTTTCGTCGCCCTGGTGACGCCGTTCCGCGACGGCAAGGTGGACGAGCCCGCCCTGCGCTCGCTCCTGCGCTGGCAGCTCGAGAAGGGGACCGACGGTCTCGTGCCGTGCGGCACCACCGGCGAGGGCGCGACGCTCGCGCCCGAGGAAGCCGTGCGCGTGGTCCGCATCTGCGTGGAGGAGGCGCGCGGCCGGGTCCCGGTGGTGGCGGGCTGCGGCACCAACTCGACCGCGACGACCATCGACAACGTGCTGCGCGTCAAGGAGGCCGGCGCGGACGCCGCGCTGGTGGTCACGCCCTACTACAACAAGCCCACGCAGGAAGGCCTCTTCCGGCATTTCGAAGCGGTCGCTTCGCGCGGCGGCTTGCCGGTGGTGGTCTACAACGTCCCCAGCCGGACAAGCGTGGACATCCTGCCCGAGACGCTGGGCCGCCTCTCCCGCGTGCCGGGGATCGTCGCGGTCAAGGAGGCGAGCGGGAACGTGGTGCGCGTCGCCGAGATCCAGGAGCGCTGCGAAGGCAGGCCCTTCGCAATCCTCGCCGGCGACGACATGTTCACCCTGCCGACGCTGGCGATGGGCGGCCAGGGCGTCATCTCGGTGGTGGGAAACGTGGCGCCGGGAGACCTCGCCACGCTGTGCGACGACTTCTTCGCCGGCCGCCTCGAGGCCGCCCGGAAGGCGCAGGTCCGCTTCGCGCCCCTGGTGCGCGCGCTGTTCTGCGAGACCAACCCGCTTCCGGTGAAGCACGCGCTCTTCCGCATGGGGAAGATCGGCCCCGAACTGCGCCTGCCCCTGGTGCCCGTCTCCGAGAAGGGCGCCGCGCAGGTCGAGGCGGCGCTCGAGGCGTACGGCCTGACATGAAGCCGGTCCGCGTCGTGGTGTGCGGGGTGGCGGGCCGCATGGGCGGCCGCGTCCTGCATGCCCTGCGCGGCGAGGACGGGATGCAGGTAGTGGGCGCCACCGAGCGGCCGGACAGCCCGCAGGTGGGGCTCGACGCCGGCGCGGTCGCAGGTGGGCCGCCGCTGGGCATCAGCGTCTCTGGCTCGCTGGAGGCGGCCCTGGAAAAAGGCGCGGACGTGGCGATCGACTTCACCGCGCCCGCCGCCGCGCAGCACCACGCGCAGGTCTGCGCGGCGCGGAAGGTGGCGCTGGTGCTGGGCACGACGGGCATCTCGCCGCAGGGACGCGCCGACATCGCCGCGCGGGCCCGCGAGGTCCCCATCGTGCTGGCGCCCAACATGAGCGTGGGCGTCAACGCGCTTTTCCGGCTGGTGGGCGAGGCCGCTCGCGCGCTCGGGCCCGCGTACGAAGTGGAGATCGTGGAGACGCACCACCGCGGCAAGAAGGACGCCCCCTCCGGGACGGCGCTGCGCCTCGCGGAAGTGGCGGCGGACGCGCTGAAGCTCGACCGGGGCACGGCCTTCGTCTACGAGCGCCGCGGCGAGACCTCCGCGCGTCGCCCCGGCACCATCGGGCTGCAAGCGCTTCGCGGAGGTGACGTGGTGGGCGACCACACCGTGTTCTTCCTCGCCGACGGCGAGCGGCTGGAGCTGACCCACCGGGCGACTAGCCGGGACAACTTCGCGCGGGGCGCGGTGCGCGCCGCGCGGTGGGTGACGGGCAAGCCGCCGGGGTTGTACGACATGCAGGACGTGCTGGGATTCGCGGGAGCGACGAAGTGACCAAGCCTGTGCGCATCGCGCGGTACCTGGGGGAGGGCGGAGAGATCCTCGAAGGCATCGTCGAGGGCGACGAGATCGCGGAGGTGAGCGGTCTCGACTCGATGCTGCGCGGCGGGAGGCGCGTGACCGGCAAGCCGCGCAAGCTCTCGCAGGTGCAGCTGTTGCCCTGGGGCATGGGGCGCAAGGTGGTCGGGGTGGGCAAGAACTACGCGGCGCACGCCAAGGAGCTGGGCAGCGACGTCCCCAAGGAGCCGCTGCTGCTCGTCAAGGTGTCCTCGTCGCTCATCGGCCACGGGCAGTCCATCGAGCTGCCGCCCGCGTCGCGCGAGGTGCACCACGAGGCCGAGCTGGCGGTGGTCATCGGGGAGCGGCTGCGGCGCTCGAGCGAGAAGGAGTGCGCCGCCGCCGTCGCCGGCGTCACCTGCCTGAACGACGTCACCGCGCGCGACATCCAGCGCGCGGAGGGCCAGTGGACCCGCGCCAAGGGGTTCGACACGTTCTGCGCGATCGGCCCCTGGGTGTCGGTGGGGCTCGACTGGAGCGACCTGCGCGTCATGTGCCGCGTGAACGGGAAGGTGAAGCAGGACGGCCGCACGCGCGACCAGATCTTCCCGGTGCCGCGGCTGCTCGCCTTCATCTCCGCCGGCATGACGCTCGAGCCGGGCGACGTGGTGACCACCGGCACGCCGGACGGCGTCGGACCCATCGAGGCGGGCGACACCGTCGAGATCGAGGTGGAGGGCGTCGGCGTCCTGCGCAACCCCGTGGTCAAGGCCGGATGAAGCCGCCGCTGAACCCGCTGCTGGGCAGGCTCGCCGGGTACTTGCAGGAACAGGCCAACGCGCAGCGCGACGCGGCGCTCCGGCGCGGCGGGCCGGTCTACGACTTCGGCATCGGTGACCCGCGTGAGCCGACGCCGCCCTTCATCCGCGAGGCGTTCAAGGCGGCGGTGCCGGAGGTGTCGCAGTACCCGTCGGTCTCGGGCATCCCGGAGCTGCGCAAGGCGGTCGCAGGGTACCTGCAGCGTCGTTTCGCGCTGTCGCTCGACCCGGACCGCGAGATCCTGCCCTGCCAGGGAGCGAAGGAGGCGCTCTTCCACCTGCCGCTCGCGGCGCTCGATCCCGCCCGGCCGCTCTGCTGGTACCCCGATCCCGCCTACCCGGTGTACGAGCGCGCGATCCTCTTCGCCGGCGGCACGCCGCGCACGCTGCCGCTCCGGGCGGAGCGCGGCTTCTTGCCCGACCTCGACGCGGTGCCCGCGGCCGACTGGCGGCGGACCTCGATCGTCTACGACAACTACCCGCACAACCCGACCGGCGCGGGCGCGCCGCGGGCGCACCACGAGAAGCTCGCGGCGCTGGCGAAGCAGCACGGGTTCCTGCTCGTCTGCGACGAGCCGTACGTCGACCTCTACGTGCACGAGCCGCCGCACACCGCGCTGCAGGTCGCTCGCGAGAACGTGCTGATCGTGCATTCGCTCTCCAAGCGGAGCGGGATGACGGGGTACCGCAGCGGCTTCATCGCCGGCGAGCCGGACTTGATCGCGCAGCTGCGCGAGGCCCGCGCGAACTTCGGAGTGGCGCCGCAGACGATGGTGCAGCGGGCCGCGGCCTTTGCGTGGAGCGACGACGCGCACGTCGAGGAGCGCCGGCGCGTGTTCGCCGACAAGCGCGCGCTGATCCTCTCCCACTTGCGCACGCTGGGGTTGCAGGTCGGCGGCGAAGGCGCGTTCTACCTCTGGGTCCACGTGCCGCCCGGCGAGACCAGCGAATCGTACGCGGCCCGCCTCGCCTCGCGCGGCATCCTGGTGGTCCCCGGCCCCAACTTCGGCCCCGCGGGCCAGGGCTTCATCCGCCTCGCCATGGTCCCCACGCTAGAAGACTGCAAAAAGGCCATCGCCGCCTGGCCAGCCTGAATCCGGACTCAACTGCGTTTCACGGGAGCGCGGGAGGCCCGGGAGCGCGGGAGCTGTTTTTTCACCAGCATCCTCCCGCCCTCCCCTATCTCCCGCGCTCCTCTGAAACGAGAGACATCATTCCGTGCTGCGCGGCCGGCGGGAACGTGCAATCCTTCCGGGCATGCAGGACCCGACCAATCCGGAACTGAGGCTGCCGGAGGCGAGCGCGGCGGAGCTGCGCGCGCAGGTCGAGGCCATCCTGCAGGACCGGGCCTTGTTGCAGAAGGGGCATGCGCGCGCGGTGCGCGAGGTCGTCTACCGGCTCGACCAGGGTGAGCTTCGGGTCGCGGAGCGGACCTCCGGGCCAGAGCGGTGGATCGTGCACGGCTGGATCCAGCAGAGCATCTCGCTCTACTTCGCCGTGGCGCCGCTGGAGACCTACCAGGCGGGGGACCTCGAGTTCCACGACAAGGTCCCGCCCAAACGCGGGCTCGCGGCCACCGGCGTCCGCGTGGTGCCCCCCGGGGTCGTTCGCTACGGCGCGCACGTCGAGAAGGGCGCGATCGTCATGCCGGGCTACGTCAACGTCGGCGCGCGGGTCGGCGCGGGATCCATGGTGGACACCTGGGCGACCGTCGGGTCCTGCGCCCAGGTGGGCCGCAACGTGCACCTCTCCGGCGGGGTCGGCCTGGGCGGGGTGCTCGAACCGCCCGGGGCGCGGCCGGTGATCGTCGAGGATGGCGCGTTCGTCGGCAGCCGCTGCATCGTGGTCGAGGGCTGCCTGGTCGAGGAGGAGGCGGTGCTGGGCGCGGGGGTGGTGCTCACCGCCTCGACGCCCATCTACGACGTCACCTCTGCGCAGGAGCGCGTCCTCAAGGGGCGCGTACCGGCGCGCAGCATCGTGATCCCCGGAATGCGGCCGCGCCGGTTCCCCGCCGGCGAGTACCTCACCCCGTGCGCGCTGATCATCGGCCAGCGCGGAGAGAGCACGGACAAGAAGACCTCGCTCAACCAGGCGCTGCGCGACTTCGGGGTGTCCGTTTGAGCGAGATGCGGGAGATGCTCGCCGAGCTGACCCGCGCGCTCTGCGACGTGCGCAGCCCGGTCGGCGAAGAGGCGGCGCTGGCGGAGCAGCTCGCGTACCGCCAGGGCTCCGAGCGCATCGGCAACTCAGTGGTGCTTGGCCGCGTGACCGGGTCGAAGCCCGCGGTCGCGCTCTTCGGCCACGTCGACACCGTCCCCATCCAGGAGGGCGACTTCCCGGCGTACAGGTCCGGCGGCCGCGTCCACGGGCGCGGCGCTTCCGACATGAAGGGGGCGCTGGCGGTGATGATCGCGATCTGGGAGCGGCTCGACCGCAAGCGCCTGCCGGTCGAGCTGGTCTGCGTCTTCTACGACCGCGAGGAGGGGCCGTACCAGCAGAGCGGCCTGGGACCGCTGCTGGAGGCGAGGCCCGACCTGCGCCGCGCGTCGCTCGCGCTCTGCCTGGAGCCGACCGACCTGGCGCTGCAGGTGGGGTGCTGTGGGTCGCTGCACGCCACCCTCGCCTTCGCTGGGCGCTCGGCCCACAGCGCGCGGCCGTGGCAGGGCAAGAATGCGGTACACGAGGCAGGCGCATTGTTGCAGCACTTGAACGGATTGCCGCCGCGCGAAGTCTCCTTCGGCGAGCTGACCTATCGCGAGGTGATGTCCGTGACGCGCATCGAAGGGTTCACCGGCCGCAACGTCGTGCCCGCGCGCTGCGAGCTGAACCTGAACTTCCGCTTCGCGCCGGGCCGCCGCGTCGAGGACGCCGAGGCCGAGGTCCGCGCGCTGGCTGACCGCTTCGGCGCGGAGTGCACCGTGATCGATCGCGCGCCCGCGGGGCCCGTGGTGCTGGACAATCCGCTGGTGCGGAAGCTGCGCGCGCTCAGCGGCGTGCCGGTCGAGCCGAAGCAGGCTTGGACCGACGTGGCGCGGCTGGGGCTCGCCGGGATCCCCGCGGTGAACTTCGGACCCGGCGAACAGGCGCAGGCACACCAGAAGGGGGAGAGCTGTTCGGAGGAAGCGCTGGAGCGCGGGTATCTGTTGTTGCAGAGGTTCCTGACGGAGGCGGCGTGATGATCGACGCGTTCATCGGGCTCGGCGCCAACCTGGGCGACCGGATGGAGACGCTGCGCGCCGCCGTGGAGCAGCTCGCCCGTGAGCCCGGCTTCCTCCTCCGCGGGACGTCCCGGGTGTACGAGACGGAGCCTGTCGGTCCGCCTCAGCCGCGCTACCTGAACGCCGTCGTCCGCATCGGCACCTTGCTCTCGCCGCGGGTGACGCTGCGCCGGCTGCTCGAGATCGAGGAGCTCCTCGGCCGGGTGCGGCGGGAGCACTGGGGCTCGCGGGAGATCGACCTCGACCTCCTCCTCTACGGCGACCGCATCGTGGCCGAGGGCGCGCTGCGCGTCCCGCATCCTCACCTGCACGAGCGGGCCTTCGCGCTGGTGCCGCTGGCGGAGATCGCGCCCGACGCGTACCACCCGCAGATGGCGCGCTCCGCCGCCGAGCTGCTCGCCGCCCTTCCCGAGGCGGACCGCGCCGGCGTCCGCCTCGTGGGCCCGCTGCGCAGGGCGGTGCCCGAGCCCGAGCCAGAGGGGGAGGGCGGACCCGGCGGCCCCCCTCCGCTGCCCGACCCCTTCCCGACGGTCTGCTGACGAATCGCTGGAAACCGGCCGGCCCGCCGGGCTACACCACGCCCATGGTTCGCTCCGCCGCGGTGGCCGCCTGCGTCCTCGCCCTCGCTTGCTCCCGGAAGGAGCCGCCGACGCCGGCTTCCGCCGACGCCGGCCCGCTGGCGAACCTCGACACGAACGACCCGAAGGCGCTGCTGGCGGCGGTCGATCAGATGGGAACCTGTACTACGAGAACGGCCGCTACCTGGACGCGGCGGACTCGCTGCGGCAGGCGCTGGCGATCTCGGCGCCGTTCGAGGCGCGCGCGCAGGAGCTGCGCGACCGGCAGGTGAAGCCCGCCAAGGACCTGCCGCCGGAGTGCCGGCGCAGCGCCCAGGGATACGGGCTCGAGCAGATCGCGCAGGCCGCGCGCAAGCTGGATCCCGAGCGCGAGCGCCGCTGCCTCGATTCGGCGTTGCAGATGGCGATCGATGCCCGCTCGCGCCGGGGCAACGCGCTCTACCTGGTCGGGAACCCCGACGGCGCCCTCGCCGAGCACCGCCGCGTTCTGGCCGAGTCGCCCGATCATCCCGAGTCGCTCTTCTTCGTCGGCGCCATCCTGCTGGAGCAGAGCCGTGGAGAGAAGGCGAAGCTCGAGGAGGGGAAGAAATACTGGCGCAAGCTGCTCGCGGTCGCGCCGGACAGCCCGCGCGGGGCGCTGGTCAAGGACAGCCTGCCGCGCGCCGACGAGATCTTCGCGCCCAAGGCGCAGGCGGGAGGCGCGATGCCTCCGGGCCAACCGGACGTCTCCGGGCTGCCGCCCGGACATCCGCCCATCGCCGGCAACGCGCCGTCCGCGCCGATGGCGCACCGGGGGGCCGCTCCGGAGGAGCTCCCGGCGGTCGATCCGCAGCAGCTCCAGGCGGTGGCCGAGGCGGCGCAGAACACGGAGCGCACGCCCGAGCTGGAGAAGGGGCTCGACCAGCTGACCGCGCAGGCGGAGGCTTTGCTCGATCAGGGCAAGTACCAGGAGGCGCGCGACACCATCGTGCGCGTGATGCCGATGCGGCCCAACGACGCGCGGACGGCGGCAGCCATGGGGGCGGCGATGCGCGGCCTGGGCCGCGAGCAGATGGCGGAGCGCACGCTCTCGCGCGCGCTGGAGATCGACCCCAGGCAGCCCCGCGCGCTCTACGAGATGGGGAGGCTGCTGGCCGCGCGCGGCGACAAGGCCGGGGCGACCGAGAAGATGCGCGCCGTCCAGGCCGCCGACGCGAAGTTCGCCCGGTCCCACGGCATCGCGCAGGAGCTCGCGCGCCTGAAATAGCGGGCTAGAACCGGTATCGCACGGCGAGATCGAACGTTGGCAGGACGGTCGGGAGGAGCCCCTTGAAGCAGAAGGTGCAGGGGGAAACGTCGTCGGCCAAGATGAACAGGGCGCCGCCGCCGAGCTGCAGTTCGACGTGCCTGCCCTTCCATTCGTAGCCGCTCGTCAAGGTCATCGCGTCGCTGCGCTCGTAGAAGCCCGACGTTCCGTTGCGGGAATAGTGGAAGTAGGACCCGAGCAAGTAGAAAGTGT
>WNFC01068850.1_pt1 | contig 10355 bp, 10 predicted proteins | sample 5400541 | NCBI WGS metagenome assembly WNFC01 (sample SAMN13153342, study PRJNA577476) | soil metagenome | isolation source: 120 cm saprolite under Douglas fir tree site 2 hole 2 replicate 1 | place: USA:California | collected 2015-04-18 | reverse complement strand
GGGGTGGGGACGGCGTCGGAGAGGGCGGGAGCGGAGCCGCCGGCCAGGATGCGGTAGGCGCTCCAGGCGCCGAGCACCACCTTCACGTAGGTGCGCGTCTCGCGGTAGGGGATCTCCTCCACCCACCGGTCCAGCGGCTGGCCCGCGGAGCGCACGGCCCAGGGCGCGGCGACGCGCGGGCCGGCGTTGTAGGCCGCCGCGGCGATGGCCGGGTCGCCGAACCGCCCCAGCAGCTCGGACAGGTACCAGGCGCCCAGGTCGATCGCCGTCTGCGGCTCGGCCATGTCCGAGTCGGTCGGCGAGGGCCGGCCCAGCACGATGGCCGCGCGCCGGGCGGTGGCCGGCAGGAGCTGCATCAGGCCCACCGCGCCGGCGGCGCTGCGGGTGTCCGGCTTGAACAGGCTCTCGCGCCGCGCGACCGCGAGCAAGAGGTACGGATCGACCCCCGCGCGCGCGGCGCTCGAGCCGACGTGGGGAGCGTACGCCGCGGGGTACGCCCCCTCGAGCAGCGCGGGGTCGGCGCCGGGCCGCGGCGTCTTCCACCCGAGCAGCGACTGCGCCAGCGCGAGCGACCGGTCATACCTCTGCGCGCGCTCGTACACGGGCAGCGCGAGCACGGCCTGCGCCGGTCGCTGCCGCACGAACCGGTCCGCCTCCGCGCCGGCTTCGGCGAGCAGGCCCAGGCGGAACAGGTCGGCGGCCAGCGCGAGACGCGGCGGGAGCGGATCGCCCCGGGGCGGCGGGGCAGGGGGCGGAAAAGGCGGCGGTTCCGGATCCACCTGCCCGAGCCGCTGGCGCGCGAGCAGGCCGTAGTACCCGAGGGGGTCGATCTCCACCACGCGCCGGAGGAACACCCCCGCCGGGCGCGGGTCCGCCACGCGTGATTGCCAGTACAGCCCCTGGGCCCGCTGGGCGTCGGAGTCGGCGCTGGCGGTGAACTCGGCGAACCGCTCCGCGGCGTCGGGCAGACCGCGCCGGTACGAAAGCCAGGCCACCGTCCAGCGCGCATCGGACGCGTGCGCTCCGGTCCGCCGGCGCGCGATCCGGGCGAGGCGGCGGCGCGCGTCCGCTTCGTTGCCCTGGTCGAGCTGCAGCCGCGCGGCGACGTACGCCGCCTCCTCGGCCTCGCCGGACTGCGGGTAGCGCCGCGCCAGCTGGTCGAGGATGCGCACCGCCTCGGGATCGTTTCCGCGCCGGGCGCGGTCTCGCGCGAAGAGCATCCCGGCGGGCGCCGCGACGCGCGGAGGGCCGTCCTTCCAAGCCGAGGTGAGCGCGGGCCCGGCCTCGCCCCGCCGGCCGTCGGCGGCCAGCGCGCGAGCGAGGGTCAGCTGGGCCTCGGCCGCCTCGCCGCCGCGCAGCGCCTTCACGGCCGCCTCGGCCTGCGCGACCGCGGCGCCGGGCTTGCCAGCGGAAAGCAACCGCTGCGCGCGCAGGAGCAGCTCGCGCCCGCTGGGCTCCGGCAGGGGCCGTCCGGAGACCTCGGACAGCCGCGCCTCTTCCGCGCGCGCAGTCTGGGCGGCGGGGTGCTCGGGATGCTCGAGCCAGAACTCCCGCCACTGCCGCGCCCCCTCCCGAGCGACCTCTTCTTCCCCTGCGTCGACCCGGCCCGAGAACGCTTCGGCCCGGATCAGGTCGAGTCCGGCCCGGACGTCGCCCGGCTGGGCGGGGAGCTGCGCCGCCTTCCGGGCCTGCTCCGCCGCCTGGGCGAATTCGCCGGTCCCGAGCAGGGCGTCCGCGAGCAGCGCCGACGCGCGGATCCCCGCCGGCCCGTCCGGGTCCGCCTGCGCGGCGGCGCGCAGGGGTTCCAACGCGTCCGCGGGGCGGCCGGCCAGCACGAAGGCCTCCCCGTGGAGCTTGGCCGCGTGCGCCGCCAGGTTTCCCGTCCTTGCTCCCTGGAGGGCCTGAGCGGCATCGGCGAGCCGGCCGAGTGCGAAGAGCGCTCGGCCCCGCACCAGCGCGCATCCCGGGTCCGGGAGACACGACTCGGCCCCCGCGGCGGCCTCGTCCAGCCGCCCCGCGGACAGGGCGGCGCCCGCCTGCTCGGATGTTGGCTGGCCAACGCCTGCCGCGGCCAGGAGGAGCGCCTGGAGCAGGGCGCCCGACGCGAAAATTGTCATTGCGTCACAATGCCTTGCATCCCGGTCGGTCGATGCCTATCCAGCGTCGGTCACTGTGCGACTGGCGAGGCCTGACGCGTTCTGTTATACGCCCCGCCTTCATCGCTGGACCAGGAGGATTTTCCGCATGCGCGTCATGGCCAAGCCGATGCCAACCGAGCTGACCACGCCGATCAATCTCGAGGGGAATCGCAAGATGTCCGTCGAGGCGCACCGGAACCTCTTCTGCACCGCGTACGACGACTGCCTCAACGAGGCCGTGAAGCGCGGCTGGAACAGCTTCACCTGCGTGCGCTGCCCGAACTACACCATCGCGGAGTCTCCGGAGCATTCGATCGAGGCGTTCGCCACGCAGCGCAAGTCCGCCTAGCCGGCTACCGGGCATAGAGCAGCAGCACCCAGAGCCTTCCCGCCCCATAGGTGTCCGAGCTGGCGTAGATCGCCCCGACCCCGAGCCGGGTCCACGCGGGAGACGCGAGGTTGGGCGAGGAACCCGTCGCCGAGGCTCCGCTCCCCACGAACGCCTCCGCGATGGCGCTGCGCAGCCGTGGCTGCGATCGCAGCGCCTCGTCCACCACCTGGCGCTGCAGGTCGCGCGACAGCTCGCCTCCGGACGCCAGCGCGCGCACCTCGCGAGACGCGATCGCGTCGAGGCGCGCGTCGCGGGCGAGCGGCTTGAGGCCCAGGGAACGGCGCTTTTGCTGCAGCAGGCGCGCGACCTCCCCCTCCGGGTCGCGCGACTGTTCGATGGGCGCGGCGAGGACCTCCGTGAGGTACACCCCCTCTGACCCGTCCGGCGAGGTCCCATTCGCGATGCCCAGGCCGAGGCGGCGGTGGTGCGGGTCCAGGAGGTTGGCCAGGTGCGCCGGGGACGAAGCGATGGCATCGTGCGCGGCGAGCGGATCGACGGAAAGCCCGATGTTCTCCCCTGCCGATCTGTAGGCATAGCCCGCCTTGCGGAGCCGATCGGTCATGCTTCCGTCCTCGGGGAGGACGTGGGCGAAGGTCCGGGTGCGGGCCATCTCGCGGCTGTGGCCTTCGGCGACGCCGTCCAGCGCCGGGTCGCGCTGCAGGGCGGGAAGCCCGCGCGCGGCGCGGAGGCGCCCGATCGCGTGCTCGACGGCGGCCAGCCCGGTATCGGTCCGCGGCTGTTCCGGCGGGGGCGACCCGGGCGGCTCGACGCCCACGAAGATGCGCCGGATGGCCACCACCTCCGGACCTCCCGGGCCGCTGGCCAGCACTTCCAAAGTGTGCTCTCCCCGCGCCGCGAGCGTGACCCGCGCGCGGAGCCGGCGTCCGTCCACCGAGACCGGCTGCTCCTCGGTGCGCCCGCCGGGAGCCAGGACGAAGAGGCGCGGCGACGAGAGCGAAGGCGAAAGCGTCGCGTCGACCTCCACCATCGCGCCGGGCTGCACCCGCCCGGGGATGGGCAAGAGGTCGGTCGAGAGGGCGGCGATACCTTGGCGATCCCGGAGACGGGGGAGGGCTCGTAGCTCTCCAGCGCGGCGTAGAACCCGAGCGAGCTTCCGGTGACCGGCGCGCGTTCCGCCTGGGCGGCGGCCACGAACGCCTGGGCGGCGCGCGTGAGCTCGGGGTCGACCGCGAAGGCGAGCGACGGGCAGGATCCGGCGACCGCTTCGCGCAGGGCCGCCTCGAGCGCCTGCTGGCCGGGGAGGCCCGCGTGCGCCGGGACCGCGAGCGCAGCGGCGAGGGCGAACAGCAGGAGGGGCACGCCCCGAGATTACTCGAATCCGGCCGGGGCGCTCGCTTTTGCCGCATCCGACCGGAATCGGTCGCCGGCAGGCGGGTCTTGGTGTAGACATCCTCCCCGGAGGCTTCGATGAGGCTCGGTTTCGGCGAAATCATGGTGGTCCTCGCGCTCGCGCTCCTCTTCTTCGGCCCGTCCAAGCTGCCGCAGCTGGGTGCCAGCCTCGGCGCCGCGCGCGGTAGGCGCAGTTCCGGTGTACGGTTGGAGCCGCATTGTCCCTGAGGCTCCAGCTGGTTGCGCTGTTCGCCGCGGTGCTGGCCGCGACGCTGCTCGTCGCCGCGGGATTCGGGCTCCGCATCGCGCAGAGATCCGTCGAGACCGAGGTGCGGGACCGCACCGTCGAGCTTGCCCGCGCCGCCACCGCGGCGCTGCGGCGCGCCGGCACCGACGACGAGCAGATCTCCGAGGAGCTGGCCGCCACCATCCGCATGCACCGCGGCCTCTTGCGCGCGGAGCTGGCCCGGCCCGCCGCGCTGGGACTCGATTCGGACTTCGTCTCGGCGCGGGTGACGGTCGAGGGGATCACCCTGACGCGCTGGCGCGGTCCTCTGCCCAGCCTGCCTCGCGCCTCGGCCATCGTCGACGAGCCCGAACAGGGACGCGCGCTGCGATGGGCGGAGCCGTTCACCGACGGCCGGGGAGCGCGGGCGAGGCTGGTCCTCATCGCCTCTCTCGCCGAGGCCGAGCGGCTCGTCTCGGCGGAGCGGCGGGCCCTGCTCGCCACCGCGGTGGCGGCCGGCCTGTTCCTGATCGGCGCCTTCTGGATCCTGCTGGGCCGGATCCTGGTGCGCCGCGTTGACCTGCTCTCCTCGACCATGCGAGCGGTGGAGAACGGGCTTTACGACGTGAGCGCCCCGGGACCGGCCGAAGGCGGCGACGAGCTGGCCTACCTGGCGCGCGGCTTCAACCGGATGCTGGCGCAGATCCGCGGGTTCAACGCCGAGCTGCGCGCGAAGATCGAGGACGCCACCGCCGAGCTGACCCGCAAGAACCGGGCGCTGGAGGAGCTGAACGAGCTCCTGGTGGCGGCCCGGCGCGACCTCACCGCGCAGGAGCGCCTGGCGGCTCTCGGCCAGCTCGCGGGGACCATCGCCCACGAGCTCGGCAACCCGCTCAACGCCGTGAGCGGCCACGTGCAGCTCCTCGCGCGGCGCACCGACCTGCCGGAGCCCGCCCGGGCCCAGGTCCAGATCGCGAATGCGGAAGTGCTGCGGATGGCCGAGACCATCCGGCGCTTCCTCGACCAGACGCGCGGGTTCAAGCCTTCGGCGGAGACGGTGCAGATGGAGCCGCTGGTGGACGAGGCGCTCGATCTGACGCTCGGGACAGAGGCGCGCGCCAAGATCCAGGTCCAGCGGGAGGTGCTGGACGGCGCCTCGGTGGTGCGCACCGATCCGGGCCTCGTCCGGCACCTGCTCACCAACCTGGTCGCCAACGCCGTCGACGCGATGCCCAACGGCGGCAAGCTCGAGGTACAGGCTCGCCGCGACGGGCCGGAGGTGGTCCTCCGGGTCGCGGACACGGGAAGCGGCATGGGTCCGGAGGTAAAGCGGCGCATCTTCGAGCCCTTCTTCACCACCAAGGCCGCCGGGATGGGCACCGGGCTGGGACTGGCCATCTGCAAGGAGATCGCCCGCGCGCTCAAGGGCCGCATCGACGTGGAATCGGAGCCCGGCCGCGGGTCGACCTTCACGGTTCGCTTCCCGGCAGAAGCGACGTCCTGATCGCGCTCAGGCCACGCCGCACTTCCGCGCCCCAGCGGAGGCCGCAACCTATCCCCCGACTTAGGTCTGTACTATGTGACCGGAGTGCGCCGCGCGGCGATTCGTTGGGGGGAAACCATGCGCAACTTTGCCGTCTTTCTCGCATTGCTCCTCGCGGCCTGCGGTTCGTCCACGCCGGGGCCTAGCAAGGCCTTCGAGCGGACCGTCGACGGCCAGTGCCCTTCGAACCCCCAGAAGCTCAAGGGCACCAAGCCTGAAGGCGCCGCTTGCGAGGACGCCCTGGAGTGCATTCCGACTTGCTGCTCTTGTAGCGGTGCCAACGCGAAGAATTGGCTCGGGGTCTCTTGCCGCGATGGCAAGCGCGCCAGTGGCGCGGTGGCTTGCTTCGACACGAAGGACGACCCGGTGCTTTGCAGCTAGTCACGGCGGATCCCGCGGCAGGTGCTTGCGACGTACGGACCGAAACGCTATCCTGTACGTACGATGCGCAAGAAGCTCGTTCGGACAGGCAACAGCCTCGCGCTCGTCCTCGACAAGGCCCTTCTCGAGGAAGCGAACATTGACGGAGATACGGAACTCGAGGTGTCCACCGACGGGCGCGTGTTGGTGGTCTCGCCCGTGTCGTCTCCGAAGCGCTCGGCCAAGCTACGCAAGATCGTCGAGCAGGCCCACCGCAAGTACGCCGGGGTATTCAAGCGGCTCGCGGAGTGAAGCCAGCCTTCCCCTCGCTCGACGAAGTTCTGGCGCTGCACGCCGATCAGATCTCCCGCTACGGCGGCGAGACCGGCATCCGCGACCTCGCGCTGCTTCAATCCGCGCTCGCGATGCCTCAGGCGACGTTCGGCGGCCAGTGGCTCCATCCTTCGCTGCCGGAGATGGCTGCCGCTTATCTATTTCACCTCATCCGCAACCATCCCTTCGTCGACGGGAACAAGAGGGCCGGGCTGATGTGCGCGATCGCGTTCCTCGGCTTGAACGACCTGGAGCTCGCGGCGGAACCACAACCGACAAGGCGCAGGTCGCGGTCTTCCTCAAGGCCAACACGCGCTAAGCTGGAGGCGCATGGGAGAGCTGGCTCGCATCCTGGTGGTGGACGACGACCTGGCCTCGCGCGGGCTGATGGCGCAGATCCTCGCCGAGGACGGCCACCAGGTGGCGGTCGCGACCGATGGGGCGGAGGCGCTGAAGCTCCTGCGCGAGGAGCAGCAGCGCGGCGGCGAGGGCTTCGACGCGGTGGTCAGCGACATCCGCATGGTCGAGGCGGACGGGCTCGAGGTGCTCGACTGGGTGGTGAAGAACGTCGTCGAGACGCCCGTGCTGCTGGTCACCGCCTTCGGCAACGTGGACGGCGCGGTCGACGCCATCCGGCGCGGGGCGTACGACTACATCTCCAAGCCGTACGACGTGAACGCCATCAAGCTGGTGGTGGACCGCGCCCTCCGGCACCGGCGGCTCAGCGCCGAGAACCGGCGGCTCAAGCGCGAGATCAGCGAGAAGTACTCGCTGCAGAACGTGGTCGGGCGCAGCGAGGTCATGCTGCAGGTCTACAAGACGGCGGCGCGAGTCGCGTCGACGGACGCGACCGTGCTGGTGGTAGGGGAATCCGGCACCGGGAAGGAGCTGGTGGCGCGCGCCATCCACGGGGCCTCGCGCCGGGCGCAGGGTCCGTTCATCGCCGTCGACTGTGGCGCGATCGCCGAGGGCGTGCTGGAGAGCGAGCTGTTCGGCCATGCGCGGGGCAGCTTCACCGGCGCGACGGGCGCCCGGCGCGGTCTGTTCGAGGAAGCGAGCGGCGGGACCCTGTTCCTCGACGAGATCGGCGACATCGGGCAGCGCATCCAGGGCCAGCTCCTGCGCGTGGTGCAGGAAGGGGAGATCCGCCGCGTCGGCGAGTCGTCCGCCGTGAAGGTGGACACGCGCGTGGTCGCGGCCACCAACAAGGACCTCGCCGCCGAGGTGAAGTCCGGTCGGTTCCGCGAGGACCTCTTCTACCGGCTGAACGTCGTCACCATCCGGCTGCCCCCGCTGCGCGAGCGCCCCGAGGACGTCCCGCTGCTGGCGGAGCACTTCGCCGCGCGGCACGCCGGCGCCCGCGGCGCGAACATCACCAACGAGGGCCGCGAGGCGCTGCTCGCCTACGATTGGCCCGGCAACGTGCGCGAGTTGGAGAACGCGGTGGCGCGCGCGCTGGCCCTGAACCCCGGAGGGACCATCCTGCCCGAGGACCTGCCCGAGGCGGTGCGCGATCAGTGGCGCAAGTCGCGCGGCCTGCCGGAACGCGCGCCCACGCCGCCCCAGGTGGCCGTCCTTCCTCCGCCGCCGGCGCCGGATCCGCTGCTGGCGGACCGCCCGACGCTGGATGAGCTGAACCGCCGGTACGCAGAGCGGGTGCTGCGCGATTTGGGCGGCAACAAGACCCGTGCCGCGGAGGCCCTCGGCATCGATCGGAAGACGCTGTCACGCCTGGTCGGACCCGAGGAGTGACAGTCCGTCACCCCGGTTGGGAAAAAATGACGGCCGCCGCCCGTCGGATCCTCGACGGTCGGCTGGATCTTCCGGCACCTTTCGACGTCCATCCACCTGCGCTCCCTAATGATTCCAGTGGGTTATGGTAGACCTGAAGAACTGGCCGGCCGCGTGCATCCAACGAGTGTTCAGCGTGGGCAGCAGCGCTCGCGTCGGAGGGACGGAAGATGCGCAGCCAAGCGAAGCAGGTGGGGCAGGACAGGGTCAGCCGGATCGTGCTCATCGGCCGCGTTCAACTGGCCTACGAGCACCTGAAGGAAACGATGCAGCGCTACCACGACGACTCGCCGCGCGCGCGCGCTGCGATCGCCGCGGCCCGGCGCCGGCTGTCGCTCCTGAACCGGGCGCTCGCGATGCTGGCGCTCGAGGTCGCGCAGCAGCCCGCGTAGCGCGAAAGCTATTCCGGGAATCCGGCGACGGCGCTCGCCAGGCCGTCCAGGGCCGAGAACGGCGTGTGCGCGACGCGGTTCTCGACGCACCAGCGGTGCAGGAAGCTCCCTTCGCGCGCCCAGACCGAGTCGGCCGACCGCGCCAGGCAGCGGTCCGCGAACCCGTCGCCCGCTCCGATCACGTGGCGCGCGCCCAACTTGCGCGCCTCGGCCACGGCGACGCGCTTGCACGAGCCGCACGCCGCGCAGCCCAGCTCGCGAGCGGCGTCCTCGGTGGGGAAACTTACCCGGAGGCTGCCGGGGCCGAAGACGCCCTCGTTGGCGAGGATCCGGACGTGAGCGCGCAGCTCCGGCGGAAGGTGCGCCTCGAGGATCGCCTCGATGTACTGCCGCAGCCCGCCCGACGCGAGGACGAACGGAGCGCCGCGCGCGCGGCACGCCGCGATCAGCTCGGAGAACCCTGGCCGCAGCCGCGCCTCCCGAGCCGCGAAGGCGCGCACTTCGTCCTCGCTCGCGAACACCTCGGTATAGATGGCCTGGATGATCCCGCGCGTGCCCAGCTCGCCGCGGCGGAACCGTGCGCTTTCCGCCTCCCAGTGCGCGGCACCGCCGAAGTGCTTGCTGATCTCGTCGCCGATGTCGAGGAGCGTGGCGGTGCCGTCGAAGTCGCAGACGACGGCGACCGGAGTGGTCTGCACCGGAGGTGCATAACCGGGCGAACGCGACTGTCGCAAGATCGAAGTTCCGAGCCATTGTAGACTCTCCTCGTGGAGGCCGAATCGTGATCGACGCCAAGGGTGCGGTCGCGCCCGGCGGGCCGCGCAGCGACGCCGAGCTGTTCGCCGAGGCGGCGCGGCGGGCGACGGCGCGCGAGCCCTTCGCGCTGTGCACGGTGGTGGCGACCGACCGGTCCGCGCCTCGCGACGCCGGCGCCAAGATGCTGGTCGCGCCGGACGGATCCATCTGCGGCACGGTGGGAGGCGGACCGCTCGAGGCGAGCGTCCTGTTCGAGGCGGTCCAGCTGCTGCGCGGGGGCGGCGGATCGGGGATGCGGCGGTTCGCGCTGACCACCGCGGGCGATGCCGCCGAGCCGCTTCCCGCGGTGCCGTCGCCGGGCGAGGACCTGGGCATGAAGTGTGGCGGCGAGGTGAGCCTGTTCATCGACGTTGTCCGTCCCGCCGCCCGGCTCGTGCTCTACGGCGCGGGGCACGTGGGCGAGCGGGTCGCGAACCTCGCCGCGGAGGCCGGGCTGTGCGCCGTGGTGGTGGACGACCGCCCGGACTTCGCCCGGCGCGAGCGGTTCCCGCGCGCCGCCGAGGTCCGCTGCGCCGATCTGGAGAAAGAGCCGCTCGGCGGACTGTCACCCGGGCCGGAGGACTTCGTGGTCGTCCTCACCAGGTGCCACGCGCTCGACGAGGCGGTGCTCGAGGCGGCCCTGCGAACTCCTGCCCGCTACGTCGGGCTCATCGGCAGCCGCCGCAAGGTCGCGTTGATCCTGCGCTCGATCGCACGGCGGCTGGGGCGCGATCCGCGCGCGGACGCGCGGCTGCACGCGCCCATCGGGCTCAAGCTCGGCGACAAGTCGCCGGGCGAGATCGCCATCTCCATCCTCGCCGAGATCCTCCTGGTGAAGAGCTCCGGGGAGCTGGCGCACAACCGCCTCGGCCCGACGCAGAAAAGTCAAAGGGATCACCGTGCGGACGCGGAGAACGCGGACCAGGTGGGAGGCGATCCCGACACGCGAACTTGACGGGCTGTACGGATGTTCACTACCGTGCGCCGATGCCCAACGAGAGCGCTTCGGCCAAGCAACTGGTCCCGCAGGAGCCCG
>WNFC01010318.1_pt1 | contig 10355 bp, 8 predicted proteins | sample 5400541 | NCBI WGS metagenome assembly WNFC01 (sample SAMN13153342, study PRJNA577476) | soil metagenome | isolation source: 120 cm saprolite under Douglas fir tree site 2 hole 2 replicate 1 | place: USA:California | collected 2015-04-18 | reverse complement strand
CTATACGGGTCTGGTAAGCCTTTGATACACGCTATACGTACCATGCGGTGCCATAGATAATCTTTGCATTCATCATGATAGTGGATGGATCCAGTTGGGTGTCTGAGCGTAGCCCACTGACACCATAGCTGTTGGTAAATGGTAAATGCAAGAGTGGCGTGGAAGCCTATTCCGATTCCGAGTCAGGCATCGCTATCACACGCAGGTTCGACTTGCAATCATGTCAACATTATTATTCCCTAGCAAACATCTCTCGTTTCGATGGAACTAGTAACGCAATGCCAGTGTTCTGACCCCTTGGTTCATCGTGCCACGCGTACAGCTACTACATGGCGGACACGAATTGCAAAAACGGTCTCTCGATCTCCTATACGATCTCGCGCGGGCCATTCTGGGTGCGCATGAGGGCGACGCCCTGTATCAATCAGAACTTGAGAGAATGACTTATGGCTTCCTGTATGGGATTTGTGTGGCTCAAGTCTCTTCATAATAGGAGATCACGGACTTGGAGCCTGGGTAACACTTTCATGACCCCGGGCCTCCACCGATGAGCTCTTTGCCACGCGACCGCGACAAGGGACCCCATTTCCCGATCCAACTCTTCACAGAGACCAACGGAGAGGAAAGGTCCAGAAACGACGAGGGTTCGTTTTCCCTTCCAGTAGCGCCCAACAAGTCCTGTAGGTGTCCAGCTCTTCCACTGGCACATGAGAGAGGAGAGTCACAAGTTCGCCGCATAACAGTGCCCTCGACGCAACTTGCCAATCTATCTGGCGGCACATGATCGGCGATCCGCAAGGAAGCGATAACATAAACTTGGGTGTGATGTTTTCTCGTCAAGTATCGTGGTGGACAAGGGTGATCGGATATCCAGTAGCGTCCTCGTGGATGATGCACAACGACCAGGTTTGTGGAGTAACCGGCTCGTCATTCAGAAGTACACCATTTTTTTTGGCTTCGTGGGAGCCTTACCAAACGCTTTGACGACCCCAGTGAGTGCTCCCGCCCGCACCTTGGCCCCCTTCCGCGCCCTCTCCTCCCCGCGCTCGTCTCGATCCACTTCGACATTTTTTCGTCGAATCGTGTGAAAGTCGTCCTCGTCAGCGCCAGCCTCACGGCCCGTACCCAACAACGCCTCGACAGCGCTTCCCTCTATGATCCACGTATTCGTCAGCAAAAAAAGAAAAGCAGAGAAGAGAAAAATAGCGCCGGACCTATTTTTCGCAGCGTGCAGTCCCTAGCGAGGTGCGTCGTCTCTCCGCACAATTTGCACGAGCCTCCGTTCGGGTACACGCCCCTGCCGTTGTTCTGCGGACACGAGCTCGCGAGATGGCCGCGTCCCGAACACACGAAGCACGACGCGAAGGGCAAAGCGTCGTCGTCGTCGTCTGTCTGTTGTGCCGGCCGGGGACACCGCGCGAGGGTGTGCTTTCGCGAGCCGCACCGGTAGCAGATGCCGACGACGGCAGTGCGAGTCCCAGATTTTGTTTCTGCGTCGGGCCTACTACGTAGGGTCGGACAATCCTTGGCCGAGTGCCCGAGCTCGCGACACGCGAAGCACGTCGTGTGTGTGTGTCGTCCCGTTATGCGTTTTAACCGCCGCGCTTCGGTCGATGCGGCTCTATGGGCGGCGCCTGTAGGTGTGTGAGGTGGTGAGCATCATCGCCATCTCCGAATTTGTTGTAATCGATTTATATCAAACCGGAGGAAGAAAATACGCACTCTTGACCCGCTTGGCCTTTTCCTTGGCCTTTAGTTTGGCAAGGGCCTTCTTCGTCCTTTCGCTCTTGATAACTTGCGAGCTCTCTTTGTTTCCATCGCCAGTAACAGTAGTAGGTTCAGATTCTGCAGCTGCATCTTCCTTGGAGTTCGCGTTGCTCTTTCGGGGGCGTTTACGACTGGGTTCTATCGCCGGTACATCAATGCTGCTTTCATGTAGGGTGCGAGTCGTGTCTGGAGAGCGTAGGGAAGACGTTGATGCAACGTTCGAAGCAATTTGATCATCATCGGGATCGAAACTAGCCTGTAAATATGTCCTTTTCCGACCGACGTTCGTGTAGCGTGTCATCATGTGTCGAAGAGTATTTGCATCAGTCATCAGTCTGCGCGAAAGGGTTATGTGAGATCGGAGGTCCGGTCCGTCGGAGCCAATTGGGGGTTGTTTGGTGGTTCGGATACGCCACACCACCCCATCCACAATTTAATTTTCACTGACGAACCATGGAAAGAATGAAAGCGGTTTTAATTGTATGGAGCGACGCTCTATGTCACATATCTCGCTTCGGCTCAGAGAATAGTACTGGGCGGATGCTCGAAGACCCAAGAGACTAGAGTTGCAAAGCTGAAACAAATGTGCCCTCAGCCTCCCTCCATCTTCCAATTTTTCTGGGTCGAGTTGATTGCAACTTGGCTATAATCGTCCAACTGTTCCACCGTTTTAGGCCGGTCAGCCTCCGGGCGCAAGCGGGGATCATACTCTCCTCCACTCGCCGCCAGCGAACTCTCGAACAACGCCTCGAGGGCATACGCAAGGCGGATGTCTCGCGCGGTCACGCCCTGCGTCCTGGAATCCTTATCCTGCGCGTCCATATTCGGCCTTCGCGCGAAGTGCGTCCATGTGCTGACGAGGACGGCGTGTTGACCCTCGATCACATTCGTCTTTGCGTGGTGCTGACGGACAGGAAGAAGGGGGGGGTTAGTTGTCTGGGTGGAACCCATAGCATGTCTGGACGGAACGGACGTGTTTCTTCTCCTCGTACTCGCTGAGACCCGCCAAGAACGTTTGCAGCGCCTCCGCGCTCACCAAGTCGAACCGCTTGCGCAGCACGGCGATGCCATTCTCGTTGGGCAGAATCGGAGAAAGTCCCCATCCTCGCGAGTACAACGGTTGTATGTACTCCTCGATGTCGCACGTGTTGATGGTCGGAGGCGTGCCGGTCGAAGGTGGGGGTGGCGTTAGGAGGGGACGAACAGATTGGAACTTGCTCATGGGTGTATTAGTCTCATTTTTTGGCGGTTTCTTTTTAGCCGCAGGTGTGGTGTCTGTAGATGACAGGCGAGTACATATCTGCTTGCCACGAGAGAGAGAAAGTGCAGGACGGGCAACTGGGCTGGTATGTAGGAGAGGCGGAGAACGGCGAGTTGTACAAGAGGCTACTCTCAATGCGAGATGCATTTCTGTGGATGATCAAATTGCCGTCTTCGGAGGGGGTTAACACGCCCAAGATAGTTGTACGGTTCTCGAATAATTGCTGGACGGACCGAAACACGAATCACCTCATCACGTGCGTGGTGTCATGTCTACACGCATACTGTAGTCTGTACAGTGTACTCGATATCCAGATTCTATACAATACATAGCAGGAAGATTACTCCGGAAACATCGCAGATCAAACCAGGTACGTCGGTAGGCCGCCTGAACCGATTAGCGCCTCCTCGGCATTCAGCTTCCGTGGCCCATCGCCCACACGCGTATGGATGAATCCCTTCACACTCGCCACAGGGAATGGCTTTGCCACCTTCTCATTGAAGCCATCCGGTAGCCTGCCCTGATTGTCCACGCCGAGCGCAAATGGATCCAGGAACGGCTGAGCCTGGGGGAAGTAGCGCAACAACAGTTCAACTATCTCCTTGACGTTCTCCTTGGGGGCGTAGATGACTGCGTTCGGGCCGGCGTCGTATGTATAGGCAGCTTTGATGACGCCAGCCGCACGGTTGTACTCCGTTATGATTGCAATTATGGCGCGTGAGACGTCGTTAAGGTAAAAGATTGGTGGATCCGTGTCGAGCGCAACAGCATGGAACTGGTTCGAATCCTGCATCGTAATACGTGCGAACGTCGTAAAATCGCGGCGCAAAATAGCGTCTTTTATCGCATCCATGCGAGCGGGGACTACCTGAGCAATGCGATGTTGGAGCAGGGGAGATGTATCGACGGTGCGCTGCATGCCAGAGGTGGATGATGTGCCCTTCTTGTCATCCGAGACGACACAGATGAGGGCATGGATGTCTGGCCAGTGCTCGCGGGGGGCAACCTCGACGGCAAGGGAGTCAGAACCATCCGGTGCGGAGCCCATCTCCCACGCGACATAACCACCGAAGAGCGAGCGGCAGGCAGAGCCAGAGCCCTGACGGGCAATGACGGACAGCTGGGAGGGTGTTGCGGGGAGTTCGTAGAGCGCTGCGAGGGATGCGACGAGGGCGGCGAAACCAGAGGCAGAGGATGCGAGGCCGGCTGCAGTGGGGAAATTGTTACGGGAAGCGATATGCACCGGGAAGGTGGAAAGCTGCACGACGGAAGCGAAGTCGGATGAGAAGGCGTGTGCGGAAGCGAAAAGAAAATGGTGTGTGTACCTTAGGTGCGGTAGGGTTTTGCACTTCGACGGCTGCACGTAGGCGCTTCATTTCCGAAATACAAGTTGCAAGACGTCCTCCGGCCTCTATGGATTCTTCCTTTCCGTTAAGCCATAGCCTGTCCTTTTCGAATGAAGGGTCTGCACGGGAAGTGGTAGTCGAGCGAAGATGATCCTGATCAAGGGTAACAGAAAGGGAAGAGTTTGTAGGGAGAATGAGCTTGGTGTCGCGCTTTCCCCAGTATCTACGATGGTGAGATGAGGGAGAGAACCAGATGGGAGATGTCTCACTTTATGCAAGCGATATTAACGGGTGCGGATACGGTAGCCTGGTATACAGCCATTGTCTAGAGGTGAGATGGGGGGTGAGAGAGAGTGGAAGGGTCGGATACTTATAATCTTGGTGGAACGCGAATAGTACGCGGTAAAGTAATCAAAGGCCGATTGATGACCAAGCTGATGAATTGTCACGGTTGTGACGACTTTCGTGTCACTTTTTCTATCGAAAAGGAACTTGGCGAGTGTTACTGTAATATTGTCCCTCTCTACTTGGTACGTTTCTCTCCCTCTCGCGTCTCATTCTAACCCCTTCTCTGCCCTCTGCCCCCACTTCAGGTTTTGGTTAGGATCAGTCAATTCATCTTGCAATACCACCACCCATCTCCAGTCTGTCAGGCCACCCGCCAATGCAATGTACTATCCTCAGCAATCCCCGGGCATCGCCCACAAACTCTCCTCAACTCATCCGGACCCAACCCCTTGGGCTCGTCCCACACACCCCTTTGGTCCACCCCCTCCCTCTCCCGGTTATCCCCTCTACACAAACGGCAATATGCCTCATCACATGCAGTCCCTTCACCATCACCAGAACTCCCTCTCACACTACCCCTCTCCACCTTCAAATGGAGGCGTCTCTGTCAACGTCCTTGGACAATCTCTCGGCGTCGGGCAGGGCTCACCGGGAAGCACCTCGAGTCAGATCATCACACCCCATTGGCAGCAGCAATTACTCAAGTGCGAGGTGCATCTTCATTTGCTCGTATCGTAGACTCGTTTTACGAGATAATATTTTCATTCTATCAGATGATTCGTGCGTCTCGGTCCCCTCACCATCGCGCTCGCGCCAGCGCTATGGCCTCTCGCACTGTAACAAAGTCCGCAATTCCCATCACAAACCCCAATAAGCCTCCGCCTGAAACAGCAACGAAAGAATCCGATGGCGTAGAGAATGGGATCAGTCCAAGCCCAAGTGGCGAGCCCTCCACAAACGGTGTTAACTCCGCTGTCAACCATCCTTCGTCGACGGTCGCACCCGTTGCAGAGGCCCCCCGTCCAACTGCCGCCAAACCCCCGGAAAACAGTTGGAGCTCACTCGACATGGGTGGTGTACAAATAAAGTACCTCCCCCCTACATCTGGTCTCTTCTCTTTTACCTTCCTCATCAATCTCTACCTCAACCACAACGCGCTCGCAACCATTCCACCGGAGATTGCCAGGTTACGGCATCTTGAGCTTCTTGACCTCTCGGGAAACAACCTCCAAACACTTCCCCCAGAATTGGGCATGCTCACCAAGCTCAAGGAGCTCTACCTTTTCGACAATCATATCGCCACGATTCCACCAGAACTTGGTACCTTGCACCAACTACAAACGCTCGGTATTGAGGGAAATCCGCTTGAGCCGTCTCTCAAGGCGATTGTCCAGAAGGAGGGTACTCCGGCTCTCATCTCTTTCTTGCGCGACTCGTGCCCGATTCCTGCGCCACCGCCACCGCGCTCTCTGCGTGACCTCCTTGCGCCAGGGGAACGCGATACACTCCTTGAAGATCCGAATGTAGAAGTATTCAGCGTCTTGTGTTTCAATATCCTGTGCGAGATGTACGCGACAGAACGGTTATACGGATACACACCCTCTTGGGCGCTCGAATGGAGCTATCGCCGCGATCTCATCATGACCGAGCTCCTCAAGCACCAGGCAGACTTCTTGTGCCTGCAGGAGGTTCAAACCGCACAATATGAGGAGTATTTTGTCCCAAAGCTCGGGAGTGCAGGATACGAAGGGGTGTACTATCCCAAGTCTCGCTACAAGACAATGAACGAGGCGGATCGTAGGCTGGTAGATGGATGTGCGATTTTCTTCAACAAGTCCAAGTACGTGTGCTACATTCGTCTTCCTCTGCAGTCACCTGACGGATATGGCAGGTACCAGCTGGTGGAGCAACACCCTCTCGAATTCAGTACAGTGGCCATGCAGCGGCCCGATTTCAAGAAGACAGATGATATGTTCAACCGAGTGCTGATTCGAAGCGACATCGCTGTCATCTGCCTTTTTGAGAACATCGAAACGGGTACGCGGCACGTCATCGCAAATGCGCACATTTGCTGGGACCCCAAGTATAGCGACGTCAAGCTAGTGCAGGTAGCGCTACTCGTCGATGAGGTCGAGAAGGTCGCGAATAACTTTGCTAAATACCCGCCACGCCTGCCGTCCGACGGGTCATCGGTGAAGCCACCTCCGGCGTACTCGGACGGAACAAAGATTCCGATCATCATCAGTGGAGACTACAACTCGGTCCCGGCTAGCGGTGTATATGAGTTTCTCTCAAACGGCATGCTTCCGGGGGATCATCCGGACTTCCTGTCGCACTCATATGGCAGATATACAAGCGACGGCTTGCGGCATCGATTGGGACTGAAGAGCGCGTACGCGGGCATCGGCGAGCTACCCCTCACAAACTATACACCGAGCTTTCACGGCGCGATCGACTATCTCTGGTACTCGACCGCGACGTTGTCCGTCAACGCAGTGCTGAGCGAGGTGGATCGCGGGTACTTGGAGAAAGTGGTCGGATTTCCGGACGCTCACAATCCTTCCGAGTATGTTATATATTTTGTGTACGACGTATGGCTGACCAGTGAGTTTGACAGTCACATCCCCATCTTTGGCGAGTTTCGCGTCAAACCGCCGCGCGACCCACAAGCGCGACCACCCCCGGTTTTTGCGAACCCGTCTCATGTATGATCTACCCTCACACTTACCCCTCCGCCTTGTACATAATTACCACCTTCGTATCATCTCGAACGCCAGTTGGTGTCCTTTTGTGTCATACAATCACCACCTATCAATGCTCTGCCTTTCCCCTCTTATTATCTTTTTTGTCTTTTTCCTGTTGCGTGTTCCCGTCAGACCTGTAGCATGTGCGTGTATGGCTCTCGGTTGAAGCAATGTCCTGTTTAAGTTATCCCCACATTGGGCTGTTGTGTGTTGAGGTCACGCCGTCGTCTATAGGAACGAGGTTTCGCGGACTCGCATCTCCTCGCTCTGCTGATTCAATATATATTGTACTGCGTATGTAACGCCACAACACTTTCAAATGCTATTTTCCAACAACCCAGTCGCTCACAACCACGATGTCGGATGACATAAATGACAGCTCACTACCGTCTACGCGCTTGTCATACACCATCGCTGGTTGCTCAGAACATAGCAATCGCTATGTCGCCGAAAATATCATGGTCGACGCTCCCACAGACCCGAATAGTAGGTGGAGTGGGCAGCACGAAAGCCAAAGCATAAAGCAATGGATTTCTTTGCGGCTTGACACCCTCAGCGTGATTGGTGAGTTCTTGATTCGCCCTATGCTAAATTGTTACTCAAATCCCGCTCAAGATAACATAACTTTTGGAAAGGTACGTGCTTCCTCAAGGCTCTAAGCACCCACCTCCAATCTCCCCGCCGCGTTCTACCCCTTTCCCTAGCACTACAAACGTGGGTAATTGGTGCATTCACCCCGACGACGGTGCCTGACCCAAAATGCCCAGAACACCCGTGTAACATGAAGGAGTTCAAGATTTGCGTTGGCCTGACTAAGGATCGCATGACCGAAGTCCTCTCATCCACTCTCAAAGATGACAGCACACCAGAGACCTTCTCCCTGCGACATACGAATAGTGCGGGTGTGCCTTTTCCAAGCCTCTATTTAAAAATTGTTCCTATATCGTGCGTTGATATTCGTATTTCACTTTACACAAGGTATTGACTCACCGCGGCCCTATAGCGCATATAGCCATAGCTTTCATATATCCATTTGGTTTGTCGCTATCTCTGGGTTCAGCAGCGAGAGCTACGTAAAGGGGATCGATCAACAGCATGAGGCGGTATGCCCAAAGATTCTCCGTGGAAATTTTTATTAACGAGGCACCGCAGCACATGGAGACGATGGCCCTCCGGCATATTCTTAAACATCTTCGCTCGCGGGGCCTCATGACACCATTCAGGGCTCTCACTGCGAGTGTGGATGTCCAGCTCGAGCACCCACTCGTCACGCGACTCTACGACAGCATCGTGTCTGAGGGCAGTTGGGCCGAAGCCGAGCGCGTGCTCCAGCTGGCCGCAGACACCGGCCTGTTGGACACCTTCTCGCGCGAGGCGCCCGCACAAGCGACATGGACGCGCCTGTGCTGCACGAGCGCAGACGGCGACACGCCCCGCCAGCGCGGGGGCCACGCGATGTGCATCGACGAGGCAGCGGGCAGGATATACCTCTACGGCGGGTGGGACGGCGAACGCAGCCTGGACGACTTTTGGACGTACTCGATCGCGGAGGGCCAGTGGCACGTCGTGCCGCGGCACGAGGAGGACGCGCCGGTCTGGCCCGGTCGGCGTTCGTGTCACAAGATGGCGTTCGACGCGGGGACGGGGCGCATATTTTTGCTCGGGTGTCTTGGGGTCAGCGACGACGACTTGAGAGAGACCGAGCCCCCGCGCGCGCGAAGCTCGGGTGCCGCCGACGCTGGTGACCCGCGAGCGCCGGCGCGACGCGCTGATTTCTACGCGTATCACACCCGCGGCGACGATGCGGGGACTTGGGAGCTTCTTTCGGCGAACACAGAGGTAATGAGACCTTTCCTCGCTGCGTGCGGGGTCTGACCGTGTCTGTAGGCATCGGGTGGGCCTCCATGGATTATCGATCACCAAATGGTCATGGACTCGACCCGTGGACGACTGTACGTCTGCGGTGGTCGAGTCAATGACTGGTCATCCGATGTACCCAAGTTCTCAGGGCTTTATAGCTACGACGTAGCTACGAGGGAATGGTGCCAATTGCCGTGGGCTAGATCCTTTACTCTCTGCAGGGTTCTTGTTGATGAGACGTGGACAGACTCAAGGGGACCCCGTCTACGTCGCACTCTCTGACGCGCAGGTTCGGTGTGTGCGCAGATTCCGAACGAGCTCGAACTAGGCTGAGATTGCAGTACAGGTCATTCCATGGTATTCGAACCGAACGAGAATGCACTGTACATATTTGGGGGCATAGAGGACGGGGAACGCCACCTTTTTGACATGCATGTGTTCAGCCTCGACACAAACACCAGCACCCAACTTTTCTCGAACTTCGCTGTATCTGGCGGCCCTGACAAAATGTTTGCACAGCGGGCAGTGATCGACCCAACTTTACAAGAGATTTATGTGTAGGTCGCCATTCATATGCGTTTTGTTCTGCTCCACCGCCTACTACGGTGCATCACAGGTTCTGTGGTCTGAAGCGTACCCGAACAACCCCTGTGCCGCAGCTCGACGGGAAGCACTGGGTGTTTCGCTACTCTTCGAAGCCTGGAAGCTGGACTCGTACACAGTCTGCGCCCACGCAGCCCGACGACGTACCACCCGCACGCTACGCGCACCAGGTCGTCTACGACTCGCGGACACGCATCGCATACCTCCATGGCGGGAACGCGGGGCGCTTGCTCGAGAGTGGTACTTTGGGCGACCATGTCCATGGGAACGACGCTCTGACGGAACAGAGGTTGGACGACTTTTGGAGCATGTCGCTGTCGCGGTGAGCCAACCTTGCCACTACCTTCCTTTGCCTTGCAGCCCGTTAAACAACTCTGATTCCTATTGCTTATAGACCGGCCCGCGAAGAGATCGTACGACGCGCCGCATTCCGGATCCGGTGTCAACAGTACGCTATCCCGTGCTACACGTCCCTGCGTTATCACT
>WNFC01011072.1_pt1 | contig 10356 bp, 4 predicted proteins | sample 5400541 | NCBI WGS metagenome assembly WNFC01 (sample SAMN13153342, study PRJNA577476) | soil metagenome | isolation source: 120 cm saprolite under Douglas fir tree site 2 hole 2 replicate 1 | place: USA:California | collected 2015-04-18 | reverse complement strand
GGCCGCGTGTACACCACCATTCTGACTCCGACCGAGGCCGCCGCGTCCTCCATCCAGATATCTTCCGCGCCGCGCTTCGCCTCCCTGAGTGACCGCTTTGAACTCGCCGGACGCGGCTTCTGCGGCGACGCCGACGCCAATCAGGTTCGCGTTGCGGGGCGGTCCGCTTTAGTGCTGGCATCTTCGCCGGCGTCTCTGGTGGCGCTTCCGCCCGCAGACTTGGAGCCCGGGCCAGCGGCGGTGAACGTCGTATGCGCCAAGCGCTCCAGTCCTTCCTTTTCGATCACGTTTGTCACGCTGTCGCTCGAAGCGGACTCCTCTCCGCTGGGCGGACTCCTCTCCGCTGGCTCCCGGGGAACAGCGGACGCTCACCGTGCGTGTTCGTGGTACCGCCTCCAAAGTGGGGCTGGAAGCGCGCAACCTGGCCCCGGAAGTGGCGGATTTAAGTGGCGGCAACCCCGCCCGGATTTCCAGCACAGGCGGCGCCGACAACTTCGCGCGCTTCCAACTCGTGGGCCGCCAGCGCGGGACGTTCCTGATCTCAATACGTCTACTACCGTCGGCGGCTCCGCACACCTGAAGCCAGCCGCTATTTGGCGCTTGCCGTGCCCTGCAAATGCTGGAAACAGAACCCCGGCTCAGGCGTCTACGTATTTATAGTGTCAGGTTCTTGGTGTCTCGATAGGCTGATCATCGACCGTTCAGGCCAGCGGGTCGGGAGGTAAATGTGCACACGCTGCTTCAGGATGTGCGCTACGCGCTGCGGATGCTGGTGAAGAATCCCGGCTTCAGCGCCATTGCCATTCTTTCGCTGGCGCTGGGCATCGGCGCCAATACCACCATCTTCACGGTGGTTAACGCCATTCTCCTGAATCCGCTGCCGGTGAAGGACGTCTCCCGCGTGGTCGAGATCGATACCGTCGACACCAAAACGCGCGTGACCGCCGCCAACGCCGTCAAGCTCGGCATGTCCTACATGAATTTTCAGGATTACGCCCGCCAAACGCAGCTTTTCTCCGCGATGACCTGCCTGGTCGGCCCTCTCCCAGTGACCTGGAGCGGCGGCGCCGAACCCAGGCAGCTTCAGGGACAAATGGTCAGCGCCAGCTATTTTGATCTCCTAGGCCTGCGCCCCGCCGCCGGTCGTTTCTTCCTACCCGATGAAGACACCAAACCCGGCGGAAACAACGTCGCCGTGCTGAGCTACAGCCTGTGGACCAACAAATTCGGCGCCAATCCGAATGTTGTCGGGCAAACCGTCACCCTCAACGCCACGCCGTACACCATCATCGGCGTCGCCCCACACGGCTTCAAAGGAACTTTTACTTTTCTCCCGGCCGAGGGACTGTGGATTCCCGTCAGCATGTACCCGCAAGTGCTCGCCGGTTTCTTCAAGGACAGTTTCAACACGCGCCGGTTTTTGGCGACCGTCGTGTACGCCCGCTTGAAAGACGGAGTCTCCATGGCTGCCGCGGAAGCTTCGCTAAAAACCGTTGCCGCCGGTCTCGAGAGTGCTTTCCCCAAGGATAATGCCGGTCGTAGCGTGGCCCTCACGCCTCTCGCCGAGGCCGCCGTCGGCGCCAACCAGCACGGCCAATTCACTCTCGCCGGCGGACTCATGATGGGCGTCGTCGGACTCGTTCTCCTGATTGCCTGCGTCAACCTCGCCAACCTGCTTCTCGCGCAGGCCGCCAGCCGCGAGAAGGAAATTGGCGTTCGCGCCGCCATGGGCGCCAGCCGCGGCCGCGTTATCCAGCAACTCCTCACCGAGAGCATGGTCCTCGTGTTTCTCTCCGCGCTTGCCGGTTTGGCCATCGCGTACGGCGGCCGCTCTGTGTTGTGGTCGTTCCGTCCTCCTTTCATTCGAGACAGCGACCTCGACCTCGGATTCGACTCGCACGTCCTGCTGTTTACGCTGGGCGTCGCGCTGCTGACCGCGCTGCTCATCGGCGTCGCCCCCGCGCTGAAGGCCGCGAGTCCCAACCTTACGGAAGTTCTCAAAACTGGCGGGCGCGGCAACACCGTGGGATGGACTCGGAATCCCTTCCGCAGCCTGCTGGTGGTTACCGAGATTGCCCTCGCCCTCGTCGCTCTGGTCGGCGCCGGCCTTTTCATTCGCAGCATGCAAAACGCGCAACACATCGATCCCGGCTTCGAGTCCACCAACCTCTTCATGTTTAACTTTGATCTCGGCGCTCTCCACTACGATGAAGGTCACGGCCAGCAATTTTTCCGCGCCGCCATCGAGCGGGCTCAAACCTCTCCCGGCGTCCAGTCCGCCACCGTCGCCGATGCACCGCCGCTGATCCCGGCATTTTCGCGCACCATTTTCCCCGAAGGCCAGGACGAAGCTTCTGGATACCGGGGGACACTAACGCAGGTTAATGACATAGCTTCAACATTTTTTGAGACTCTCCGCATACCGCTCGTCGGCGGCCGCGAATTCAACGACTCCGATCGCCCCGCCACCAAGCCCGTGGCCATCGCCAACGAAGCCATGGCCAAGCATTTCTGGCCCGATGAAAACGCCATCGGCAAACGCTTCCACTTTCACGGAGATCCCACCCTGCGTGAGGTTGTCGGCGTTGTTCGCAACACGGTGGTAAACAATATCGGCGAAGAACCTCAGCCGGTCGTTTATTTGCCCCTGGCGCAAAACTATTCTCCGGCCGTCATCATGCAAGTTCGTACCAGCGGCCGTCCCGAAGCAGTGATCTCCACCGTGCGCGCTCAAGTGCAATCGCTGGATTCGAATCTCGCGCTCACCAACGTGCAAACCATCGGCGAATTGATGAGCCAGGGCCTGTGGGCTCCGCGCATGGGCGCCGCGCTGCTCGCTGTCTTCGGCGCGCTCGCGCTCATCCTCGCGGTGGTTGGTGTCTATGGCGTACTCTCCTATTCCGTCCACCAGCAAACACGCGAAATCGGAATCCGCATGGCCATGGGCGCGCAGACCGGCCGCGTTTTGGGCCTCGTCGTGGGACAAGGGATGCGCCTCGCCGCGGCGGGATTGATTTTGGGACTGATCGTGGCCTTCGCCGCCATGCGCGTCCTTTCGAGCTTGCTCTTCGGGGTCAGCGCGCACGATCCACTCACCTTTGGCGGAGTCTCGCTTGTTCTTGCTCTAGCGGCGGTGCTGGCCTGCTACATCCCGGCGCGCCGCGCCACCAAAGTCGATCCCATCATCGCCCTGCGCTACGAGTAGCGCCGCCCCGAGCCCAACCGGCGAAACGCGCTCTAAATCCTGCGTAACCTGATCTATCCACCGGAAACATATTGCGTCTATATTCGTATCCTTGTTACGGAGACACCCATGCGGACCCTGCTGCAGGACCTGCACTTCGCCTTTCGCCAATTTCGCAAATCGCCCGGCTTTGTCCTCACCGCCATTCTCTCCCTCATGCTGGGCATCGGCGCCACCACCGCCATCTTCAGCGTGGTGTACGGCGTTCTGCTCGATCCCTACCCCTACAAGGACAACAACCGCATGGTGCACGTGCAACTGAACGACAAGAACGGCCGCGGGCCGCTGCTGTTCGTGAACGCCGCGGGATCTAAGGAACTGCGGCAGACCAAGTCCATCGAAGACTTCTTTCTGCAGAATAACAGCCAGCAGAATCTGACCGGCGACCAGGTGCCCACTTCCGTCAACGTTGGCTTGTATTCGCCGAACCTGTTTGAGTTCATGGGCGTGCCGCCGCGTCTCGGGCGCCAATTCACGGAAGCGGATGCGCCCAACGGCAGCGCCGCCCCTGTCGCCGTGCTCAGTTATCTGTTCTGGCAGCGGCAGTTCGGCGGAAGCCGCGACGTGGTCGGGAAAACGATTGAGCTGGACCACAAGCTCTATACCGTCATCGGCGTGGTACCGCCGCGCTTCACCTGGGGCGATTCCGACGTCTATCTGCCGGAGGTTTTGAGCGCCGACCCTCACGAATACCGTCTTTCCTTTGTGCGCCTGAAGCCGGGCATAAAGCTTCCCGTTGCTGAGGCCGAGCTTCAGATTCTCGCCGATCACTTTGCGAAGGAAGACAAGAACTATCCGCAGGACCGTAAAGTCAAACTCGTAACGCTCAACGAGCAAGTGCTCGGGAAGTTTGCCGGAACGCTGGTGCTGCTGTTTGGCGCTGTCGTCGCTTTGCTGGTCATTGGCTGTGCCAACGTTTCCATTTTAATGCTGGCACGCGGAACGGCGCGGCAGCATGAACTCGCGGTGCGCGTTTCCGTGGGTGCGGGACGTGGCCGCCTGATCCGCCAACTGCTGACGGAATCCGTGATGCTCTCGGTGGCCGGCGCGGCGCTTGGGGTTGTCGCCGCATATAAGGGTGTGGATGCCCTCGCCGCCTTCCTGCCGTTCTATTCCTTTCCTCATGAGGCGGCCATCCATGTAAACGCCACGGTGCTGGTGTTCAGTGCCGCGGTGGCTTTGCTCACGGGAATTCTCTTCGGAATCTCGCCGGCGTGGCAACTTTCGCGGCCGCAGCTCGGCCACCTGATTCAAGCCAGCAGCGCCAAGCACACCGGCAGCGCTCGCGGCCGCAACACCCATCGCCTCCTGATTGCCGGACAGGTGGCGTTGACGCTTCTTCTGATGGCCGCTGCCGGTGCGGCGATGAAAGCCTTCCTCGCGCGCATCCATACGCCCCTGGGTTTTGAGCCGGACCACGTCCTGGCCATGAACATTGGCTTTCCCAAAGGTGCGGATCCCACCTGGCAAGCGCGCCTGAACGCCCACGAACTGGTCCGCAAGACCATCACCGAAGTCCCCGGCGTGGACACCGCCAGCGTCTCCACCTCGTGGTTTCCCGGATTTGGCGGCTTCAACGCCAAGATCGAGTTGCAGAGCAAGCCGTCGTTGACCGACGCGCAGGCCGTGGGCTGCCTGGTTAGCCCCCACGAATTCATGACCCTGCGCATTCCGCTGCTTGCGGGACGCGTTTTCGACGATGCCGAAAATATGCGCGCGGCGCATGTGGCGGTGGTCAATCAATCGTTCGTGAAGCAGTTTCTCGGCGACAGCGATCCCATCGGGCAACGCGTGCGCAGCCCCATGCTCAAGGTCGAACAGCCCTCTCTGCTTCTGGCGCAAGCGCCCGATGACTGGCTGGAAATCATTGGCGTCGTGGGCGACGCGCGCAACGATGGCCTCGACCATCCCATAAAGCCGGCGGTCTTCATCCCGTACAGTTTTCTGCTACCCCCGGACGAGGCGCTGCTGGTGCGCGTCACCGGCAATCCCGACGCGGTTCTGCGCTCGATCAAGGAGCGGCTGCGCCAATTGAATCCGGAAATCGTCGTGGCCCGGGATCACACCTTGCTGTGGTGGCTCGACACTGCCGGCTGGGGCCAGGAGCGCTTCATCGCCACGCTGTTCTCGCTCTTCGCTGTGCTCGCGCTGGCGCTCGCCGCCACCGGTCTCTACAGCGTTGTCTCCTTCGCGGTGACCCAACGCACCCAGGAAGTCGGGATTCGCATGGCTTTGGGCGCTCCGCGCGCCAGCATCATTCGCCTGGTCCTCGCTTCCACCGGGACCATGCTCGGCTTCGGCGTCGCTGCCGGTCTGGGCCTGAGCGTGGCGTTGAACGGCGTGGTGGCCTCCTGGGCCAAAGGCAGCTCGCGAGATCCGCTCACCCTGCTGGCCTCGGCGCTGCTGCTGTTACTGGTAGCCGTCGCGGCCTGCATAGTGCCGGCCTGGCGCGCCGCCACCATCGACCCGATGCGCGCCCTGCGCACGGAATAGAGCACGCACTTTGTAGCGGCGAGCTTATCTCGCCACTTCACGCGTAGCCATTTTCTTTCCGCTTCCATCAGCGCATCGCGGCCCGCACTGCGGCTGCCTGGTCCTAATTTCGTTCTCTGTGAAGATGTCGCCCTACGCGCCGAAGGTTCTTCAGGCCACCGCGCTCCCCTTGCTTGCCGACGACAACCCGTGTATCTTGGTCTCGGTTACCGAGGACATGAGTATGAGCAAACCTTCCGATCTGGTCCAGGGCACCCTGGACATGTTGCTGCTGAAAATTCTTGCTCTTGCGCCGATGAACGGCTTCGCCGTTAGTCAACGCTTAAAGCAAGTGTCCGGTGACGTACTGCAGATGAGCGACGGGTCGTTGTACCCCGCTCTGCACAAGCTGGAGCAGGAGGCCTGGATTACAGCGGAGTGGAAGACGTCCGTAAATGGTCGCCGCGCCAAATACTATTCGCTCACACGGCTAGGGCGGCGACAGCTCGAAAAGGAAGCAGACAACTGGGGCAGGCTGTCCAGTGCGATTTCGCGTGTGGTCAAACTCAAAGAGGCGTGAGCGGCGCGAGTGCCAAGGGAGGTGGCGATGCCATCGGAACGCTGGCTGTACATGATTCCTCTGCGCCTTCGGTCCTTATTTCGCCGAAGACAGCTCGACCGGGAATTAGACGAAGAGCTGCGGGATCACCTTGGCCGAAAAACCGAGGAATATGTCGCCAAGGGCATGCTACCGCAAGAAGCGCGGCGCGCCGCATTGCTCGAAATGGGCGGGGTCGAGAGGTGCAAAGAAGAGTGTCGCGACGCGCGTCGTGTCGACTGGATTCAAGACCTTATTCGAGACTTGAACCACGGCCTGCGCATGCTCGCGAAGTCGCCCGGCTTTTCCGCCATCGTCATCACGATTCTGGCCATCGGCATCGGTGCGAACACCGCGATTTTCAGCGTCGTCTACGCCGTGCTCCTGAAACCACTGCCGTTCCCGAATCCCGGCCAGTTGGTCTTCTTGTCCGAAGCGAAACCGCAAAACGGAATCTCATCGGCGGGCGCGTCCTACGATAATTTCACCGAGATTCGCGCGCAAAACCACGTCTTCAGCGAACTCGCCGGCTTCGCAACGCACGAGCTCACGCTTACCGGCCGCGGCGAACCCGCCGCCGTCGACACCGGCGACGTCACGTCGGAACTCTTCGCGCTCCTCGACACGAAGCCGCTGGTCGGCCGCGCCTTCGTTCCCGACGACGGCAAACAAGGCGCTCCGCCCGTCGTCATCCTCAGTGAAAGCGTTTGGCGCGACCGCTTCGCCGCGGATCCCAACGTGATCGGCTCATCCGTCAGCCTCGATCATCGTCCCTACACGGTCGTCGGCGTGATACCTGGCGAACCCAGCGTCATCTTCTCGCCTCGGCGAATCCAATTCTGGATTCCCGTCGCGCAGGACCCGCTCTTCGCGCCATGGATCCCGCGCCAGGGCCTTCGCTTTCTCGGTGTTGTTGGACGCTTACAGGCCGGCGTTTCCATAGCGCAGGCACAGGCGGAAATGGACACTGTTGCCGCGCGCCTGGCCAAGAAGTTTCCCGCCGAAAATTCCGGCTGGATCATTCGCCTCAAACCGCTTCAGCGCGTCATTGTGGGCGACGTGAGGACCGCGCTTTTCGTCCTTCTCGGAGCCGTCGGCCTCGTGCTCCTAATCGCTTGCGCGAATATCTCCAACCTTCTCCTCGCTCGCGCCACCTCGCGCGGCAAGGAAATCGCTCTCCGCATCGCGCTTGGCGCGGGACGCGCTCGCATCGTCCGCCAGCTCCTCACCGAAAGCGCTGTCCTCGGTTTGCTCGGAGGCGCTGCGGGAGTCCTGCTCGCCTATGGGGGTGTGCACGCGCTCGCCTCCTTCCTTCCCGAGAACCTTCCTCAAATCCATGCCATTCGCGTCGACGCGTCTGTTCTGTTCTTCGCCCTGGCGCTTGCGCTTCTCGCCAGCTTGCTCTTCGGACTCGCGCCCGCTTTTTTTGCCGTAAGGTCCAACGTGCAAGCCACTCTCAAAGAAGGCGCCGCTCATTCGAGCGAACCTGGCGCTCGCCGCTTCGCCCGCGGTTTTCTCGCTGCCGCCGAGGTCGCCCTGGCCATGGTGCTCCTCGTCGCTGCCGGCGTTCTCCTTCGCAGCTTCGCTGCCCTCACCTCCGTGAACCCCGGCTTCCGCGTCACCCACGTCGTGAAAGCGGACATCCAGCTGCCCCAATTCCAATATTCCAAGCCCGAGCAGTGGGCCGCATTCTCCGATGAACTCCTGCGCCGCTTGCAATCTCAGCCGGGCATGCGCGATTGCGCCATCGCCGTCCCTCTCCCCCTCAACAAGCAAGGCTCCGCCCCTCTCCCCTTTGAGATCATGGACCATCCGCCGGTGCCCAAGGGCACTCCCGAAAGCGCCGATTTCGTCTCTGTCAGCCCTGCATATTTCCACGTCATGGGGATTCCGCTTCTTCGCGGCCGCGCATTCAACGACCGGGACATTTCCTCCGCCCCGCGCGTCACCATCATCAGTGAAGCCTTCGCGCACCGCTTCTTCGCCAACGAGGACCCCATCGGCAAGCAGCTCGTCTTCAGCTTTCCCCCCAATCCCGGCGTTCCGCGGCAGATTGTTGGCATCGTGGGAGACGTGCGCGATGTTTCCATCGGCCGGGATCCCGGCCCTATGATGTACGTTCCATTCAATCAGTCGCCATTTTGGGGAGGGGAAGTAGTCGTGCGCAGCGAACTCAATTTGGGAAGTGTCGCCGCCACCATTCGCCAGGAAGTGCACGAGGTCGATAAAGACTTGCCCGTCGCCGACGTCGTCTCCATGTCTGACCTCATCGATACTTCCGTCGCGCAGCCGCGTTTTCGTACCTGGCTGCTCGGCTCGTTCGCCGTCATCGCTCTCGTTCTCGCGGCCGCCGGAATCTTCGGCGTGATCTCCTATTCCGTTTCCCGCCGCACGCATGAGATCGGAATCCGCGTCACTCTCGGAGCGTCGCCTGCCAACGTCATGCGTCTCATCCTCGCCGAGTCTGCGCGTCTCGTCCTCATAGGGTTAGCCGTCGGCGTTCCCGTCGCGCTCGGTCTCGGCCGTTTCCTCTCGAATCTCCTCTTCGGCATCCACGCTGCCGACCCAACCACCTTCACCGCTGTCGCCCTCCTCCTGTTTACAGTTGCAACTTTAGCCGCCTACGTCCCCGCTCGCCGCGCCACCCGCGTCGATCCCATGATCGCTCTTCGCCAGGAGTGACCGGCCAGCGGTAACTGACTTTCGCGTGCCCCAACCCAAAATTTAAACAAATCCCTGTTCTCACACCTCCCCGATCTCGCGCTATACTCGCCCCATGCGACATCTTGTCGACATCGGCGTTCCCGCCGAGAAGGAGGTGATCCAGTGAGGTACGGTTTACGTTGACGCAGTAGAGGAGGCGCTTGTGAACGTACCGGGCGCCTCTCTCCTTTTCTCCCGCCTCGTGCCGCATGCTTCGATTCGCAAACGTGCGCGTCTTGACTTTCTGCTATATCCAAAAAGTGTCCGCGATCCATTCACTCGCTTCAAATTAGGTTTATTATTGTCCCCGAACCCGCGCTGAATCGTGTCTTCGCGGACTTGCGACGCAGGAGGGATAAATCATGGCTATTGGCGGAAGCGCAGCGGCTGCGGCCGCAGAATTCGACGTACGTGACCAGATCATCGCCTTCAAGCGCAAGCTCGCGCCGCGTCGCGAGGCCTTGCAACGCGCCTTCGCGGACGTGAAGGATCACGTCCGCCGGGCCGTCGACATCATCCGCAGCGACGTCGCCGCAGGCCGCGCCGTGGTGCCGCAGCTCGATTACCGCGACATCCGCAACAACACTGTCCCGGAGCCAATCCGTCAGTCGATTCGGAACGCCGGCTGCGCCGTGGTTCGCGGAGTGTTCCCCGCAGATCTGGCGCGCGAATGGTTCGCGCAAGTCGGCGAGTATCTCGACACCAACCATTACGAACAACTAGAAGTCGAGAAGCGCAGCCTCGATAAGTACTTCTCCGCGCTGAAAGCCGGGAAGCCGCAAGTCTTCAACGTCTACTGGTCCAAGCCGCAGGTCATGGCGCGGCAGGACCCCAAGCTTGCCGAGGCGCGTGCTTTTCTCGATCGTCTGTGGAAATACGAAGGCGTCTTCAATCCCGACCGGCAGTGCACCTATGCCGACCGTGTGCGGCGGCGTCAGCCCGGCGACAAGACCCTTGGACTTTCCCCGCACATGGATGCGGGAACCGTCGAGCGCTGGATCGACCCCGGCTATCAGCAAGTCTACGAGAACATTTTCGCCGGTGACTGGCGTGGTTACGACCCGTTCGACGCCACGCACCGCTTGCAGACCCAAGAGATTCCGTCCCCGGCCGTGTGCAGCATGTTCCGCACCTATCAGGGCTGGACGGCGCTCACTCGCCAAGGGCCGAAAGACGGCACGCTGCGCCTCATTCCCATCGCGGCGGGCGTCGCGTATGTGCTACTTCGCGCCCTTCAGGACGACGTGGACCAGGCTGATCTGTGCGGCGCGGCCCCGGGCCGTGCGCTCGGGGTCAGCCCGGAGTGGCATCCCGATCTCATCGCCGGCCTGGTCTCCAT
>WNFC01019780.1_pt1 | contig 10360 bp, 9 predicted proteins | sample 5400541 | NCBI WGS metagenome assembly WNFC01 (sample SAMN13153342, study PRJNA577476) | soil metagenome | isolation source: 120 cm saprolite under Douglas fir tree site 2 hole 2 replicate 1 | place: USA:California | collected 2015-04-18 | reverse complement strand
AACCGTCTTTGCGGAGGATGTAATAAACCATGTCCACGAATTGCAGGCGTTCACGATCGCCGTTGTAGTTGTGGACAATTCGCTTGATAGCGTCCATGCCGGCATCCAGCGGCGACATGCCGTGACGCATGTTCTCGACGATGGTGTGCGCTCCCGCGACTTTGATGTTCTCTTCCCCGCTGCCGATGGCGCCCGCTGAACCAACTTCCTGATCGGTATAGCATCCTGCGCCGATAATTGGCGAGTCGCCGACACGGCCAGGAATTTTCCACGCCAGGCCACTGGTGGTGGTGCAGCCGGAGATCTCTCCTTTTTCACTCAGTGCGGAACAGTGAGTTGTGCCGGTTGGCGGATAGATGACGCTGCGGATTGCCTCCATGCGGTCCTCGGGCGGAATGCCAATCTCGGCGGCGATTTCCTCCATGCGGCGGACGCGGAGTTCCCATTCGTCCGCGTGAACAGGAGCGCGAAACCGCATTCGCCAGTCGGGACTCGCGATACCGGGGCCCCACCAATCGGAATGTGTCTCTTTCCAAAGCAACCAATCCTTTCGCGATTTTTCGGTGAGAAGATTCTCGCGCTGAAATCCCTGGGCCACTCCAAATCGCTCTGCGCCTTCGCCAACGAGCATTACATGTCCGGTATGCAGGCGGACGGTGTTCGAGAGCAGAGAAACGTTCTTGATATTGCGCACTCCGCCGACCGAGCCCGCGGTACGAGTCGGACCATGCATGCAGGAGGCATCTAGCTCCACCACACCCTCTTCATTCGGCCGGCCGCCGAGACCGACATTTTGATAATTGGGATCGTCTTCCGGACCCTTTATGACGTGCAAAGCCGCATCCAGCGTGTCCGCGCCACCGGCAAGAAGCCCATAGCCTTCTTCGAGCCAGTTGTAGCTGTACTCAGAGCAGACCATGACCGGCAATTTGGCGGCGCGTTTGGACTCTTCTTTCCCCGAATGGGAAGGCTGCTGACTAGCCAGGGCGCGCTCTGCCCGTCCCAAAGAAACTGATCCGGCCAGAGCTGAGGCGAGGAAATCACGGCGCGAGAGAGTCATGTCTCTCCTTTCGCAGGCTTTCAGCAGCCTGCCTGAACACTTCAACTGTAAAAGTCAAAGTGCGACGCAAAGATTTATATCACTGAAGCGGGAGAGCGCGAAGCAGACGGGCCCAATTGGGACAGATCTCGCCGATCAGACCCCCAGGTTCGTCGGTTACTATCAGGCCTTCATCATCATCACCGCGATGGATCAGCGGCATTTTCTGCGGGCCTATTCGCGGAATGGTTAGTGCTATTTTCCGGATTCACCGGCTTCATCCCAACGACCTGATAAGCTCGCCTTTTTCGATCTCCGTCCGGCACTTTGAGAAACATGCGATCGTTCTTGATCTTGAATTCACCTTCATGGCCGACAGGCAGAACCATGGGATGCTTGTGGTCCAGGGGACGGATCTCGTACTCCATCTCGTCGGTTCGAAACAAATACTGAGGGCATAGCTTTTCGTCCGAGTTCACATGTTGAACACCCACCGACGCAAACACGCTGCCCAGGCCAGTAAGGCCTCTCTCCTTGGCGCCACAAGGCACGGCTTCCATTCTCTCTAACATGCCTCGGTCGGGCTGTTTTTTCTTGTGCTTGTCCCCCGCAACCAATGGAATTGCCACAACCAGGATGATCGCTGAGAGTAGTGCAGTCTTGATCTTCATACCGCCTCCGTCATGAAATGTCCGCCGTAACATGGTCCGCTCGCGGAAGTGGGAGACCGGGTGCTCCCGACCTCCCATATCGCGCAAGCTATGTCCCCTACTGTTTTGGCTTCGGTTCTACATTCGGGGTCTTGGGGGCTTGGCTACCGCTAAATTGCTGCGCCGACTTCATAAACATCTGCGGATTCTGCTTCAACCCTTCCTGAACACCAGGGTGGGCTTTCAGAAACTGTTGAAGCTCGGGATGATTTGCTTGGAATTCCTCGCTGTTGGCCAACCGGGGATCGTTGGAAAGTTGCTGCGCGAGAGTCGAATGACTGCCGAGGAATTCACGGAAGTTATCCATATCCCCGCCCGCCGTCTCGTGATTGCGGTTGTCCTCGATCCGGTCGAAGTGCTGTTCTTGCCGCATGAAACTGTTTGGGTTCTCGGTGATCTCCTCGCGTACTCCAGGGTGCTGTTGCAGATACTCCTGCAGCGCGGGATGCTTCTCGACAAATTCCTCGTTCTTTACAAGCGATGGATCTCGGCGCAGTTGCTCGGCGATTTCAGGATGACTGTCGGCAAAACGATCGAAGCTCTCCAGTTCCCCACGAGTCGTGTCGTTGTCCCGCCTGTCGTTATCCCGACCGTCCTCGCGCCGATCGAAGTGCTGTTCTTGCCGCATGAAACCGTTTGGGTTCTCGGTGATCTCCTCGCGTACTCCAGGGTGCTGTTGCAGATACTCCTGCAGCGCGGGATGTTTCTCGACAAATTCTTCGTTCTTCACCAGCGAGGGGTCTCGGCGCAGTTGCTCGCCGATTTCAGGATGACTGTCGGCAAAACGATCGAAGCTCTCCAGTTCCCCACGAGTCGTGTCGTTGTCCCGCCTATCCTCACGCCGATCGAAGCGCTGTTCCTGCCGCATAAATCTGTCTGGGTTCTCGGTTATCTCCTCGCGGGTCCCCGGATGCTGCTGCAAATATTCCTGCAAAGCGGGATGGTTCTTGACAAATTCGTGGTTCGTCACCAGCGAGGGATCTCTGCGAAGTTGCTCGGCGATTTCAGGATGGCTGTCCATGAAGCGATCAAAGCTCGCCAGCTCACCACGAGTCGTGTCGTTGTCGCGCCTGTCGTTATCCCGCCTGTCTTCGCGCCGATCGAAGCGCTGTTCCTGCCGCATGAAACGGTTCGGGTTCTCGGTTATTTCCTCTCGTACTCCGGGATGCTGTTGCAGATACTCCTGCAATGCGGGATGGTTCTTGACAAACTCCTCGTTCGTAACCAACGAAGGATCTCTGCGCAGTTGCTCGGCCATTTCGGGATGGCTGTCCATAAAGCGATCAAAGCTCGCAATCTCTCCACGGGTCGTGTCGTTGTCCTGAGGGATGGACTGTGTACCACCCTGGGACGAAAGCTGTGCACTCGCGGTGACTAGCCCCAACAAGGTTGTGAGAGTCAACAAGGCCAGAAAGGACTTGATGTGCAAAAGTGTATTTTTCATAAATGCTATAGGCCTCCTGGATGAGAAGTGCTACCTAGAAGGGTGCAACCGCCCTGCCAAACACCCCAGTGGAGAGCGAATCTGGCTAGGACTCAACGGCTTGCGGGGAAAGGTGTGTGGCACCTACAGAATCACCGGAAGCAGAATCGACATACTAGAGGGAAAATCGCCATACATTAACCGACCTTAGGGGAAATCCATTACGCCGTCGTGACGGGGCAACCCATGCCAAGCCGCTTATTTCAGCAAATACTCTTTCACGAACATCACGGTCGCGTAGAACTGGTAATCGACGTTCTTTTTTTTGCGGAAGCCGTGGCCTTCATCTTTGCCTAGCAGCCACCACACCGGAGTACCATTCTGCCGCACGATCTCCACCATTTGCTGCGACTCGCTTGCAGGAACCCGGGGATCGTTCTTGCCGGCAACCACAAACAGTGGCTTGGTAATATTCTTCGCTTTGTTGTAGGGCGCGATTCTCTCCAGAAACTCGCGCATCTTGGGATCGCGTTCATCGCCATACTCCACGCGACGCAGGTCCTGGCGATAACCGGAAGTGTGCTCCAGGAATGTAACCAGATTCGATGGCCCCACCACATCCACCGAGCAGCAGATGCGATCGTTGTAGCTGGTAGCTACGGCCAGCGTCATGAAACCGCCATAACTGCCGCCGGTGATCATTACGCGGCTGGAGTCAAGATCAGGCTGCGTCTGAATCCAATCGAGCAGCGTGCTGATGTCCTTGTAAGATCCTTCCCGCAAAAAACCGTTGTCGAGCGACAGAAAAGTCTTGCCATAACCGGTCGAGCCGCGGACGTTGGGAAAAATCATGGCGATTCCCAGCTCGTTCAGGTGGTAATTTGACCGCGCGAGAAAGCTGGGCCTGAATTGGCCCTCGGGACCGCCGTGGATGTTGATAATCACCGGGCGCTTGCCAGTAAACTTCGCCGGAGGCCGATAGAGGAAGCCGCTGATGTTCCGGGCGTCCCAACTCTTCCAGTGGATCAGCTCGGGCTCTGGGAAGTTAGCGGTATTGAGACCGCCCGTCTCGCTGAACGTCCAGCGCTCCACTTTTCCTGTCTGAACGTCCACAGAGTAAACGTCGGAACTGGATCGCGCCGAAGACAGATCAAAACCCAGATCACGGTTGTTCTTGTGCCAGGCCACGCCGGAGACGATTCCTTTGGGCAAGTTGGGTACCGGTTTCTCTTTGTGAGTCGCGGTGTCGAGCACATGCAGGACGCCGAAGCCGTCTTCATTGGTAACGAATGCGATCAGTTTGCCATTGTCGGAGAGATCGAACTCGTCTACATCCCACGGAATGTTGCTGGTCAAATAGACGTGCTGTTTCGAGGCAAGATCAACGTAGGCCAGCCGGTGGAATTCCGAATCTTTGTCCGTGGTGAGGTAAATTCCCTTGCCGTCTTTGCTGAACTGTCCGGCGCCGTAGTGTACGTTGGCGCCGCCTTTGGGCGTGAGCAGGGTCTTCTCGCCTGACGTCGCATCCATCAGCCACAGATAACTTTCTTCGGCTGAGACTTCATTTAGCACCAGAATCTTCTGTTCATCCGGAGACCAGTCGAGCGGCTGCCAGCCTCCGCCATCGAGCTTGGCCAGCATGTGATCGGTTTTTGAATCAGCCGGATTCATCACCCAAATGTCGACGTCGTTGCCATCGCGCCGCGTCGAACCGTAAGCGATCTTTTCGCCACCGTGCGCCCAGACCAAGCCGACGTTACGCGACTTTCCGTCTGTCAACAGGGTGATGTCGCCGCTGCCGAGATCAAAGCGGTAAAGCTGGTAAAACTCGCCGCCACCTACGTCCTTGCTGAAAACAAAATAATTGGCTCGCTGAGGGTTGAACCGCGCCTGAGTCACAGAGTCGGAATAAAAGGTCAACTGGCTGCGGTCGCCAGCCGGCATCTTCACCAGATGGATCTGGGGGACATCAGCAAAGCGGGTGGCAATCAGTATCTCGCGCCGCTCCGGGTTCCAGCTAGCCAGACTGGCACCGCGAAAGTTGCTGTACCGCTCCACGCTGGTCGCCAGGGAAGCTGGAATCGGCGGTACACCCTCCGCGACCAGGTTCTCGTTCGGAGAGACGGTGTCGTTCTGCGCAAAGGCCGGAGCGCCTATCAGGGCGATCAAGAGCGGAAGAGAGAAACGTAGCAATGCTTTCATCTGACATACTCCTGCAACTCATCGGAAAACCGCGGCGCGGGTGCATCTTAGCAGAAAGAGCCGCGCCCTTCACGGCACACAGCTCTGATAAAATGACGCTTGCGAGGAGGTCGCTTGGAGTCCTCGTTCCCCAAGTTTAATCGCTGGTTTCATCGGTTTGCCGTGTTCACCGCCTGCGCCACGTTCATCTTGATCATTGCGGGCGCGCTCGTCACGAGTAATGATGCCGGACTGTCAGTGCCAGACTGGCCTACGTCTTACGGCCACGTTTTCCGGCTTCCGCCATGGATTGGCGGTATTCGGTATGAGCACAGCCATCGCATGATTGCTGGCTTCACGATTCTGCTGACCGCCGCGATTGCTGTCTGGACGTGGCTAGCCGACCGCCGCCGCTGGATGAAAGCGCTCGCACTCGGAGCTCTGGGCACAATCATTGCGCAGGCAGTTTTGGGCGGGTTGACGGTTAGGCACTTTCTTCCTCCGGCAGTTTCGACGGCTCATGCAGCCGTCGCGCAAACATTTTTCTGCATCGCGGTCGCGATCGCAGTTTTCACCGGACGCAGATGGATGGAAGAAGTTCCGCCGTCCGCTGCCGATGACGGTCACCCGACTTTACTGACGCTGACTCTGCTCTCTATTTTTATTCTCTACGTCCAGCTCATCCTCGGAGCCATGTTCCGCCATCACGGACTTCCGTGGTGGCCGCACGTGCTGAATGCGATCGTAGTGGCTCTGATGCTCACATGGACGGGAGTTCGCGCGATCCTGCAATTACCTCGGATTGACGCGATCCGCCAGCCTGCTGTGTTGTTACTTTTTCTTTTGGTGATTCAGCTTTACCTTGGATTTGCCGCCTTCCTGACGCGTGTGGCCTGGGGGCCGGAGGCACAGCAACCGGAGTTCTCCATGGTGTTTTCAACTGTGGCGCACGTTGCGGTCGGCGCGCTGCTGTTGGCGACCACGGCCGTGCTCGCGCTGCAAGTCTGGCGACATGTGCCGGCAACACAGAGACAGGAAGTCCCGGACGGAAAAGCGATCACCGCATAAAATTGAAATCCGCGAAGTAGTGTCATTCTCATTGCAATCCTCCCGGCTCTGTGGATTCCGCTGCTCGGCTCCCCGAGGTAGGCTATCGAATGAATAAATGGATTCAACGCCTGCTAGCACCTGGCATTGTTATTGCAGTTTTCACGATGTTCTATTTCGAGTTCAAGCTTTGGCAGATTATTGCGATTCTCCTGCCCACCTTTGGTGCGTTGACTCTTCTTATGATGTTCGTCGCGCCTGGACCAAGGACTGAGAGATTTGTGGAATCCTTAAAGACTCGCTTTCGCTGATCACACCTCATGGCTTTCACTAGCACGCATTCCTGAACTCCGCCGCTCGTCCAGCAACTCCGCCGCTCGTCCAGCTGTCGTAAAATGGTCTTTGACCTCCGACATGTCTGCCCCCGCAGTAGTTGAGTCCGTTCCCCGATTAGAACGGAGCGGTACCTCGGTCATAGCCGTGCGCGATCTTGTGCATCGGTATGACAGCCGGACAGCTCTGAACGGTGTTTCTTTCGACGTTCGTCCGGCGGAACTTTTCGGTTTGCTGGGACCAAACGGAAGCGGCAAGACGACTATGTTTCGCATCCTCTCCACGCTGATGCTTCCCATCGGAGGCCGCGCCGTCATTCTGGGCCACGATGCGGCAAAAGATCCCAGCCAGTTGCGGCGGGAGATCGGGATTGTCTTCCAGGCCCAGAGCATTGACTTGAAGCTGACCGCAGCTGAAAACCTGTGGCATCAGGGACATCTCTATGGCCTGCACGGGCCAGCGTTGCGCAACCGGATCCAAGAAATTCTCGAACGCGTCGGTCTCGCGGACCGTGCTCGCGACAAGGCTGAGACGTTCTCCGGAGGCATGCAACGGCGTCTGGAATTGGCTAAGGGACTGCTGCACGGCCCGCGCGTTCTCCTGCTCGACGAACCAACCACCGGTTTGGATCCAGGCGCCCGCCGCGACGTTTGGCAATATCTTCGGACGGTGCTGGTGACCACGCATTTGATGGAAGAAGCAGAACGTTGCGATCGCCTGGCGATTCTGAACGAAGGCAAGTTGGTCGCTCTGGGCACTCCTGTGGAGTTGAAACAGGAAATCGGCGGCGATGTGATCGTGCTGGAAGCGAAAGACCCGGAGTCGCTGGCAACGCGGATTCGTGGGCGTTTCGAAACTGAAGTCCGAGTCGTCGATGGACAACTTCGGATTGAAAAAGCGAACGGCCATCGTTTCGTGACCGACCTGGTCGAGGCGTTTCCAGGAGAAATTGATGCGGTTTCGATTGCGAAACCTAGCCTGGAGGATGTGTTCATCCGGCGGACTGGCCATCGATTCTGGACTGAGCCGGGTGCGGCTTCGTAACCGCCTAATTTCAGCGATCTTTGGGAAGGGCACGACCTCCAGTCGCACCGTTGAACTGTTTCAGATTTGAATAGGCATAGCGGAAGGCTGTGCCCTCCCGGAAATTGCCGGTGAGCGGTTCCTAACACATTATTATGTCCACGCAAACTGCTGTTATCGAAGGTCGCGGCGAGACAGAAAACGAACTTCTGCTTCCCGCCTTCACTCTCTGGTGGCGCGAAGTCGTGCGCTTTTACCGCCAGCGCACGCGGGTGGTCGGAGTGATCGCCTCCCCGGTCGTGTTCTGGCTGGTAATTGGCTCTGGATTCGGCACGTCGTTTCGTTCGGGCGGAGCAGGCGCCAGCCAACATTATCTCGACTACTTTTATCCCGGCGCGCTGATCATGATTGTGCTGTTTACCTCGATTTTCACCATGATGTCGGTCATCGAAGATCGCAAGGAGGGCTTCCTGCTCTCCGTATTAGTCGCGCCGGTTTCGCGATCGGCGATCGTGCTGGGCAAGGTACTTGGCGGAACGACGCTGGCTACAGTCCAGGGGTTGATATTTCTGGTCTTCGCTCCGTTGGTCGGGGTCCACATCGGACTCGCCAGCTTTGTGATGGTGGCGCTGACAGTCTTCCTGGTTTCCTTTGCGCTGACGGCCTTGGGATTCGCAATTGCCTGGCCGATGGATTCAACCCAAGCTTTTCACGCAATCATCAATCTGTTTCTAATTCAAATATGGCTGCTGTCGGGCGCGCTTTTCCCGCTCTCGGGCGCGTCGGGATGGTTGCGCATGCTGATGCGAATCAATCCCCTAACCTACGGAGTTGAGGCGCTGCGTGAGCTCTTGTACCCGGGAAGTGGCGGCATGCTGGTGGAATCTATGGCTACGCTGATTCTGTTTTCCCTCTTTATGTTCGGACTTGCGTTTCTGATGGTGAATCGGCGCACGACCAAACCAGCAGCCTGAGACAAGATCGCCAGCTCCAATTTGCAGGGATTATGTTCATCGAGCGTGGCAAACCGGGAAGGGCACGGCTTGCAGCCGTGCCGAATGGGTGAGTTGATCAAGAGGTGCGGCACGACTGGAAGTCGTACCCTTCCCAGTCTCTGTCATATTTGTGCTTTTTCAACCTGCGAGGAGATTTAACAGTCGCGATATGCCCTCGCGAAACTCGTCCTCATTGGTGATCAAGCTGAGCACCAGGTATCCATCAGTTGGGAAGTCATAAAAGTGTCCGGGGTGCACCATCACTGCCGACTCTCGCAGTAACTCGATCGCCAGGTCTTCGTCAGAACGCGTCACCGGCACCCGCAGCACGGCGTACCATCCGCCTTCGACTACGAGCCGCGCGCAAATTTTCTGACCTGTAATTTGACGGTCACGCTCCGCCAGATTCGCGCGCACACGCTGCATCAATTGCGGCTGTATTTTCTTTCTTTGCTCTAACATTACGCGCGCCGCCAATTGCATCGGCGCATTCAGCGACAGATAAGTGTCAGCGATTACTTCCAGCCGGGCCATTGCGGAGTTCGCGTCCGTCTTTGGTCCGCTTACCGCGATCCATGCCAGCTTCATTTGCGGCAGCGCAGAAATCTTCGATAGGCCGCTCAACGTGAACGTCAATACCCCATCATTCACCGCAAAACTTGGACGCCGCTGACCATCGTGCGAGTAATCGAGGAAAACTTCATCTACGATCAGCGCCATAGCGTGACCGGCACACAATTCATTCAGCCGTGCCCGCTCATCCGCGCTCGCATACGATGCCGTCGGATTGTTGGGATGCACTACTACCACCGCCCGCGTTCTCTCAGTCACCGCCTGCTTCAACGACAGCCAATCGATCTGCCATCCGTGGTCATAAATCAGCGGGTAAGGGACGAGCGTCACGTCCTGCAAATCGGCGAGAAAATCAAACAGCGGATAACTTGGCTTGGGTACGAGAACTTCATCGCCAGGATTCGCCAGCAGCCGGAAGACATACGAATATCCCTCACTGGTGCTGGTTGTGAGTATCAGGTTTTCAGGATCAAGTTCGCGGGCGAGGGCGCCCGCGCCACACCCGCCCGTCCTACACGAGTAGTATTCCGCTACTGCTTCTCGCGCGCCGCGCAAGCCTTTAGGCTGCGGGTCGTAGTCGAGCGATTTCCGATTGCGGAGTGAATCCAGAATCGCGGCTTCGTCGTATTCGATCCCCGCCCGTGTGGGATTGGAAATTGTCAGATCAAGAATTTTCCTGCCGGTACCGAGCGTCTCCTGGTGCGCGAGGGTGAAACGGTTCGACGCGAGTTTCCAGTCAGTCCGCCGGGAAAACATAGGTGATCATGATAACGGAGGCGTCGGGCCCACCTTCTCGGGCCACAATGGATCAGCCCCCCAATTTGTGTATACTATACGTATATACATGGAGGTGGGGGAAATGGCCACTGCGAAGGTATTCCGGTCGGGGAACAGCCAGGCATTGCGGCTGCCGAAGCAGTTCCGGCTAAAGAGCAAGGAAGTAGAGATTTTCCGGCGCGGCGATGAGATCGTGCTTCGTGAGAAGAGCGGGACGATGGTCCGGGCATTCGACTTGCTCGCCGGCCTGCCGGAAGAT
>WNFC01010311.1_pt1 | contig 10360 bp, 9 predicted proteins | sample 5400541 | NCBI WGS metagenome assembly WNFC01 (sample SAMN13153342, study PRJNA577476) | soil metagenome | isolation source: 120 cm saprolite under Douglas fir tree site 2 hole 2 replicate 1 | place: USA:California | collected 2015-04-18 | reverse complement strand
GCCAGCGGGTGGCCAGCGTGAGTTCGCCGCCAGACGAAGACATTTCCACGGCGATGCTGGCGTAGTCTGCGGGCGAGGTGACGATGGCTACGTCGCGAAAATTTTTGGCCGCTGAGCGGACCATGGAAGGCCCGCCGATATCGATGTTTTCAATGATCTCGTCAAAATGAACACCCGGCTTGCTGGCCGTCTTTTCAAAAGCGTAAAGATTGACCACCACCATATCAATCGGCTGAATGCCATGCTCGCGTGCGGCCGCCAGATGCTGCGGATTGTTGCGCACATGCAGAATGCCGCCGTGGACTTTGGGATGAAGCGTCTTCACGCGGCCATCCATCATTTCGGGAAAGCCGGTGAGTTCGGAGATGTCTTTCACCGCGATTCCGGCGTCACGCAGCAGCTTGGCCGTTCCGCCGGTGGAAATCAATTCCACCTTGAGAGCGGATAGCCGCTTGGCGAAGTCGACCAGTCCGGTTTTGTCGGTAACGCTCAGGATGGCACGCTGAATCTTGGGCACGATTTGTTTCCCTCAGAAGGCTGGAAGAATGAAGGAATAAGGTATCAGCGGCAGGAAGAGCACTGCAAACGGGGAGCTACGGATGCTAGATCGAAAAAGTTACGTTTTCGGCTTGGCCTTCAGCTTGACCTGGCCGTTCAGAGTCTCTACGGAATATTCCACGGCCTGGCAGCCATGTTCTTTCTTGAGCTGAGTAGTTTTCTGCTGAACGAATTTCTTAAAAGAATCCAGTGTGGCCGAGCTTTTTTCGCCGGTCTGTTGTTTAGCCGTGACCAGGGCGTTGTAAAGCGACTCAACGCTTTTGCCTTCAGGATTGGCATCTGCAAAGGCGACCCGGAATGGCTGGTCTTCGCCAGCGGCAGAGTTGCTGGCTGTGGGACTGATATTCTGATGCTTTAAAGACCTCTCCGCTTCGTGCTGCTGGTCAGAGCGCATGCCTTGAATGCCCAACATGGCATCCTGGGGGCGTCTGTAGCCTTCCTCTTTGATCACTAACTTCTGCTGCCACAATGCGTTAAAGAGGGCGTACTTCTGCTGGACGGTGGTGTAGCGGAAGCGCTGTCCATAGCTCATCCGGCTGCCATCGGAGTACTTTTTGAGCAGATTCTTAACCTTCCACTCCATTTCGGTGGGTGGTTTCTTGGATCCTCCACCAAAATAGATGTCGTACTCCACTTTCAGACGGCGGACCTGGTCTTCCAGAATCGAGAGTTCTTCATCAATCGTCAAAGTGGGTTAATCCTTCCAGGGTCCGGATGGGGGAACTGCTCAGGCGGAAATATAGCATTTTTTCGCTTTAGCACAGAGAACCTAAAGTGCAGGCAGTTGATTGTGCTTCAGAGTGCATCCAACATATCCAATATGCCGGAAAAGCCTGTGACCCAAAATCGCGTTCGTATAGTGATAGCTGACGACCATGCCATCCTCCGTGAGTCTCTTGCCGCTTTGCTGGCAACAGATAGCGGCTTTTCAGTGGAGGGGCGAGCGTCCAACGGCCAGGAAGCGTTGTCGTTGGTGCAGGAACTGCACCCTGACGTTCTGGTATTGGATCTTTTTATGCCTCAGGGCGATGGCTTTGAGGTGTTGCGTACGCTGGATCGCGCCGGAAACCGGGTTGCCGCGGTGGTCCTCACCGGATCAGAGAGTGAATTGGATTACGCTCAAGCGGTGAAGCTGGGCGCACGCGGCCTGGTGCTGAAGAGTGATGGCCCGGAAAAACTCTTTGCGGCGATCAAAAGTGTTTCCAACGGCGAGCTTGCGTTTTCTGACGAGCTGGCCCAGCAGGTACTGACGACCATGAGTGCGGAATCGCGCGCTACGGCGAATACACTGACGCGCCTATCCGAACGCGAGCGGCAGATTGCCTATTACGTGGCCCGCGGCATGAAGAACAAAGATATCGGCCAGGCCCTTACCATCAGTGAGAACACGGTAAAACGCCATCTGCAAAGCATTTTTACCAAGACCGGCGCGCGTGACCGTCTGGAACTGGCAGTGCTTGCACTGAGCGAGGTCAGCAAGGCGGCGTAATCTCCTCATGCTCTTCATCCCGAGCGAAGCGAGGGATCCCTACGTTCGGAATAAATTTTCCTGTAGCCAATAATTCGAACTGGAAGACGTAACTTGTTAGCGTCTGCAATCGCTTGCACGTTCCGAGACAAGTATCAGAATGTCTATTTGCCTGACGTCGCTGCCATCTTCTTCACCATGGCGAGCACAAGCTTGCGATCACTATCATTCAAGTTGGAAGAGTAGCGGCGAATCTGGCTGAGAAAACGGACTTCGTCTTCACTGAGTGAAGGCAGGTTTTTGGCGTTGCCGTTAGAGTGATGGTCGCTGAAAAAACTTCCCAGAGGAATATCAATGGCCCCGGCGATCTTGGCCAGCGTGTCCAGTGATGGAATGGTATGGCCGTTTTCCACGCGCGAAAGATAGCAACGCAACAAGCCGGTGCGCTTTTCAATGTCACCTTGTGACATGCCTTTTTGCAGCCGGTAATTTCTGATTGTCTCGCCTATATTCATGCTGGATCATTTCTTGAAGATTGCCTGGAGTCCGGGGTTGCGTGAATAGTAATCAGAGCTAAGAGTTTCTGCAAGCACATTTTTTGTCATTACACAGGGTCTGGTAAAGAACTTATTTGCGCGGCCTCAATCCCTGCGCTGGTTACGTGCTCTAAGCGAGTTTTGCACGGAAAATCAATTAGTTACCAATTAATTATCATCGCTGGCAGCGCCCGACCATTTCCACGGTTGACAGGAGCAGTAGTTTGGGCCCCATACATGCTCCAGGAAAGCTCTTTCAGTCTGTTTGTTGTCCTACCGGTTTCGGAGTTGTCGCCGAGGACTGGGCGGGAGCAGAGTGCGCCGGAAGCATCAGTTCCATGAACAGTGTTCGTTCCACAGGGCTGCTGTAATAAGGTGCCATCTCTCTAAAGCCGAGCTCGCGATAGAGCGCAATCGCCTGGTCCATCTTTCCCGGCACCGTATCAAGACGCATGCAGCGATAGCCAATGGTGCAGGCGTCAGACACAAGCTTTCTGGCCAGGATACGGCCAATATTGTGTCCGCGAAAGGCAGGACGCACATAGAGCCGCTTCATCTCGCAGACGTCATTATCAGTCAGAGGACGGAGAGCACCGAGGCCGGCCACCTGGTTATTCCACGATGCCAGCAACAGGCGGCCACGCGGAGCAGCGTATTTGCCGGGCAGATCGCGCAGCTCTTCTTCAAAGCCCTGGAAACACAAATCGAATTCCAGCCAGGTGGCGTACTCCATCATGAGTTCGCGGACAGTTGTGATCTGTTCCGGTGTTTCAGCCTGAAGAATGGTGAGCATGGGCCTCCCTCCTATTCTTGCCGAATTCCCGACGCTCTGGCGACTGCGAATCATTCTAGCGCTGTTGCTGATCCGGCGAGAGAGAAAAACGTCAGCCCATCAGCATGCCGCCATTCACCATGAGCACGTGTCCGGTGATGTAGCTGGCTTCTTCCGACGCCAGGAAACGAACGGCATGGGCCACTTCCATGTCAGTTCCGGCGCGCCCCAGCGGAATCATTTCATTGACTTTGGATTTCAGCTCTTCGGCAAGGCTTTCCGTCATGGCGGTCTCGATGTATCCCGGCGCCACCGCGTTCACCGTAATATTGCGCGACGCCACCTCGCGCGCCATCGCCATAGTGAAGCCGATCAGTCCGGCTTTGGACGCGGCATAATTGGCCTGGCCCGCCTGGCCCATCTGTCCGAAAACGCTGCTGATGTTCACCACTCGGCCCCAGCGCTGCTTGAGCATGGAACCGATCACGGCCTGGGTGCAGAAATAGGCGCCGCTCAGGTTGGTCTGGATCACGGAATCCCAGTCCGCGCGCTTCATGCGCATGATCAGTGTGTCCTTGGTGATGCCAGCGTTGTTGACAAGAATATCGACCTTGCCGAACTGGGCGATGGCGGCTTTTACGGCGACTTTCACGCTGTCTTCGTCGCCCACATCCATGCGAAAGGCAGCGGCCTTCACGCCTTTGGCTTCGGCTTCCTTCACCACGGATGCAAGCTTTTCTTCATTACGCGCAGCCAGCGCCAGGTTAGCGCCTGCTTCAGCCAGCGCCAGGGCACATGCGCGGCCAATTCCCTGCGAAGCTCCGGTGATCAGCGCAACGCGTCCGGTTACTCCTGCCATGGTTGTCCCCCCGTCAAAAAAGTTAACTGTGGATTATACGGAAAGCGTGACACGTAATACTTTCCGGGCGGGAAAGCGCAACGCAAGGAAAGGTATAAACTGTTAGGTCGCTATGGCTACCAAGAACAAAGCAGCAAAGACCCCGGATAAGAAAGCTTCGCAGTCCAAGAATATTTCCAATGGCGCAACGTCCAACGGAAAGCCCAACAGCAAAGCACCTGTGGTGAAGGTGAACCAATACGGCATTCCCGACTGGCGGCTGGAACACCCTGAATTCGAAGTCTTCGAAGTGAGTGACGGCGCCGAGGTCCACTATGAAATCAAGGGCAAGCTGAATGCGCCCGTGCCGCCGATCCGCGAGTCGAAGTACCTGAGCAAAGGGCAGCACCTGGAACTCTATCGCTGGATGGTGATGAACCGGCGCATGGAAGTCGCGCTGGAAAATCTTTACAAGCAGAGCAAAGTTGTAGGCGGCGTTTATTTCGGATTGGGGCAGGAAGCTTGTTCTTGCGCGTCAGCGTATGCGCTGGGCAAGGACGACTGGTTTGCGCCGATGATTCGCAACCAGGGCGCGCAACTGGTGCGCGGCTTCCACGCCCGCGACATCATGATGCAGTACATGGCCAAGGCCGGTTCGCCGACCAAAGGCAAAGACGGAACGTCGCATTACGGAGACATCGAAAAACGGCAGATGGTCGCACCCATCTCGATGCTCGGCGATCTTCTTCCGGTGATGGCCGGAGTTTCACTGGGTGCGCGGATGCAGGGAAAAGAGCTGGCATGCCTCACGTGGATCGGCGACGGTGGCCAGTCCACGGGGGTGAGTTATGAAGGCATCAACTTTGCTGCGGTGCGTAAGCTGGGATTGGTGCTGATTGTGGAGAGCAATCTCTGGGCGTACTCCACGCCGACGGAATATCAGGTAAACGTAAAAGACCTGGCGAATCGTGCCATCGGTTACGGCATGCCCGGCATCATTATTGACGGCACGGACGCTTGCCAGGTCTATGACGCCACGTATGAAGCCGTGGAACGCGCGCATCGCGGCGAAGGGCCAACGCTGATCGAAGCCAAGCTCATGCGCATGAAGGGCCATGCCATCCATGACGCCGCGGCGTACGTTCCCAAAGAAATGCATGAGTTCTATCGCAAGCGAGATTGCATTGACCGCTTCCAGAAATATCTCATCGAGAAAAAATGGCTCACGCCTGCACAAAACGCGGAATTGATTGCCGGGGTGGAAAAAGAGATTGACGCGGAGCGCGAGTTCGCCGAGAACTCACCCATGCCAGAGCCACACACAGCGGCAGAAGGCGTGTACTGCGGAGATGGCTGCCACACGATCAAGCCGAAATACGCAATACCGCGAAAGGCACGGCGCAGCGAAGGCAAATTGAAAGAGACGGAAGCAGCAATACACTTTAAATAGCACTCAGAAGTTAGTAATTAGCTAATTTCTGAAATCCCGAGCGAAGCGAGGGATCACTATAGTCGGTAAGAATTTTTAGGATCAACGACGGATGGTGCGCGCAAGGAATCGGGCATCTTGCGGGTCGGGTCCCCTCGCTCCGCTCGGGACTTCGGAAAAAAGCACTATCTGCGTTGATCTGCGTTAATCAGCGGCAAAAAGGGTTTACATGGCTCAAGCAACATATCTCGAAGCAATACGGCAGGGACTCTGGGAGGAGATGGAGTCAGACCCAAGCGTCTTCTGCATTGGTGAAGACATTGGCATCTATGGCGGCGCGTTCAAAGTGACGGACGGCTTCATCCATCACTTCGGACCGCAACGGGTGATTGACACGCCAATCGCCGAGTCTGCGATTGTGGGCGCCGCATTTGGTGCGGCGCTTACGGGAATGCGTCCGGTGGCGGAGTTCCAATTCATGGACTTCATCGGCTGCGCATTCAATCAGATTGTGAACATGGTGGCCAAGTCGCATTATCGCTGGGGCGCTCCGGCACCGCTGGTGTTGCGGGGACCATGCGGTGGCGGCGTCCACGGCGGACCATTCCACTCGCAGAATCCCGAAATGTATTTCGTCCACACGCCGGGAATGAAGGTAGTTGCGCCTTCCACGCCAAGCGACGCGAAGGGGCTGATCAAGGCGGCAGTGCGCGATAACAATCCCGTGCTGTTCCTGGAGCACAAGTTTCTCTATCGCCGCATCAAGGGCGAGGTACCGGACGATAACTCAGTAGTGCCGATCGGCAAGGCACGTGTTCATCGTGAGGGTCGCGATGTGAGCATCATTACTTATGCAGCCATGGTGCACACGGCGCAGGAAGCGGCAGATATTCTGGCCAAGGACGGAATCGAAGTCGAGATTGTCGATCTGCGGACTCTTTCGCCATTGGATCGCGAGGCGATCACGCAGACCGTCAAGAAGACCAACAAAGTCATCCTGCTGCATGAAGATACCAAGACTGGCGGTCTGGCGGGAGAGATAGCGGCCATCATTAATGAAGAGGCATTTGATGATCTGGATGGCCCCATCGTCCGCATCACTTCATTGGATACGCCGGTGCCGTTCTCACCTCCGCTGGAGCATTACTTCCTGCCGCAGGTGGAAGATGTGGTGCGAGAGGTAAGGAAGTTGAAGGCTTATTGATCTTTTCTTTTAATCCCGAGCAGAGCGAGGGATCACTACCGTCTTGAGAGATTTAAATGGAGCGACAAAGTTTTTTGGCGGCGCCCGGTAAAGCTTTCATAACATCGTAGGGTTCCCTCGCTTCGCTCGGGACACGAAAACCAAAATTCTATAAGACTGAAGGGATCCCTCCCTTCGGTCGGGATAAAGGCACGAATGAACTACCTCCTCAAAACTGAACCCACCGTGTACGGCTTTGCCGATCTGCAAAAAGATGACACCACCATCTGGGATGGTGTAACCAATCCCACCGCCGTTAAACATCTCCGCGAGATGAAGAAGGGCGACAAGCTGGTGATCTACCACACGGGTGATGAACGCAGAGTTGTTGGAACGGCAAATGTCGAAGCCGTGGATGCCAGCGATCCCAAAACTCCTCGTGTAAAGATTAAGGCCGGCAAACTGATTGCTCATTCAGTGACTTTGAACGAGATCAAGGTGAGTGAATTGTTTGAGGGTTCGCCGCTGGTGCGCCAGGGCAGGCTCTCCGTTGTTCCTCTTACTAAAGAACAGTATGACTGGATCACCGGTCATTGATGCAATGGGGAGATTTGTTGATTGCTCGTCATCGCCGTCATCGGGCAAAGCCCTGTGTTCCCGGATTTGTTCAGCCCGCGTTCTACACGCCACTGCTTCCCCTGATTTATAATCACTAGTTGCTCTAACCACCCGATGGATACCTGTGGAAGGAACCGATGCCAACTGATGTAGTCATGCCCCAAATGGGCGAATCGATCTTTGAAGGCACCATTACTAAATGGCTGAAAAAGCCTGGTGATAAAGTTCAGCGTGACGAACCGCTGTTTGAAATTTCCACTGACAAGGTGGATGCAGAGATTCCGGCGCCATCCAGCGGCGTGCTGAAGGAAATCAAGATACAGGCCGGAGCCACTGTCCAGGTGAATACGGTGGTGGGCGTGATTGACGCGGATGGCGCCGGGGCATCAGCAGCTCCGCAGGCACAGGCTCCAGCCCAAGCTGCTCCGCAAGCGGCACCAGCTGCTCCGCCAGTTACAAAACCTTCACCACAGGCAGACGGAACCTCAACAGCAAAGCAGCCTCCGGCAACCGAGGCAGCGCCTGCAGCTCAGGGTGGCGGCAATGGCGGTGCGGGAACTGACGTGGTGATGCCGCAGATGGGCGAGTCCATTTTCGAAGGCACCATCACCAAGTGGCTGAAGAAAGTCGGCGACAAGGTGCAGCGCGATGAACCGCTGTTTGAAATTTCTACCGACAAAGTGGATGCCGAAATCCCCGCGCCTACCACAGGCGTTCTGCGCGAAATCAAAGTAAAAGAAGGCACCACAGTGCAGGTGAACAGCGTGGTAGCGGTGATTGGCGGAGCGGGAACTCCAGCACCAGCAGGGGCGAAGCCTGCCGCGGCCCAGCCCGTTCCCGTCCAGCCGGCGCATGGGCAACCGCAGCGTGTGCCGGAATCACTCTCTGTCGCGGCCCAGGAACAACCAGTAGATCAGGCACGCGAAGAGATTGAAGAAAGCGACGGCGGCCGTGATGATGTGCGCTCTTCACCGCTGGTTCGCCGTATTGCCCGTGAGAACAATATCGACCTGGGTCGTGTGCCGGGCACGGGGCTCGGCGGTCGCATCAGCAAAACGGACATCCTGAACTTCGTTCAGCAGCATGGGCCGGGTGGCGCGGGAAGGCCCCAGCCTGTGGCACCGCCTGCCCAGCAAAGAGTTCAGCAGGCTCCGCAACAACAACAAGCTGCGTACCAGCCTCAGCCAACGCAACAAGTTTCACAAACCCAGCAAATGGCTGCTCCAGCACAGCAGCTTCCGGAACTGGCTGGTGAATTTGTTCCCATGACGCCGATGCGGAGAAAGATTGCCGACCGCATGGTGGAGTCGCGACGCACCAGCGCGCACGTGCACACCATCTTCAAGGTGGACATGACGCGTATCGTCAAGATGCGCGAGAAGGTTCGCAAAGGCTGGGAGGCGCGGCACGGCGCAAAGCTTACGTTCATGCCGTTCATCGCCAAAGCGCTGATGCACGGCGTGCGCACCAAGCCCGTCGTCAACTCTTCTGTGATTAACGAGGGGATTCAATACCACAAGAATGTGAACATCGGCATTGCTGTGGCCCTGGAGTGGGGATTGATTGTGCCGGTGGTGAAAGGCGCGGAGAACCTGAGCTTTGTTGGCTTGCAGCGGGCGATCACTGATCTGGGTGAGCGCGCACGCGGCAAGAAGCTCAAGCCCGATGACGTGCAGGGCGGCACCATCACCATCACCAACCCGGGCATTTACGGTCCACAGTTTGGAACGCCGATCATTCTGCAGCCGCAAGTGGCCATCCTGGGCATGGGCGGCATCTTCAAGGAACCAACGGTCATCACGGACAAGGAAGGAAACGATTCCATCGCCGTCCGCCATATCCTCCGCCTGGTGCTGGGTTACGACCATCGCATCATTGATGGCGCGGATGCTGATCAGTTCATGGTCGCCGTCAGGGATTATCTGGAGAACTTTAACGACGATATCGGATAGAAGCTGTTTGGTTTTTTCGAAACGGCAGGCTGATTGAGCTTGCCGTTTTTTTTAGAACACCTGCCACGGAGCACAGAGACGCGGAGAAGAGCAAAAGCCCTGCCGCGAATTTGCGCGAATTAGAAAAACCTGCCGCAGATTTGCGCAGAGACTCTGGTTCTCAGCAAGCGTAGCGACCAGAACTGGACCGCGAAATTTTCTTTCCAGCGCCCCGCCCAGGATCAGCTCATCCTGAATGGGGGCATGGAGGGTCATCAGATTCACATGGAACTCCACCTGGTTGACCGCAGTAAATTCCTGCTTGTGCGCAGAGGCTTTCACTGGATCCAGGAGTTTCCCCTCAACCGTTAAACGGAAGATGAAGCCGCAGAGCCAACGCCGCAGTCTTCCGCAACTGACCTAAAATGCAGCCGTGAAACTCACGGAACCCGCGGTGTGGTTGTCAAAACTGTCTACCACCACGAAGCTGGCAATGTGGTTCCCACGCGTTAGTGTGACCGTTGCATTCAACTGGTCTTCCAGGTTTTGTGACACTTTCTTTCCATCGATCCAGAGTTCCATACGTTTAGCGATGCCGTTAAAGGCGCTACCCGACCCCTTAAACGTAAAAGTCCGGCCGACAACCTGCCCGTTCTGCGCCGGTGCACAGATGTGCACTACAAGCTGGTTGGCAGGAGGCAGTGAGCAATTCGTCGCCGCATTCGTGTTGTGCAAGGCCTCGATTCCTCCGTCATTGGGGGCGGCGCCGGTGTTAGAGAACTGCGTCCACGCTAGAGCAACGTCATGGCGCGAGTCCCCATCCAGATCCCGGATGAATGGAAAGACTGGGTCAGTAAAGGTGGGAATCTGCTGGGGTGGCCCGAACGTACCATTCCCGTTCCCAAGCAGAGAGGCCGCAATCTGTCCTCCCGAGCTTTGTGGGGCAACGCCAACCAGGAAAACATCGTCTATGAAGTCTCCGTTCAGATCGCCTGCTGCAACCTGCTGATAAGCAATACTGGCATTG
>WNFC01010308.1_pt1 | contig 10361 bp, 13 predicted proteins | sample 5400541 | NCBI WGS metagenome assembly WNFC01 (sample SAMN13153342, study PRJNA577476) | soil metagenome | isolation source: 120 cm saprolite under Douglas fir tree site 2 hole 2 replicate 1 | place: USA:California | collected 2015-04-18 | reverse complement strand
GAAGATGAGAAATTGCCGGCGGCTCTCGGCCGATTGCGCCGCCTCGGCCGTTTCGAAGGCCGTCAGGATGCGCCGACGAATGGCGGTGGCGTCGTCGATCTTCTTCAGGCCGGGCGCCACACTTTCCCATTCGTCGCGGCCGAAATAGGAGTGCCGCGCGCCCGTCGCCAGCACGAGATAATCGTAGGCGATCTGGCGTTCCTCGAGGGTGCCACCTTCGATGGTCACAGTGCGGCGCCGGTTGTCGACGCCGGTCACCTTGCCCAATATGACGCGCACGTTGGCAGCCCGGCGCAGGATGGCGCGGATGGGCGAGGCGATTTGGGCCGGTGAGAGGCCCGCCGTTGCCACCTGGTAGAGCAGAGGCTGGAAGAGGTGGTAGTTGCGCCGATCGATGACGGTAACGTCGACGTCGGCGCCCGCGAGGCAGGTCGCGGCGCTCAGGCCGCCGAAGCCCGCGCCGACAATGACTATGTGCGACCGCGTCATGGCGACTTTCCTTGGGCTATGCGCGGGCGAGCGCGCCGGCATAGTGGCGGATCTGCAAACGGGTGGATTCGCCGTCTCAGATTCCGCTGAACCAGTTGAAGCCTTGATCGCTGTAATAGGTTCCAGGGCGCGTGTTCGTAACCTCGATCGCCGTAAGCCATTTGGCATTCTTGAAGCCAAGCTTCGTTGATGTGCGCAACCGCAGCGGATATCCAAAAGGATCCGGCAGCGGCTCACCCGCGTATGTGGTCGCCAGAATGGTCTGCGGATGCAACGCTGTCGCCATATCAAGTGCCTCGGTGTAGCCATCGGCGCAGCGGAACGCGATGTAGCGCGCACGGAGGTCGGCACCGATACGCTCGAGGAACTGGCGGAAGTTCACGCCTGACCATTGGCCGATATAATCCCAACCTTCGATGCAGATGTGGCGGATGATCAGTTCCTGCTGAGGCAACGACATCATTTCCACGAGCGACCAGCTACGCTTGTCATTGACCAGGCCGGAGACCTCCAGCTTCCACGTCCGGCCATCGACGGGCTTTACATCCTCGACGTCGTAGTGGGCGTTGAAGCGCGGGGGCTTCACAACTTCGGCCGCGGTAAACGTTGGTGCAAGATGATCCGGGCGGAATATTGCCGCTTGGACAAGGTCGTTCCATCGCGAGACCGCCCGCAAAGCCTGCTCGACCGAGCCGCCATCCCCCCAATCGCACCCCGTCAGCATCGTCAGGGCGCCCAAGCTGAAGGTGCCGCGGAAAAGCCCACGCCGGCCTATCAGCTCAACAAGCCCCTTGTTCTGCTCGAACACACTTTGGTCGATCCCACCGTGAGGCCGGAACGGCGAGGGCAAGCGCTTGATCTTCGTCATGACCGACCTGCTGGTTCTAGGGGGGACGAAGCGGGCGGTTGGGCCGACGGAACCCGTGGCCCGCCTGTTATCATCGCGATCAGCGTTTTCGGCACCAGCAACGCGAGCGCGACGTGGATGACGACGAAGCCGCAGATCGCCGCCATGCAAAGGAAATGGACCAGACGCACCATCTGAAAGTCATTGCCGAACAGTGCCAACAGCTCGGAGAACTGGACCGGCTTCCACAGCGTCAGCCCGGAGATGACACTCATCACGCCGGTCAGGATCACGCCGACATAGAGACTTTTCTGCACCGCGTTGTAATGTGTCAGATCGTCGTGGCCCAGCTTGAAGTGCAAGGCGGCACCGATCGTCGAGATCAACTCCCGAGGGGAGATGGGCCAAAGTTTTCGACGGAAGCGGCCGGAAAAAATTCCGTAGGCGAGATAGAGGAGCCCGTTGATCGCGAACACCCACATTCCGAAAAAGTGCCACAGCAGGCCGTGCTGCGCCCACTTGCCGATCGCCAGGGCTTCGGGAAAATGCAGCCAGCCAAATATCACTTCATCGTTGTAAATTTTCCAGCCGCTCCCGATCATGATGAACATTGCGACGGCATTGACCCAGTGCATCAGGCGCACAGGCAATGGATGGAGACGGCTCGATGCGCCGGCCTCAGTCTCTGGCGATATCGCTGTCATGGCTCAAGATCCGGAGAGCTCTGCCTGCTTTGCGCGCAGAGGTCGGGTAAGCGAGGATCTCGGGCCGTGGCCGACGGTTCGGACTGCTCGTACATCGTGGCTCTCCAACGGGTCACTCGTCCACATCCGCAACTGTTTCAGACTCATTCCGGCGTTGGCGCTATCGCTTCGTCAGTGCCACCAAGACCTTGGTGTCCGCCGACAAGGGAATGATACCTTCATCGCTCCATGTCGGTGCCCGATCGTATTCCTCTGGCGGCATGTCAAGCGACGCGAGCTGCCGCCCGAAGATGGCAACGACTTCGATGGGCACGGCCACCAACCGACTTTTAAAGCCAAGGAACCCTCGCCGCTCAGCGATGAGAAGAATCTTTCCGGTCGTTGTACGCACGACTTTTTGTATGCGTGCGATCGTCACATCGTCGTCGTCCAGGATGCGCAGCCCCTGTAGATCGCCGACGGCGACGGGCTGAGGAAAACGTCTTTCCATCTTCTGCTCTGGCGTTAAAGCGGCCACCACCGGCGATTCCCTTTTGCTAGCCGCACACTACCGCGAACCCGTCATCCTCTAAAAATATCGAGTGCCTATGGAAACGATGCGCTGTGGCTATGTTGAATCATGAAGGCGAGCTTGCCGCATGCTTGAAGGAAGCGCGCAAAATCAATGTCCTGAACGCCAAGACCGCCTGCACGCACTGAGGCGAATGACAGCGTGCGTCAAGCGGCATGACGGCTCGCGACAGGAGCCGCCGGCGCTCGCCTTTCCGTCTCAGTCGCTCGTGTTATGGCGCCCTTATTTTGGGAGCTTGTCCGCGAGAATCTCGAGTTTGTGAATCTCTGGCGCCTTGGCAAACAGATCGCCGGCCTTGACCTTTTCCATCAAGGCGGCGGCAACTTTGCCGTTGAGGTGCGCTTCCCGCCCGCCCTCGTCATCAAACGTGTCGAAGATGGCGAAGGAGGACGGTCCTTCCTGGATGGCGAACCATGCGATCGTGCCTGGTTCGGCGTTTACCAAGGGTACCGCCGAACGCAGAAAATCCGCGACCTCCTTCTCCTTACCCGGCTTCGCCTGAAGCGGAACGTAGAGGGCAAATTTGGTCATCGGCGTCCTCCTGGTTTTAACATCGCCATTAGGCACGAAGGCGTGGACATTGCATTGACAACTGTCAGACACAACCAGTCACGATAGCGTGCTTGCGATCGCCATGGCGCCGGCGCCAGCACGTCCCATGCCGTTCACAAAGTATTTTGTAGCAGTCGATCAAAAATTGTGGTTCTGTTTCGCATGGGCCGCCCGAAAGCCTTCGATGAAGACAAGGTCATCGACTCTGCCGTCGATTGCTTTTGGTCGCGCGGCTACGAAACGACGTCCGTGCGCGACCTCGCGGAGCGCATGGGCATCGGCGCAGCGAGCCTCTACAATGCCTACGGCGACAAGCGCACCCTGTTCACCAAGGCCCTCGAACGATACGCCAACCGCTCGATGCGCGAGCGCATCGCCCGCCTAGAGGCGAGTCACCAGCCCAAGCAGGCGATCCGGGCCTTCCTGACGGAAATCGTCGAACGGTCGCTGGCGGATCCCGATCGCAAAGGTTGCCTGCTGGTAAACTCCGCGCTCGACGTTGCGCCGCACGATGCGGCCATCGGAAAAGTGGTCGCGGCCTACCTCGACGAGATTCGCGCCTTCTTCCGGCGCAACGTCGAGGCCGCCCGTGCCGCCGGCCACGCGCCGCGAAAGATCGATCCCGAGGGCGTGGCGGATCATCTGTTGGGCGTCGTGCTGGGCATTCGCGTGCTCGCGCGGACGGGCGCCAGGCGGAGCCTGCTCGAGGGTGTTGCACGCCCGGCACTCGAACTGCTCGATTTGCCCGTTCGGCGGCGAGGGACGCGGCGGACCGCGCGACGGCGGACATGACGCCCGAGATCAAGGCCATCACGTTCGACACCGGCGGGACGATCCTCGACTGGCATCGTGGCATTGCTGCCGCCCTTGCCGCCGCCGGAGCGCGCAGAAACATTGCGGCAGACTGGGCAGCGGCGACCAACGAATACCGGCGACGGGCGCTCAAGGGCATGACTCGCCAGGTCCACCCGGACTTCAACATCGACGATGTCCACCGCCGGGTGCTGGACGAGCTGGCCAACGAATACGGATGGTCCGCGCTTACCGACGAGGATCGCATCGCTATCCAACGAGCCTGGCACGCGCTCGACGCGTGGCCCGACTTTCCCGCCGCGCTCGCCCGCCTCCGCCGCAGGCGTGTCGTCGTGTCCTTTACCATCCTGTCGACGTCCCTGATCATCGATGTGTCACGCAGGAACGGCATTGACTGGGATGCCGTCGTGTCGTGCGAGATGATCGGCAGCTACAAACCAAACCCGGAAGCCTATTCGACCTGCGCGAAGTGGCTGGGCTACCGGCCGGACGAGATCCTGATGGTGGCCTGCCACAATTTCGATCTTTTAGCCGCGCGCAAGGTCGGCTATCGCTCGGCCTTCGTGTGCCGGCCGGAGGAATGGGGCGCCGTCGGCCCTCCCGACCCGACGCCGGATTCGTCGCACGACATCGTGGTTGACGATTTCGGCCAATTGGCCGACCGGCTGGGTTGTTGACGATGACCATCCAAATCCATGGCATCGATCATCTGAACATCGGGGCGCTGTCGGCGCTGCCAGACGATGCACCCGTCGTCATGCTCAACCTGATGCGCTTTCGCGACCAGTCGCTCGACGGCAAGGGCAGCGGCCGGGACGCCTACCTGCGCTACAGCGCGCTCGCCATCAAGCTCATCAAGGCGCGGCGGCACGATCATCGCCATCCGCGGGACCTACAACAAGCTGGCCTCGACAAAGGAGTAGACCATGTCCCTCGAAGACAAACTGGCGGCGACCCGCACGGCGAGCGCCGGCCGCATCCCACCGGATCGCCAGGCGATCATGCATCGCGCGACCGAGGACCTGCGCAAGTCCGGCGTCCTCGAGCGCATCACGCCGGCCGGCAGCCACGCACCGACCTTCGAGCTCGCCAACCATGACGGCCGCCGCGTCTCCTCGGCCGAGCTTTTAGCCGGCGGGCCGATGGTGTTGTCGTTCTTCCGAGGATCGTGGTGACCCTACTGCCGGCATGAGCTGGATGCTCTGCAAAGCGTTTACGCCGACATCGCGGGCCTCGGTGCCTCGCTGGTCGTGATCTCGCCCGAACTGCCGGAACGCACGGCGGACATGGCGGCCAAGCAGAAGCTCACTTTCCCGATCCTGTGGGACGAGCAATCGCGGGTCGCCGAAGCGTTCGGCCTGGCCTTCACCCTGCCCGAGGACCTGAAGACGGTCTATCTCGGCTTCGGCAACGACCTTGCCCTCCGCAACGGCGATCCGTCCTGGCGCCTGCCGGTGCCGGCGCGGTTCGTGATCGATGCAGGCGGCATCGTGCGCGCGGTCCAGGCCGACCCCGACTATACCTACCGGCCGGAGCCGGAAACCACGATCGATGCCCTGCGCAAGGTCGTCGACGGCTAGAAAGCCAAAGCAACCAGCGGCCGGAGCCAGAATGGGACCCGGAGGAGGTCGATCGATGGTCAAGCGTTTGAGCGAAATGCCCGAGGTGGAGGCCAATCACCTCCGGCGCATCGAATGTCCAACCTACGAAGACACGCCGCCATTGGCTGGCAAGCCGCTCGTTGAGCGCCGTGTCGCCATCATCTCGACGGCGGGCCTGCACCGCCGCAGCGATCGGGCGTTTCGCCCGGGAGACGGCAGCTACCGCGTGATCCCCGGCGAGACGCCGGCGGACGAGCTGGTGATGAGCCACATCTCGGTCAACTTCGACCGCACGGGCTTCCAGCAGGATCTCAACGTCGTCTTCCCGATCGATCGCCTGCGTGAACTTTCCGCCGACGGCGCCGTGGGGTCCATGGCATCGGTGCACTATTCCTTCATGGGCGCCTTTCCGCCCGATGCAGCGAATCCGCACGCCCAGCATCTCGCCGGCCTGCTGAAGGCCGACAAGGTCGATGCCGTCCTGCTCGTTCCGGTTTGACCCGCCTGCACGCGCGCCGTGGGCGCGCTGGGTCACTTCCTCGAGCGAGAAGGCATTCCCACCACCGGCATTAGCCTGGTGCGCGAGCATACCGAGAAAATCCGCCCGCCGCGCGCGCTGTGGGTGACGTTCGAGCTCGGCCGGCCGATGGGCATTCCCGGAGATGCGCCGTTCCAGCGACGCGTGGTACAGGCCGCGCTCGATCTGCTGGCGCGCACCGACGGCCCGCTGATCGCCGACCATCCCGAGCATGTCGCCGAGCCGGCCGATTTCACCGGCTGGGCCTGTCCGATCAATCTCGCGCCGGCGCAGATCGATTCACTCGCCGCGGAGGTCGATCGCCTGGCGACCTGGTACGATCGGGCCGTCGCCGCGCTCTCGCGCACCACCGTCGGCGTCTCAGGCCTCGACATGCCTGCGGCCAGTGCGCTGGTGGACCAGGCATTGGCGGGTGATCTGCCGGAGGCGCAGGCGCTCAAGCAAGCGGTCGACGATCTCAAGGCCTATTACCTTGAAGCCGCATCGGCCTTCCCCGACGCCGGCACTCCGAAGACTCGCAAGGAATGGCTTTGGAGCGAGACGCGGCTCGGCGCCGCTCTGCTCGCCCTGCAGCCCAGGCTCGCGGCAAGCGACAATCCGCAGCATAAAATTCTGGGCAATCTGACCTTGATTCCGGCAGTGGAACGGCACCGTCTCGTGTGAGCCGACAACGATGGAGATCTCCATGCGAACATTATTGGCGACAGCGATAGTGGCCCTGTTGGCGTCGTTCCACGTTGCCGCAGCCGACGATCTCGGTCCGGCGACCGGTACCAAGGCTCCGGATATCGGCACGCCGCTCGACCAGAGTGGCAAACCTCGCTCTTACGCCTCGCTCATGGGCGACAAGGGCACGGTGTTTTTCTTCTTCCGCTCGGCCGCCTGGTGTCCCTATTGCCAGGCCCAGCTCATGCAGTTGAATACGGGCGTTTCCGACATGGAAAAGCGCGGCTATCACCTGGCTGGCCTGTCCTACGACACGCCCGACGTCCTCGAAACCTTCAGCACCAAGCGCGGGCTCACCTACACGCTGCTGTCGGATCCCAAGTCGGAGGTCATCGACCGATACGGTCTGCGCGATCCGCAATATGCGGCCGGCAACAAGGCCTACGGTGTGCCTCGGCCGATTATCTTCGTCGTCGGCCGCGACGGCACTATCAAGGCCAAGCTGTTCGAGGACACATTTAAGAAGCGGCCGCCACTTGGTCTCGTGCTCGAGACGCTCGATAAGCTCCCCGCCGCACCGGGCAACGGGAGCTAGAACCGAGCGAGCGCGTGGCATAGGTTACGCCCTCGCACGACGGTACCGCGAGCCGGTGTTCGCCGCACAATACCTCTGGGCCGAGGCGGACGGACATAGATCGGTCGATGGTGATGGGTCGGTATTGTTCGGCGTAGGACGTTGTCCGGGCCCCCCGGGCCTACCTCGACGCCATCCTCGCGGGGGCAAACGAGTTCGACGCCAGCGACATTGAGGTGATCGAGAGTCGGCCGCGGCCGTCGTATGAGGAGCACATGGCGGTATTCTCGCCGACCGGGCGGGCGGAGCCTTCGAGAGAGTCGTTCCCAAAGGTTGGGGGCAAGGCGGAAGTGAACTATCCCGGGCGATGCGCGAGTTGTTTGCGACAGACTAAAGAATTAGTGGTCCAGTTCGAGGTTAGAGCTTGTGAAGCTCATCCCAGCGGCGTAGGGCGAACAGCGTCACCGGCAGCAACACGTTTCCTTGGGCATGTGGTGACCGAGAGACGCGACCGCGCTCCCGCCTGCAACGCGGAGCCGCCCGATGCCACTCTCAGCCAGCTTACTTCCTGTCGCCCTGACTTTTGAATGGCCATTCTGCAACCACACCTTGGTCGAGAGTGGACGGTGGTTTCAGGTGGCCGCCAGTTTCAGGTGCAACGGCTGCCAACGCGAGGTGCGACTAACCTATGCCGACAAGGTCGCGCTCTTTGAGAAGCACGCCCACTTGGCCTCGAGTTAAAGTGACCGTTAAGGCTGCCGGATTTCAAAGCGGCCCACTACCCAGCTTGCCCCTGAGTGATTAATCCGCGTGCACGTCCTGAGGGCGGTCCGCTTCAAGTTGAGAGCGAAAACAAGATCGACATCGCTGCGCTGACGCACGAGCAGTGTGACCAGCTGCGCGAGATCTTGCTGGCGGCAAAAGCCCTCGCCGCCAAAGCGGTCTGAGGAATGCGACACCGTTGTGCTCGGTAAGCGCTGCAGGAACTGGATCAGCCGCGCGTCTGCGTACGAGCATTGAGGCGAATCAACCTTTTGCATAAGGCAATAGTGAACGGTCTCCAGCAATTGTTCGCTCGGGCCATTCGGTAGTGGGGAGGCACAAGCGCCGCCCGAACCATCCTAAGGCTGCTGCTCGCTAGTGGATAAGATCTGATGCTTGGTACCCGGCGCCTATGGCCGGTTCCGGTCCCATGGCGGACGTTCCCTAGGCCTCCTGCGATCCCGAAAGCCGACATTCGCAGGGTTCCGCCCGCCCGCTCATCCCACAACGCCGATTTCGCAGGCTTGAACGATCGTTGGGAGATAGCTCTGGCAGAAGTCGAGATATGTCCTGACGATGGTGGATGGGTGGCGGTGGGGCGGATAGAGCAGATTGATGGACCACTCGGGCAACGGGTACTGCGGCAGCAATGGCACCAGGCGCTTCTCCCGAATGGCCGCGGCCGCTAGGAAGGGCGGCAGCTCCGTCACTACGTCGCCACCGAACGCGCGGCGCCACAAGTGATGATAGTCGTTGGTGGACAGCACCGCCTTAGGCTCCACCACGTGCCCGCCCAGCTCCCATCGGGCCGGAACATCGATGCGCGACGCCCACACCGCACATGGGAAGCGATGAAGTGCGTCGGGCTCGGCCGGCATGCCGAAGCGCTCCACCAACTTTGGACTGACGACGAGAATGTTGCGAAAGGACAGTAGGTGTCGCGCCACCATGGCCTCGTGAACGATCGCGCCGACGCGAAGGGCGACGTCGATTCCGTCCTCCACCAGGTCCATGCGTCGCTCGGTTGAGTAGACGTAAACCTGTATGTCGGGGTAGCGGCGCTGGAAGGCGGCCACCAGACCCCACCACGGCTCAAATGTCTGGGGCAACGACAGGCGCAGGCGCCCCTTCAGGCGCGCCTGATCGCTCACCACGGCTTGCTCGGCCTCCAGCAGCGCCTCGATCCCACGGCTGGCGTGCTCGTACAGCCTTGCCCCGGCGTCGGTCAATTTTGTGCCGCGCGCCGAGCGCTCCAGCAGTTGCACCCTGAGTTGCCGCTCCAGGTCCCGGATTCGGCGGCTCAGTGTTGGAAGCGGGGTTCCGAGACGGGTCGCCGCCGCCGAGAGGCTGCCCGCCTGGACGACCGCCACTAACATGCGGGTGGCATTCAAATCCATGCGGAAAGCCTACCATATTTGGCAGGTCCATTATCAGTCTTGCCCGTTAATTTCCATATTTGATTGACCTACTTAGCTGAGGATCGGAAGGGCTTCCGCGTCACCCAGAGGGCACCATGAGGAAGACCAGCATGACGATCTTAGTGGGCATGTCTCTATTATTGATGGCGAGTTCCGTCGTATCGGCACAAACGACTGCTTCACCAGCCGAGCCCGTCACAGTCGATAACTACAACCGCGCCCAGACCGATGTTTATTTCGCCGGGGTGGTCAAGAACGGCGGCTTCGGGAAATTCCGGCATGGCCGCGAGCTTGCTCTTCCCGTCCAGCAAGGCATTGTTCGTCCCAACCGCGACACGCTGTATTCGTTTGTGATTGTCGACCTCGATGCCGGGCCGGTAACGATTACACTGCCGGACGCCGGCAAGCGGTTCATGGGGATGCAGGTCGTCAATCAGGATCAATACACCCGGGCCACCTATTACGGCGCGGGCAGCCACACTCTGACCAGGGAGATGATTGGCGCCCGCTATGCCATTGCCGTCGTCCGTTTCCTTGTCAATTACTCGAACAAGGAAGATGTCGAGCAAGTCCACGCCTTGCAGGATGCGATCAAGTTCAGCCAGGAACGACCCGGCACGTTCGAAATCCCCAACTGGGATGAGGCAAGCCTCAAAAAGGTACAAGCAGCGCTCCTGCTGCTTGGAACCACGGTTTCCGATACGCGTCGCATGTTTGGCGCCAACGAAAATGAGGTTGACCCGGTCAGGCACCTGATCGGAAGCGCCCTGCTGTGGGGCGGCTACCCCGAGAGGGACGCGCTCTATCTCCCGATCACACCGGCCCG
>WNFC01018846.1_pt1 | contig 10362 bp, 9 predicted proteins | sample 5400541 | NCBI WGS metagenome assembly WNFC01 (sample SAMN13153342, study PRJNA577476) | soil metagenome | isolation source: 120 cm saprolite under Douglas fir tree site 2 hole 2 replicate 1 | place: USA:California | collected 2015-04-18 | reverse complement strand
CGGCAGTCGTCGTCTCCAGCGTCCGCCCGAGCACGATCTCGGAAATCAGATCCGTCGCATGATGGCCGATGATCTGCGCGCCCAGTACCTCGCTGTATTCTTTGCTCGCGACGATCTTGACGAAGCCCTCGGTCTGATTGACCGCGACCGACTTGCCGATCGCGCGAAACGGGAACTTGCCGACCTTGACCTCGATTCCGCGCTCGCGCGCTTGCGCCTCGGTCAGCCCGACCGTGGCGACCTCGGGCTCGCAATAGATGCATCCCGCGATCGACAACAGGTCGAAGCCGGGCTCGCGCACGCCAGCCATGATCTCGACCGCGGCGATACCCTCGGCCGAGGCTTTGTGCGCGAGCAGCGGTGGACGGATCACGTCGCCGATCGCGTAGATGCTCGGGCACGCGGTACGGAAGGAGTCGTCAACCTTGATAAAGCCGCGATCGAGTTCGACGCCGACTTTTTCCAGCCCCAGGTTCGGGCTTAACGGATTACGCCCGACCGCAACCAGCACGGCCTCCGCCTCGACAGTTTTCGCGGCGCCGGCGGCGTCCAGCGTGACGGTCCATCGCCCGCCCTTGCGCTCCATCGATTTGTATCCGTGCCCCAGCATCACCGTGACCCCGCGCTTGACGAAGGAGCGGCGCAACTCCTCGGCGATCTCGGCGTCGAATCCGGGCAACATCTGCTTCTCCAGTTCGACCACCGTCACCTTGGCGCCGAAGGCCTGGTAGAAATACGCGAACTCCAGTCCCACTGCGCCCGCGCCAATCACGACGACGCTTTCGGGCAGATGGTCGTGCAGGAGCGCCTCGCGGCTGGTCATCACGCCGTCGCCAACCTTCATCCCGCCGAACAGCCGCTCGCCCGAGCCGGTGGCGACCAGGATGCGTTCGGCCTCGATCGCCGGCGCCGGCGGAGGCGGTTTGCCCGCCGCCTGGCTGAGCGCCAAGCTATTGGGCCCCGCGATACTCGCGCTGGCCTCGAACAGGTCGACTTTGTTCTTGCGCAACAGGAAGCGCACACCCTTGGAGAGTTTGTCTGCCGCCTCGCGGCTGCGCTTGATCACGCGAACGAAATCGACTTTCACTTCGCCGACCTCGATTCCATGCTCCTTGGCGGCGCCGCGAATCGACTCCATCGTCTCGGCCGAGTTGAGCAGCGCCTTGGACGGGATGCATCCCCAGTTGAGGCACACGCCGCCCACTTCTTCCCGCTCGACCACTGCGACCCGCATCTTGAGCTGGCTCGCGCGGATCGCCGCCACGTAACCGCCCGGGCCGGAACCGATTATCGCCAGGTCGTATCGTGCATTTGCCAAGTTCGTCAGGTCCTCCGGATGAAGCTGCGCAATGGCAAGCGGCCACGGCGCGTGCGCGGTCGAAGACGACGCCCGTCGCCGGGATCGTTCAATTCCAGACTTTAACCCAAGGCGCTCAGGATGATAAGTCGCAGATTGCCAGCACAAGCTGTGCGGCGTCGAAGACGGGCGCGAACGAGCGGCGATGGATCGGCGAGGGGCCGAGCGCGCGCAGCGCGGCGAAGTGCTCGGGCGTGCAGTAGCCCTTGTGCTGCGCGAAGCCGTAGCCGGGAAAACGCGTATCGTACTCGCACATCATCCGGTCGCGCGTCACCTTGGCCAGGATCGAGGCGGCCGCGATACAGAAGCTCTTGCGGTCGCCGCCGACGATCGGGGTTTGCGGATGCTCCAGGCGAGCGATCCCGCGTCCGTCGACCAGCACATGGCCGGGAGCGCGTCCCAGGCCGGCCAGCGCGCGCAGGCTCGCCTCGCGCGTCGCCCAATAGATATTGAGCCGATCGATCTCGAGCGGCTCGGCCACGCCGACGCCCCAGGCGAGCGCGCGCACGGTTATGCGATCATACAGCTCCTCACGCTTTTCCGGCGGGAGCTGCTTGGAATCGTGAACGCCTTTGATGAAGGTCTCGGGAGCGAAGATGACCGCGGCAGCCACCACCGGCCCGGCCATCGGACCGACCCCGGCCTCGTCGACGCCCGCCACCACTTCCACGCCGCTGCGCCAGAGCTTGCGCTCGTAGCGGAGATCCGGATGCTTCGTCATCGCGCCGCCCCTCACCGCGCGCGCATCTCGCAGGTTGATTTGCGCGTCGATGCGCCGATTATCGGCGCACGCTCGATAGAGGTCAAACTTTGAGCGACTCGACATCAACGATTTTTCCACCCTCGCCACAGGATTGTCAGCGCGCGCCCAATTTCGTCTGTCTCTTGTTCGTAGGGGGCCGTTCGTGAACGGCCCTGTCGGCCGGATTCGCTAAGCGAGGCGCTTGAGGCGCGCGCGGCGCAACGTTTCCGCCACTCCCTCGGGGTCGGGGATGTCGTAAAGCCTGATCGCGTAATCGGCGCTCGCCGCCGACGCGATGATGACGTCCCCAAGACCCATCGCGCGCTGCATGAACCGTTGCTCGACATCCACCGAGCGAACGTCGGCCAATTCCATCTCGCGCCGATGCCTGGCGAGGATGCCTTTGTTCTCGATCACCCGCTCCGAGGTGAGGCTCCACGAGATGAAGTGGCGCCTAAGCGCGATCGAAATCAACTGCGCCACTCCGATCGCGACCAGTAGCAAACTGACGTAAATAAAGCGCAAAGCAAATCCCGCCGCGATAAGGACGCAGGAAAAAAGAATCGAGCCGATGAAATGCCACCAGGCCGGATGCACTCGCATCAGCGCGTACTCGCGCTTGTCCGCCGGCTTCGGCTCGTAAAGCCGCGTGCCGCATCGCGGGCAGAATTGCGCGTCGGGGGCCGAGTCTGATCCGCATTTGGGACATCTCATGTTGTCAGGTTCCCTGATGCGCCGCCGATCCGGCCTCAGGCGCGCGTATCGCATCGCGGCCTGCTTCGCCGGGTTCCCGTGCGCCTCGCTTCGTGTTAGTTCTGCCTAACATGAAGATAGCGCTGTTCGGAATCAACTATGGCCCCTGCGCCGATCCGCAGGCGGCGAGCGAAGTCGCGCGTGCCGCCGAAGCCGCCGGTTTCGAGAGCCTCTGGACCGGCGAACATATCGTGCTGCCCGACCCGCAGGTGCCGCCCTCGCCAGCCGCGCCGGAGACTCCGTTTATCGACTCGCTGATCGGGCTGACCTTCGTCGCGGCGCAGACCAAAACTATCCGCCTCGGCACCGGGATCATAATCCTGCCCCAGCGCAATCCGGTCGTGCTGGCCAAGGAACTCGCCTCGACCGACGTGCTCGCCGGCGGGCGCCTGATTTTCGGCATCGGCGTCGGCTATCTCAAGCCCGAGTTCGAGGCAATCGGCGCGACCTTCGATCACAAGGGGGCGCGCAGCGAGGAATTTCTACGCGCGATGATCGCCTTATGGACGATGGACAAGCCGGAATTCCGCGGCCGCTTCGTTTCCTTCGGCGGTGTCAATGCGATGCCGCGGCCGGTGCAGAAACCTCATCCGGAAATCGTCTTCGGCGGCCATACCAAAGAGGCGTTCTCGCGCGCCGCGCGACTGGCCAAGGGATGGTACGGTTTCGCGCTCGACCTCGAGACTACCAGGCGGCACATTGAGGGGCTCAAAGCCGCATGCATGGAAGCGGGACGGCGTTTCGAGGAATTGGAGATAAGCGTCACACCAAGCCGGCGGATCGATCGCGACGAGGCGCGGCGCTTCGGCGAGGCGGGCGTGCATCGCCTGATCCTGCTGCATCGCCAGAGCGATGCGGCTGGCGTGATCCGCTTCGTCGGCGAGTGTGAGCGCGAACTGGTCGGCAAGGTTTAGGGACTCAGGAGCGCGGCGACGCGTTTCTCGGGAAATTTAGAACGAGGTTCGTTTGGCGAACCAAACTAACCGTTGACGGACCGTCGAGGGTAGGTCGGCGAGGGCGCCGGTATTGCATGAGTGAAACAGCTTATGGTCAAATTTGCATCGGTGCGGCGAAAGGTTGACCGACATTTTCCTAACAGTCGGCAATTTGTTGACGCTTTATTCGTTAAGTTCGCCCCCATTTTCATCTTGTTAGGCTCGATTCCCCTTTCTTCCGCTTACGGCACACGCCTTGCTTTATGCCGTAGTGTCCGGGGCATAGCAGCCGGGCAGGGCGAGAAGTAATAGCGAACTAGGGGAGAGATTATCATGGCGATGAAACTGGAAAGCAGCAGGGTCATGACAGTCAAAGAACTGTCGGACTATCTTAAGGTGCATCCTTCGACCGTCTATCGTCAGCTCAAGCGCGGCGGACTGCCGGCTTTCAAGGTGGGCAGCGATTGGCGCTTCAATATCGAGTCGATCGATCGCTGGCGCCTGCAGCAGGACAACTTCAAGGGCTGATTTTCGACTTCAGGGAACGGGCTGCGGGTGGCGCGGCCCTTTTCCGCACCCACCTGTAAGCCGCTGGGAAGCCATGGAGGCTCCCGAGGGCTCGGGCTCTGAGGTTTCAGACCTCGCAGACGGTCCGGCGAAGCCTCACAGCGGTGCAGCGAAGCCTTTAGAGCGGTCCGGCGAAGCCTCACAGGCGGTCGGCGAAGATCGTGAGGCCGAATTCTCAGGGCGAACGTTTCAACGCTCGTAGGCCGATCGGAGAAAGCCTCCACCGGCAAGGCCTCGAGCAGGCGTCTCCAAAGCATCTCAGGCGCCCCCAGGCTCCACCGCCCGCGGGCCCGAAGAAGGGCCGTTCGTGTGTGCAACCGGATTCATAGGTGACAGTTTGGACCGGATAGATGGGTGACAGTTTTCCGGTCGGTTGGAGGACGGGAGCGGGACTGGGAGCGCAGCGCTTGCGCTCCCGCTCGGCGCAAGGTGCGCGGTGCGGTTCGATCAATGGTGCCCAGTTCGACGTCGGCGAAACGAACTAACCAGCGGTCACAGTCGGTCTCGGCGAGGCCCGGCAATTCGCCTGCCAGCGCTTCGCTGAGGTAGATCATTTCGCCCTGCCACCGCATCGCGCCATCGCTGCGCACCCGCGCCACCTGGTAGTCAGCGTCGTACCAGGGATCGGGCAAAGGCCCCGGGTAGCGGCGCGGCGAGGGCAAGTAATGCGCGGCCGGGGCGGTCTGGCCGAGCGCTTCATGCGGCCGCGCATGATTGTAGTAGCGCCGAAAGCGATCGAACCGCGCCTGTTGCGCGCCGTGGTTACGCCCAAGTGAAGTTGCTGTTCGAGCAGGCGTTTCGCCGCTATGGCTGCCCGCGCGCGATCCGCACCGACAATGGCGAGCCCTTCGCCTCGGCCGGCACCGCCGGTCTATCACGGCTGTCGGTGCAATGGCTCAAGGCCGGGATTGCCCTGGAGCGCATCGAGCGCGGCAAGCCGCAGCACAATGGCCGGCACGAACGGATGCACCGCACGCTCAAGGCCGAGACCTCGACTCCTAGCTGGGAGCTACGATCCGGCACTCGAGCAGGAAGCGGCTATAGGCGTCGGTGATGGTCAGCGGATCACAGCGCTGGCCGTCCGCGGTACGAAACCAGCCCTTAAAATCGGCACACAGATCGTTAGGAGCCTTGACTTGCGCAAACGGCCGTCCCGCCGGAGCTCGCAGCCGGCGCCGGCGCGCGCGGCACAGACCACTGCGGCGCAGCAGATCGCCGATCGTGCTGGCCGCCGGAATGCTCAGCTCCGGATGATTGTGCTCCAGCACCGCCTTGAGCTTGGGCGGCCCCCAATAGCGCCGTCGCTGCCGTAACCCGAGGATCAACTGCGCCACTTCTCCAGCCATCGCTCGCCCGTGCCGATGCGGTGCGCACGAACCCGGCCTGAGTCCCCTTGACCCCACCGTCCCGATAACGCGCCAGCCACTTGTAACCGGTCTTGCGGCTGATCCCCGCCGCCGCGCAGGCCGCCGTCATCGGCAGTTCCTTGTGCACCACTTGGCTTATGAACTTCAGCTTCTCATCCTATTCCGCCACCACCAGGGTCTTACGCCACGGCATTCCTCGCCCTCCTGCCGTGCAGTTAACCCTGTTACCCATCTATCCGGTCTATAGTGTCACCTATCTATCCGGTCTGTACCTGTGAACGGCCCCTACGGAAGAGGTGTTCTCTTGCAGGCGCCGCTCGTGAGCGGCCCTGTCTGCGGAAGCCCCCGCAGGCTAAGGCGCCCTTAAGCAGTCTCCAGGTGCCCTAAGCTAACAGGCGCTCCTAGGCTAAGATGACGATCGCTCGACGGCTCTCGGCACGGTCGCGAGATAATCGAACGACAGCCAGCCGCGCAGCGGGTCGACTCGTGCGATACGGACTCGGATCTGCGTCTGGCTCGATACGTTAGGCGCGCCGCGCAACGCGCCACGCACGGCATAGTCGTCGAGTTCCGCGCTCACTCCGTCGCGAGTGACAGTGGCCGCGAGTTCGCGGCCGACCGCATGACGCTGCAAGTAGCGTAACGTCCAGTAGCGCCGCGCCCGGCGCTCCAGTTCCTTGGCCTCCGTCTCAGCATTCTCCGTATTCGCCAGCACCGCGAGTATTCCATCGGCGTCGTAAGGCGGTGCCGAAGAGTCCGCGAGCGCGCTCACCAGTTGGCGCTGCAATACCAGGTCGGCGTAACGCCGGATGGGCGAGCTGAGTTGCGCATAACATTGCAGCCCCGCTCCCGCGTGGTACTCGGGGTAGACCGACAAGCGCGCGCGCACCGCGCCGGAATCGCCGGCCGCCGGCTGCACCCGGTAAATGATCGGGATGCGCCGCTCGGCGGCATAGCTCGCCGCGACGAAATTGTTCAACACCATGAACTCCGCTACCAGGAGGCGGCTGGGCGAGTTGTTGTTGTCGATGATTTCGATTTCGATCTCGTCGCCATGCACCCGCACCTTCGGCTCGCGCCGCTGTACCAGGATCGCACCGGCTCGCTTGCGCCGCTCGCGAAGCTCGAGCGCCGCTCCATACATCCGCCTAAGCGCCGTCGCCACCTCGTCCTCGGCCCCTTCGGCCCCGCCAAGGATGCGGTCCGCCTGCGCGTAGCTGAGGCGCCGGCCGATCCTGAGATTGCGCGGACTGATGGCGCTCTCGAGCAATTCGCCATGCGGGCCCAGCAGCACCGACGTGCTCAGCACCGGACGGCGTTCGCCGGCGGTCAGGCTCGCCCGTCGGCAGCAGATTTCATCGGGGAGCATCCGGACCGTCGTCTCCGGCAGATATACGGTGGTGGAGCGCGCGGCCGCCTCGCGATCCATCGCACCGCCCCGCGCGACGAAATCCGCGACCAGCGCAATGTGGATGCCGACCCGCAACTGGCCGTCCGCCGTCACTTCGCAACTGAGCGCGTCGTCGACCTCGAGCGTCTCTTCGTCGTCGATAGTGAAGGCGATCGGCCCGTCAATCGCAGCGCGTTCGATCGGTGTGATCGTGGCCGCCTCGACCTCGGCCGCTTCGCTGAACTGGGTCGCAAGGGCGCCGATCGCCGCGAACCGAGGGGCCGGAGGTGCTGCGCCGAGACGATCGAGGACTTCGAAAGCGACCTCGGCCGGATCGACGTCGGGCGCCGCCTGCCCGAGCATCACGGTCAGTTCCTGGCTCCGGGTGGAGGGATTCTTGAGATAACGCTGCAACTCGGCGATCAACGGCGCGGCTTCCTCGGATGAAACAGCGGTGCCGTTGGTGCCGGAATCATTCGCGATGACCGCGCTTAAGAGATCGCGTGTGCGGCGCCCCTCCTCGCTGCGCATTCGCACCCGGCTCTCCTGCACGCGCAGCCGTTCGACCTGCTCGGGGCTGCGCACCATGAATTCGCGGTTGCGGCGGACAAAATAGATGCGATCGGAGATCAGCGCCTCGAGCATCACGGCCGCGCCCGCGCTCGAGCGGCGGCCGAAGAACAGCTCGGCCAAGTCCTCCGCGGTGAACGCGCGGCCCTGCTCCTGCACGACTTCCCACAACAGCGTGAGGTCGAGTTCGGCGCGCAAGCGCGCCTTCTCCTCCTCCAACGCCGCGATTCGCGCGGCCGGATCGCCGTCGCCCTCGGCGCGGGCCGCGCCGTGGCGCATCATGACCAATTCGCGCGCGATGGTGCGCTCGTGCCCGAGGTGGTCGCGAATCACCAGTTTGTCGCCCTGCTCGCGCATCACGAACCCTGGATGGAGCCCGCCGTGGTCGAGATACTCGATCATCGAGCCTGTGTATTTTATTGCTGAATTCACCGGTCTCCCTATTGTGACGGCCACCGCGAGCGAAGACCATATGCAAAGCCCGTCCCGCGGCTTTGCCGTGCGCGCGGCGCGCGGGAAAAGGCGGTTGCCGGAGATGACTTGGTGACGATCCCGACTTTGGTTGCGAACTCCTTTCTCGAGGACCTTGCGCTGGTGCTATGCGTGGCGGCGGTAACCACAGTCATTTTCCACACGCTGCGCCAGCCCGTCGTCGTCGGTTACCTGGTCGCCGGTATGATCGTCGGGCCTTACACGCCTGGAATACTCGTCGATGCGAGCCGTATCCACGGCGTCTCCGAGCTTGGCGTCATTCTGCTGATGTTCACGCTAGGGTTGGAGTTCAGCATCCGTCGCCTGGTGCGCCTGGGTCCGCGCGCCGCCTTTATCACCGCCGTGCAGGTCGGCCTGATGCTCTGGCTCGGCTATGTCTGCGGGCGCGCGCTGGGATGGAGCGAGCTCGAGAGCATTTTCACGGGTGCGCTGCTCTCGATCTCCTCCACCACGATCGTGGCCAAGGCGTTCGCCGAGCAGCAGGTCGGCGGTGACCTTCGCGACCTCGCGCTGGGCGTGCTCCTGTGCGAAGACCTGGTCGCGGTGATCATGCTGGCGGTGCTGACACCGCTCGGCGCCGGGGCGGCGCTGAACGCCGGGGCGCTCGAATGGACGGGCTTGCGTCTCCTGATCTTTCTGCTGGTGATTGTCGGTGGCGGAATTCTGCTGATTCCGCCGCTGATGCGGTTCGTTGCGCGGATGGGCCGCGACGAGACGCTGGTCGTCGCCAGCGTTGGGATTTGCTTTGGCTTCGCGATGGAGGCCGAGCGGGCCGGCTACTCGGTCGCATTGGGCGCCTTCCTGGCCGGCTCGCTGGTGGCGGAGTCGGGCGTGGCCGAGCGTCTCGAAGAGCTTGTCCGGCCGCTGCGCGACGTTTTCGCCGCAGTGTTCTTCGTCTCGGTCGGGATGATGATCGATCCGCAGCTCATCGCGGCGCACTGGCACGCGCTCGCGCTCCTGATCGGCGTTCTGATTGTCGGCAAGACCGTGGGCGTTACGCTGGGCGCGATGCTGGCCGGGACGGCAGCGCCGCTCGCCGTGCAGACCGGGTTGAGCCTCGCCCAGATTGGCGAGTTCTCGTTCATCATCGCCGGCGTCGGAATCCAGACCGGCGCTGCAGACCCGTTTCTCTACTCGGTCGCCGTCGCGGTCTCGGCCGCCACTACCTTCACCACGCCCTTTATGATTCGCGCCTGCGGACCGGTCGGCGCGATGGTCCAGCGTCGCGCTCCGCATGCATTGGCGCGCCTGCAGCGCGTGTATGACGGATGGGTCGAGCGGATCAACGCCGGCCACGCCCCTTCAGATGGCCGTCCGGGCGTTGCGGCGCCGGCCTTCTTCCTCGTCGCGGGCGCGCTCTGTCTCGCCGCAGTTGTGGTCGCTCTCGATTTCGCGGGGCGTCCGATCGAGAAAATCATAATTGCCCACGGAATCGCGCCAGCGCACGCCGCCACTGCAGCCGACCTCCTGGCGCTCGCCGTGGCGGTGATCGGGATGGCTGCGATGATGTTCGGCGCGCGCCAGCTCGCGAGAAGGCTCGCGGATCATCGCATGCCGGCTGGCGGATTCACGCTACAGGACTGGGAGCGGAGCGTGATGATGGAAATCCTGCAACTCGCGATCATGATATGCGCCGGGCTGCTGCTGCTCGCGGTGCTGCAGCCGTTTCTGCAGATTCGCGAGGGCGTGGCGATCGTCGTGCTGATGTTGTCCGCGGTGGTCGTGGTGCTATGGCGCGGCGCTCGCCGCCTCGCGGCCAGCGGCTCCTAGTGTGGTTTTCGGTACCGTATGGGAGAATCCTCATAAAGATTTCAGGACTTATGCGATGGCTGGAAAAACAATAAGCGTCAAGGTGCCCGACGAGCTATGGGCAGGGCTGAGCGAAGTGGCCGAGGCCTTCGGCATTTCCAGCGCCGAGGAAGCTGCCATGATAGCAATCGCCGAATGGACCGCGCGGTGCAAATCGGAACTCGACAATCGCGACCCCGCGCAGCGATACTTCGTCAACCAGGCGCTCGACGAGCTCGCCGCTGACGCAGAGAAAAAGAAGTAGTAGTAAGTTTTCGCGCGGAAGATGCGCGGCCGCGACCAACGACCAACTGGCTAGCGCCAGGGCTCGCGCATCACTTCGGTGTCGCCGGTTTCCTGGTTGACCAGCAGAAACTCGACTTCGTGATAGCTGCCCTTGG
>WNFC01017302.1_pt1 | contig 10362 bp, 7 predicted proteins | sample 5400541 | NCBI WGS metagenome assembly WNFC01 (sample SAMN13153342, study PRJNA577476) | soil metagenome | isolation source: 120 cm saprolite under Douglas fir tree site 2 hole 2 replicate 1 | place: USA:California | collected 2015-04-18 | reverse complement strand
TTCCCAACCTACCTTTTTGTTCAAATCCCGGGGACCCCAGAGTTGCGAACGAGAGTACTTCGCACAAATGGTGTTTCGCAGCTTGTGGGTTCACGCCCCGCTGGAAGTCCCATTCCTGAATGTGAAATTGAGTCCCTCCGTATCCTCATAAGCCGAGGCGTGGATTTCCAAAATTGTCCTTTTCTGAGCGCCGGCCAGCGCGTCCGAATTCGTGGGAGCAGCCTCGACGGAATCGAAGGCGTTCTGATTGCCAAAAACGACGATTTAAGCCTGGTTGTTTCAATCCAAATCATTCAGCGGTCGCTGGCAATACGCGTGGCTGGTTATCGAGTCGAAGCCGCTTAAACCGTTCCCGGCAAAATACTTCTAACGCTCTGTCATCTCGAGAGAACCAAAATGAAAATACTGCACGTTATACGCACGATGGACCCGGCGTGGGGCGGACCGGTGGAAGGAGTAAAAGACTTAGTTGGCCAAGCAGAGGCCTTGGGGCACTCTCCAGAAATCACCTGCCTGGACGCACCGCAAGCCGCGTGGATTAAAGATATAAGCGTACCAATAAATGCAATTGGCCCGGCCCAGTGGGGCAAATTCGGATTCAGCCGGCGCCTGGACTCGTGGTTGGCCAACAACATTCGCCGATTCGATCTCGTTATCGCGAACGGAATCTGGATGTATTTCAGCAGCGCAGTCCGACGCGCCGCGTTGCGGGCCAACATTCCATATTTCGTGTTTACTCATGGCGCTTTAGATCCTTGGTTCAAGAGAAAGTACCCGCTCAAACAGATAAAGAAACAAGCGTATTGGAGCTTGTTCGAGCGCAAAGTTCTGCGGGATGCTTCTGCCGTGTTATTTACTACAATTGAGGAGCAAGTTGTTTCGCAGGGAGCTTTTTGGCCCTACCGCTGTAATCCAAAAGTCGTGGGGTATGGTATTCAGGATCCGTTTATTTCAAAGGCGCGATCAACTGATCGAACCGAAGCCCGTCTACATCTGAGCCTCGCTCTTCCTGAGCTTGGGCATCGGCCATTCTTGCTTTTTCTGGCGCGGGTCCACGAAAAGAAAGGAATCGACCTTCTTCTTCAGGCCATTGCAAGCAACAGCCGCGATTATCGGGAGCATGCGTTCGTGATCGCGGGGCCCGGGAAACACGATTACGTTTCTGACTTAAAAGCGCTTGGAGTGCGATTAGGACTGGAGAAGCAGCTCATCTGGGCAGGGCCACTTTACGGGGAAACAAAGTGGGCGGCCATCCGCGAAGCGGAAGCGTATGTATTGCCTTCGCATCAAGAAAATTTTGGAATCTCCGTCGTTGAGGCTTTGGCTTGCAGAGTCCCAGTACTCATCACGAATAAAGTGAACATCTGGCGTGAGATTGTCACGGAGGGCGGTGGTTTTGCCGAGAACGATGACGTGAGTGGGATCTGCCGCTTGCTGCATCTATGGAGTGAACTACCTGCCAAGCAAAAGGCTGCCGTACGGAATCGCGCTCGCTTGTGCTTTCTCAACCATTTCGATTTAGCAAACACTAGTACCAATCTTTTCAATATGCTCTCGCAATTCACGCAAAATATCGCAACGCAACCTCCCCTGAATGCGCCTCTTAATTCACGACTTCGCGGGTCATCCGTTTCAAGTGCAACTTAGCCGTCAACTGGCCGAACGCGGCCACTCGGTTACGCACGTGTATGCGGCGGGCTTGGCAGGACCCAAAGGCCGGATTTCAAAGTCGGCCACCGATCCTGCTTGCCTGGCCATTCGCGGAATACAGTTATCTGTGCATTTCAAAAAGTATTCTTCTCACCGGCGCTTTATAACCCAACGCCTGTATGCCCGCGACCTCAAGGATGTAATTCGGCAGACGCAACCTGATGCGGTTCTGTCTGGCAATACTCCGATCGACGTTCAGGTGGAGTTGCTCCGCCACTGCCGAATGAACCGAATCGGCTTTATTCACTGGGTCCAGGATATCTACTCTCAGGCGCTTCGGTTCTTCTTAAAGCGCCGGCTCCCTTTGCTCTCCAATCCGATAGCAAGCGTCTTTGAACTTCTCGAAAAGTACGTTGCCTCGCGCAGCGATCATATAGTTGCCATCTCTCCGGATTTCCGCAATGTGTTTTGCCGATGGAATATTCCTGAATCCAAATTTACCGTAATCGAAAACTGGGCCCCGGTCGAGGAGATGCCTCAGTTGCCACGTGAAAATGCCTGGGGCCGCAGCCAAGAACTGGGCACGCGGCCAGTGTTGCTGTATTCCGGGACGCTTGGCCTGAAGCACCGGCCCGATCTGCTCTATCTGCTTGCGGAGAAGCTGCGGCAGGAATGCACGGTTGTGGTCATTACAGACGGAATTGGCAGAGATTACCTGGACCGAATGCCGCCGCTAGAAAATTTGCGCATCCTGCCATTTCAAGCTTACGAGAAAGTCCCCGAAGTTCTCGCCAGTGCGGATGTGCTCCTGGGCACGCTGGAGGTTGACGCCGGACAATTCGCCGTCCCTTCGAAGATTCTCACCTATCTTTGTACGGGCCGCCCTATTTTGCTTGCCGGGCCGCGAGAAAATCTATCCGCTACGATTATCGCGCGGAGTGGGGGCGGCTTAGTTGTCGACCCGAACGATCCAGTGGCCTGGGTGAATACCGCCCGCAAACTTGCCTCTGACGAAAGCCTCCGCGCCCATTTGGGGACCATGGGTCGATCCTACGCGGAGCGAACCTTCGCGATTGCAAAAATAACCGATGCATTCGAGAAACTTCTGTCGGCGGCGCATACCTCGTGCGCCGGGGCAACGTCATCAGTATCTCCATTGGCCGCCTAAGTTTAGTTCCAGCTCAGAGAGGTATTATGGGAGCCCAACCTGTTCTCGCGCGTTCAACTTTCCTCACTTCTAGTCGGACCGATACAGCGCCGGCATGGTGGACATCGGCATCCATCCTGCTGGTTGATGTATTAACGCTCTCAGCGATTTACTGGGCTGCAGTGATCGTGCGTCGCGCCATCACCCCCGGCGACATACATTTCTATCTCGAGGTATTTCCTGGCGTTACATTCTTCGTCGCGGCCTTTGCGCTCAACGGCCTCTACCCCGGCGTACTGCTCCATCCTGCGGAAGAGATCCGGCGCGTTTCCCAGTGCATCAGCATTGTCTTTCTGCTTGTGCTATGCACAACATTCCTTTTGCACAACGCGGAATCGTATTCACGATCGATCGTAATGGTCACCTGGGCGCTAGGCGCTCCCGCGGTTCTGCTCTCCCGAAAAGTCGCTCGGCAACGGTTCTCACGATACGCTTGGTGGGGCGTTTCGGCCGTCATTTTTGGCTCCGGCCCGTCGGCAACGCGAGTGATCAGAGCTCTTATGAACCCGGAACTCGGCGTGAAGGTAACGGCAGTGGTATCGGACAATTCTTTTGGGTTTCACCATGACGGGACCACGCATTACGCTATTCTTACGGAGCCTCCGTCGAGGACTCCTTTGCACCGCGTGATTCAGGACCAATGCAAGGGCTACCGTCATGTTCTATTGGTACCCGGCCTTCACGGTATTTGCGGCCTCGGCATCAATGCCCGCGACATCGGTGGCGAGATTGGCTTTGAGGTGCCTCAGCGGCTATTTCACATAACCGCGGGCATCACAAAACGCGCTCTGGATTTGATCCTGACGTTGCCCGGGTTAATCGTCCTCTCTCCTGTGTTCCTGTTCATCGCTATTGCCATCAAGCTGACGTCCAGGGGCCCAGTCTTCTACGGACATACTCGCTACGGTCGTTATGGAAAGGCATTCAAGGCGCTGAAATTTCGCACCATGTTTCAGAATGGAGAATCCATATTGCTGGAGCATTTCCAAGGGCACCCCATGGAATTGGCCGCCTGGCAGCGCGATCAGAAGCTCAAGCACGATCCCAGAGTGACGCCAGTCGGGAGATGGTTACGACGATACAGTTTGGATGAGCTCCCACAGCTCTGCAACGTCCTGCTCGGACAAATGAGTCTCGTAGGCCCGCGCCCGATCGTTTCCGCCGAAGTGCCAAGATATGGTCGCGGGTACGACCTCTACAGTCGCGTTCGTCCCGGAATCACCGGCCTCTGGCAGGTGTCCGGACGAAACAACACTACCTACCCGGATCGAGTTGCATTCGACGAGTACTACGTTCGGAATTGGTCAATCTGGCTAGATACTTACATCTTGGTTCGGACGGCAAGGGCAGTTTTCTATGCAGACGGCGCGTATTAGCACATGGATTCACTGAAGCGACCCTAATCCACGAACTGGGAGGTGGGAACTATGATTGACAAACGAATTCTCGTTTGCGGAGCCGGCGGTTTCATCGGAGGCCACTTGGTGAAGCGACTGAAATCGGAAGGCTACTGGGTCCGCGCGGTTGACATAAAAGCCCACGAGTACTGCCCTACGTCCGCCGATGAATTTATTATTGGTGATCTCCGGGACCAATCCGTGGCGCGCGCGGTCGTTGGGAATATCGACGAGGTTTATCAACTCGCCGCGGACATGGGTGGCGCAGGATACATTTTTACGGGCGAACACGATGCCGCCGTGATGCATAACTCCGCGACCATCAATCTGAACCTCCTGGAATTCGGCTATCGCGCCGGCGTTCGAAGGTTTTTTTACTCCTCTTCGGCGTGCATGTACCCTGCCTATAATCAGGAAGACCCCGAAAACCCCAACTGCTCGGAGGATTCCGCATATCCCGCCGCGCCGGACAGCGAGTATGGCTGGGAGAAACTCTTCAGCGAGCGGCTCTATTTCGCGTACATGAGGAATTATGGCGTTCAGGTGCGGGTCGCGCGCTTCCACAACGTATTTGGACCCGAAGGTACGTGGAAGGGCGGCCGCGAGAAAGCGCCGGCGGCTATCTGCCGCAAAGTCGCCGAAGCTCCTGACGGAGGCCAGATCGAAATCTGGGGAGACGGTTGCCAGACGAGGTCTTTCCTCTACATTGATGAATGCATTGAGGGCATCCGGCGTTTGATGGAATCAGAATTCCCGGGGCCCGTGAATATCGGATCGGATGAAATGGTCACCATCAATCACCTGGCGTATCTGGCGATGGAGATCGCGGGCAAGAAGCTCTCCCTGCGCCACATTGCGGGTCCGCTTGGCGTCCGTGGCCGTAACTCAGACAATCGGCTGATCGAACAGAAACTTGGCTGGCGCCCATCTAGACCTCTGCGAGAGGGCCTGGAGAAAACTCATTCGTGGATTTGGCAGCAACTCTCTCATGCCGGAGGGCTCCCGGTTAGCAAAGCAACGATCTATTCACTTGGTGATTAGAGATCGGATGGCGCAATTGCTTACACCCGTCACGATATCGTGAAGCGTGCGAATACAGCCCCCGAACTTGCGAATCAAACGTGGTACCAGAAAAATTTCCGTCAAGCGCGTTTCTCTCCCAGGAGTAAGTCATGACTCATTTAGCGACCTGCCTGTCCTTGCTTCTCTTGGCAAATGTAGGCTACGTTCGGCCGGTTTATTCCGAAGATAGGGGGGATTCTAAACCGGCTACTACGCAACCGCCCCAATATCCGGTCAACCCATTGGCGCATGGCGTGACCGCCGATTACGTGCTCGGGCCAGGAGACCAGATTGGCCTCATAGTTCCAGGGCTCGAGGATCAATACAATGAGAAAGTGTTCCGAATCGACGCTAGCGGTGACGTTACTTTGCCTTTGGTTGGGCGAGTTCATGCTTCCGGCATGAGCACGGCCACCCTCGAAACCGACCTGCAAATCAAACTCGGAACTGTCCTCAAGAATCCACAAGTTGTGGTTAACATCTCGACTTTCGGCAGCGAGTCGGTTTCCGTTCTCGGCGCGATAAGAAATCCCGGGATTGTCCAACTCCAAGGAAGAAAAACATTGTTTGAAGTATTGTCTCTGGCCGGCGGTCTTCAGCCCGAAGCCGGGTACCTTGTGCAAGTAACTCGCTCTCTATCGAACGGCAATATCCCTGCCTCGAATGTGAGGACTGACTCGAATGCTCAGGTCAGTGTTGCCTCGATACGCCTGAAAGACATCATCAACATCCCTAATGCCGCCGAAAACATCCAAATTCTTCCCGGCGACTCTGTGTCCGTCCCGAAGGCGGGAATCGTGTATGTGGTCGGGTCGGTTTCAAAACCCGGCGGATTTCCCTTGGACGAAAATGAATCGCTTTCAGCGCTTCAAGTCCTGTCCCTGGCGGAAGGGTTGCAGACCACGGCTGCTTCCTCCAGCTCGCGGATTCTTCGCTCCACTCCCGGATCTCCAACCCGGACTGAAATACCCGTCAACCTAAACCGCCTGATGTCCGGGAATGCGCCGGACGTGCAGTTGCACGCTGACGATATTCTTTTCGTGCCGGGCAGCAAAGCCAAAAAGTCCGGTATCCGCGCAATCGATGCAATCGTCAACGCGGCGACTTACGCGGTCGTATACGCAAGACCCTGAGACAAAAGCCATGGAAAAAAAACAATCTTTATTGCCGAATGCAATGGTGCCTCAGCTCAGCGTTCACAGTGCCAGGGCACTTCCAGGGTTGCGTACGTTGGAAGAGCCTGGAAATCCATACTACATGGATACTGGGGACAGGCCGGAAGAGTCAGGAGGCCTGCTTGAATTGTGGCGCCTGCTGGTTCGCCACAAGACTGCCATCCTGGCGCCGAGCATCGGGGGTTTGCTGCTAGGCGTATTGATCGGGATTCCGCTGAAGCCGGTTTTCCGTGCGAGCACAACGCTGGAAGTCCTGAATGTTAACGAAGACTTCATGAATATGAGGCCGACCCAGCCCTCAGTCCCGGGTGGAGACTCCGATAATTTGTCGGAAGAGGAGACTCAAGCGACACTTCTCCAAAGCTCGCAACTTTTGGATCGAGTCTCCACGCAGCTCGACCCCAATCCGACTCCGCCCGGACAGCCGGTACCCTCCGGATGGCGCAGCTGGCTTCACTTGAAGGATGGGCCAAAACCCACTGCTCGGGAGAAGCAGCTTGGCGCGGCAATAAACAGCCTCAAGGTTACGAATCCCCCGCGCACGCGGATTCTCGACATCAGCGTCGATTCCACGGACTCCCAGTTGGCGCTGGATTTTACCAATGCTCTGGTACAGGAATTCATCAAGCAGAATATAGCCGCACGCTGGGCAAGCACCCAGCAGACCGGAGATTGGCTCAGCCGTGAAATCAACGACGCCCGCAACAAATTGCAAGGCTCCGAAGATGCTTTGCAAACCTATGCCAGCAGATCCGGATTGTTCTTCATCGACAGCGAAAAACAAACCAATGTGGCAACCGAGAAGCTCCTGCAAATCCAGCAGCAACTTTCGGCCGCTACGTCTGATCGCATCTCAAAACAATCCACGTTTGAGTTGGCCAGGAATAGTCCGCCGAATGCCCTCGCTGATGTTTTGAATGACGCCACTCTTCAGTCCCTTACCGCGAGGCTCGACGATGCCACGCGTCAAGTCGCTAGTCTGAGCGCGATGTATAACCCGGGCTACGCAAAGCTCCAGCAGGCTCAGGCAGAAGTAGCATCGCTTCAGCAAGCATTCACAAGCCACCGGGCCGATCTTCTCCGCAGGATCGAAACCGATTATCAGAACGCGATGCGCCGTGAAAAGCTGCTGTCGGCAACCTATGACGCGCAAGCCCGGGAAGTCACCGGCCAGGATCAAAGAGCCGTGCAATACAGTATTCTCAAGAGAGAGGTCGACAGCAGCCAGCAACTGTATGACACGATGCTCCAGCAAATGAAGCAGGCTTCGATTGCCACGGCGCTGCATGCCAGCAATGTACACGTTGTCTATCCGGCATTCCTTCTGGACCGGCCGGTGTTTCCCAATTTCAAAATCAACGCCGCCCTCGGCCTTTTCGCCGGATTCCTTTGCAGCGTGGGATTTATCTTTATCCGCGAGCAGACCGACCGCACTTTGAAGCTATCTGTAACCGGCAATTTGTAGTCCCGCAAGCGTTTCACTCAACTCTGACGTCCATCCTGCATGCTGGAGAGAACACCGGGGGCGGCAGAGTTCTCGTGTTCACTAGCGCCGGCCCTGCCGATGGTAAAACAAGTGTTGTTTCAAACATTGCCGTGGCAGCCGCCATGACTGGGAAGAGAGTTCTGCTGGTAGATGCTGACCTTCATCGTCCCCGCATCCACGACATTTTTGGACTAAAAAACGAGGCGGGAATGACCGATTTGCTTCGTTCGGAGGGAGACTGGTCCCGCTGGCCGGAGCTGACGCAGAGGACAAAATTGCCAGGATTGAGCGTAATTACGGCCGGGAAACCCAGGCAAGGGGCCGGGATTTTGTTTTATTCGCCCGGGTTTCCCATGCTTCTTGCCAAATGGAGGGAACAATACGACCTCGTTTTACTGGACACTCCGCCTGCCCTTCCGATTACGGACGCCCGCGTGATTGGATTCCTGGCGGACGGGGTAGTGCTCATCGCTCGAGCAGGCCACACCACACGCGACGCATTGCTCGCCATACAGGAACGGCTTACGGAGGACCGCATCCATCTCCTTGGATGCGTCTTGAACGATTGGGACCCAGGCCATTCCGGACGCGCTTACCCCTACTATGACTTGAAAGACGAAATCCTTGCCCAAGTTTGAGCTTCAAGAGTGCCGCGAAGAGCCCGCGATGAACGCTCAGCGGGTCGAGGACGCCGGGAAGTGGTTCACATCCGGCGCAGTCCGCGGGAGATTGATTCGCGGCCTAAGTGCCACAGCGCTCGGGCCCATCGCCACGGCGGTCGTGCAATTTGTCACCGTTCCTTTACTCTTGCACTTCTGGGGCGCGGCGAAGTATGGAGACTGGCTCATCCTGTCGGCCATACCTAGCTACCTGGGCTTGAGCGATTTGGGTTTCGGTGACGCCTCTGGAAGCGATATGACCATGAGAGTCGCAGCCGGAGATCGAAAGGGCGCCATCGAAACCTTTCAGAGTTCCTGGGTGCTCCTCTCGGTCGTTTCACTGTGCGTTGGGCTGTTCGCGGCAATCTTGGTGTGGCGCGTGCCCTGGCACCACTGGGTAAGATTGGCGACTCTTTCCGACACTCGCGCGTCGGCGGTTGTATTCTTGTTAGCCATATATATATTGGTCAGCCAGCAATGCGGTATCCTGGAAAGCGGCTTCCGATGTGACGGGAACTTTGCGACTGGAACCATGGGTGGCACGCTCCTCCGGATCGTCGAGACGACCTCGGGAACCGTCGTGGGCATTCTGACCGGGAGTCTCGTGTGGGCCGCGGTGACTTATTTGTCGAGCCGCACAGTGGGCACCCTCGCATATGGTTTGCTTTTGCGCAGAAAAAGTCCCTGGCTTCGCGTCGGATTTTCTTGTGCCTCGTTTTCGAGGATCAAAGCGCTCGCGGCACCGGGCCTCGGCTTCGTGGCTCTGCCACTGGCGAATGCGATCAGCATCCAAGGCTTCACTTTGGTGATCGCCTCCGTTCTGGGATCGGTCGCGGTTACCAGTTTTGCCACGCTTCGCACGCTTACGCGTGTCAACTTCCAATTGATGACGGTGATCGCATGGGCCATGTGGCCCGAGCTGTCCCGTGCCTTCGGCGAAGGCAATGTTCCCCTGGCGCGAAGGCTGCACCGGCATGCCTATCAAGCAGGTTTAGCGCTTTCGGTCTTGACCGGATTGGTGCTGTGGTTCTTCGGACCGATGTTCTATCACGCATGGATACGGAACGCTGTAACCTTCGATGCTAACTGTTTTCATATTCTTTTGTTGGTAATCTTTATAAACTCCATGTGGTTTGCCAGCTCTGTGGTGCCGATGTCCACCAACTCGCATCACCGAATTGCGCTCGCCTATGTCGCCCTCTCTTTACTTTCCCTCGGTGTCGGTAGGATGTTGCTCGCCCGATTCGGATTAAGCGGCGCGGCGATGGCCTTGTTGTTGATCGACATTCCCATGACAGTCCTAGTTCTTAGAACATCCCTGCGGCAATTGCAGGAGAGACGCGGAGATTTCGTCCGGGCGGTTCTGATCTTTCCACCAAGTTTTGGTTTAGCAGAACCATCGGAACGGCCCTAGTGACAAATCTCCGAGTCATAATTCCCGCGGAGAAGGAAATTGAAGTTGACAGGAGGAACAGTGAATTCTCTTCAGTTTCAATCTCCCGACCTTAACAGTATGACGGTGACTGATTCCATCGCCTATGTATCACGCAAGATCGCAACAACGAAATTACACAAGCTCTCCGAGGCGTTGAGGCGTTACTATCCGGTTAAAACGGGATCAACGACGATCCGCGATTTTGACGGTGACCTCAGGATTGTTGTGGATCGAGCTAGCTATGTGAGCAGCGCGATTTACTGGCGTGGTAATCACAGCACTGAAGTAGCG
>WNFC01011629.1_pt1 | contig 10362 bp, 15 predicted proteins | sample 5400541 | NCBI WGS metagenome assembly WNFC01 (sample SAMN13153342, study PRJNA577476) | soil metagenome | isolation source: 120 cm saprolite under Douglas fir tree site 2 hole 2 replicate 1 | place: USA:California | collected 2015-04-18 | reverse complement strand
GACCGACAGCCACCAGCCGGGCAATCTGCCATTCATGAAGTACGCGGTGGACCTGGCGCGGCGGGCAGGGCTCGAGGCGGCGGACATCGCCAACACACGCCCGCTCCCCGAGTTCACCGCGCAGCTCAAGCGAGCCCGCGTAGTCTGACGGTGGTGGAGTCCGAGACGATCAGTAGCCGAACCACAGCTGCACCACGGGCGCAAACGACTTGCGGTGATGCGCCGTGAACCCATACGCGGCCAGCGCGTCCAGGTGGTCTGGTGTGCCGTAGCCCTTGTTGCTCGCCCACGCGTACGACGGATGGTGGCGCGCCAGGAGCTCCATCAAGCGGTCACGCACGGTCTTCGCAATCACCGACGCGGCGGCGATCGAATGGCAGTGCGCATCGCCGTCGACGATCGCGTGGTGCGGCCGGCCCAACTCCGGGAGGGGGAGTCCGTCTACCAGGACATAGGCGGGCTCTACGGGCAGTCGGGCGAGGGCGCGCTGCATCGCGAGGATCGTGGCCCGGCGAATGTTCAGCCGGTCGATTTCGCGCACGCTCGCCGCGCCCACACTCACCGCTAGTGCCCGGGCACGCACCACGACGGCAAGCCGCGCGCGCCGGGCAGGCGCGAGCAGCTTCGAATCGCGCAGCCCGCGGATGATCTTGCAGTGCGGTGGAAACACGACGGCCGCGGCCACCACCGGACCAGCCAGGGGACCGCGGCCTGCTTCGTCGACACCGGCGACGAGTCCGCCCCCCGCCCGCCAGAACGCGATCTCGCGCTCGAGCGTGGGGCGGGGGCCTCTCACGCTTCTTGCTTCTCCGTCGTCTCGGGCACGATCACGCTGCGCTTCTCCCGAATGCGCGCCGCCTTGCCGGCGAGCCGCCGCAGGAAGTAGAGCTTGGCGCGCCGCACGCGGCCCTTGCGGACCAGCGCGATCTCGGCAAGCGACGGCGAATGCAGCGGAAAGATCCGCTCGACGCCCACACCGGCCGAAATCTTGCGCACGGTGAACGTGGCGTTGATCCCGGCGCCGCGGCGCGCGATACACACGCCCTCGAACGCCTGCAGGCGCTCCTTGTCCGCTTCCCGCACCCGCACCATGACGCGCACCGTGTCGCCGGGGGCGAATTCGGGAATCCCGCTCTTCAGGCCTTCCCGCTCGATCGCTCTCAGTCGTTCCATCGCCCGCTCCCTCAAGTTCTGCCGTGCGCCCGTCCCGGCCGCACCGTGTGGTCTAGTCGTCCAGCTGTTTCGCCCACAGATCGGGCCGGCGCTCACGCGTCAAGCGCTCTGCTTCCGCCGCGCGCCACGCGGCCACTTGTTCGTGATTCCCGCTCAACAATACCGCCGGCACTTCCATTCCGCGATAGCGCGGCGGCCGGGTGTAACTCGGCGGCGAGAGCAGCCCGTCGTAATGCGAGTCGGTCGCCGCGGACGCATGATCGCCGAGCGCTCCCGGCAGCAATCGCACCACCGCGTCAAGCACGCACAGCGCCGCCGGCTCGCCTCCCGACAGCACGAAATCGCCGACCGACAGCTCTTCGGCGCCCAATCCGTCGGCCACGCGCTGGTCCACGTCCTTATAGTGACCGCACAGGAGCGTCAGCTCCGTGCCGACCGCGAACCGTACGGCGTCCTGATGCGTGAACACTCGCCCCCGCGCCGACAACAGGACGATGGGCGGCGCCGCCCGGAGGTCTTCCACCGCCTCGAAGAACGGCTCAGGCTTGAGCACCATCCCCGCCCCGCCCCCATAGGGGGAGTCGTCGACGGTCTTGTGCCGATCGTGCGTGTACGCCCGCAGCTGCACGACACGGTAGCGGACCAGCTGCTGCTCTGCCGCGCGACCGAGAATGCTGGTGCGGACGGCCGCCTCGAACATCTCGGGGAAGAGCGTCACGACGTTAATCCCGAGCATCGCCCTCGTCCACGGCGACCAGGTGGTCCCGCCACGCGTCCACGACCGCCCGGGACGTGACGCCCACGAATCCCAGCAGCCACTCGCGGTGGTACGCACGCCGCCGCGCGACCACCAGGGGACCCGCCACGACCTGCCGCTCCGCGTTGATGACGAGCAGCCGGGCCTTCGGCGTGAACACCGCGCCCGGATTCTCCACCAAGGGGAGCACGGCCACTTCCCCTCGTTGCCCGTGCGGCTTGCGCAGCCGCCCGACTACGCGGGGCGTTGGCCCAGCACTCCCGCCTGCTTGAGGAGCGAGCGTACGGTGTCGGTCGGGAGCGCGCCCTTATCGAGCCACGCCCGCGCCTGCGCCGCATCGACCTTGATGTCGGCCGGGTTGGTGCGGGGGTTGTAGTGACCGAGGGTCACGACGAAGCGCCCGTCGCGTGGCGAGCGCGAGTCCGCTACCACGATCCGGAAGTAGCTCTGCCCCTTCCGCCCCACGCGTCGCAGCCGAATGCGAGTTGCCATAACGTCGTCAGGTCCTTTTCAAGAGCTTCCGCAGGCCGCGAGCCGCTGAGCATCACTGGATCGGCCCGCCCGGGGCTCAGCCCCCGCCCCACGGCGGCGAGCCGCTCGGGGAGGGCCGTAAACATAAGCCTGGAAACCTAGTTAGCGAGTTGCCGGAATCCAAGTGGGTGGGGCGGGATGGCTCCTGGGGGACCACCGCTCGATTTAGGCGCGTTCAGCGCACCCCGCGTGTGACCCGGACCCGCGGGACCCGCCGCCAGCCGGCCCACCCCGGCGGGGCGTCGACCAGGCGCACGGCCGGCACGCCGTTCAGCACCAGTTGCTTGATCTCAGAGCGCCGGCCCGCGCGCGCCCCGGTGCGCCGCTTCGCCCACGCGCGCACGATCGCCTTCGAGAAGCGCGTGCCCGACGCCCGGTCGTCCCACAGCGTGTACCAGACGAGCGCATCGGCTCGCGCCCCGAGCACCCGATAGCGATCGCCGTCCCAGCCCGTCGCCAGGAGCGCGGCCGCGCTGTCGTCGCCCAGGTACTGCTCGAGCAGCAGGCGGATCTCGAACTCGCCGAGGTCGTCCTCATAGCGCACCGTCTCGCGCCCGGCGGGCTCGAACGCGATGCCGTCCGGCCGATCACCCGCCGCGTAGCGGGCCGGGTGGAGGATCTGCTCAGTCGAGATCGGCATCAGGGTGCCATAGGGCTGCTTCCCCGGGTAGGCGTGCGCGAACCAGCGCACGAACTCGGCGCCCCCCAGGTAGGGAAAGATGAGGCTCTCGCGCAGCCACAGCGGCGCGCGGGCGAACTCCCTCATGCCGTCCCGCTGGCCGGCGAGCGCGGTCCGCAGGTTCCAGAAGTTCGGCATGCTCTCGATCTTCTGCTCCGGCATGAGCACGAGGATCTGGGCGAGGGTGGCTTGGCCTTCGAGGATCGACTGGGCCGCGCTGCGTCGGTCGTTCTGGCGCTTGAGTTGGATGAGCGAGTCCAGGTTTACGTACTGATGCTGGAGTGCGTGCACCAGCTCGTGCGAGATGACGAGCCGTGCCTGGCTGGGATCGACGTCGGTGGGGAGGTAGAGCGCGTTGGAGTCGGCGTCGAAGTACCCGGCCACTTGTTCGGTGAGGAGAGCGATCAGGCTGCGCCGCAGGTCAAAGGAATCGGGGATGAGCCCGAACAAACGGTACGCGGCCTGGACGCCCGCGAGCTCGGCGGGCGGCAGATCGTCGTCGAACTTGTGGATCACGTAGTCGCGGACCTGGAGCCGGGTGCGACGGAGCACGGCGGGCGACTGCTTGAACTTGAGCCCCGTAGCGCGCTCGACGGCGGGCATCATCTGTTGCACCGCCTGGCGCAGCTCGGCCTCGTTGCGGACGTCCTGCGCCCGCTGCTCGCATCCCGCGCCCGCTCCCGCCACCACGCTCACCAGCGCCACCACGGCGAGCCTGCGGTGGCTCACGCCTGCCACTCGATCCCCTTGCCGACCGCGGCCCCGACCACGCGGGCCACGTCTCGGCCCGTGACCACAATGCCCTGGCGCTCGAGTTCCGCGCGCAGCAGCCGGTCGAGCTCCGCGCGCCGGGCCGCGAGGGTGGCCGCCGGTCGGGATAGGTTCGCCGGCGGTGGCGCCGTGTCCGTCGCCTTGCCGCCCTCCGAACCGGCCGCCCCCCGCCGCCCCGTGCCACCCAGCATCTTTTCGATCTCCTGCCCGATCCGCTCGATCATCGGCCCGATCTCCGCCATCAAGTCCTCCGCCGGCTCCTGTTCGGGCCGCTCGTGCGTCACGCCGCGCCGGATCATCGCGTCCACCTTGCGCCGCTCGCGGATGAGGCGGTCGAGCTCCTCCGACACGGCGGCGGTGGCTTGCGCGTGAGCGCACGCCTCGTCGAGCACGTCGATCGCCTTGTCGGGTCGTGCCCGCTCGGGTACGAAGCGGTCGGTCAGGACGATGGCCGCCTTGAGCGCGTCGTCGGTGAGCGCGACCGCGTGATGGCGTTCGAGCCGGGGGCGCCGCGCCACGAGGACCTCCCAGGTCTGGATCGCGTCGAGCTCCTCGACGAGCACCGGTTGGAAGCGGCGCTCGAGTGCCGGGTCGCCCCGGATCCACTTGTCGTACTCGCTGCCCGTCGTCGCCCCGATGACACGGATGTCGCCCCGCACGAGCGCCGGTTTCAGCATGTTCGCGGCGTCCATCGCCGCCCCGAGTGCCGTCCCCTGCCCGATGAGATTGTGCAGCTCGTCCACGAACAGGATGAGATCGGGATCGGCCGACAGCTCGCGCACGAGTCGGCGGACGCGCTCCTCGTATTGGCCGCGGAAGGCGGTGCCGGCGAGCAGCGCCACGTGGTCGAGCGCAACGACGCGACTGTCCTTGAGCGCGGGCGGGACGTCCCCAGCGGCGATGCGTTGCGCGAGTCCCTCGACGATCGCCGTCTTGCCGACGCCGGCCTTGCCGATGAGCGCCGGGTTGTTCTTGCTCTGGCGCAGCAGGATGTCCACCACCCGGGCAACCTCGGCATCGCGGCAGCGCACGGGCTCCAAGTCGCCGCGTCGGGCCAGCGTGGTGAGCTCCACGCCGACGCGCTCCAGCACGTCGCCCGAATCGAACAGGCCCTCGAACCCCTCAGCCATCCCTCACTCGCCGCGCAGGAAGTGTTGATACCAGGCGATGATGCCGTCGCCCATCACGAACGTCACCGCGGCTCCCAAGGCGAGGAATACACCGAACGGCACGAGACGCTTCTTCTTGAGCGAGAGGGGCACAAAAATGAGGCTGCCGAGCAGAGCCCCGAGGAACACCGTCAGGAGCACGCCCTTCCAACCCACGAAGGACCCGACCATCGCCATCATCTTGATGTCGCCGCCCCCCATCGCCTCCTCCTTGAACGCCCACTGCCCGAGTCGGGCCACGGCGAAGAGCAGCGCGAAGCCGACCGCAGCGCCGAGCACCTTGTCGAGGAAGCCGGTCACGCCGCCTCCCAGGGACAGGGCGAGCCCGAGGACGAGGCCGCCCCAGGTGTATTCATCGGGGATCAGGTAATGCCGCCCGTCGGTGACGCCGATGCCTAAGAGGATCGTGCCGAACAGCGCGGCCGCGAGGGCGTGCAGCGACACGCCGTACAAGAGGAGGGCAGCCACCCAGATCGCGCCCACCGCCGCTTCGATGATCGGGTATTGCCTCGAGATCGGCTCACCGCAGCGACGGCAGCGACCGCGCAGCAGCAACCAGGAGAGCACGGGGATATTGTCGCGCCAGGCGATCGGTTGCTTGCAGCGGGGGCACGTGGACGGCGGCGTGAGGAGCGACATGTCGGCGGGGAGCCGGACGATGCAGACGTTGAGGAAGCTGCCGAGACAGAGTCCCAGGAGCCCCGCCGCGACGAGCAGGATCGGGTCAACGGCCACGCGTCACCTCGTAGAGCAGGATGCCCGCCGCCACGGCGACGTTCAGGGACTCGGCGCCCTGGGCCAGCGGGATCGCCACGCGCTGCGCGGCGACGGCGTTGAGTTGCGGGCGGATCCCCGCGCCCTCGTTCCCGACGATGACGGCAATCGGCCCGCCGTCCCGGCGGCCCTCGTCCCCCTTGCCGAGCGCCCGGTAGAGCGGCGTACCATCTGCCGCGGCCGCCCACAGCGTCACGCCGTGCTTGCGCGCCCAGGCGATGAACGCGGCGTCGTCCAGCAACACGACCGGGTGGCGGAACGTCGCCCCCATGGCGGCGCGCAGCGCCTTGGGACTCGTGGGGTCGGCCGTGCCGCGCAGCACCACGGTACCCGCCGCACCGAGCGCGTGGGCCGTGCGGATTAGCGTGCCCACGTTCCCGGGGTCCTGCACCCCATCGATCACCAGCGCCACGGCGTTCGGCCGCGGCACGAAGTCGGTCGCCGTCCAGCGCCGCGGCTCGATCACGGCGATGATACCCTGGGGCGTCTCCGTGTCGGCGAGCTGGGCGAAGCTGCGCACGCCGATCTCCTCCACGCTCACGGCGTGGCGCTCCAGCTCTTCCACTAGCGCGGTGCCGCGCGCCGTGCGCGCCAGATCGGGGGCGACCAACGCGCCGCGCAGCGTCACCCCCGCAGCGAGGGCTTCCTCCACGAGCCGCACCCCTTCGATCAGGGCGAGCCCGCGGCGGCCCCGCGCCTTGCGGCGTTGGAGATCACGGATCGTCGATTGCAGATTACTAGCGATGAGTGTCCTCGTGTGTTCCCGGCGGCGCCCGGGCCTTCAATATGTCTCGAAGCGGCGGAGGGGCGCTACGTGAAGATCGCCCTCACGATCGCCGGCTCGGACTCGGGCGGCGGCGCCGGGATCCAGGCCGACTTGAAGACGTTCCATCAGTTCGGCGTCTTCGGCACGAGCGTCATCACCGCGGTGACCGCCCAGAACACCCTCGGCGTTCCGGCGTGGGAGCCGATTTCCGTCGGCCTGGTCGTGCGCCAGCTCGAGGCCCTCGCCGCGGATTTACCGCCGGTCGGCGTCAAGTCCGGCATGCTCGGCGCCGCGGCCATCGTCGAGGCAGTCGCCGCCGTGATGGCGCGGCAGCGGTTCCCAAACTACGTGCTCGATCCCGTCATGGTGGCGACGTCGGGCGAGCGGCTGCTCGAGCGCGACGCCGAGCAGCTCATTGCGCGACGCCTGGTCCCACTCGCCACGCTCGTCACTCCGAACCTCGCCGAAGCGGCGATCCTCGTGGGCGACACCGTTCACACCGCCGACGACATGGAGCGCGCGGCCCGTGGGCTCGTGCGGCTCGGAGCGCAGGCGGCGCTCGTCAAGGGCGGACACTTGACCGGCCGGGAGGTGGTGGATGTCCTCGTCGCGGAGGGCCGCGCGCGCCGCTTCACGCACCCCCGGCTCGAGACGACGTCCACGCACGGTACGGGCTGCACGCTCTCGGCCGCCGTGACCGCGGGCCTCGCCCTCGGCCGTCCGCTCGAGCGCGCCGTCACCGACGCGCTCGACTTCGTACACCGGGCGATGGCCGCGGCTCCGGGACTCGGGGCGGGCCACGGGCCGCTCAACCACTTTGTCCCGGCCCCGCCACGACCGCCCACCGAGGGGCTGTAGTGCCCCGCCCGTTTCTCACGGCCCGCTGGTCGGACATCGTACTCCTCACCTTCGAGGCGCCGGAGGCGCTGCTGCGGCGCGCCATCCCGCCGGGCGCCGAGCTGGACCACTGGAACGGGCGAACCCATGTGAGCATCGTCGCCCTGCACATGCGGGACGTGCGGATCTTGGGGTGGGGCATCCCCGGCTTCACGGCGCATCCGCAGGTGAACTTCCGCACCTACGTCCGGTGCGGGGGCGAGCCTGGCGTCTGGTTCATTCGCCAGTTCGTGCCGAGCCGCGTGATTGCCGCGGTGGGCCGGTTGCGCTACGACGAGCCGCTCTTGCCCACGCCCATCCGCCGCCGCGTCGTGGACGCACCCAGCGAACTGCGGGCCGAGTACGCCGTGGGCCCCGAGGCGCTCGGCTGGCACGTGAATGTGGCCGGCTCGCGCGCCGCCCGCATCCCGGCTGACACCTCCCCGGAGCACTACTTTACACAGCGCGGCTTCGGCTGCCGCGCCCGGGCCGACGGCGCACTGAGCGTGTTTCGCGTCGCGCATCCCCCCTGGGCGGTGCGCGAGGTCCGCAACGTCGACTACCGATTCGATTTCGGGTCGTTGTACGGCGCGGAATGGGAGTTCCTCAACAAGGCCGCAGCCGTGTCGGTCGTGTTCGCCGAGGGGTCGGCGGTGGCGGTCTACCCTCCTGCGGTCTACCCGCCTACGGATTCCGCCAGTACGTGAGCTTGATCAGGAAGATGGTGAGGGCGGGGGAGACGGAGAGCGGGCGGAGAGCGGTAGCTATCAGAGGCCGGTCACCACTCCCCGGATCAGCCGCTCGAGCTGACCGGCGACCTGCCGACCCGCGTCCAGCACCTCCTCGTGCGACAGCGTCTGCGCCGACAGCCCGGCAGCCACGTTGGTGATGCTCGAGAAGCCCAGGCAACGCATGCCCCGCGCCCGCGCCGCGATCACTTCCGGCACGGTCGACATCCCTACCGCATCGGCTCCGATGCGCTCGAGCATCCGGATCTCCGCCGCGGTCTCGAACGAGGGACCGAGCAGGGCTGCGTACACGCCGTCCTCGAGCGGAATCCGCTCCGCCTGCGCGACCTCGTGGGCGCGACGGCGGAGCGCGCCGTCATAGGGATCGCTCATGTCCGGGAAGCGCAGCTCCCCGTCGGCGACGGGCCCCACGAGGGGGTTCCGGAACATCAGATTGATGTGGTCGGCGATCAGCATCAGCGTGGGCGGTCGGAAGGTGCGGCGGATCCCACCGGCCGCGTTCGTCAGCACCAGGGTGCCGACGCCGAGCCGGGCGAACACCCGCGTCGGCAGGGCCGCGACCGCAGCCGAGTGGCCCTCGTACAAATGGAAGCGGCCGCTCTGCACGAGCACCGGCACGCCCGCCAGTGTCCCGGCCACGAGCTCGCCTTTGTGGCCCGGCGCACCGGGTTCGGGGAAGCCAGGAATCTCCCGGTACGGGATGCGGCGCGCCGCGTCCACGGCATCCGCCACCCCCGCGAGCCCGGACCCGAGCACGACGGCGACGCGGGGCTTGAGCGTGCCGAGGCGTTTCGCCACGACCTCCGCGGCCTGGGCGGACGGGCCCCCCGTGCCCAGCGCCGCCACGCTCACAACAGCATGCCTGCCAGCGTCGCCGAAAGGAAATTCGCCAGCGTGCCCGCGATCATGGCGCGGAACCCGAGCCGGGCGAGGTCGTGCTTGCGGTCCGGGACGAGGGCGCCGATGCCGCCAATTTGGATCCCGACGGAGCTGATATTCGCGAAGCCGCACAGGGCAAAGGTCGCGATCGTGAACGACAGGGGGTCCAGGTGGGCCTTGAGGTCCGCGAGGTCCTTGAACGCGATGAACTCGTTCAGCACCATCCGCTCGCCCAACAGGCTGCCAATGGTCCCCGAGTCGTGCCATGGCACGCCCATCGCGAACGCGATCGGCCGAAAGATCCAGCCGAGAACCGTCTGGATGTTCTCCGGAAACCAGGCGACATGGCTGTGCGTCCATCCGAACGCGCCGTTGACCAGCGCGACCAGCGCGATGAAGGACACCAGCATCGCGATGACATTGAGCATCAGCTGGAGCCCGTCGGTGGTCCGTCTCCGGCTCGATGATCTTCGCCATCATGATCGTTCCGGGGGCGGTCATGATCACGGCGGTGAGCAGATGCCGCGCCTCGATCCCCATCGCGATGTAGGCCGCCATGATCGAGCCCGAGACGTGAGCCATCCCCGCCGTCATCACCGTCATGAGCTCCGAGCGGGTCATGCCCGGCAGGAACGGCCGGATCGTGAGCGGCGCCTCGGTCTGGCCCATGAAGATCGACGCGGCCACGTTGAGGCTTTCCGCTCCGCTCGCCCCCATTACCCGGTGCATCAAGATCGCGAACGCCTTCACTACGAGCTGCATCACACCGAGGTAATAGAGGATCGCGAACAGGGCGGAGACGAAGATGATGGCGGGCAGCACCTGGAACGCGAACACGATGCCGAGGCTCGAATGTTGTGCCCCGAGCTCGCCGAAGACGAACTTCGACCCGACGTAGGAAAAGCTCAAGATCGTCGTGACAGCGTCGCCGAGCGCTTGGAACAGGCGATGGCCGAACGAGACGAGCAGCACGAACACGGCAAACGTGAACTGGAGGCCCACCCCCCACCCCACGACCTGCCAGCGGATCGCGCGGCGGTTGCGTGACAGCGCGATACCGATCCCCAGGATGAGGGCGATGCCGAAGATCCCGGTGAGGCGCTGCGGGATCGAGCGGGGCGCAGCCTGGGGCGATGGAGCGGTTGAGGGCGTGGGCGCCCGCGCTGCGCTGTCCGTCGCCGTGGGCTGCTGGTGCGGCACCGCGCCCTGGACGCTGTTCCACACGAAGCGCGGCAGCG
>WNFC01037297.1_pt1 | contig 10363 bp, 4 predicted proteins | sample 5400541 | NCBI WGS metagenome assembly WNFC01 (sample SAMN13153342, study PRJNA577476) | soil metagenome | isolation source: 120 cm saprolite under Douglas fir tree site 2 hole 2 replicate 1 | place: USA:California | collected 2015-04-18 | reverse complement strand
CGGATCGCCCATCAGTCTGGCGTACGGGGAACAGGGTCAGTACTCGCGTGCGGAAGACTCAGCAGCGGCGCCAGCCAAGGTGCCACCCGCAATTCCGGTGCGCTTTGTGCCGGTAACAGAGGACGCCGGGCTTGTAACCAACTCTGCAGCAGGCAACGCTAAAGATCTGGCGTCATTCCTTGGTCCGGGTGCATGCTTTTTGGACTACGACGGCGATGGCCGCTTGGATATCTTCCTCGCCGACGGCGGCAAAGAAGGCGGCATTGCGCTCTATCGCAATCTGGGAAATGGAAAGTTTGACGACGTTACCCGCAAAGCCGGACTCGACCCGACGTTGCACGGGATGGGCTGCACTGCAGGGGACTACGACAATGACGGCTCGACGGACCTGGCAGTCAGCCTTAACGGGCGGCGCCTGGTTCTGTTGCACAACGAGAAGAACGGCACCTTCAAGGATGTTACACAAGCCGCGGGCATCAAGAGCGAGGGCTTCAATCTTGGAGTGACCTTCGTCGACTACGATCACGATGGCGATTTGGACTTATATGTTACGCAATTTATCAACCAGCCTGCGCCGGAGCGAGGAAAACCGATCACCTTGCCTTACGACCAATTCCATCCTCCCAACGTGATGTTCCGAAACAACGGCAACGGAACGTTCACTGACGTGACAGAAGCCGTCGGTCTCAGTGGCGCAGGCCCGAGTGTCGCGGCGGTTGGGACGGATTACAACAATGACCGCGCCGTAGATTTGGTAGTTACTGGGTGGCAGAAGATGCCCAGCATTTTCGAGAATCCGAGAGAAGGAAAGTTTCTAATCCGCCAGCCCTGGTCGGCTATGACAGCGCCTACCGCCGGCGTTGCCCTTCTCGATTTCGACCACGACGGCTGGATGGACCTCGCTTTCACTCACTGGGGTTCGCCTGGACTGACGCTGTGGCGCAACGACCATGGCAAAACCTTCACGCCGGTGGAACTTCCGAAGACCAACTGGGTGCGCGCCTGGGGCATCGCCGCGATCGATTATGACAATGACGGCTGGATTGATCTCGTAGCGGTTGGCGAAACTGCTGAGGGACGCAGCGAAGTCCGTCTCTTCCGTAATCTCGGTCCTGACGGGTTTAAAGACGTCACGGTTGACGTCGGTCTCGACAAGATCAATTTGAAAGACCCGCGGGCGGTGATTGCCGGCGATTACGATGGTGATGGCGCCACCGATCTCCTCATCACCCAGAATCACGGTCCTGCTGTTCTACTGCGCAACCAGGGTGGCAACAAAAATCATTGGCTGCGGCTTGCACTGAAGGGGCTAAACGACAACAAAAGCGGCATCGGCGCCAAGATTGAAGTATTCGCAGGTGCTAACCGGCAGAAGTTTGAGATTGCGGGATCCCCTGGCTATTTGGGCCAGAACTCGGCAGAAATCACGGTTGGACTTGGTCAGGAAAAGCAAGCGGATGTGGTTCGCATGCTTTGGCCGACTGGCGTTGTGCAGGACGAGGTTGAAGTCCCGGCAGATCACCAGCAGGCCTACACTGAAATCGACCGTCGCGGCAGTTCTTGTCCTACACTTTTCGTCTGGGACGGAAAACGATACCAACTAGTTTCTGACTTGCTTGGGGCGGGGGTGGTCGGTCACTGGGTCGGACGTGGCCAGCGAAATATCGCGCGCCCTACTGAGTACCTCAAAGTCGATAGGAACATGATTCAACAGAAAGATGGCAAGTTGAGCTTCCGCCTGATGGAGCCAATGGAGGAAGTTGTTTATCTCGACCGAGTCCGTCTGCTTGCAGTGGATCATGCCAGCGACGTCGACGTGTATCCCAATGAATATTTCGCTAGCAATCCGCCGTATCCGACATTCAAAGTGATCGGCAGCCGCAACGCCACACCACCGGCAGGCGCATGGGACGAACACGGTCACAACGTTTTGCCTGACTTACTTGCTCATCGCTACTTCGGCGACTTTGACTTGCTGCCGTTTAAAGGATTCACTAAGCCGCACAGCCTGGAACTCGATCTCGGCGAGCCTTATCGTGGAGGCCCCCTGCGTTTGCTCATGCATGGTGAAATCGAATACTTCACCGCCACTGGCATGTACGCTGCGGATCAGGCCGGTATTCAAGCCACAGCGCCTTACTTCGAAGCGATGGACGCGAAGGGAAAGTGGGTTCGCGTCATTGATGACATGGGGTTCCCTGCCGGCCTGCCGCGCACGACCGTGGCCGATTTGAGCGGAAAATTGCTGCCAGGCACGCAGCATATTCGCATCTCGACCAACCTGCAGATTTATTGGGACAACATTCTCATCGATCGCACTCCGCAAGATGTCAGCGTGCGTTTAGCGCCCGTCTCTTTGCGAAGCGCGGACTTGCATTTCCGCGGCTATCCACGCCAGATCGAAGATCGGCCGCCGGGGAATGTGAAATACGTCTATGAAGACGTCAGCAGCACCGGCCCTTACGCGCGTCAGGCAGGCACTTACACCCGGTATGGCGACGTTCGTGACCTATTGACCGATTTCGACGATCGTTTGGTGGTTTTCGGATCAGGGGAAGAGGTCGCTCTCGAATTCGATCCGACTTCGTTGCCTGCGCTACCCAGAGGCTGGGTCCGAGACTATTTCTTCCTGGCCAACGGTTACGAGAAGGACATGGATTTCTACGCGGCAGAGGGAAACACCGTCGATCCGCTGCCGTTTCGGGCGATGCAGACTTATCCCTATCCTGGCAAATCCTTTCCGCTGGATGATGAGCACCTAAACTACTTCCTGATCTACAACACTCGCCACGTGTCTGGGAACGAGCCTCGCGGATATCGGTACGAATATCAGACGCCAAAATGACTCTCGTTTTCTGGATAGAATGCAATTATTCATGAGAATTCGTATCCCGGGAAAAGGGTACTTCCCTCGCATCCTCTGTTTATTTGTCCTCGCATCTACGCTTCTGGCGCAGGAATCGCACCACTTACCGGCGAAAGCGAATCCTCCATCGCAGCTCACAAAGGCCGGCACTGGCAGGGACAACAAGCCCGCAGTGCCAGTCTTCAAGGATATTGCTCTTGAAGCAGGGCTCACGGTTTCTCACCTGTCGTCCAATGAAAAGCGGTACGTAATCGAATCTATGAGCGGAGGCGTCGGTCTGTTCGACTGCGACAACGATGGCAAACTCGACATCGTGATGGTGAACGGCTCGACTGTTGATCGCTACCGCCAGGGCGGCGACCCATTGGTTACCCTGTGGCATCAGGACCCGGACCTGAAGTTCACAAATATCACACAGAAGGCTGGCCTCACACGCAAGGGTTGGGGTATGGGCGTCGCCGTCGCTGATTTCAACAACGACGGCTTGCTTGATCTTTACGTCACCGGGTACGGCGGCAACGCCCTTTACCGTAACAAGGGCAACTGCACTTTTGAGGACGTGACCGACAAAGCCGGTGTGCGCGCTGGCGGCTTCTCAACCGGTGCTGCCTGGGCCGATTACGACCGCGATGGCAATGTGGATCTCTTTGTTTCGCGTTATGTGCACGTGGATATCGATCATCTCCCCGTCTTTGGCAGCAGCAAGTTTTGCAATTTCAAGGGAGTGCCTGTGCAGTGCGGCCCTTGGGGCATGCAGGGCGAAAGCGATCTCCTTTTCCACAACAAGGGAGACGGCACGTTCGAAGAAGTGTCTAGGAAAGCCGGGGTGAGTGATCCCAATCAGTACTACGGTCTTGGCGTGACCTGGGGCGATTACGACAATGATGGCTGGCCCGATCTGTTTGTCGCTGACGATGCCACGCCAAACTATCTGTATCACAACAACCACGATGGAACTTTCACCGATGTTGGCATGGTCAGCGGAATCGCGCTGAGTGGCGAGGGCCAGGCACAGGGTTCGATGGGACTAAGTTGGGGAGATTACGATCATGGCGGGCGGCTCTCGATGTTCGTTACCGAGTTCGCCGACCAGCCCAATACTCTCTATCGCAATCTGGGCAAGGCAGGATTTGAGGACGCCAGTCTCCGCTCCCAACTGGGCCAGTCGAGCATGCCATACGTGGGTTGGGGCACGTCGTTCTTCGACATGGATAACGATGGCTGGCTTGATCTATTCATCGCCAACGGCCATGTCTATCCGCAAATGGACAGTGTTCCGGGAAGCGCGGCCTATGCCGAACCCATGCTGCTGTATCGCAACAATCGCGACGGTACTTTCGACGAAGTTTCCACTCAAACTGGACTGGCAGCAATGCCGATGAAATCCCGTCGCGGTGCGGCATTCGGCGATATCGCCAACAACGGCAACGTGGATATCGTCGTTTTGAATGTGGGGCAGCCGCCGTCATTGTTATTGAACACAAATCACAATTCCAATCACCGCGCTTTGTTCAAGCTGCAGGGTACGAGGAGTAATAGAGCAGCGATCGGAGCGCGGGTGACGATTCACGCCGGAGGGACGACGCAGTTTGACGAAGTCCACGGCGGCGGGAGTTATCTCTCGCAAAATGACCTCCGCCTGCATTTCGGGCTGGGACCCGCCGACAAAATGGATTCTGTCCAAATTCGATGGCCCAGCGGTAAAGTGGAAGAGTTGAAAGATTTAGCAGCAGATGAAATCTATACTCTTGTCGAGGGACAGGGGATCAAGGATACAAAGCCGCTCTCGTCTCCCGGGAAATAAACGCTGTTAGTGCATCCAGCGATTGGACTCGGCTTGCCTGACGATTTCATCATTAAAAAAGCTGACCTCTCTGTATAATTCCGAAACAAATTATCAGCGGCTCGAAACGATTAATCGTTTTCGAATCATTGCCAAAACACTTTGGTGCCGGTAATTCGGCACCATCCCAAGTTTTTTCGATTGACAGGCCTACGAGAGCGTATGAGAATCTGCCCAATCGTCGAATCTATTCGTTTAAGTGCGAATGTTTTCGCGAGTAAAGTTCTGCTCCACGTCCGGAGCAGCCTTCCCCCAAGTACCCCATCATCGCTCGCGGTGATGGGGTTTTTAAGTTTATAGAGGAGCAGAATGGCAAGTTCGAGTGCTGACACCACTTCCAGTGCGCCACGTTTGAAGCGCGTTCTGACGCTGTGGGATCTGATCTTCTATGGGATTGTCCTAATCCAGCCCATCGCTCCCGTGCCCCTGTTCGGGGTGACGCAAAAACTTTCAGATGGACATTTCGCCACCATCATCTTGATCGCGATGTTTGCCATGATGATCACAGCCGTGAGTTACGGACGCATGGCGGCCCTTTATCCTTCCGCGGGTTCGGCATACACCTACGTCGGAAAGGGCCTCAACCCGCACCTTGGGTTCCTGGCGGGATGGGCGATGTTCCTTGATTACCTACTCCAACCTCTGATCACCTGCCCCAGGTTCCATTTATCGCCTGGGCCGCGATCATTGCTGGCATCATCACTTTGCTCAACCTGCGCGGAATCCGGTCGTCAGCACGGGCCAATAAGGTCCTGCTATTTTTTATGTTTATCGTCGTCGGCTTCTTCATCGTGCTAGCTGTACGTTATCTGTTTTACTCACAAGGATTGAGGGGACTCTTTTCCATCCAGCCTTTCTACGATCCCAAAACCTTTAACTCACATCGGATCTGGACCGCAACCTCATTCGCCGCTCTCACCTATATCGGCTTTGACGGTGTCACCACGTTGGCCGAGGACGTTGAAAACCCGAAGCGCAACGTTCTGCTGGCAACCGTCCTCGTTTGTGTTTTTACCGGTGTGTTCGGTGGGTTGGAGGTCTACCTGGGGCAGCGGGTTTGGCCGGACTGGCACACCTTCCCTAATCTCGAGACGGCGTTTATGGACATCTGTCGTCGCGTGGGTGGCTCACTACTTTTCAATGCGATGGGCGTAATCCTGATCCTGGCGGCCTTTGGCAGCGCTTTGACTGGGGGCTTGGGAGCGGCACGATTGCTCTTCGGTATGGGACGCGACAATGTATTGCCCCGCAAAATCTTTGGACATTTGAGTCCTGGCAGCAGCACACCAACCTACAACATCATCATCATTGGATTGCTAGCCTTCGGCGGCGCTGTGATGTTGAACCGTGTGGGCAACGCTTACGAGCACGCGGGCGAGTTGCTCAATTTTGGCGCGTTCCTCGCTTTCATGGGAGTCAACCTGGCAACGTTCTGGCAGTTCGCGGTGGTCGCGAAACCGGGATACAAACGGCGCATACTCGTGGACGCAATTCTGCCGCTCATAGGCTTTGCCTTCTGTGCTCTTATCTGGTGGAACCTCAATAACCTGGCCAAGACTGTGGGCGGAATATGGTTTGCTGTTGGCCTGCTCTACGTAGGAATCAAGACGCGCGGCTTCCGTACGGCACCGGTCATGATCGATTTCAGCGAATCATAACCGGCAGCGCGCGAACAGGGTTTTGTCGAATGAAAAATTGTTAAGGCGAAAAATCGCAAATTTACTGCACGTTCCAGCCGGACACTTCGACGCTGGGCTTCGCTGTTCCTAGATCCGCGGTACGATAAGTTGCGTTGAACTCGCGGCTTTCGCCGGGAAGCAGCGAAACATAGTTGTCCTGCCACAATACTGGCAGAATTTCTTCACCACCCGCGCCTTTATCCACCTTCATCCGAACGAAGAACGCGACGTTCTTGCTGGGATTGGCGAGAGTGACATGCGTGACCGAGTCTGCACCTTTGCGATCGGTGCGTGATTCTACTTTCAACTTGATTTTAGGCAATTGCGAAAGCGCAGTGTAGTCCGCATAGGAAGCGGTTGGGGTTGTGTACCACGTCGATTTCTCCCAATCCAAGGTTTCAGGCTTGGTGGAGAGCCAATAGAAATTCGAGCCGACCAGTTTTCCGCCCGCATCCTCCAGTCTCAGCGCCAGGAAGTAGGTTGGCGTCAGAGCCTGAATTTCCGGCAGTTCGAAAATTTTCTGCGTCCCATCAGCGGCAATATCCACAGTGGCGTCCTTGGAAAATTTCTCTGAGAAATCAAGGTTGTAAACCTTGGCTGTAAGTTTCAGTCCTTTGACGTCCTGATATTTACTGTTGACCAGCCAGACGGAATGGTCGTCATAGGCGTAAACCGGATGCAGCGGTTCCATCGCTTTCTTGGCGCCAAAATAGCCGCCTGCAGGCCGCAGGTAGTAGTCATAGAGATGCCAAATCATGGAAGGCCACGCGTTGTTAAGCATCCATTGGATCACGCCCGTCGAGACGTATTTGTTACGGCTGTAGGCCTCATACATGGCGCGGATGCCCTCGTAATTCATCAGTTGCGCTTTGAGTACGAAATCCTGAAGGTTAACAGCCTGGCCGTAGCGATTGTTCAAGGCGCTCACGTATACGTTCATGTTCTTGAACTGTCCACCGCCCGCATGAAAATTCCAGAAGTCATCAATCGGCCACAGGTGGTCCTTGGGCAGCATTCTTTGCAAACTCTCAATGGGAGGAACTGCCGGGCCTGGGCTGGTTTCCGTATTGAAGCCATAAGCCCCGCCGCACCCCCCTTGATTGCACTTGGTAGTTCGATTCGGGTTGTCACTGTCCTGCAGCCAATACCCTGGCGCGACGTATTCATAAGGGCCGGTCATTTTTACGCCACTGTCGCCGCTGACCGCCGCGGGCTTGGCAGTGGCCGATGAAACGACCGGATTAGGCCAGCGAAGTTGTTTCTCCACGTTGATATATGTTTCTTCTACGTCTGGCGGGGGCGGATTATCGCTGCCATTCAGCCACATCACCAGGCTGGGATGGCTGCGCAACCGATAGATCTGGTCCTGCAGCGAATTTTTTGCGATGTCGTAATCCTGCGGGCTCCACTTGGACCAATGTTCCCAATGATCACAGCAACACCACCCCGCCATAATCAAAATTCCTTGTTGATCAGCGAGATTTAAAAACTCCTCGGTTTCCAGCTTACCTTCCAGACGAATCGTATTCAGACCCATATCTTGTACATAACGGAATTCATCATGAAGGCGTTGCGAGTTCTCGCGCAGCAGCATGTCGGGCGACCAGCCGCCGCCGCGAATAAGAATCTTCTTTCCGTTTATCACAAACGCACGCCTGTCCGTCGCAAGCAACTCCGACGTGACCTCGCGGATGCCGAAACGTGTGTCCGATTTATCGGAGGTCTTGTGGTCCACATCGAATTCCAGGTTCAAGCTATAAAGATTCGGGGTCCCCATTTGTGCCGGCCACCACAGGCGTGGGTTAGCGAGATTCAACTGGGGAAATTTGTCAGGCTCGAACGTTACATCCTTGGATTCTCCTGCGGCCAGCTCCACATCTTGTGCGAATTCTATATTTTCGATCTTGCCTTTTAGTGAGCCCTTGACGGGTTGATTGCCTCCATTTTTTAACAGCGCAGTGACTGTCAAATGGGCAGGATCGTTGCTGGGAGAATCAAAATGCGTAAGTACGGTTGGATAGCGGATGGCCACGGGCGCGCTCGTCGTGAAGTAAACGTCACGCCATAACCCCATCTCTTTGTCCGGAGGCGCGGGATTCCAATCCACAAATGTGATCGCGAGGTCATTCTCGGTGGGTGCGTACACCTCAACCGCGAGTACATTCGTCGCCCCTGGCTTGGCTGTGTCGGTAACGTTAAATTCGTATGTTCGCCAGGCGCCGGCCACATCGTCTGACTTCGCGATCTGCTTGCCGTTGAGCCAGATGTTGGCGCGATAGTTGATCCCGCGAAAATTTAACCAAACCTTTTGACCCTTGTAGCCTGCTGGCAAAACAAACTGTTTGCGGTACCACCAAGGCACAGCGAACGGGCTGTCCGCCGGCACTGGTAGGTTGGAGAAATTGCTGCCAATCGGGTAACTAACCCCCGGATATTGCCGCAAATTCATGCCGAAACCCGGGTCGGGATAAATCTTTTCTTTAACCAATGCGGCGACGACGATTGTGGGCACGGATGCCGCATGCCAGGATTTGGGCTGGAAACCTGGTGTGGAGATCTCTTCGCCCTTCTGTTCCACTTTGGCGGAGGACTGCAGCATCCAGCCGTCGGTCAAGGCAAACTTGGCCCTGGATTGAGTCTGCGCGGAATGTTTCACCTGGCCGGAGAGCGCCGGCATCAAGGCAACAAAAAAAGAAAGCAGCAAGAATAAGCCAGGGCTAAAGATGCGAATCTTCATGGGAAATTTCCCTCGAGAATAAATTCCAAAAAAGCTGACAAGTGAGGTTGGGATTCAAGGGCTCGTCGTGAGATTGCAAAAGCAAGCAGGAGATTGATACCACGTTTTATTGATTCGTTTCAATAAACCCTCAGTCGTCCTGCGCACGGGTAGGGTCAGGGCTCAGATTTTCGGGCAGCCTATGCCATTTGTGGCTGTGTTTACGCAGTGTGCGCACATCATCTCTCCGATTGTAGTTTATAATAATGAATTCTCTATCCAGTTCCGGAGTCTTTAGAAGATGATTCGATTTCTGCAAACCCCTGGCCCGATTAAAAAAGTCATTTTGAGCGGCATTCTGCTGGTTTTTTGTGGCGCAATGGTTATCACTCTCATCCCTGGCGGGTTGGGCTCTAACTTTGGATTTGGAGCTCCAGCCGCGGGCGTTGTGGCAAACGTTGCTGGTCAGGAAGTGACCGTCATTGAGGTGCAGCAGCAGGCAAAACAGATGCTGCGACAACAGTTTCCAAAAGGTGGGCCCGAGGCATCCATGTTGTTACCTTTTCTGGCCTCTCGCGCAGCCGAACAGCTGATTGACGAGAAGGTTATGGTGGCGGAGGCGGAGCGAATCGGCCTCAGGGCCACTGATCAAGAGCTTGCCGATGAATTGCAACATGGTCAGCTTGCCACGATTCTCTTTCCCAACGGCGCATTCATCGGCAGAGAAGGATACGAAGATTTCGTACAACGTAACGAACTGACGGTTCCCCAATTTGAGAAAATGGAGAAAGATTTTATCCTGGTGCGCAAATTGCGCGCCCTGATTACCGGCAGCGCAAGCGTCACTGATCCCGAACTCCGGCACGAATTTGAGCGGCGGAATACGAAAGTTACGTTTGAGTACGCCGTGCTCAGCCAGGATGAAATTCGCAAGGCTATTCATTCGACCGATGCAGAGCTAAAAGCGTTCTACGAGCGCAATAAGGCAACCTACGCCAATTCAATTCCAGAAAAACGCAAGGTCAAACTTATACTCATCGATACGGCGAAACTGGAAGCGCAAACGGCGATCACCCCGCAGGAATTACAGGCTTACTACAATCAGCATTTGGACGAGTACCGCGTGCCCGAGCAGGTGAAAGTCAGTCACATTTTGATTAAGACTCCACTTGCGGGGGCGGATGGAAAAATCGATCCCAAGGGGGTCGAGGAAGCAAGGAAAAAGGCGCAGGATATTCTCAATCAGTTGAAAGCCGGAG
>WNFC01010305.1_pt1 | contig 10363 bp, 9 predicted proteins | sample 5400541 | NCBI WGS metagenome assembly WNFC01 (sample SAMN13153342, study PRJNA577476) | soil metagenome | isolation source: 120 cm saprolite under Douglas fir tree site 2 hole 2 replicate 1 | place: USA:California | collected 2015-04-18 | reverse complement strand
AAACCATCACAAGAGCAGTCCTCGCTGTTGGCCTGTTCGCCTGCGTCGTCGTGAGCGCAGTGCAGGCCAAATCCAAACCTCCACTTCCGGCATGCACAATCAGCAACGGAGCATGCGTGTCGGTGAACTGCCCGGAGTGTGGCCCAGCCTTTCCAGCCACCTGTACATGTCTACGCTAGGAAGGACCAGCCCGTAACGCGAAAGCCCGCGCATGGAGGCGGTTATGAAACTCTAACTCGGTTTCCACAACCAAATGATGGGAAGATGCCCTCGTGGTGAGCGAGGGCATTTTCATTGGCCTACCTTCAAGGCCTTCGCCTACCTGGAAAAGGCATACTCGCAGCATTCCTCCACCATGACCGCTCTCAGAGTAGACCCCGTCTACGACCCGCTGCGCAGCGACCCACGATTTCAGGATTTGCTGCGTCGCGCCGGGTTGGCTCAATAAGCAAGCGGGGTACGCCCAGCTGAATGAGCGCCTGCCGGACTTTTGTCCCCATGCGCTGAAGGGGTTTTGTTAGGGCAGCGCACCGGGCCTTCGGCCGCGGTCACTAGCGCCAGAAACTTGGCGAGACCGGCTTGTTGATTTGAAACGAGTTGTCAGCCAAGTTCTTGGAGAGGCTCTAAAGTACAACAATTTTGACTTATCACCACCCTCGCGCGATTCCTATAAGGCCCTAAACCAACGCAAAGCCACGGTCGAATGACGAGTCTCCTAGTTGAAGCCCCTACCGTCGAATCACAGCGCCAAGAGTCTGACTACGGTATGATCTTTAACCAAAGTAGTTCAATCTTTCCCAAAGAAAGAGACCAAATGACTGACCTAGGTGCGGTACTAGAGCAGTTGAAGAAGGAACGTGCACAGTTGGACAGAGCAATCACAGCTCTGAGTCCGGTGGTGGGAATCAATTCAGGGAAACTATCGGGCAAGGGTAGTGGAAAGAGAAAGTTGTCCGTGGCCGCCCGTAAGAGAATCGGAGCAGCACAACGTGCACGATGGGCAAAGGTTCGGGCGAAGAAGGCGGCGTAGGACCCAGGCGCAACATGAGAAGAGGCGCGCCGTTCCAAGCGTGCCTCTTTTCTTTCGAGACATTAGAGCGGCCACAGGGCCGGAACCCGCAACCGCTAATCTTTTTCCCGTTTCCGTGTCCCGCTTCAGCCGCAAAAGTTCCGAGCGCATGTCGGCCGCATATTGAAAGCGCAGTTCGCGGTCTGCTTGCCGCACACCGTGCAATCCCTGGGACATGCGGTTCCCGCTCCATACCTTATCCTGATGTCCGCTTCGCCGAGCATCCATCGGGACAGGCGTCGGATCGTCGCAGGGCAAGGCTTATAATGGCCCACGCAGGGTGCCCGTGAGTTTATCCCGTCGTCGCGCGCTGCTCTATCTCGCTGCCGTCTTGTTCGGCGGTGCCACTACCTTTTACAGCGTTGTCTGGATGCATTACGCACCCCAGAGTGGTGCTACCAGGATCGGCGCCGAATTCACTTATTCTTTGGCATCGCACGCTCTGCGAGTCACTCGCATTGTTCCAGGGCGAAATGCCGAGCAAGCCGGCCTGCGAGCCGGAGACGAAATCCTTGCGATCAACAACGCGAAACTCGACACGCTAACACCCTACTACGAAGCGGTGGGTCGCGGAACCCTGGGGGACACCGTCAACTTCTCGGCCCGCCGGCCCGGCATTTCGCTCCGGGTTGTGCCGGTTGTTTTGGAATCGCCGCTGCCGCTCGAAATGTACCGAAATCTGACGCCTAGCAGGATGGCTGCCATCAGACTCATGATGTCCTACCCCATCTTGTTTCTTGTGGTAGGAATGGCGGTCTTGTTCCTGAAAGTCGAGGACCGCAACGCCTGGCTGTTGGCCGTTTTCTTTGCTAGCTTTATCGCAATTCCGGACCTTCCTCCGGGTCTGTTCCCACGGGAGCTCCGCGCGTTAATGATGACCTATCACGTGGTGCTGGCCAGTCTGGCGGGCGCCGCCCTCTATGGGTTCCTGGCGGTCTTCCCCGCGGCCTCACCTCTGGACCGGCGAGCGCCCTGGCTGAAGTGGATATTCTTGGCGGGCGGCGGAATCTCGATGGCTGCGGGCCTCTCGACGATCGCTGCGGCGAACACCTATTGGACCTTCTGGCTTCCAATTGAGTATGGCGGACCCTCATGGGCGAGTCACTCGCTACACCTTCTCGGCAACGTTCTTGGGCTCGGAGCAGAGAGCCTGGCGGTGGTTTCGCTGGTCCTTAACAGCTTTCGGGCCGTCACCCCCGAGGCTCAGCGGAAGGCGCGCGTGATCGTGTGGGGTCTGGCCTGCGGCTTGCTTCCGATCATGATGCTAGGGATGGTGATCTCTCTTAACGGAGCGAGGTTTCAAGAGGCTCCGTTCTGGCCCTATGCCCTCAGCGTTCTGGCTTTGTTTCTAGTGCCTTTGTCCTTTGCGTACGCAGTGGTGAAGCACCGCGTGATGGAAATTCCGCTGCTGCTGAGACGCAGTGCGCGGTACGTTCTCGTGCAGAGGGGCTTTTTCGTTTTGATGCTCATTGTTGCGGCTTCCGCGATCGGGATCTTCACTCACGTTTTCTCGCGACTCGTCCATGCGGACACGAATACTGGGATGGCTCTGAGCGCGCTATTTGGAATTGTTATGGTCTGGACATCGGCGCCCTTGGTCAAGCGGGGAACTGTGCGGATTGACCGAGCCTTTTTCCGCAGCGCGTACGACGCGCGCGTGATCCTGCAGGGCCTGGCGGAAAAAACACGCACCGTGACGGATCGTCACGAGCTCGCGAAGTTGCTGGAGATTCAGATAGCCGGAGCGCTGCATCCGAAATCGCTTGCGTGTTACCTGGAAGCCGGAGATGGAAACCTTGTCGCGGAATGCGGACTGGTGGCGCCGGAGTTCGACACAATTTCAGCCCCACTACCTCGGCCGAAGTTCCCTTTCCGCTTTGGCGCACTCTTCTTTCCCAGAGACGTGGACACAATTCCAGCCACACTGCCGCTGCTCAGGGAAATCGCGCAGCGCGGAAAAGCGTGGGATGTCCCGCAGGCTCTCGAACCGGCCGGCGATCTGGGACCCCTTGCGCCGGAATGCCTGGTGCCGATCCTGGGCCGTGAGAACAACCTCATCGGCCTGCTCGTTCTTGGGCAGCGGCTTTCAGAGGAACCTTATTCCAGCGAGGACAAGCATTTGCTCGGTTCAGTAGCGGCCCATGTGGGCATTGCTTTGGAGAACATGTGTCTCGCGGAAAAGATGGCGGAACGAATGGAGGCAGATCGCCGCACGGCTCAGGAAATGGATATTGCCCGACAGGTACAGGCAAGGCTCTTTCCGCAAAAGCTGCCTGCGATGAAGACGCTCGAATACACGGGTGGATGCATCCAGGCTCGGAAGGTGGGTGGAGACTACTACGATTTTCTGGAGCTTCGCCCGCGCCGCCTGGCGCTGGTGCTGGCGGACGTTGCCGGCAAAGGAGTATCTGGCGCGTTGCTGATGGCTAATCTGCAAGCCAACTTGCGCAGTCAATACGCGATGGCGGTCGACGATCTGCCGCGACTGCTCGCCTCGGTCAACCGCTTGTTTTACGAGAGCACTGACGATGCCAGTTACGCCACACTATTCTTCGCAGATTACGACGACACAAGTCACAAACTCCGATATGCGAATTGTGGACATCTTCCCCCACTGTTGCTCCGCTCAGGCGGAAGCCCGACAGACCAGGTTTCGGGGACTCCGAAGATCGAGTGGCTGCGTTCCACTTGCACCGTGATGGGACTATTTGAGGCCTGGCGTTGCGAGGTTGCAGAGGTGCAGCTTACTCCATTTGATACGCTTGTACTCTACACAGATGGAATCACCGAAGCCACGAACTCAGCTGGGGAAGAGTTTGGTGAGTCCCATTTGCTGGATACCCTCAGGAGCCATTCTCGCCTTCCGGTGAGATCTCTTCTCCAAACAGTTGTCGGTGTGGTCCAGCAATTCAGCGGCGAACAGCAGGATGACATCACGCTGGTGATTGCGCGTTGCCTCGGATAATTGGACTCCGCGCCGCCGCCCATGGTGGCCCGAACTATGCGGTCGGTACTGTCGCCAAAGTAGCTCCGATGCACCTCGCCACTACTCCCAGCGGCACGCGTCGCGTTCATGAGATTGGCCGTTTGGTCGGGCCTCTATGCGCTAATTCCTGGATCGTCGACCATCCGGAAGCTATCCCGTCGGGCCGTCGGTTCTTCGGATATTGGCATTGGCCCGCTGCATCAGCGCATAAGGACCAGTGAAAACCTGCCCATCTCATCATCTTGGGTCAACAACCGCGAGTGCCGGTTCTCCATACGACACCACATAGACCTGCCCGCTATTCGGGTCTACCACAAGGGCATAAGGATTCCTTCCGGCTTTGAGCGTCTTGAGAACACTGTTTCGAGCACCGTCGATTACGGTAACGTCGTCGCTATGCGTGTTGGCGATATACACCCGATTTCTTTTCGGGTCCACTGCGACCGCCTGGGGACGCACTCCCACCTTCACCGTCGCGATCACTGCGCGTCTTGCGCCGTCAATCACAGTTACCGTGTCATCCCCGTGGTTCGCGACGTATGCCGTGTTGGTCACAGGATTGATGGCAACCGCACAAGGGATCGTACCCGTCGGAACCGTCGTAACAAGGCCAGAAACCTCATCCATTATGAGCAGCTCCGAGCTTCCGGATCGCGTCACGTAAAGTGTGCCGGTCGCCTCATTCAATGCTATACCCCAGACATGTAGGCCCACTGGAACCTTGCCGACAACGGAAGGCATCCTTTGCAGCACAATCAGATTCGTGTCCTCGTAACCTAGCAGGTATACCTTGTCCAACCGTGAATCCACACCGATTGCATCCGCGGAGCCAGCCTTCACGGTGGTTGTAGCATTTGTGGCGCCATCGATCACCGTGATTAGGTTGCTGAATGTATTCGATACATAGGTCCTGTTTGTAGCCGGATTGACCGCTACAACATAAGGGCGTGGTCCTACACTCAGGGTCGCAATCACCGAATCGATCTTCCCATCAATGACACTTACTGAACCACCTTCGGAATTGGCAACATAAATTCTGTCCGTTGCCGTATTCACGGCGATTGCGATCGGCTCCGCCCCCACGCGTACGCTCGACAGGGATTTTGTATGGGGATCAAAGACCGACACAGCGCTGCGGCTTCTTTCGACGGCATAGACTCTTCCTGTTTCCGGGTTCAGGGCAACAGCCCTGCTGCTGATCAGCGCAGTCGAAGGCTCTTTTGTCTGCGCATGCACCAGGACCGTGAGACGGACGCAAGCGAAAAGCGCTAAAACCACAGCCATGGATCCTCCAAGCGCGCGTCTCGGGCATCGCGAGCACCATCGAAAAACCAGAGAGGCACGGAAGCAGTTTCGGTTTGTCCTATCCACGGCGCGTGGGAACCTCCAGAAGCACTATACGACGATCCTTTGTCTAGCTACCTCTGGCGATGGCATTATTTGTCGCGAAGAAAATGGAAACGCGAAGCAGACGAATCTCTGGGAGCACCGCTTGAGAAGTGTGCACGCATTTTCTATCCTTGTTGCGTCGCCGGAGAGGAGTATGATGCCCATTGTCATGCTGCAAAAGTCCTCCTGGTGGATCGATTTGACGTCACGGCACCATCCCAGTTCTTGAGCCGCCAATCACTAGTTCGTTCTCTTCTCGCTCTTCTCTTCGGTGCGGTGTCCGTTCTCTCGCCTGCTGTGACTGTCGCACAACCGGCTTGCTTCCGCGTCCTGGCGTTCTATACCGCAAAGGGCGAACCGGACCATATCGCATTCGCGGAGCAGGCCCTGCCCTTCTTCGCCGAACTCGCCAGGAGAAACAATTTTTACTTCGAATCGACAACCCGATGGGAAGCCTTGAACGCCGAAAAGTTAAAGGGTTTCCAGCTGGTTCTGTGGCTCAACGATTTTCCGACAAAGGCAGAACAGCGCGCGGCGTTCCGGGACTTCATGACACACGGCGGCGCCTGGCTTGGCTTTCATGTGTCTGCTTACAATGATGAGAGTACGCGCTGGCCCTGGTTCGTTGATTTTATCGGTGGCGGCATCTTCTACGGCAACAATTGGCCTCCACTTCCCGCGGAGCTCATCGTAGACGCCCGCTCCCACCCGGTTACACATCACCTACCCGACACATTTATGTCGCCGGCAAACGAGTGGTACATCTGGAAGCCCAGCCCTCGCCTCAATAAGCACGTAAAAGTGCTGCTCACGCTCGATCCAAAGAACTATCCCATAGGACTCAAAGACACCATCATCGGTGGGGACGTTCCAGTAGTGTGGACGAATACGCGCTACCGGATGATCTACATGAACATGGGCCACGGCGACAAAATCTTCGCTAGCAGCGAGCAGAATAAACTATTCGAAAACGCAATTCTCTGGCTCGGAACTCGCAAGTAGCGGGTCGCGTGCCGTTGCTTCGATCGAGCGGCACATGGGGCGGCGAAGTGATTTGTGCTCGTGAGTTGCCATTGTTGTCCCGAGGGCCCGTTGTGGGAAGTGAATCCCAGTCATGTCCTCGAACCTCGTTTCCGGATCGTTTCCGAGTCGCCCACAAACCGGGAGTTGATCGGTCCGGTCACTGCACTATCACTCAGAATCGATGCCGCTCGATGCGACCAAATCTGCCAGTTGGGAACTGTTGCACCATCTGTCCAATCCTGGTTTTTGATTCGTTCTTCAATCCGTTCGGTCGCTTTTTTAACTTCACGCCCGCCTTGAAGCCGCCGGTCGAGGATAATGGACGTATGTTGCCGGCGGGTGTGTGTGGTTTTATTGGAGGCAAAACCCCGATCTGTCTATCGGAGTGGAGATTGACCGGGTTGGAGGCTATAAAATACGATGCGCGGACTGAGGATCTGTTTATATGAACAGGCGTGATGCGCTACGGCTGCTGGCGACGGGCGCGGCGCTCCAACTGGCGCCAGGTAATCTGTTGGCAGCGCTTCGTGAAGCGCGGGCGCTGCTCGGAACGCAGACCACGGTGCGCACGTTGGATTTGCACCAACACGCAACCGTAACGGCAATTGCAGAGCTCATCATTCCCCGGACCGACACACCGGGCGCTACCGACGTTCGCGTAACCGAGTTCATCGATCTGATTGTGACTGAGTGGTACGACGTGGAGGAGCGGACTCATTTTTTGAATGGGCTGGCGGATGTGGACGTCCGGACGCAGGCATTGTTTGGAAGGAACTTTGTCGATTCCTCGCCCGGTCAGCAGACACAGATTCTGACAGTTCTGGGACAGCAAATGGCCGAGGAGGCCAATGCACTTCAGGATCACGCCCGCCAATACCAGGATTCACCGCCGGAGCCAAACAAGAACTTCTACTACATGGTGCGAGGTCTGACGCTGAGGGGTTACTACACATCCGAAGCCGGGGCCACCCGGGAACTGGATTTTCAAATTGTTCCTGGTCGCTTCAACGGTTGCGTTGACGTCCGGGCCAGCAGGGAGGAACGGGAAAACTAGTGAGGGATGAAAAGACCTACGACGCGATTGTGATCGGCTCCGGGATGACGGGCGGCTGGGCCGCAAAAGAATTAACCGAGAATGGGCTAAAAACGCTCGTGCTCGAGGCTGGGCGTTCGATTGTTCCCGAGGAAGACTATGTCGAACATGTTCCGCCGTGGGAGGTTAAATTTCGGGGAATGCGGGATCGCCATCGGCAACTGGAGGATCAGCCGATTCAGAGCACCTGCTACGCCTGCGATGAGTGGTCGGCAAAGTTCTTTGTAAGCGACAAAGAGCATCCCTACACGACCGAGCCGGGTAAGCCGTTCCGGTGGATAAGGGGCCGACAGGTGGGTGGGCGCTCCATAATGTGGGGCCGACAGGTTTACCGATGGAGCGACCTGGATTTTGAGGCCAATCTTCGCCAGGGAATCGCGATCGATTGGCCTATCCGTTACGCAGATATCGCGCCGTGGTACGACTACGTGGAAGATTTCATCGGAATCAGCGGAGAGGCTCTGGGACTTTCGCAATTGCCCGACAGTAAATTCCTGCCGCCAATGCAGCTTAACTGCGCAGAGATGGCAGTCCGGGATGCGATTGCGAGACATTTCGGCGGAGAGCGGGTCCTGACAATAGGGCGTGTGGCCATTCTCACCAAGGATCATCGCGAACGGGCGGCTTGCCACTACTGCGGTCCGTGTGAAAGAGGATGCATCACGCGATCGTACTTCAGCAGCCTGAACGCCACCTTGCCCGCGGCGGAAAAGACGGGACGCATGACGCTGCGCCCGCACAGCGTTGTGCACAGCGTCAGCTTTGACCGGCGCACGCGAAGAGCGACCGGCGTAAGAGTGATCGACGCGAAGACACGCGCGATTTCGGAATTTCATGGCAAGCTGATTTTCCTGTGCGCTTCAGCGCTGGAATCGGTGCGCATCCTATTCAATTCGGCTACGTCGGAGTTTTCAAATGGGTTGGCGAACTCGAGCGGAGAACTTGGTCACAACCTGATGGATCATGTGAAGGGCGGCGGCGCGGGTGCGTTTATTCCCGGTGGTCAAGACCAGGTTGTCTTCGGAAGACGGCCCAACGGGATCTACATTCCGCGATTTCGAAACGTGAAGACAAAGCAGGTCGAGTTCTTGCGAGGATATGGTTTCCAGGGCGGAGGACATCGTGAAGGATGGGAGCGAGGAATTGCGCAAACCGGATTTGGACCAGAGTTCAAGAAGTCTCTGAGCCGGCCCGGGCCGTGGCGGTTCACCTTTAACGGGTACGGTGAGTGTTTGCCCAACCACGACAACTATGCCGAGCTCGACAAAGAGAAGGCGGACGCATGGGGAATTCCAGTGCTGAAGATCCACTGCGCCTTTGGCGAGAACGAGTACGCGATCCGGAAGGATATGTCGATTGCAGCGGCAGAGATGCTTGCCGCGGCGGGAGCACGCGATATCGAGCCCTTCACGGACGACGATCCACCGGGTTTTTCGATTCATGAGATGGGAACAGCCCGGATGGGCCGGGACCCAAAGACTTCGGTCCTCAATTCTTACAATCAGGCACATGACGTTAAGAACCTGTTCATCACCGATGGCGGAGCCATGGTTTCGTCGTCATGCGTGAATCCATCACTCACGTATATGGCACTGACGGCGCGAGCGTGTGATTATGCTGTGCAGCAGATGAAGAGGGGAGATCTCTGACGCGATGATTAACAGCCGGCGGCAATTTCTAAAGGGACTCGCCGCGTTGGCGCCGATGATTGCACGCGCAGGAAAAGCGCCCCGGTTGCTGCTGGCATTCTCGACCCTGGCCTGTCCCCGGTGGGACTGGAAAAAGATACTGGACTTTGCCGGGCAACATGGCTTCGCGGCCATCGAACTGCGCGGTCTTGAAGGCAACCTGGATTTGCCGTCACATCCGATCTTCGCTGCGGCACACATCGAACAGACCAAGCGAGAGATACGCGCCAGCAAGCTGCGGATTGCGTGCGTAAGCAGTTCGGCCGTTTTGCACGTCGCCGATTCGGACAAGCGCGCAAAGGAACTGGGCGACGCGCGGCGGTTCATTGATCTGGCGGCAACCCTCGGAGCACCGTACGTGCGTGTTTTTGGCGGCAAAGTGGAGTCCGACAAGAGCCAAATGCCGAGCGAAGAGATAAAGGCTCGCGTGGCCGCGGGCTTGCGCGAACTCGGAAAATACGCAGGTCCGCGCCACGTGACCGTGCTGATTGAATCCCACGACCATTTCACAGCTTCCTCGACTCTGAAGGACGCATTGCGCGGAGCGGATTCCGAACACGTCGGACTTCTCTGGGACGCTCACCACACCTTCGCGACCTCGAACGAAGAGCCGGAATTTACGGTGGGGCAATTGGGACCCTGGATCCGCCATACCCACCTGAAAGACTCGATCGGAAGTGGCGAAGATCGCAAGTATGTGCTGACTGGGCGAGGGAACGTGCCCATCCAGCGCCAAATCAAGTCGCTCCGATCAATTGGATACAAAGGGTTCTACTGTTTCGAGTGGGAAAAGCTCTGGCATCCTGATTTGGAGGACCCGGAGATCGCCATCGCGGATTTTGCGCGCGTGGTCGGCCAATGCTTAGGAAGTGCGCGAGAGTGTGACTCTTAGTTAGTATCTCCAGAATTCGATATCTTGCGGCATACCGATGGGGTCCAGTAAAGGCGGGCGAATCAGAAATATTTGACAGAGTTCGGCCCGGCCTTACGCCAATCCGCCGCCGCCATCCACCAGCAGGTGCGCGCCCGTGATCCAGTTGGCCATGTTGCTGGCGAGGAAGAGCACGGCGTTGGCAACATCACTCGGCGTGCCCACACGATGAATGGGGCGATTG
>WNFC01012121.1_pt1 | contig 10364 bp, 13 predicted proteins | sample 5400541 | NCBI WGS metagenome assembly WNFC01 (sample SAMN13153342, study PRJNA577476) | soil metagenome | isolation source: 120 cm saprolite under Douglas fir tree site 2 hole 2 replicate 1 | place: USA:California | collected 2015-04-18 | reverse complement strand
GAACCTTACGCATACTATATGGGGATCGGATTGGGACTTCCTTTTGATAAAAGTGTGACGTTTTGGTGAATTTCAATCGAGCTTGCGCCGGTCCTCGATCAGCTTCCCGTCTCCCGGTAGGCTGCCTACCGGCACGCGGCTCACGGTTGCACGCAATTTTGTCACCGCTTGGACCGTTTCGGCGATCCGCGCCGGGTCTTCGGCGGCGTCGCTGCTTTCGACCAGCAACGTCATCTCGTCGCTGCCGGCGGGCCGCTCGACGACAAGCCGGGCGCGGATGATCGACTTGTGCCTGCGCAGAATATCGGCGACCTGCTCAGGGTGAACGAACATGCCGCGCACCTTGGTCGTCTGGTCGGCACGCCCGAGCCACCCCCTGATCCGGTGATTGGTCCGGCCGCACGGGCTGGCGCCGGGCAGCAGCGCCGAAAGATCGCCCGTGGCGAAGCGGATCAGCGGGTATTCGGGCGTCAGGGTCGTCACGACGACCTCGCCGGTGTCGCCCGGCGCTACCGGCTCGCCCGTGCCGGGAACCACAAGCTCGAGAATGATCCCCTCGTCGAGCACCATGCCGGGGCATAACTCGCCGTCCTGATCCATGCTCTCATAAGCGATGACCCCGACATCCGCGGTGCCGTAGGATTGCAAGACGCTGACCCCGCGGCCGCGCAGTTCGGCGCGCAGTGCGGCCGGCAGGGCTTCGGCCCCCACCAGCGCCTTGTGCAGCGAAGAAACGTCGCTCCCCTCGCTCACCGTCGAGCAGGATCTTCAGAAAAGACGGCGTCCCGACAAAACCGACGGGCTTCAGATCGGCGATGATGCGCAGCTGCTGTTCGGTCTGGCCGACGCCCGCAGGAATGACCGGGCAGCCGAGCGCCTCGGCGGCGCTTTCCACCATCGCGCCGGCCGGGGTCATATGATAGGAGAACGTGTTGTGCACGAGATCGCCGGGGCGGAACCCGGCGGCGAATAGCGCGCGGGCAAACCGCCCGAAATCCGGGCGGCGGCCCTCCGGCTCGTAAATCGGCCCGGGAGACACGAACACCCGGCGGAGCGCCGAGAGCGGCACCGCGGCAAACCCGCCAAAGGGCGGGTCCCGCCGCTGCAGCTCGATCAGATCGGATTTGCGCGTCAGCGGCAATTGGGCCAAGGCCCGCCGATCGGTCACGTCCTCCGGCCGCACCGCCGCGAAGAGACGGCGATAGGCCGGCGCCCCCTCTTTCGCCGCGGCAACGATCCGCGGCAGCGCCGCCATCAAACTCGCCTCGCGCGCGGCGGGATCGCGCGCCTCGAGCGCGTCGTAGAACGATGTTTGCACGCGACAGCCTCCTCGGCCGGAAGACAGCACGTGCAGTCTGGACCCGATGGCGCATCGGCATCAAGCGCGGCGCAGCGCGACTCGCTCCCGGCCCCCAGGGAAAGAAAGGCTGCCGTTTGACGCAATTCGGCGCCTTGCAGCACAACCGGTGGATAAGTAATATTCGCAGTCTCGACAAATCCGCGGGCGTCGAGGACCAGCAAATCGGAGGTGAAGGCGGTGAGCGCTGTGGACAGGAATGGCGGCGCGGCTTGCCGGCTCTGGAAAGTGTCGAAGATTGTGCTTTGCGTCGTCGTACTCGCAACGCTGTTCGCGCCGATCGATGCAGCGGCGCAGGCGGCCGCCGGCGAGGATGGGGCGGATCTGCAAGCACAAAAGGACGCGCTGTTCCAGCGGATGCTACGCGATCCGGCAAACCTCGACGTGACTTTCGCCTATGCCGACGTATCGGCGCGCTCGGGGGATTATGAAGCGGCCGTCTCCGCGCTCGAGCGGATGCTGCTGTTCAACCCCGACTTGCCACGGGTTCAGCTCGAGCTCGGGGTACTTTATTTTCGCATGGGCTCGTACGGCGTTGCTCGCGATTATTTCGACAAAGCGGCCGCGGCCAATCCGCCCGCCGAAGTTCGCGCCCGGCTCGATCAATACGTGGGAGAGATCGAGAAAGGCGAGTCTCGCCATCATCTCTCGGGTTACGTCTTCTCCGGTGTGCAATATCAATCGGATGCCAATGTCGCTGGCTCATCGGTAATCCTCTCGCCGATCGGACCGGTGCTGCTCAATAATCAGTTCACGAAGCAGGCGTCCGGGAGCATCTTCGGCAGCGGCTCAGCGCTCTACAGCTACGATTTGCAGACGCAGAGCCGGGACACCTTGGATGTCACCGGGGCGAGCTATCTCAACCATTACTTCAATTCTTTGGTAAACCGGCTCGACCTCGCCCTGCTCGAGGTGACCGCCGGCCCGCGCTTCAACTTTCCGAACGGCGGGTTGACCGGCGATAAGCCTGCATCTTTTCACCCCTACGCCATCTTTGACGAGGTGGGGCTGGGATGGAACCAATATTTCGTCGGTGGCGGGTTCGGGCTCGAATACGACCAGATCGTATGGAACGACCTGGCGCTGAGGGGGGTGTTCGAGTTCCGCAAAAAGGGCTTTACCAACGCCCCGACCCGGCCATTGTCGACCGACCTCAACGGCAGCGACAAGCTCGTCACGCTGCAGGCGAGCAAGCCGATTACAGCGAACTCGGTATTGAACCTGGAGTTCGATTATCTCGATCAGTCGACGCGGGCCGCTTTCTATACGAACATGACCTACGCCGTGTCGGGCTCCTATCGCATCCGCTACGACGATCCGCTGGGGATTATGGAGTATCCTTGGGAGAGCTCGGCCTTTCTCGGCCGCGTGTGGAGCAACTACGCCGCCCCGGATCCCTGCTGCGTCACCACCACCACGGCTCAGACGGTCGCATTCCCAAGCGGATTCAGCAGCCAATTGACGCAGCGCTGGCGATTTGGCGTGACCCAGACCTGGCAGGTGTTGCCCAATGCCGCAATCGTGCTGCAGCTGGAGCGCGACATCATTTCGTCGAACCTGCCGCTCTATGCCTACAGCAATACCTCAGTATTGATCGGCCCGCAGATCCGCTTTTAGCCGGCCGGAAACTTCGGCATTTATATACTTGACATAATACAAGAACCATATTACGGTCAAGGAGTTAGCCATAACCGTGAACATTACCGATTCGATCTTCACCGACGAGACAACCGCCCGCGAGCATTTCGAAGCGATCCGCTGGCCGAACGGTCCGGTTTGCCCGCACTGCGGGTCGACCGGGGAGAGCGCAACCGAGCTGGGTGGCAAGTCTCATCGTCCTGGTCTGTATCAGTGCAACGCATGCCGCGAGCCGTTCACGGTCAAAATGGGCAGCGTCATGGAAAGCAGCCACATTTCTTATCGGAGGTGGGCTCTCGCATTCCACCTGATGACTTCCTCGAAAATGGGCGTGTCGGCGCACCAGCTGCACCGTATGCTTGGCGTCACCTATAAAACAGCTTGGTTTCTAGCACATCGAATCCGCGAAGCTATGCGCGAAATCAATCCGGACCAGCTTGGCGGCGAAGGGAAATTCGCGGTATTATGTAGCAAGCGCCACCACAGCAGCATTTAGCCGAGCCAGTCGCCATCCTACCATATGTGGATGGCTGATACGCATGTTGTTTCTGCGCTCCGTGAGAAGCGCGCCGTCGTCGCCTGGCTGGTCGAAAAGCTTGAACGCAAGCTCGAACAACACCGCGCCGACCTCACGCATATTGATGGCGTGCTGCGACTGTTCCAGCCCAATCGCGATCCCAAGGCGATCAAGCCAAAGCGCACCTATGCCAAACGGACCCGATATTTCGCGCGCAACGAACTGGCGCGGCTCTGCATGGACACGCTACGGGACGCACCGGGGCTGATCACCACGGACGAGATTGCGGCACAGGTGATCGCTGCAAAGGGTTTCGAGACTGCCGACAGCACGCTGCGAGCGGCGATCCGTGATCAGGCGTTGACGACCCTGCGAGCGTTTAGGAAGCGCGGAGCAATCGAGCAAATCGGGCTAGGGCGCGGCTTGCGCTGGAAGCTGGCGAACGGGGCTTAGCGCCCCGCCCGCCTTTCGCTATCCTAGAAGCGTCACCAACCTAGGGAGCGAAATTCCATGCTTGCCCCATCTCCCAGACTTGATCTCGACGAACGAGAACAGGATTTTATCCTTCGCCGGACCGGTGTCGATGGAAGCGTAAGTGAGATGCTGCTGTCTGGGGAAGATGTACTCTCCCTTGCCCAATCAGCTCAGGCTCTCCGCGAACGAGTATTATCTCGCCAAGACCCAGAAGGAGGGACCGTCCGCGCGGTTTATGTGACCCCCGTGACACAAGTGGGTCTTCATCTGGAGACATTGGCGGAAAGAATCCTATTAACGTTAGTTGATCCGCTGGGATCACAACTAGTGTTTGCGCTGCCTCATGATATTTCGGAGTATTTGATAGAGAACTTGCCTGCGTGTCTGGCAGAGGCGAGGGCCGTAACGCCGACGAGGCAATGATCCGCGCTTTCATGCGGCCCAACTCCGCTGCCAGTAGCCGCAGAAATCGACGCTAGGCCGGTTCCGCATTGCCAGCGCCGTGACGCGATCAACCTGGCGGCCATTCGGATCGCGCCGGTGATCCTCGCGCCAGGCGCTCTCTTGCGCGAACCGAGCAAGGTACGGACCAGCAAGATGATGGTGATGGCCGATCTCGGCACGGCGCATGCGGGAGAAAAAGCTCTCGGCGTTATTGGTGTAGATGTCACCGTCCAGGCTGTAGGCTTCCTGATGGTTGATCCGATACATCGTGAAGCGGCCATGAAGTTCGTTCCATGCCCCGGCTTCGTCCGCATAAACCGTTGTCCCTCTGGCAATCCGGGTGCGGATGAAATTCAGCGCCGCGACTTCCGAGGCGAACACGCCCGGCAGCGTCTTGCCGCCGCGCTCGCGGATGACGACCACAACCTTGCGCTTGCCGGATTGGTTCTGCCGTAGCCGACGATCGCGGCGATTCTCAATGCGGTTCGCCGGCTTCACATAACCACCGAAGTAGCCGCCGTCGATTTCAGCTTTGCGGCCTTCGCCGCCGATATTAATCCCGCGCAGTTCCGACGCCATCGCTTCGCGCATCTTGTGAGCCAATACAAAACTCGTCTTGTATTGTACCCCTAGATCGCGCGAAAGAGCAAGCATCGACTTGCCCTTGACCTCATTGCAGAAAATCGTGATGGCGAGAAGGTAAGACCGCAACGGTAGCTTATGGAATGCGAACAGCGTCCCGCTGGTAACCGAGAAATCCTTGCGGCAAGCCTTGCAGCGCCATCGTGGCGCGCCATTCGGGCGGCGGCAGGAATAGACGATCGTGCAACCGCAGTGCGGGCAGTAGGCGTTGCCATCGTTGTCTGACCACCGGAGCCGGACGAAGACCCGCTCGGCTTCCTCATCGCTCATGCGCATCACAGACGCTAGCGAGAGCGTCCGTGCAGCTGAGGTGAGGAGGAAATGTTGTGGCATCCGTCAATCTCTTGACGGATATGTAATGACTTAACTGTCTCTTGCCAATGAGAAAGTTGACGAATATGTTATCTCATAGACGTTTCCGACATGGAGAGCCGCTATGGAGATCGCTGATAAGGAACACGAGTTGATCGAGCGAACGAAACGATTTATCAAGGCAGAGCTTAAGCGTGCCGATGTCACCTACGAGCAGCTGGCTGAGCGATTGCGCGAGCACGGCCTAGAAGAGACCAAGGGCTCAATTGCCGCAAAGATTAGCCGGGGGGCGTTCCCGGCGACATTCTTTATTGCCGTGATGAAAGCGATTGGGCGTGAGAACGTTAACCTCAGCGAGGTTTAGTCGAAGACTCAGATTCGGTAGGATCGCGCTGATCATTGGTGGGGTCTTCTTGTTCCTCGCTATCGCTAATCAAATATCGATCCTCGTCGCGCCTTGCAATCAGTTCTCTAATGCCAAAAGCCATCAAGACAAAGAAGATAACACCCCCGATTATGAATGCGCCGCCAAAGACGGCGTCATCCTTCAAGGGGTTTCTATGTTCGCCAAGATACCCCCCGAATGGTTGGGGGCTATCTCGTCCATATTCATTGCCTTCTTTACGCTGACGCTGTGGATCGCTACCGATCGGCTTTGGCGCATCTCCCTGATTCATGCTCGCCACATGAATCGGTCTGTGAATGCCGCTCAGGCGAGTGCCGACGCGGCTAAAGAGATCGCAGACTTTACTCGGAAGTCGGTCATCGCCAGTCAACGGGCATGGCTCACTGCCGAGGTTTCGCTTGTCAAAGGCCAGGAACAAATCGTTTTCAGCCAAGATGGCGCGGTGTTGCCTATCCGCATTGACATAAAGAATATTGGTAATTCTCCTGCCATCAAAGTCTCTTGGCCCGCTTGGCTCATTTTTGCAGGCAGCGGCTTGAATCCCCTTCAAGAACAGTCTCTGCGCTGCAATAGAATCTTCCAGCAACCGTTTGGGATCGGACCGACTATTTTCCCACAAGACCGGTATCCGGATCCCGCTATTGATTGGAGCTTCGGGGCAGGTGCTAGCTGGGAGGAGATAAACAAAACAATGCCTCACATTATGGCTAGCCTGGTTGGATGCGTTGATTATACGTTCCCTACTGATCCCGATGCCCATCACCAAACGGGTTTTGTTTATTATGTGAGTATGGCCGATTTTAGAATTCCAGAAATCACTGAGCAAAGTGGCAACATATCTATCGCCATTCAAAGCCTCATTAAGGCAGATATTACTCTCAATCCCGGAGCATTCTGAGACGACGCCGATCTGCGAGCCAAGGCCGAGAGCAGCAATGATCCCAATTATCCTTAACGTGCATCGACGCGCGCTCACGGCGCGCCTCCTTACCTAACCGACTTCCATTTTATGTGGTAATTTCGCAACACGCTGCTTGTGGCGCTTGCTACATAATACCGCATTTTTCCGCAACCTGCTAGGTCGATCAAGCCGGCAAAAAACAGCCCAACGCGACGGGACGCACAAGTAGCTCTGGAAATCCCTCTACCTCGCGAAACAAGCTTGTCGATACATAAGGTGGCGAGCGCAAATGGAGACTCGCTTCGGAAAAGTGGAGTTCCCTCTATCTTAATTCTGGCCACCTAAGCTCAAAACAACGTGTCTTCGGTATAAGTATCAGTGCAGCCGGTGTACCGTGGTGATCTCAACCTGATTTTCGCTTACGCGCTGCGAGCCTCACTGCTTCCATAATCTGCGGGTAGGCGCCGCAGCGGCACAGATTGCCACTGAGGTAGTGACGAATTTGGTCGTCGCTCGGCTCCGGGTACGCTTTGAGGAGCTGCGTCGTCATCAGCACAAACCCGGGAGTGCAGAACCCGCACTGGAAGGCACCGGCTTCGATAAAGGCTTCCTGTACCGGATCGAGCTGGTCGCCCGTTCCCAAGCCCTCGACCGTCACCACATCGGCGCCGTCGGCAAATGCCGCAAGGTAGAGGCACCCCGAGATTGCCGTGCCGTTGACGATTACCGTACAGCACCCGCATAGACCCTGGCCGCAGCTTTCGCGCGGCCCGTAGAGGGCAAAGCGATCGCGCAGCACATCGACCAAGGTCTCGTGCGGCATGATCGCGCATTCCACGGCGGTACCGTTGAGGGTGAAGCGGATGTCGCGCGGGGCGGCGCTCATCATTCCTCGCCCAAGGGATCGCCGGCCGCGCTACGCAGCGCTCGGTACACCGCCTCGGCGGTAATCGGCAATTCCGTAATCCGCACCCCCACCGCGTCTTCAATCGCATTCGCTATGGCCGGCGACACTGCAAACGTGCCGCTTTCGCCGACCCCCTTGGCGCCGTACGGACCGCTTTCCTGGCGCGCGGCGACGGTTCCGCCCTCAAGCCGCCCGGGCAGGTCGCGGATGCCGGGAATCTTATAATCGGCCAAGGACGGATTGCGAAGCTGCCCGCCTGTAAACACCATTTCCTCCGATAGGGTGAAGCCGAGCTGCATGATCGCCGCGCCGGTCAGTTGGGTCTCGACGATGCGCGGGTTGATCGGGGTGCCAGCATCGGCGACGTTCACCAGACGCAGCACCCTCACCCTGCCGGTCTCGGTATCGACTTCGACCTCGGCACCGCTCCCGCCGACCATCCAATACGGCGTCGCGTTCGGGGTTAGCCCGGTCTCGGGCTCGGGCGGGGCGTAGCTCGGGATGTAGCTTCCCGACCCGACGATCGTCCCGGCCTGCATCCCGTATTTGCGCCGGAATAGCTCTCCGATCGGCAAATTGGCGCCCGGCGGCACCCGGTCTCCGCAGCCAGCGCGGCAAGCTTGGCCTTGGCGTCCTCGGCGGCGAGCCGCACCGCATGGCCCATGTGAAAGGTCGAGCGCGAACCGAGTGTGCCCATGTCATAGGGCGTCACATCGGTATCCGGGGCGGCAACCCGCACCGTCTCTGCATCGATACCGAGGGTTTCAGCGGCGATCTGCGCCATCACCGTGGTCGAGCCTTGGCCCATGTCGACCGTGCCGCAATAGAGCGTGGCGCTGCCATCGGCCGCCACGGAAATAGTCGCGACCGAGGTCGTCGGTGAAATGCTTGCCTTCAGCCCGATCGCTATGCCGCGGCCGCGCTTGATACTTCCCTGACCGCGGTCGAAATCGCGCCTCCAGCCGATGCGCTCGACGACCCGCTCCAATACCGCAACCGTCGCAGTGTCTTTCAGCACCGTGCCGGTCGCTTGCGGCAGCCCGTCCTTCAGGAGGTTTTCACGGCGGAACTCGACGGGGTCGATTCCAAGCCCGTGCGCGATCAGATCGGTATGGCTCTCATAGGCCCAGACCAGCTGCGGCACGCCAAAACCGGGTAACGCCCCGGCCGGCGGCCGGTTCGTATAAATCTCGTAGGAATCAATCGCGACATTCTCGATATCGTAAGGTCCAGCGGCAGAAAACCCGGATTTCTGCGCCACTCGCGGGCCGATATCGGCATAAGCGCCGCCATTGTAGAACACTTCGCAACGCCGGCCGGTGATGCGTCCGTCCCTGCTGACCGCGCTTTTGATCCGGAAGGTCGCGGCATGCTTTGAGATCGTGAAGAACTACTCCTCCATCGTCAGCGCCACCCTGACCGGGCGGCGCGCGAGGAGCGCCAACGCCACGGCCAGCGCCTCGACCTTGACATAGACCTTGGCGCCGAACCCGCCGCCGAGAAACGCGGTTTTGACCCGTACCCGGTTCTCCGGCCAGCCGAGCAGCCGGGCGATCTCGGTCCGCACAAAGGACGGCGTCTGCGTCGAGCTGTGGATCGTCACCGCGTCCTTCGTCGCTTCAGCCACCGCGACGTGCGGTTCCAGCGGCGTGTGCATCTGCTGGGGCGTACGAAACACATGCTCAAAAATGTGGTCGGCCTCCGCAAAGGCACGCTCGACATCGCCGCGGCGCAGGTGGAAGTCGAGGGCGACATTGGTGTCGCGCCGTCCAGCGAGATGCTTAAGATCAGCGAAGGTACCGGCCGGGCGGAGCGATACATGGACATAGACGGTCGAGGTCAAGGCCTCGACTTCATCAAAGACCGCAGGTAGATCCTTGTAATCTATTGTGATTACTTGCGCCGCCATCTCAGCGATCTTCGGATCGTCGGCCAACACGACCGCCACCGGTTCGCCGACATGGCGCACCTTGCCGAGCGCCAGGATCGGCTGGTCGTGAAAGGCCGGCCCGAAATACGGGTCGGGAATGACGGCGAGGATGTCCTTGCCGGTCACGACGCGATGCACCCCCGCCATCGCCGCGGCCGCGCTCCCATCGATATGGCGGATATGCCCGTGTGGGATCGTGCTGCGGCAGATCTTGGCATGCAACATGCCCGGCAGGCGCAGATTGTGAATATATTCGGCCCGCCCGGCGACCTTGGCGCGGGCCTCGATCCGCGGCAGGGAACGGCCGATTTGTCCGGCGGAGGGCGGGACGATGTCGTTCATGCTGCCAGCGCCTGTTGCAGCGCGCGGCGTAGATGCACCTCGACCAGCACACGCTTATAGCTGGCTGAGCCTTGCAGATCAGAAACGACCGGCGCCTCCGAAGCGGCTGCTCTCCCCGCCTCATCCAATAACGCGGCGTTGATCCGCCTCCCGGCGAGCAATGCCTCGGTGCCGGGTAGGCGCATCGCCGTTTCGGTCGCGGCGCTAATCGCGATGCGCGCATTACCGACCATCCCGTCCACGATGCCGACTGATACGGCGATCCCCAGCGCCGGCCAACCATCGGCCGAGCGCGCCGTCACCTTTGCGTAGGCAGCGTGACGCCCCGCCTGCGGCGGTATTTGCAGCGACATGATCAGTTCGTTGTTCGCCAGCACCGTCGCCATGTAGCCGGAAAACAAATCCTCGACCGGGATCGTTCGCTCGCCGCCCGGCCCCACCGCCCTGACCGACGCACCCAGCGCAATCAGCACCGGCGGTAGATCCATATGCGG
>WNFC01010301.1_pt1 | contig 10366 bp, 9 predicted proteins | sample 5400541 | NCBI WGS metagenome assembly WNFC01 (sample SAMN13153342, study PRJNA577476) | soil metagenome | isolation source: 120 cm saprolite under Douglas fir tree site 2 hole 2 replicate 1 | place: USA:California | collected 2015-04-18 | reverse complement strand
AACTTTGAATCTAAACAGCGAGCCGGAAGTTCGCGCTGTCACCGGCGTTGAACGCGCTTGGCGCGACGCAGAAATTACCACCAGCAACCACAACCTGCCGGTTACCGGAAAAAACATAACCGTCGCGGTACTCGACACTGGCGTCGATGGCAACCACGGTGACCTTGCGGGGCGCGTGGCGAAGAACATCAAGCTGGCGAGCACACAAAGCGCCAGTCTTGGCTTTAACTATCCAATTAACTCGGAAAGCCTGAGCAATACCGATCAAGCTTACGGGCACGGCACTTTTGTCGCCGGCGTAATTGCCGGAAACGGCAGTCTATCGGCAGGAAAGTACACGGGCGTGGCGCCGGGTGCGCAGGTGGTGGGACTCAGTGCCGGCGATCTATCACTGTTCTACGTGCTTGAAGGCTTTGATTATCTACTCGCGAATGGCAGCAGTCTTGGCGTTCGCGTGGTCAATTGCAGCTTCTCGGCAAACACCGTGTTCGACGTTAACGACCCGGTCAACATTGCTACCAGAATGCTGACTGATGCCGGCATCAATGTAGTTTTCTCCGCAGGCAATACCGGCCCCGGCGCACACACCTTGAACCCGTACGCGGTAGCGCCCTGGGTGATCAGCGTCGGTGCAACAGATACAAAAGGGCGGCTGGCGAGTTTCTCTTCACGGGGCGACTTTGCAAATTCGATGTTTCATCCGACGTTGGTAGCGCCGGGAGTCAATGTAGTCAGCCTGCGCGGTTCGGGCGTCGCAAACGTAACCGGCGCGAGCGGCATTGCCGGTGCAGACACGCAACGCCTTAGCGCAACAGAACTTCCTTATTACACCACGGCAAACGGCACCAGTTTTTCAGCGCCGCAGGTTGCGGGGGCGATCGCTTTAATGTTGGAAGCCAATCCAAACCTCGCGCCCGCCGCGGTTAAAGATATCCTGCAACGTACTGCGACGCCGCTTCCACCCTATTACACTTACGAAAGCGGCACTGGCATGCTCAATGTTCACGCAGCCGTGCTCGAGGCAGCTTACCCGGCACGCCGCATTGGTGCCTGGCGTGGGATAGTCGACCGTCGTCAAGTCCAATTCTTAAGCGATGCGCCGCTTCAGTTTTCGGGAACAGTGCAACCGGGCACAGCCACAGACATAAGCGTTCCGGTTCCAGAAGGTGCCGTAACGGCAACGGTTCAGATTTCGTGGGGACCGCTCTGGAGCACCAACGATTTGGCGCTCGCGGTTTACGACCAAACTGGTACGCTGCGGGGTCAAGCCAACGCCATTAACCTCACGGGACTCAACGGCAAGCACGAAACTCTTTCATTTATCGCGCCGAACGCAGGAACATGGCACGTCAGCGTGAGCAATACGCTGGGTGCCTTCGGCACGCCGCAACAATTTTCCGGGGTGCTGGAGGTTGGTCGCGCGCAGTATGCTCCCTTGAATGACATCGATTCGTTTAGTCCTGCTCTTAAAGGTGATGTCTATCAAAACCTGCGCTCATTTTCCATGTGGCCGATCGGCTCGCGTTTCCGGGCAGACTTTGGCGTCTCACGTTTGGATCTGGCAACGGCGCTGGTGATGAGCGCGCGCGTGCCGCAATACCTGCCGGGACAGTCCAACTACACCGACGTGCGCGATCCGGCGACCAGACTGTTTGTTGAAAGCGTGCAGGGTTCGCCAACAGGCTCGCTCTTTATCGACGCAACTAATGGAGGTCAGTTCCGTCCTTATGACGGTGTGATCCGCCTGACTGCGGCCATAGCGCTGGTTCGCGCCGCGGGTTTGCGTTCGGATGCTGAAGCAAAGTCGGGAACCCCCTTACCATACCTCGACGCTGCCGGCATTCCCAGTCAATTGAAGGGTTATGTCGCCGTCGCTGTATCAGCAGGTTTGCTCCAGGCGGATACAAACTTTCGACCGCAAGCAGCGTTGAGCCGCGCAGACCTTGCTCACGCTATTACCGTAATTGAGACGCGTGCGATTCAGTAAATTGCTTAGTTGATCAATTCTCGCAGGGCTTGTTCCTCATCGTCCGTAAGGAACGTAAACAATACTCCAAATCCGGTTCCAGCCAGGTAGGAAGCGACTTCGCCGCGTAATGGCAGCCATTCGCCTGAAGGAAGCTTGATCTCAATCCCCACGATCTCTCCGACATCGACTCTACCTTTGGAGTTCACAAAACAGCCACTCATGCTGAGATCTTCGATTCGTGCCTCGTTTCTTCCGGACAATCCGTCCCAGCGGGCCGGCAGGTTTGTAGAAACGCGTTCATCGCTCCGCCTGTTTTTCGTCATAGCGGTTATCCTGTCACTCAAAAATTTAGCGAAAGAGCGTTCGCGTCCGCAGAAACCTTATGACCGCTGTCTGAAACGGAGTCAAGCTTTTTTTGGAGTGAAATGAGGGGCACGTCGCTGCAGCAGCTTATTTGACTTGTTTGCGCCTATGGATCAGCAAAAATGACTTGTCCAGGAACCGAGCTCTGAACAGGAATGTCTTCGGGCTTGATTCCAAGATAGTAGTTCCCTTTGTCCTTCGCATAAAACTGCTTTAGAAATTTCACCCCGTCCTCGGGCGACAATGAAAGCAGTACGTCCACATCGAAGTTAGCCCAAAAACGCTTTTTCCTGTGGGCGCCGTTACGGTAGCCCTGTTCGTAAGCCATGGTCGCATCAATGAAGCGGTCGCCAGCCAACTCTTGAGGCGCAATGAATGCGTTGTTGTACTCCAGGCGCAAGATGCCGTAGTCATGGCGCGCGCATAAATCGCCTAGCGCTGCGATGGAATAACCGTAGAAGTGATGTCGCAACTTAAATGCGGGATCGTATTTGACTACAAAGCGAATCGGCGGGGGTATTTTCTCGTTGATTTCAGTAATTATTAAGCGCGGACGAAAGGAAGACAAAATTGCATCAAGAAGCCAATAGTCGTTTCCGTCAATGTCCAAACAAAGGACGCTAAAGTTTTTATCGATACCAAGACTTTTCAGCAGTGAGTTGATGCTGTCGGGCTGCACGCGACGATTACAAGCTTGAGCATTGGGAAAACGGCGATAAACCTGGCTGAGCAATTCATATTTATGCGGGTCGGCTTCGATGCCCAGCGCATTCCAACCCTCCAATACAAGCGCATAGCTGTTGGACCAGCGCACGCCATTTCCCGCCCCAATGTCCACGACAGTTCGGGGCCGGTCTTTTGGACCCAGTTCGTCGATGTACTGTTTCAGAATTTGCTGTTCATCGGAATGGGAGAAACGCCTGCGCACTGAATAGCGTGCCTTCTGCAGCATAAGGTCAAGCCGGCCGCCATAGCGTTGGACTGTTCTCGAAAACTTCATGGTTGTTCAAGCACGATTAGAGCCTTATTGAAATTGACTTAACTTCGTAGGTGTCCGTAATAGATTTTGGTGTCGTATTCAAAGTTTACTACGCCATTTTCGTTATGCGTATCGAAGATGTCTCGTAATTCCGAAAGCATTGGCTCGAAATTTGGCTGACTGGCCTCCGGCGCATAGGACATTGAGGAAAGACGCCCCACGAGCGACTCAAAATCCAATCGCTGCACATTCTCAAGGCTTACGGAGCTCATCGGTTGCGGCGCGAATAACTCCCCGATTCCATCATCGACGTTTTCATGTCTCACGACAGGATAGTCTGGGCTGTAACGCAGCAACAGCGCCTCATACTCACGTAAGAAAGGTGTCGAATCCAGGCGTCGCGCGTTCCAGACGAGCACTACCCACCCTTCAGGTTTCAATATGCGCGTGAATTCTTGCTTTGCCGCTTCGCGATCAAACCAGTGAAACGCCTGACCGGCGGTGATGAAATCAATCGAAGTTTTCGGCAACGTCGTGTTTTCAGCCGTTGCCGCAACGCCTCTAAAGCGCGCAAAGCTTTTTAGCAGCTTTTCCGCCTTTGCTCTCATCAGCTCATTAGGCTCAATCCCAAATACAGCATTGCCGTTCTTCAGGAATACTTCGGACAGCAGACCGGTACCGCAGCCAATATCGGCAATCAAGGATTCTTTAGTCAGACCGCACCTTGACTTAAGAGTTTCCAGTAACCCAGGCGGATAGCCGGGCCGGTATTTCGCGTAATTCTCGACGCGACTCGAAAAACGGTTAACGGAATTCATCGGATCAAAAAGGCCCGGACTTTCCAAGCCGGTTAAGCGTACCAGACGGGTCACTTGCTCGGTAGTAGTGAAGTCGGTCGCGCACTATTTGGTGGGTAAAGCTTTACAAACAAACGATGACCGAGAAGAAGCAAGAGCACAAAACCAAAAGTGAGTGGCAACCGCGTATCTGATTTCACCAACAGCCAAAAATGGATCACACCGGCCACGCCGCCCGCATAAACGAGTTTGTGCAACTGGTTCCAGGTCTTGCCGCCGAGTCGTTTGATCATTTTGTCGGTAGAAGTTATGGCCAATGGCGCCATTAGAAAAAACGCCAGCATTCCCACAGCGATGAAGGGCCGCGAAGCAACATCGCCGGGCACGCTCTTGAGATTGAAGTAGCGGTCGAACCAGATGTAGGTCATTAGGTGCAGAAAACCATAGAAGAATGCGAATAGACCCAACATGCGCCGGAATTTTATGAGCCAGTTCAGCCCTGTTATCTTGCGCGCCGGTGTCACAGCCAGGGTGATGATCAGAAACAGCAGGGTCAGCATGCCGGTGGTACGAGTCGCAAATTCCAAAGGATTAGCGCCCACGCGTTTGTGATAGACGTCCCACAGCAGTAAGGTCAACGGCACCAGCGCATTAATGAACAAGACAATTTTTGCGAAGCGTGTGTCTTTCATAACAAATGGTCAGTTGTCAGTTGTTCGTGGTCAGTGGAAAAGCCACTGACAAACTTCCTCCAACTGACTACTGACAACTGACAACTAACCAGCCTAGTAATACTTCCGCAAGTCCATTCCGTCATACAAGTGTGCAACCTGTTCCGCGTAGCCATTGAAAAGCAGCGTATCGCGCGAGGTAAAGCTCGATTCGCCAATGCGATGCTCTTGCGCCTGGCTCCAACGCGGGTGCGACACATTTGGATTGACGTTGGAATAAAAACCGTATTCGTTGGGAGCTTGAATATTCCAGGTTGTGGGCGGCTCTGCAGCGACAAGCGTTATTTTTACAATTGACTTGATACTCTTGTATCCATACTTCCAGGGCAGCACTAACCGTATTGGAGCACCGTCCTGCGGCGGCAGAGTCTCGCCATAGAGGCCCGTTGCCAGAATAGTGAGGGGATGCATTGCTTCGTCAAGCCGAAGGCCTTCGACGTAAGGCCAGTCGAGCACACCGGTGGATTGATTCGGCATGCGTTTGGGATCATAAAGTGTCTGGAAGGCAACATATTTGGCTTGCGAAGTTGGCTCGACTTTGCTGAGCAATAACGCCAGCGGAAATCCAATCCAGGGAATGACCATCGACCAGCGTTCCACACAGCGTAAGCGATAGATGCGCTCCTCCAGCGGAAACTTCAAAAGCTCCTCCAGGCCGAAGGTGGTGGGCTTGTTGACCAGGCCACCTACTGAAACATTCCAGGGCTTTGTAACAAAGCCCCTGGCTTCGGCTGCTGCGCCCTGCTTATTGGTCGAGAATTCGTAGAAATTATTATAGTTAGTGATGTCTTCAATGGGAGTCAATTTCTCGTTTGTAACAAAGCCAGCGCGCGACGCATCCTCAGTATTGGACTTCGCAACAGTTACCAGCGTTTCGCCTTTCGGTTTCTCCAGTGCTGGCGGATTAAGCTTCCGATACACAAGCGCGGTCGCGGTCGTGGTCGCCGCCAATGCGGCTCCACGCATGAACCAGCGACGGCTTAGGTAAACCTGTTTGGGCGTGATTTCACTGGAATTGATATGGTCAGGCGGCTTCATTGTAATGACTCACAAATCAACAAGTTCTTACTAAACGCGAGCGGCAAACTCGCTATTTCCGGTTCATAAGTCGCGCGCCGGCAACAAAACCTTACGAAAACTCTCTTTCCGGCAACACAAATCTTGAGTTACTCAATTCTAACGTAATAGTATCGCACGCTCTATCAGACTGACCGGATCAAAGAATGCTAAACCTTGCAAACCAAACCTAACTCATCATCGAGAGAGATACCGTTTCAGCCCGAAGGGCATCGCGCGGCCTTATTCGCCGGTTTTTCCGGTTGGACTCTGGTAGGGTTTGATTTTTTTCTGGTAGTTTTTTCGCTCACCGCAATCGCCGAGGAGTTCCATCGGTCTGATAAAGATATTGCACTTTCAATTGCCGTCACGCTCGGTTTTCGGCCTGTAGGGGCGTTCATCTTCGGCCTACTGGCCGACCGTTATGGACGACGGTTGCCGCTGATAATTAATCTTGTTTTCTATTCGGCGGTAGAGGTGCTGTCCGGTCTCGCTCCAAACTACGCCACCTTCATGGTTTTTCGCGCTCTTTTCGGAATTGGCATGGGCGGCCAATGGGGTGTTGGCGCATCGCTTACCATGGAGAAAGTGCCGCCCCGATTCAGAGGAGTACTCTCCGGCCTGCTTCAAGAGGGATACGCGGCAGGTTACCTGCTGGCTGCAGCGTGCTACTTCTTCATTTTTCCAAGGTGGGGTTGGAGGCCTATGTTCTTCCTGGGAGGGTTTCCAGTACTGCTGGCTGTCTATGTTTTCTTTTATGTTAGAGAGTCAGAGGTATGGAAGCAAACTCGTCATGAAACCTGGGGTCAACTGGGCCGTGGTATCGCTTCCAATTGGAAGCTGTTTATTTATCTCGTTCTCCTAATGACTATGATGAACTTCGTGTCGCACGGAACCCAGGATATGTACCCAACGCTTCTCAAACGGCAATGGAGATTTAGCCCCCAGAAAGTGGCTGCCGTCACAGCCTTTTCAATGGTGGGCGCTATTATAGGCGGGCTTGTTTTTGGACTCTTATCGGATCGTTACGGACGCCGCCGCTCGATGATCATAGCCCTGCTGTGCGCATTAGCTGTTGTCCCGCTGTGGGCATTCTCGCCTTCGTTGGCACTGTTGGTTACTGGCGGATTTCTAATGCAGTTCATGGTTCAAGGAGCCTGGGGCATCATACCGGCTCACTTGTCCGAGCTCGCCCCGGATTCAGTGCGCGGCTTCTTGCCCGGATTTGCATATCAATGTGGCGTGCTGCTGGCGGGCTCGGTCGCCTACATAGAGGCGCTGTTTGCGCAGCGCATGAGCTACTCAATAGCTATGGCATTGACCGCTGTTACTGTCTTCATCGGGGCCATTGTCATGACGGGGCTCGGTCGCGAGCGTCGCGGAATTCATTTTGGTAGCCGCTCGACGCCTTCGACGTCTGCGCCTTGAAGCTGCGCTGGTGCCAGAATGAGCTGTTTTTACGTTGGCAAAATAAGGCTAATCAATAACCACCGGAGCCCAAATGTCAGGTTACTCAGGCACTCCACTTATAAAAAAACTCGGCATCAAGGCCGGGCAAAGCGTTGCGCTGGTCAAGGCCCCGAAAAATTTTGTCCATGAGCTGCAACCGCTGCCCGACCAGGTTCGCTTCACCTCAGCCCAAGCGGCAAAGCAACTAGATTTCATAATGCTTTTCGTCGATTCGACAAAAGCACTGCAAAAAGAGTTGCCAAAGTTAAAGCAGAAGCTGGCGCGCGACGGAATCATGTGGGTTTCCTGGCCAAAGAAGAGTTCCGGCGGCGAAACAGATCTATCTTTCGACATCGTTCAACAAAGTGGACTGAAAATCGGACTGGTCGATGTCAAAATCTGCGCGGTAAATGATATTTGGTCGGGGCTAAAGTTTGTTTACCGTCTGAAAGATCGCGGTTCACGCTGAAGTCCGCTTACAACCGTTCATTGTTCAACGGTGAGACGTGTTGTGTTTCTGTTGCGCGAGTTGTCTTTCAATTGCGCGACAGCAGCAAACGATTCGCTTCGGCTTGTGCTGATCCAGTAAGCTCACCGCGATCTCAAAAAACTTTCTCTTGAAATGTTCTCTGATGAATTTTCTCTGCTGTACACCATTCGATCCTCAATAGGACTACTGATAGTAGGACCATGGGATAGCGTGTGGAACGAGTTGCGTGCAACAGACGGCGAACGGTTTGTCTCGCTAAAATAAATTTACGATTTTCCGAATGAATTCAACGCATTAATAAACAAAGCTTTCGATCTTGGTCTATCAAACTATTGTTTAGAGTTTTCTTTATGTGATCATCTATCCTCTCGCAAGAGAGTTGTTTGCATTTTCAAATTCGCTTCGCAATGCACTATCGAGAAACATTTTCTGTCAATGCAATGATGGACCACCTTTGGTCGAGAAAGCAGTTGCAAAAAGTTTTTGGATCACTATAATGCGACTCCCTCGTTCGGAAAATGTTTGCCGGATGTGAAAGCGTTGGAGTCGGACCTGATATTTCTAATCGTGTTGTAGGTTAATTGCTTTTATACATTTTTTGAATGTCCCCGCTGACCTGCTACGCGATGCCCCCGATCAGGTGTTTAGATGAGCACTACTTCATTTGAAGTGAAGAGTCTCAGGCAAACCCCGGCGGTGTTTCTGCGTTCTTAGACGCAGCTCGCCACCAATCAACTCAACGCCAATCTGCGGTGCCGGGAGCTAATACTCAACGCCCGGGCTGTGCGCGAAGTGTTTCTTCCAGCGGAGATTCTGAAAACATCGTGTCGATTGGAGCCCCAGAAATGACGGAAGAACGGGTTGATTCGGGCAAAAATTGCCCAATTTGTTCCCAGCAGTTGCCCTTGTCGGAATTCGGCGTTTGCCGCGCCCGCAAAGACGGGAGAAATCTTTACTGCAAGAGCTGTATTCGGAAAAAAGTGACTGACAGCAGACGGGCTTTAAAAGAGTACCGCTCGGCGCGCAAGCGCTACGTCAGCCAACCGCTGTTGGATTCGGCTGATGCACTTTTGAACGAAGACAGCGAGTCTTCAACAATGTTTCCCCGGGCATTGAGCAAAATGTCTCCTATAGAGCGCGTCAGAGAAGCGATCAAAAAAGGCGCGCGAACGCAAAAGGAGATTCGCAAGGCAGCCAATGTCGGGGATGACGAAGTTGGCGACGCCTTGGCCAATCTACTGCTTTGGACTCGAGAAATACGTACAGAGTTAGTCGACAACACGCGGCGGTATTACATAATCGAGTCGACAGAAACGCTGCTGGCGAGCGAAGAAGCTGTGAATGTGCCGCGACGAAAGCGCGACGTTCCAAGTTCTTTTAGTGCCTTGCACGGATTGATGCCCGGCAGGAAGCCGGAAGGCGAAACCGAAAAAATTGGTGGCTGGGTGGCGGCGTAATCGTAAACTGGGAACAGTGAACCGTAAAACTGTAGTTGGTCTTCAGGTCGCTTCTTTGATTTCCCGTTCACTGTTTACCGTTTCCGGTTTCCGGTTCACGGTAAAACGCATCCAGCACCTCTTGCGCGTGATCTTCGGGTTTGACTTTTTCAAACACTTTTTTGATTTTCCCTTTTTCGTCGATCAAAAAAGTCGTCCGGTTCACGCCCATGTAGCTGCGCCCCATAAACTTTTTCTGGCCGTAAACTCCATAGGCATCAGAGATTGCATGATCCGTATCGGCTAACAGCGTGAAAGGAAGTTTGTATTTGACGGCAAACTTCTTATGCGAAGCCTCACTGTCCAAAGAAACGCCGAGTACTTTAATGCTCCGATTCTTGTAGTCAGCAAACGCATCGCGAAAGGCACAAGCCTCTTTGGTGCAGCCAGGCGTATCGTCTTTGGGATAAAAATAGAGCACAACTTTTTGACCGCGAAGATCTTTAAGCCGTACGGTTTCACCATTTTCGTCCTTTACAGTAAAGTCAGGGGCCACGGTTCCTTCTTTCAGCATATTTTTACTCCAGTTTCATAATATTTGACGGCAAAGGATTCTAGGCTGGCACGTCTTTCCGGACAAATCGTTATGCCAAAAAAGACCACGACCCGAAAAAAGAGTTGCTACTGGATGGTGAAGCAGGAGCCTGAGACTTATTCCTGGGATGATTTCGTGGCCGACGGCAAGACCGATTGGAGTGGCGTCAGAAACTACCAGGCGCGCAACAACCTGCGCCAGATGACGACAGGCGAATGCGTCTTGTTTTATCATTCGGGAAAAGACAAAGCAGTCGTCGGCCTGGCAGAAGTCATTAAACCCGCATATCCCGACCCAACTGGGGATGACGAACAGTGGGTTGCGGTGGATCTAAAGCCGCTCAGAAAACTGAAGAATCCGGTGCCATTGGCGGCGATTCGCTATGACAAGAGATTGAGCCAACTGCCTTTGATTCGACAATCACAACTGTCCGTGATGCCACTGACAAAAGATGAGTTTGATGTGATTGTGGCTCTCGGCGCCGGCAATGCCGCGAAAAAG
>WNFC01010300.1_pt1 | contig 10366 bp, 5 predicted proteins | sample 5400541 | NCBI WGS metagenome assembly WNFC01 (sample SAMN13153342, study PRJNA577476) | soil metagenome | isolation source: 120 cm saprolite under Douglas fir tree site 2 hole 2 replicate 1 | place: USA:California | collected 2015-04-18 | reverse complement strand
AACCTCGGCGGCGCGAATTTTGAGGACACCACCTTCCAAGCCGGCCTTGGCAGGTACACGCAGTATCTTGGCTGGGGTTGCGGTTTTTTCGACATGGACAACGACGGCTGGCCCGACATCCTCATCTGCAACGGCCATGTCTATCCCGAAGTCGAGCAGCTCAAGACCGAAGCCGGCTACCCGCAGCGCAAGCTGCTTTACAAGAATCTGCGAAACGGCCACTTCGCTGACGTTTCGAACGACGCCGGCGCGGGCATTTCCATCCCCGTCGCCGCGCGGGGCTGCGCCTTCGGCGACTTCAACAATGACGGCAATCTCGACATCGTCGTCAATACCGTCAATGATTTTCCCCAGCTTCTCCGCTGCGATTCACGCACCGGCAACAATTGGATCAAAATCAAAAGCATCGGCACAAAATCCAATCGTAGCGGCATCGGCGCACGCATCAAGTGCGTCACTCATCTTCCCGGCGAGAAGAGTCTGCATCCACAAATTGACGAAGTCCGCAGCGGCGGCGGCTATTTTTCCCAGAACGATCTCCGCGTCCACTTCGGCATCGGCAAAGCCGAATCCGTCGAGCTCCTCGAAATCCGCTGGCCTAGCGGCCTCGTCGAAACCCTCAAAGACATCAAGCCCAATCAAGTCATCTTCGTCAAAGAGGGCGAAGGCATCATCCGCACCATGCAATTCGATACGCCCCAATCCCCCAAGCCTCCAAAATAAATCCTCTTGCCCTTGTAGGGGCGCAGCAGTGCTGCGCCCGCTCTTCGGATTCCCACCAGCTACCCTGGATAGTGTCAGTGTCATTCCGAGCGAAGCGAGGACCGCTTCCTCTCTGCGCGGCTCCTCCGCGGAGCATCTGTTTTTTCTTCTCTGTTCTAGCTCGTCTCCCATTTTTGTGTGACTATCGACCCTCCGTCATAGAGGTACTCGATGAAATTAAAACTCCCTCCAACAATATTTCTCCTTGCCACCTCTCTCGCCTTCGCAGCGCCAACCCACGATCTCCCTTTCGACCCCTGGAAGCGGGCCTCGAACGAGCCCATCCTTTCCCCACAGGGCACAACCTGGGAATCTGCCGGAACCTTTAATCCTGCGACCGTCATCCATAACGGCAAAATCGCCATGCTCTACCGCGCGCAGGATGCTTCCGGCACGTCGCGGCTGGGTTATGCTGAAAGCAGTGATGGGACTCACTTCACGCGGAGGCCCGAGCCGGTGCTTTCGCCGGAGACCGACTACGAAAAAGACGGCGGCGTCGAAGACCCGCGCCTCCAGAAACTCGACGACACCTTCTACCTCACCTACACCGGCTACAACAAAAAAGACGCCCAGCTCTGCCTCGCCACTTCTCGCGACCTAATTCACTGGGAGCGCAAAGGCGTCATCGTTCCCGCCTACAAAGGAAACTGGAACAAAGGTTGGACCAAGTCTGGCGCCATCGTCCCGGAAAAAATTGACGGCAAATACTGGATGTACTGGCTCGGCACCGCCGCCGATAAGACCGATCAGATGGGCCTCTCTTATTCCACTGACCTCATTCATTGGACCGAAGCGACGAAAACTCCCCTCCTCCCCCGCCGCCCCGGAATGTTTGACTCCCGCGTCGTAGAACCCGGCCCCCCGCCAATCCTCACTGAGCAAGGCATCGTCCTTATCTACAACGGCGCCGACGAGAATCTCGTCTACCGCACCGCCGTCGCTATCTTCGACCGCAACGACCCCCGCAAAGTTCTCTACCGCTCCGACTCCCCCATCTTCGCCCCCGAAAAACAATGGGAAAAAGTCGGCCAGGTTCCCAATGTCGTTTTCGTTGAAGGAATGCTGAAAAGGAAGAGCCTCTATTTCTTCTACTACGGCGCCGCCGACAAATACATCGGCGTTGCCGAAGCCCAGGCGATCAATCCCTAGAGAAGGCTATAGTCCGTCTGCGTACGGTTCTATTTCCTCCTAGTTTCAGAAGCCTTCCAGCAGCCAGGCATTTGAGCTGGCGCTGGCTCCCAGATCGCAAGGTGCTGCCACAGAGTGCTGTCCGGTTTCGCTACGACCCTTCCCGCAACCGGACAATCGGTGACCGCGTTTCAGCCTCGGTAAACCACTAAGTCCAGCTAATATAGGCAGTTAGGGGCGAGGAAGGTGGGAAGAATAGGTGCCCTTACCTTGGCCAGAATTCAAGGGGATGTGGCCATGCAAACACTTTGGCAGGACTTGCGGTATGGGGTTCGCGTCCTGAAGAAGAATCCCGGATTCACTTTGGTCGCGGTGCTCACCCTGGCCATGGCTATCGGCGCAAACGCCGTGGTCTTTAGCGTCTTGAACGCTCTGATCCTGCATCCGCTGCACGTGCCGCAGGCAGAGAGCCTCTACGGAATCCAGCACGGTAACGAGGCTTCCTCATACCAGTCCTATCCGGACTATCTCGATCTACGCGATCGCAACCGCAGTTTCGACGGTCTCGCGGCTTATGATGCCGCTCAGGTTGGGCTGGACACCGGCGTAAATACCACCCGCGTTTGGATCGTTCTAGTCAGCGGAAACTACTTCGATGTGTTGCGCCTTCAGCCGTACCTCGGCCGTTTCTTCCATGCCTCCGATGAGCATGGCCCCAACAGCGCTCCGTACATCGTTCTTAGCTACGACTATTGGCACACTCATTTTCCGGATGACCGCGGCGTCGTCGGCCGCGTTGCTCAGGTGAACAAGCATCCCTACACCATCATCGGTGTGGCACCGCCTGGCTTCAGCGGGACTCTCGTGTTTTTCAATCCTGGTTTCTTTACTCCCATCGTCAACCAGGAGCAGGTCGAGGGGACTAACGAGCTCGACGCGCGCGGCAAACGTTGGGTTTTTATGACCATGGGACATCTCAAGCCCGGAGTCACTCCGGCACAGGCTGTCGCCGATCTGAATTCCATCGGCTCCTATCTGGAAAAGACGTATCCCAAAGACGATGACCAAAGAACGTTCACCTTGGCTCGTCCAAGTCTTTATGGCGACTATCTTGGCAAGCCGGTGAAGGCTTTCATGACCGCATTGATGTCTCTGGCAGGTCTGATTCTGCTTGCCGCCTGTGCCAACCTCGGCAGCCTGTTTGCCGCGCGTGCGGCGGACCGTTCTCGCGAAGTTGCTCTGCGACTCGCGCTAGGAGCGAGCCGCGCACGCATCTTGCGGCAACTCTTTACCGAAGCCATCCTCCTTTCCGTCGCGGGAGGCGTGGTCGGCCTCTGGGGCAGCGTCGTGCTATTGAGCGGGCTGAGCGCGTGGCAGCCGTTTTCCAGGTGGCCCATCCATGTGCCCGTGAACCCGGACGCCTACGTTTATGGCGTGGCTCTGCTGTTGACTTTGGCCAGCGGTTTCCTCTTTGGCGCCGTCCCGGTCAGGCAAGTCCTTCACACCGATCCCTACGAAGTCGTCAAGTCGGGATCGCTCGCCAAGGTTGGGGCTCGCATTACCCTTCGGGAACTGGCGCTTGTCGCGCAAATCGCCATCTGCGCCGTGCTGGTCACTTCTTCGATGGTTGCTGTCCGCGGACTGGTTCGCTCCCTGCACAGCAATTTTGGTTTTGAGCCGCACAACGCCTTATTGGCCGACACCGACCTGAGTATGACCGGCTACAAAGGCGATGCCGCGCTCGATATGCAAAAGCGCATGATCCATTCCGTGGAAGCAATTCCTGGCGTAAAGTCCGTAGGCCTAATTGACTGGGCGCCGTTGGTCAGCGGTGGTGAAAGGGGCGCGCACATCTTTACCGATGTGACCACCGACCTCAGGCCATCGAATGCCATTGCTGACCCCTTTGCGTTCAGCATATCCCCCGAATACTTCCAGGCCGCGGGCACCGCGTTGCTCTCTGGCAGGACCTTTACGTGGCACGATGACAAGAACGCGCCGCCCGTGGCCGTCATCAACCAGGAATTTGTGCGCAAGGTCTTTGGCTCCGTAACCAGCGCCACGGGCCGTTACTTCAAGCAGCCGGATGGCACGCGCACTCAAGTGGTGGGCATAGTGGAAGACGGAAAATATAATCGCGTCACCGAAGATCCACAGCCGGCGATGTTTCTTCCCATCCTGCAATCGCCATCGACGCAGACATATTTGGCCGTGCGCTCAGACCGCGATCCAGGGCAATTGGCGGCAGCTGTCAGAAGTTCGGTGCGGGCGCTCGATGCAGGCCTGCCTCTTTATATCGGACCGTGGAACCAGGAACTAGCCACCGCTCTGTTTGCCTCGCGCATTGCCGCGATGACCCTGGGTGTCATGGGCGCGATGGGAGCCATGCTCTCCGTCACCGGCATCTTTGGAATGGCCGCCTACTCCGTCACCAAGCGCCTGAAGGAACTTGGAATTCGGATGGCTCTCGGCGCGCAGAGTAGGGAAGTGTTACACGCAGCCTTAGGACGCGCCTTCAAATTGCTGGCTTTTGGTTCCGCCGCCGGGCTACTCCTCGGACTTCTGGCCAGCCGTGTTCTGGCTTTCATCGTCTATCAAGCAACTCCCCGCGACCCCATCGTCTTGACCGGCGTCGTCCTAGCTATGGCGCTGCTCGGCCTAGTAGCCACCTGGATTCCCGCCCAACGCGCCCTCTCCATCGACCCCGCCATCCTCCTCCGCGAGGAATGAATCGGCAGTTGGTTCGGGATGAATAAGCGCCGGAGGCGCGGCAAAAGTTAGCCCAGCCCGTAAGGGCTGGGAAAGGTAGTAAAAAGAATCGCGCGCCGTAGGTGCGGCACCTCCCGCCGGGCGGCAAAACGCCTTCAGTCTCGCGGCAAGTACGGTTCTTGCGCTCCGAACGCTTCATCGGCACGAGCCCTGAAAATAACCCGCTCTTTCCCGGCTTCCTGACTCTTCATTCCGGTGTCGCATATCCTCCCTCGCGTCCCCTTCTGCGAGGTTCGAAGCATCTTGCTGCAATCTTTAGTTGGTATATTATCCCGGTATGTTTTGCCCCGAATGCAAAGCTGAGTACCGCCCCGGCTTCACTCATTGTGCGGATTGCGACGTAGATTTAGTTCAAGAGTTGCCCGTGGAATTATCAGGGACTGCGAAGACGCTGCAAAGAACCTGGAGCGGGGGAACCGAGCGTCCTACGCAAGATTCCAATGAGCGGTTCCGAACGAAGTCCCTGACAAAATCCGCGCTTACTTTCGGTCTCCATCAGTTCATCGGCATGTACGGTATTCCTTATACTGCACCTCTCGTGTTCAGCTTGGCTTTCAAGTTTCTCTTCCTTTTCGGTCACAACTATCCAAGGAAGACTTTCTACTCGATAGTGAGTGAGCTGCCTTACTTTCCCGTCCAAATCGTTTTCGCGTTGATTCTAGGATGGCTGCTTGGTCGTGCCCTTCGGCACAGATCAATGGTCTGGGTTTGGGTGCTTCCCTTGGCAATACTTTGCTATTCGGTGGTTACGGCCAGAGTTCTGATCCCGACCTCAGTACTGGCCCGTCCTGGCGTTATCCAATCTCGGTTGTCACACTACTTCGGATGGGGTTGCCAACCAGTGGCCCACTGCTTGGAGCAATTGTTAATCACTATGCCCTTTTATTCTTCGCTGGCCTATTCCATGGGAGCATTTCTGGTGCGCAAAATGGCGCAGTCCGTTCACGCCGTAAGCCGGAAACTCTTCTTTGCGGTCATGTCGGCGGGCTTAATCATCATCTTTTCTATAGTCATAGACCTGATACCGTCCCTGCGGCGAACCGGATGGCAATCGACCTACTGGCTTGTACTGGCGACGCCTGTAGGGCTGGGAACCTACGTGCTCTACGTTGCATCAACCATCCGGCGACCGCTTATCTGGACTGCATGAAACCGTTGTGAAAATCGTTGCCGATGGGGCGATGAATCAGCCGGGTGCCGCATACGCCGGGTCTGCGTGTGCGGGTTTAGAGTCAACTTCATCGCAAACGTACCGTTTCGCGCTATCTCGTTCTTCCTAAACCACTTCTAAATTTAATTCAAATGGTTATTGACAAATGCAGTACCGTATGATATAAGAGGTTTTGACAGTCAGACACCACTCTCGCCGATCAGAGATTCCGGCCTTGCCGGAAAGCGTTCCATACCCAACCACCAGCCTGCCACACCATTGTCCCACCCGCCTCTCCTCTAACTCCTTTTCTCACAATCTTTTATCCGACCCCCATCCACTAAACCCTGTCGTGCCAATCCTTTACAAAAATCGTGGGGAGGAGGGGGGATCTCAAGTTTTTCAATCGAAGCTCCCCACCACTTCTGGAGCGGAGATCCCGACCTGGTCGGGACGTTCATACGTTCAGATGCGCAGCTTGCATCCCGAATGGGTCTACGGGACGTTTGGACGTCCAGACGCTGACGTCCCAAGCCCTTTAGAATCAGCGCTCGAAAATCGCGCCAGGATAGCGCACCTAAATACCTTTAGAATGAACACTTACAAAAGTGTATCAAAACAAAGGACTTTAAGTACGTTTAGAATGAACACTTATGAAAAACAGGGGAGGGGGTGGCCGGTTATTGTTAACTAGAAATCCCACGAAGGATCTCTATCCTGAACGACCATCGGGAGTGAAGGACCTCTCCCGTCCCGCCAACTATTCCCTTGCATCAGGGCTTGGCAGAAGCAGGAGCAGGAGCAGGAGGAGGATTGACGGGCGCGCCAGAGCCTTCCTTCAGCGTATGAATCATATCGACGCGCAGGCTTTCAAAGCGCTCGACCAATCCGCTGGGCCAGCGAACCTGCACCCACTCGATCTTCGTGGCCGACCCGAGGCCAAAGTGAACGCGCGTATCGCTATTGGAAACGTAGCTGGACCCGCTGCGCACCTCGTCAACGAGCGTGCGCGTACCCGCTTTCACCGTAATCTTCGCGCCGATCCCGTCGCGATTGGATTTGCTGCCGCCCGACGCGGACGAAAACGAAGTTCCAACCGTCCGCAACGCGATCCAATGGTTGCCATTGCGAACGTCGTTTACCAGCAGCATGGGCGGAGCGTTCATGTTGCTGATCACCGCGGACATCCGGCCGTCATTCCACAAATCGCCCACCGCCAGTCCGCGCGCGGAACTCACCGCCGTAATCCCCGGCCCCGCCTGAGCGGAAATATCGGTAAACGTTCCGTTGCTGTTGTTGTGATAAAGAATTTTCGGCTCCTGGAAATTGCTTCCGAGGTGCTGGCTGTCCACTTCAGGGTACACGTGCCCGTTGACCAGCAGCAGATCGGGCCAGCCGTCATTGTCCACGTCAAGAAACATGACGCCCCAGCCGAGATATTGCGTGTTGAGACCGAATCCCGCGGGAAAAGTTTTGTCGTCAAACGTGCCGTCGCCATTGTTACGGTAAAGCGTAGCGGTATCATCGGAGAAATTTGTCTTGAAGAGATCCAGCTTGCCGTCGCCGTCATAGTCGCCGACCGTGGAGCCCATGCCGGCCTGCTCGCGCCCGTCATCGTTAAACGCCGCGCCCGCCACAACAGCGACATCGGTGAACGTGCCATCATGATTGTTGTGATACAGGATGCTGGCCGTGCTGTCGCACGCCACAAAAATATCCGGCCAGCCGTCGTCATCGTAATCGAACGTGGAAACACTGAAGCTGTAATGCCCGTTGGTCTGATCGATGTTCGCTTTCGTTGTAACGTCTTCAAACACGCCGTTGCCGAGATTGTGGTACAGAATATTTTTCGCCCACGGCAACCCGCGCGGCCCGCACATCACGGGAACTCCCTTCCACATGCAGGAAGGCCGTTCGCCCGGCGCAAGAGCAGTGGCCGAATCGTAGTCGACGTAGTTGGCGACCATTAAGTCAAGTTTTCCGTCGCGGTCGTAGTCGACGAAAGCGCAGCCCGTGCCCCAGGCTTTTCCGCTGCCCGCGACATGTGCTTTTTCGCTGACGTCGGTGAAAGTGCCGTTGCCATTGTTGTGGTACAAAACATTTTTTCCGTAGTACGTGACGTAAATATCCTCGAAGCCGTCGTTGTCGTAATCGCCGACGCACACCCCCTGGCCCCAGCCGGTGTGAGTCAGCCCGGCCTTTTCGGTGACATCGGTGAACGTGCCGTCGTGATTGTTGTGGTAGAGGTGGCTCGTCGGCGCTTTGGAAGTTGGCAAGGCTTCCAGTTTCGTGCCGTTCACGACGAAAATATCCGGCCAGCCGTCGTTGTCGTAATCAAAAATGGCTACGCCCGTGCCCGTGGTTTCAATGATGTATTTTTTTGTGGTTTCGCCGCCAAAAATTACTGGAGTCGTCAGCCCGGCTTTTTGCGCCATGTCGGTGAAATGCACAATGGGCTTGGCGTTTGAGTTCTCGGACTTGCCGCTTTTTACCGTGTGAGAACCGAGAGATTGCATGAAGAGAAAAGCGCAAAGCCCAAGGAAGCACGGAAACCGGAGAAAAGAGGAATGGAGCGTCATCAATCGCTAATCATAGCAAGATCTGGTGTGGGTTCATCCTGGAGAGCAAGCTCAACCGGGCAGCTTGTCGAAGGGCGGGGCAGTAGACGTGTTAGTATTTTTGAGAACACTCTACGGGTCTCTGTCGCGTGGAATCGAATCTCTTTCATTGTCGGATGCGTTTTTTTCAACTCTCTGCGGCGCTGCTTTTTCTTTTCTGCGCTGCCGCGGCAACGTGCGCTGCGCAATCCACAGATTCTTCCAAGACAGACGCCGCCAAGACGGATTCTGCTTCGCGGGCTGCTGCATCCTACCAGCGAGGAATGCTGGCGCTGAAAAAAGGCGATCTAGTTTCCGCCCGAGCGGATTTTGAAAAAGTTGTTCGGCTTGCGCAGCAGAGTCCCGAAGGGCACAACTCTTTGGGCTGGGTTCTGCTCGCTCAAGGAGAAATTGATCCTGCCATCGCGCAGTTTCGGATAGCGGTGAAACTAAAACCCGAGTTCGCGCAGGCGCACGTGAATCTCAGTAACGCGCTTGTTCGAAAAGGGGACTTGCAAGCTGCGCTGCGCGAGGCGCGCGAGGCCACGCGGCTAGCTCCAGACGATTCCGAGACGCATCGGACGCTCGGGCGGGTCCTGGATTTTTCCGGAGACTTCGATGGCGCCATCAGCGAATTGCGCCGGGCGATCGAATTGGAGCCGCAACGCGCGGAACTGCATGACGATCTCGGCGCGGTGCTGGTGCAGAAATCCGATTCGCTGGATGCTGCTGCGGAATTTTCCGAAGCGCTGCGGGTGCAGCCTGATTTCGCGCAAGCGCATTTTCACCTTGGCGTTTTGCGTTACCAGGAAAAATCCTTCGACGAGGCCGCGCAACATCTTCAATCAGCGGTACGGATGAATCCTGCAGACCCGGGCTCTCACTATTATCTTGGACAAATTCTGAAGGATAGGGGCGAGACGGATGCGGCGATCCGCGAATTGCAAGCTTGTGTTAATTTGAATCCCGATTATCCCGACGCGCAAAACAGTTTGGGTTTGCTGTTCCAGCACAGCGGCGAGGCGGAGCGAGCGATCAAGGCATTTCGCCGGGCCGTGAAATCGCAACCGGAAAATCCGGACGCCCACAACAATCTAGGGCTGGCTTTCTTGCAAACAGGTGATGGCAGCGGAGCCATTACGGAGTTCCAAACGGCAGTGCGTTTGCGCCCCGATGATAGCGGATACATTGGGAACCTGGGGGCAGCGCATTTGCAAGTGGCGGACTTCGATGCTGCTATCATCGAATTCGAAAGCGCGATCAAGATTTCCCCGCAGGATGCAACGATCCACTACAACCTCGGACTCGCACTCAAGCTGAAGGACAAGCTGCCGGAAGCGATGGCTGAGTTTCGAAAGGCGATTGAACTCGACCCCGGTCAAGCAGATGCGCACTACACCCTCGGTGTGACGCTGTGGCAACAAGGAGATTTTGCGGCCTCGGCGGAGGAATTGCGGGCAGCGATTCGCGCCAAGCCGGATTATGCGGAGGCTTACTATACGCTAGGCACGGTGCTGAAACAGAAAGGAGAGCTCCAGGACGCCGCGAATGCTTTGCGGGAAGCTATTCGGATGCAGCCGGACTTTGCCGGCGCACACACCACACTGGCAACCGTGCTGCGCCAACTGGGAGACGCGGAAGGTGCAGCAGCAGAAAGCCGTGCCGGAGCGGAGATTGCCAAACAGAAAACAAGCGAACAAGCGGCGCTCTTCGCCACAAACTCAGGACTCCGGCTGCTCAAGGCTGGAGATGTCGATGGCGCGATTTCGCAATTTCGCGCGGCGATCAATTCCGCTCCCAACTACGCGGTTGCACATTTCCAGTTGGGCATGGCGTTGCGCCAGCAGGGGAAAACTGTGGAATCACAAAAGGAATTCGAACGGGCCGTAGCTCTCGATCCTCGCCTGACGTCGCCCGCATCCGAAAAAAAATAAGACAGTATTCTCTTTTTCTTGAAGGT
>WNFC01010298.1_pt1 | contig 10367 bp, 5 predicted proteins | sample 5400541 | NCBI WGS metagenome assembly WNFC01 (sample SAMN13153342, study PRJNA577476) | soil metagenome | isolation source: 120 cm saprolite under Douglas fir tree site 2 hole 2 replicate 1 | place: USA:California | collected 2015-04-18 | reverse complement strand
TCCCGCTGACGATCGGCCCGGTGATCAACCTGATCGTCGAGACCTTCGGCAAGCGCGAATACCGCGTCGGCCAGGCCAGCCAGCTCACCGAAGCGGCAAGCTGGGATCTCGCCACCGCCGGATGGCAGGTGCGCGCCGGGGTGCGCGGCGCGCTCCTCGATCTGTGGGCATCTCGGCAACGCATCGCATTGGCCCGCCAGCGCCTCGATCTCGAAGAAGAGCTCGTGCGCCTTCTCGATCGGCGCCGGGAGGTCGGGGAAGCCAGCGCTCTCGACGCTGCCCGCGAGCGCATCGCCCGCGGCCAGATCGCCGTCGAGCTGAGCGGTTTCGAGCGGACGCAAGCTGCGGCGGAAGCGCGGCTGGGCACGTCCGTCGGGCTCCCGGTCCGCGGATTGGCCGGGGCGGCGCTCGCGTTCGACGCCTTCGAGCATGTGAAGCCGCTGTCGGACGGAATTGCCGGCGGCGAACTGCGCCGCCGCGCGCTGACCGGGAGAACCGACATTGAGGCGGCGCTGGCGGAGTACGAGGCGGCGCAATCCGGGCTTCAGCTGGCGGTGGCCGGCCAATACCCCAATGTGATGCTGGGGCCGGGCTACAATTATGACATCGGCGTCAACAAGTTCAGCCTGAGCCCGGCGCTCGACCTCCCGGTCTTCAACCAGAACCAGGGCCAGATCGCCGAGGCGCTTGCCAGCCGGCAACAGGCGGCGGCCAAATTCACGGCGCTTCAGGCCGGGGTGATCGGTGCGATCGACGCCGCGCTGGCGGCCTATGGGTCAGCAACGCGCGGGCTGGCAACCGCCGATGCGCTCTTTGCCGGCGCGCAACGCCGCGCCGGCCAGGTCGCCGCGTCATTCCGTGCCGGCCAGGTCGATCGGCCGACCCTGGTGTCCGCTGAACTCGAAACGGCGGTGATCCGGCTCGCGCGCTTCGACGCCGTCGTCGCGCGGCTCCAGGCGATCGGCGCGCTGGAGGATGCGCTCCAATCTCCGCTATACGAGCCGACAGCGCTGTTTTCGATCCCGCAAATCAGCCCTCTTCCGCCCTCGGAACCGCCATCATGATGGCTCGGATCATATCCGCCGTGCTGATTGCGCTGGTCCTCGGGGCCGGGCTCGGATCGCTGTTGCCGGGGCTCTTCGCGCCGGGCAAGGCCAAAGACGAGGGCAAGGCAGAGAGCACGGTCGGCCCGCCTTCCCGCCTGACGATGAAAGATGGCGTCGCAATCCTCACCCTCAGTGCGGCGGACCAGCAGAACGGCGGGATCGAAACCGCCCGCCCGCTCCCGCCAGGCGCGCCGGAAGCGGTGATCGCCTATGGGACGGTCCTCGATGCCGCGCCATTGGCCGAGCTGAACGACCGCTATCTGGAGGCCGAGACGCAGGTGCAGACCGCGACGGCCAAGCTCGCCGTCTCGCGCGCCGCGTTCGAGCGCGCGAAGCTCCTCTACAAGGACCAGCAGAACATATCGGCCGCGCAGTTGCAGGGGGCCGAGGGGAGCTTCGAGGTCGACAAGGCCACGCTGGCCGCCGCCCAATCCCGGCTACGGAGCGTGGCGGCGAGTGCTCGGCAGGCGTGGGGCGGCGTGATCGGCGCGGCGCTGGTCGATCGCACGAAGCTGGTCGCCGGGCTGATCGAGCGCCGTGATTATCTGGTAAAGGTGACGCTGCCCCCCGGCGCGACGATCGCGACGCCGCCCGAGACGGCGACCGCCAGGCTGCCGGACGGGACCGAGTCCGGCCTCGCCTTTGTCTCGCCGGCGACGACGATCGATCCCAGACTTCAGGGGTTGAGCTATCTCTACCATGCCCCGGCCGACGGCGCGCTACTGCCCGGCATTAACCTCGAGGTGCGCCTGCCGGGCGAGGCAATAGAGCGCGGCGTCATGGTGCCTGAGGCGGCGGTCGTCTGGCTGCAAGGCAAGGCCTGGGTCTACCTGCGTACCGACCCGACCACCTTCGTGCGGCGCGACATCGCCCCCGATCGTGCCGGGCCCGACGGCGGATACGTCGCCGCCGGCCTGCCGCCCGAGGCGGAAATCGTCGTACGCGGCGCGCAGATGCTGCTGTCCGAAGAGTTTCGCGCCCAGGTCCCGATCGAGGATTAGTACCAGTATCGCTGGAGGATGGGTCCTGAGCGGAGGTCGACTGGCGCTCCCTCTCCGCCCCCGGGGGAGGAGAGGGTTGGGGTGAGGTGGGGGATTCCAGAGCGCTTGCCTCGGACCGCGGGCGTCTCGCCCGCATGCGGCCGGGACGGCCGCGGTCCAGGCGAAGACCCACCTCACCCTCCCACGCCTCCGGCGTGGGCCCCTCCCTCTCCCCCCTGAAGGGCGGAGAGGGGCTCTCTTCCGCCGGCGCGAACCGCGTTTCGCTTATCAATGATTCCGGGTACTAGGATCGATGCGCGTCACCGGGCTGCAAGCCTTCATCATCCGCTTCGCACTGCGCTTTCGCGGCATCGTCGTCGCGCTGTTTTGCCTGCTCGTCGCGTACGGGAGCTATAGCCTCGGCCAGGCGAGCTATGACGCCTTTCCGGAGTTCGCGCCGCCGCAGGTCGACGTGCAGACCGAGGCGCCGGGCCTCTCGGCGGAGCAGGTCGAGACCCTCGTCACAAGGCCGATCGAAGCGGCGGTCAACGGCGCGCCCAACCTGCAGCGGATCGCCTCGACCTCGATCCAGGGCCTCTCCGACATCAAGGTCTATTTCGATCCGTCGACCGACCTCTATCGCGACCGGCAGTTCGTGTCCGAGCGGCTGGCGACGGTCGCGGGCCAGCTTCCGACCGGCGTCCCGCCGCCCAAGATGACGCCGCTGACCTCGTCGGCGGCGACCGTTCTGGTCATCGGGCTGACCTCGTCGACGCAATCCTTGATGCGGCTGCGCACGATCGCGAAATGGACCATCCGCCCGAGCCTCCTGTCGGTACCGGGGGTCGCGGGCGCCGAGATCTTCGGCGGCGAGGAGCGCTCCACCCAGATCCTCGTCCATGCCGACCGGCTGATCCGCTTCGGGCTCGGCATCGACGAAATCCTCGCTGCGGCGCGGCGCGCGACCGGCGTGCGCGGCGCCGGCTTTGTCAACACGCCGAACCAGCGCATCACGGTGCAGACCGAAGGGCAGCCGCGCGGCCCCGCCGAGATCGCCCGCACGGTGCTGGCCCGGCATGAGGGCATCAGCGTCACGCTCGGCGATGTGGCGGACGTCATCGAAGCGCCGGAGCCCGCCGTCGGCGGCGCGGCCATCATGGGGCAGCCCGGGGTGGTCATGAACATCGACGAGCAATACGGCGCCAACACGCTGGATGTGACGGCCGGGATCGAAGCGGCTCTCGCCGACCTCCGCCCGGTGTTGCAGCAGGAGGGGGTGATTCTGCACGCCCGGCTGTTTCGTCCCGCCAACTTTGTCATCGCGGCAACCGACAATCTGCGCGCCTCGCTGATCATCGGCGCGGTGCTGGTGGTCGTCGTGTTGTTTCTTTTCCTGTTCGAGCTGCGCACCGCCGCGATCTGCTGCACGGCAATCCCGATTTCGCTGCTGGCGGCGGTGGTGGTGGTGCAGCATTTTGGCGTCACGCTGAACACGATGACGCTGGGCGGCCTGGCGATCGCGCTCGGCGAGGTCGTCGACGACGCGGTTATCGGCGTCGAGAACATCACCCGGCGTCTGGGCGAGAACAAGCGCCGCCCGGACCCGCGACCCGCCGCAATTGTCGTCCTCGAAGCCACCTTCGAAGTCCGCAGCGCGGTCGTCTATGCGACCTTCGCGGTGATCCTGGTATTCCTGCCGGTCGTTACGTTGTCGGGAGTGGCCGGGCGCCTCTTCGCGCCGCTCGGGATCACCTACATCCTCGCGGTGCTGGCTTCGCTCGTCGTCGCGCTGACGGTGACGCCGGCGCTGTCGCTGATCTTCCTGCCGCAGCGGACAAGAGAGCGCGAGCCGCCGGTGTTGCATTGGACGCGGCGGCATTACGAGGCGCTGCTACACCGGGTGGTTGCGGCGCCGCGCCTGGCAATTCTGGGCGCGGGCGTCTTGACCGCCGCCGGCCTCGCCCTCTTTCCGTTCTTCGGGGCGACGTTCCTGCCCGAGCTCCAGGAAGGGCATTTCCTGGTGCACATGACCGCGATGCCGGGAACCTCGATCGACGAATCGTTGCGGATGGGGGCGCGGGTGACCACGGCGCTGGCGGCGCTCCCGATCGTCCGCTCGGTGGCGCAGCGGGTGGGGCGCGCCGAACTGGCTGCCGCCGGCGACACGCACGGCACGCACCAGAGCGAATTCGAAGTCGATCTGAAGCCGCTGTCCGGCGAGACGGTAGCGACCGCCAAATCCGCGCTGCTCAAGCCGTTGGAGAATTTTCCCGGGATCAACGTCTCGGCCAACACCTTCCTCACCGAGCGGGTCAACGAGACGTTTTCCGGCTATGCGACGCCGGTCGCCGTCAACGTCTACGGCAACGATTTGAAGCTCATCGAAGAGACGGCGCTGACGGTCGCGGAGGCGCTGCGCCATATTCCGGGGGCTGCCTCGGTGCAGATGCAATCGCCGCCGGGTCTGCCGCAACTCACGATCAGGCTTCGCCCGGTCGACCTCGAGCGCTGGGGCTTCGACCCGGTCCAGATCCTCGAAATCATTCGCACGGCCTATCAGGGCGAGGTGGTGGGACAGACCTATGACGGCGATCGGGTCTTCAACCTGATCGTCAAGCTCGCCGTGCAAAGCCAGGGCAATTTCGCCGAGATCGGCAGGCTGCCGTTGCGCACGCCCGACGGCGTCTACGTGCCGTTGAGCCAACTCGCCGATCTCAGCGCGACGTCGGGACTTTACGAGATCCAGCATCAAGGCGGTCGCCGGCTGCAATCGGTCACCCTGGATGTCGAAGGCCGCGACCTTGCATCATTCGTCCAGGACGCGCGCCAGCAGATCAAATCGTCGGTGACGCTGCCGATCGGGACCTACATCGAGTTCTCCGGCGCCGCCGAGGGTCAGGCGCAGGCGCAGCGCGATCTTGCCGTGAAGGCGCTGTTCGCCGGCGTGGGGATCGTGCTCTTACTGTCGGTCGTCACCCGCAACTGGCGCAACCTTCTGCTCCTCATGGCGAACCTGCCGTTCAGCCTTGTCGGCGGCATGGCGGCGGCCTTTCTTTCGGGCGCCGTCTTGTCGCTCGGTTCGCTCGTCGGGTTCGTGACCCTCTTCGGCATCACGTTGCGCAACGCGATGATGATGATCGCGCATTACGAGCACCTGGTCGCGGTGGATGGGCGGCCATGGACCCTGGAAACCGCGGTGCTCGGCGCGGCCGACCGGCTTGCCGCGGTGCTGATGACCTCGCTCGTCACCGGGCTTGGCCTGTTGCCGCTGGCGGTCGGGATGAATGCCGCGGGCCGCGAGATCGAGGGCCCGATGGCGCTGGTGATCCTCGGCGGCCTCTTCACCTCGACCGCCCTCAACCTTTTGATCCTGCCGCCGCTGGCGCTGCGCTACGGGCGGTTCGAGCCGACGAGCGCGGAGCCCGAAGCGGCAACGGCCCGCGAAGCCGCCGAATAAGCCTTATTGGAATGCCCGACGGGTCTTGAGCGCGGCGGTCAGGGTGCCCTCGTCGAGGTAATCGAGCTCGCCGCCGAGCGGTACGCCCTGGGCGAGGCGCGAGATCCGCGCCCCGCTTTGGGCGGCGCGGTCGGCGAGGTAATGGGCGGTTGTCTGGCCCTCGACCGTCGCATTGAGCGCGAGGATCAGCTCGGTTTCGGGGCCGAGGCGGGCAATCAGCCGCGCGATGTTGAGTTCGTCCGGGCCGATCCCATCGAGCGCCGACAGGGTGCCGCCGAGAACGTGGTAACGGCCGCGGAAGGCGCCGGTGCGTTCGAGCGCCCACAGATCGGCGAGGTCTTCGACGACGCAGATCGCGCTTGAATCGCGCTCCGGATCGCGGCAGATCGCGCAGGGATCGGCGGTGTCGAGGTTGCCGCAGGTCGCGCAAGTGCGGATCGCCGCCGCCGCCGCACCGAGCGCCGCCGCCAGAGGCTGCATCACCTGTTCGCGCCGCTTGATCAGATAGAGCGCGGCGCGCCGTGCCGAGCGCGGGCCAAGCCCCGGCAGCCGCGCCAGGAGCTGGATCAGCGTGTCAAGCTCGGACATTGCTAGAAGCGCCGCAGTGATCCCCCTCTCCGCCCTTTAGGGGGGAGAGGGAGGGGCCCATTGCGCAGCAATGGGAGGGTGAGGTGGGCTCTTGGCTCTGGAATCCCCCACCTCACCCCAACCCTCTCCGCCCCCGGGGGCGGAGAGGGGGAAGATTTGAGCGCTTTGCGACATCGTCAAAACGGCAGCTTCATGCCGCCGGGCAGCTGGAGGCCGCCGGTCAGCTTCTGCATCTCGGATTCGGCGTGGGCGTTGACCTTTTGCCTGGCGTCGTTGAACGCCGCGACGATCAGATCCTCCAACACCTCGGTCTCGGCGGGATCGACGACTGCCCGGTCGATCTTCACCCGTTTCACATCGCCCTTGCCGTTGAGCGTCAGCTGGACCATGCCGCCGCCGGCCACCCCGGTCATCTCGACGGCTTCGAGCTGCGCCTGCATTTCGGCCATCTTGGTCTGCATCGCCTGCGCCTGTTTCATCAGCTGGCCGAGATTTTTCATGACCCGTCCTCTCCCGCGCTGGCGTCATCATCGCCGGCATCGTCCGCTGGCGCTTCGATCTCAACATCGGCCGCGGCAAAGCGCTCCCGCACCGCCGCGATCGTCGCGCCGGGGAAGGTTTCCAGCACCGCCCGTACCAGCGGATGCGCCGCGACCTCGTGACGCAGCGCGCTCGCCCGCCGCGCCTCGTCCTCGGCCAGCGTCGGCGCGCCCTCGGCCTGCGAGATCGCGACGATCCAGCGCGTGCCGGTCCATTCGCCCAAGAGCTGGCCGAGCTGGTTTGTGAGGTTGCTCGGCGCCGCCTCGGTCGGGCGGATCTCGATCCGCCCCGGCTCGAAGCTGACCAGGCGGACATTCGCCTTGAGATGCGCGGCGATGACCGCCTCGCGCCGTTTGTCGAAGAGGGCGATCGTTTCGGCAAAACTCTGCGGCACCGGATCGAGCTCGCTGGCCGGCGGCGCGCTCGGCGCCGCCTGCGGCGGCGGAGCGGCAATGGCCAAGGCAGGACCGCGGGCGTCTCGCCCGCTCGTTACGACCGGGGCAACCGGGGCGGGCGGGACGCCCGCGGTCCGCTGCGCGGGTGCAGGCGCCGCGCTCTCGCCCGCGGTCAGCGCGCGGACGAGATCGGCCGGGACCGGCAGATCGGCGACATAGGCGAGGCGGACCAGCACCATCGCGGCGGCCTGGGCCGGGGCGGGCGCGGTCTGCACCTCCTCGAGGCCCTTCAGCAGCATCTGCCAGGCGCGCGCCAGGACCGGCATCGAGAGCACCGCGGCGAGCGGCCGGGCGCGCTCGCGCTCGCCCTCCTCGAGCGGGTCGCCGGTGCCGGCCTCGGGGGCCAGTTTCAGCCGGGTCACGAAATGGCTGAGCTCGAGCAGATCCTGCAGCACCATCAGCGGATCGGCGCCGCCCTGGTAGAGCCGGTCCATCCGGTCGAGCGCGCCGGCGGCGTCACCCTGCAGCACCGTTTCGAAGAGGTCGAAGACGAGCGCCCGGTCGGCGATGCCGAGCATGTCGCGCACCGCTTCTTCCTCGATCGGCTCATCGCCCGACAGCGCGATCGCCTGGTCGAGCAGCGAAAGCCCGTCGCGCACCGAGCCGTCGGCGGAGCGGGCGATGAGGCCGAGCGCCGCCGGCGCGACGCTGATCCCCTCCGCTTCGGCGATATGGCGGTAATGCTCGACGAGCTGCTCGATCGGCACCCGGCGCAGCGCAAAGCGCTGGCAGCGCGACAGCACCGTCACCGGCACCCGGTGCACCTCGGTCGTCGCGAAGACGAATTTGACGTCGGGCGGCGGCTCTTCCAGCGTCTTCAACAGCGCGTTGAAGGCGTTTTTCGACAGCATGTGCACTTCGTCGATGATGTAGATCTTGTAGCGCGCCGACACCGGCCGATAGCGCACCCCCTCGGTCAGGTCGCGGATGTCGTCGACCCCGGTGCGCGAGGCGGCGTCCATCTCGATGACGTCGACATGGCGGTCCTCGGCGATGGAGCGGCAATGCACGCATTCACCGCACGGCATGATGGTCGGGCCGCCGGCGCCGTCGGTGCCGATGCAGTTGAGCGCCCGGGCGATGATCCGCGCCGTCGTCGTCTTGCCGACCCCGCGCACCCCGGTGAGGATGAAGGCATGCGCGATCCGCCCGGTCGCAATCGCATTCGACAGGGTGCGGACCATCGCCTCCTGGCCGATCACCTCGGCAAAGGTCTGCGGCCGGTACTTGCGGGCGAGGACGCGATAGGAGGTCGCGGATTCGGTCATTATGAGGCACGGGGTGAGTGGGAGACCGAACAACGACCCAGGCCGGAACTCGTTGCGGCTGCTTCCTTCCGGACCTGACCGGGTTGGCGAGGAGCCTGTCCGCCGCCGACCTCCCACCACACTATATCAGGTGCCGCCGAGCCCGCGGCAAGTTTCGGGACTATCCGGGCAGCCCCGCCTGGCGCAACGCCTCCCCGATCGGCTGCCAGATATCGGCGCGGCCGGTATGCGCCTTGACGAACTCTGCAACGGTGAAATTCGCCTCCAGCTCGAGGACGCGCCGCGCCGTGACCCTCGCCTCGTCGAGCCGTCCCGATTTGGCGAGCGCGGCGGTCTGCACCACCTGCGGATAGCTGAAGCGCGGGTTCGCTTGCGCCGCTCGGCCACCCGCCGCCGCCGACTCGCTGAAATTGCCCGAAACGTAGTGGGCGAGGACGAGGCCCGCGTAGGGAAGGTAGGTCATGAAGTCGCGTGGGCTGACGCGTAGCGCCCGCTCGCCGTAGTCGACGGCGCCTACGCCATCGCCGGCATGGCCGAGAATGACCGAGCCGAAACTCAACCCGATCGTCGACGATGCGGTCAAGGTCAGCGCCCGGTCGATCACCTCCATCGCCGTCGCGTAGTCGTGCGCGATTAGGCCGATGGCGAATCCGGCGGTCGCCAGGGTCGCGGCGTCGTCGGCGCCCGATTCGATCGCCGCCCGCGCATGCCTTAGCCCGGCAACCTCATCCGCCTCGTGCAGGCCGCCGCGCTGATAGCGCTGCTCGTAGCACCATGCCGCCAACGCGTGTGCCGCAGCATAATCGGGCTGAAGGGCGAGCGCCTGATCGAGCAAGACGAGCGCCTTGTCGGCGTCGCCCGGCATGGCGACCTGCGCAAACGGCGAGGCGCGCAAATAGAGATCATAGGCGTCGAGACTGTCCGGGCGCTTGCGCTTGGCCCGCTCGATCTCGGCCTGGCGCAGGCTTGGCTCGATCGCGCCGACCACGCTCAGGGTGATCTCGTCCTGCAGATCGAAAATATCGCCGAGCGGGCGGTCGTATCGCTCGGCCCAGACATGCGTGCCGGTGCCCGACTCGATCAACTGGCTGGTGATGCGCAGCCGACTGCCGGCCTTGCGGACGCTGCCTTCGAGCACGTAGCGCGCGCCGAGCTCGCGGCCGGCCTGCTTGATGTCGATCGCGCGGCCCTTGTAGACAAAGGTTGAATTGCGGGCGATGACGAACAGCCATTTGATCCGCGACAATCCGGTGATGATGTCCTCGACGATGCCGTCGACGAAATACTCCTGCTCGGGGTCGTTGCTCATGTTGTCAAACGGCAGCACCGCGATCGACGGCCTCTCCGACGTCGCGAGTGTCGCGGCTTCCGCGGTGGTCGAGGGCACGGCAGCGGCCTCCTCAATGTGCGTGTCGACGCGAAAGACCCGCACCGGCCGGGCGATGTTCTTGACGCTCTGCTCGCCGAGGTCCTCGAAGCTGAAGTCGAGCTTGTCGCGCACCTGGTCGCGCACCACCCGACTGACGCAAATGCCGCCGGGTTCGGCGAGCGCTTCCAGCCGAGCCGCGACATTGACGCCGTCGCCGTAGATGTCGTCGGCGTCGATGATGATGTCGCCGAGATTGATGCCCATGCGCAACTCGATGCGCTGCTCGATCGGAATGTCGGCGTTGCGCTCGGCCATGCCGCGCTGCATTTCGACCGCGCAGCGCACTGCGTCGACGACACTGGGAAACTCGATCAAGACCCCGTCGCCGGTGGTCTTGACGATGCGGCCACGGTGCTCGGCGACTTTAGGATGAAGCAGAGCGGCACGATGGTCCTTGAGGTCGCGCAGCGTGCCTTCCTCATCGACGCCCATCAGCCGGCTGTATCCAGCCACATCGCCGGCGAGGATTGCCGCAAGCCTGCGCTCGACCCGCTCGTCCGCCACAGCCCCTCCGGGGTAGAGTGGGGTCACATTATCAGTCCGC
>WNFC01010297.1_pt1 | contig 10367 bp, 11 predicted proteins | sample 5400541 | NCBI WGS metagenome assembly WNFC01 (sample SAMN13153342, study PRJNA577476) | soil metagenome | isolation source: 120 cm saprolite under Douglas fir tree site 2 hole 2 replicate 1 | place: USA:California | collected 2015-04-18 | reverse complement strand
TAACCCTCTAGCTTTTGACAAGGTCTATCTATATAAATATGTTCATGATTTTACATAATTCTTTAAACACATTATTGCACATTTCTCGAGTGACTAGCTTTGAGCCTTGTGAGCCATTGCTATGTAACCCGATTATGTACACCCATGTCCAGGAGCGGTTATGTAATTAAATTGGAGTGACACGGGTCCTTGCTCTGGCATCGCACCGGCAGAGCGGAGAATGAAAAATGTTGATGTGACCCATCTGCTTGCCGTAAGCGCTCATCGACGCTCATCAATGACGCTCGAGCTCGAGCTACTGTGCCGCCGGCGACTGCACCCGTCCGAGGCTCCGAATCGTTTCAAGTTGACAGCGGATCACAGCACAGCACTGGCACGTACTGCGCCCATTAAATTTCTTTCCTCGTGGTCACATCCACCATGCACTTGGAGTGGATGTTTTTTTTTTATCTATTCACAATAGGAAATTGAGAATTTCTGATCGGCACCACATGGCAACCATAGCCTCAACCCGAACAAATCCGCAAGGATCAACTCTTCTCAGCCAATAGCAACACTTTACTACTGCCTCAGCATAATATACAGGAATGTCGAGCGTCCACCAATAGTCGAGGACCAGTGGTGAATCCCACGGTCTGACCAACCTTCCTTCCATGCTTGATCTACGATGTTTAGATTGAACTACAATACTGACACGTACTGACACTGACGTGCTACCTGACCATATGGGACATGATCCGCGCACAGAATTTGCAAAAGGGTATGATAAAATGTGATGATAGGCCACTCGCAGCCACAGAAACGTCAACACACTGTCAACACCTAGCGACCAATGGACGTGGGAAGACGGGCTCGTGGGATAACATCAAAGTACACCAGAGCTTTTTGCAATAGCCACCCAACTCTTGGCAACATATTGCGCGAATATCTCAGACTCAGAAAGGGCATGTTGAACTTGTGATGCTGATTCGAAAAGGGAGTCGAGAAATGCGGGAGCGGTTGGAGGCGATGTGAGTTGATGAAGCTCTGACGAGATATGTCAGCAAAGAAGAGCAAGTAAAATCCATCTTACCAGCGGCGGCATAGATGGCTGCAAGGGTGGCCCGCTTTGTATACCAGGAAGTCTTTCGCACGCAGTTTAAATGGCTGTAGACATGTATTCGATACAGACGTACCCCAATGGACGGGTCGTTGACTACCCGACATGCCTCGTCCGCGACGCTTGCCGCATGCTGTATCGCGGGAAGCGGATCGAGAGGTGGGATACCGAGTCTGGGTGATACAACAAGTCCAAATGCCTAGGTGCACACCTGTAAGCATTCATATGGCCCATGATCAATTCGAGTCGGATCGACTTACCTCGGGGAGATGCCCGAGCACGGGCATGTTGTACTCAAGGCGAGCGAGGAGTGCCCCTTTGATGCCATCGACGGGGACCGAGCGCATATGAGCTCGCCCTTCGTCGAGCCACGCACCGATAAGAGTTCGTCGTGCCGTATCTCCCTCTCCGAACAACGTCGTCACGGCAGAATCAGAGAGGGGCTCGGCGTGGGGTTCGGGAAGGTCTAGGACTGAACGCGCCAAGGCGGTACGAGTAAAGCCATGATGCTGAACGAGAGGAATTGCAAGTTTTAAGAGTTGCGTCCTGCGATGTGGGGGGTGAAAAGATTGTCGAGGAAGAGGGGAGGGAGGAGCTACACACCTGAGGCCGCGGTGAACACCTGACATGAGGACTTTCTTTTGTGTGACAGACGCCTGCCGTTTTCGTCAGGTCAGTTCATCTTCTCTCACGACTTAATCACTCAATCTCTGCTGCTCGGCAGCCCCGACCGTCCTTACGCCCCTTTCCCGTTCGCAAGCAGAAAAAAAATCGTATCAATGTCTGACTGGGGTGATTCACCCTTTCTCTGCCTCATTGCCGTTCGCCGCTGACCAGCAGGGCAGAGGGTTCCGGGGACGACTCTCCTGCACGCCCCATACCCAACAAGGCTATAGCGACTAAGAGCAAATGGGAAGGGGAGGACGATGATGACGATGGGCCTGTCGTGAGCCCGCCATCTGTGTACCCACCCGAGACGTCTTTCCCTCATCGATGCGGTCGTTGCAGAGCGATTGGGAAGCATCCTCCGAGGAAGAAAAGCCTGCCGTGCCTGCGCCGCTAGCCCCTGCCAAGAAGAAGGGGTCTCTCAAGCAGAAGCTTGCAGAGAAGGAGGCCGCGCGCCAAGCCCGGCTTGCTGCAGGGGATGATGATGACGACGAGGTGGAATACGACGAGGACGCGGCGCTCGACCCTCATGCCAAGGCGCGGCTCGAGAAGGAACGCGAGCTCGAGTCCGATATCCACAATGCTAAGGACCTCTTCGGATCTGCCACCGTAAAGGGTGTGTGTGTGCGCGTGTGCGCGCTGTCATTCTCGCCGAGCGCGGGTGATCTCACCGGTTTAACTCAAACCCCCTCGCTTGCTCTCTCCCATAGGCTCGTCCGACGCAGACCTCGACACCATCCTGAAATTGACGCCCAAATCCAAGGAGGACTTTATCGCGCTCTCGGACGCCATCATCGCGCACGTCATCAAAGGGCATCAAGACAAGCCGCTGTACGCCGCTTTTGTGGAGCACCACGTGCGCGCCCTTGCCGCGCCGCTGCGCGATGTCGATGTGCGCAAGGCGGCGAGCGGACTCACGACACTTGCGAATGAGAAACAGCGCGAACAACGGGAGAAAGCCAGTGGGAAGAAAAAGCCAAAGTCGGCTGGAAAGCCCGTGCTTGGTGCTAGTAAGCTGGGGAACAAGTAAGCACAAGCGCCTCGTGGTTGCGTTTTGCTGAGCCCTGTGCTGACATCTCACTGTAGGTTGGATACGACCGTGTATGAGGAAGCACTGGATGATTTCGGGTCCAACGCAGACGACTTTATGTGATTGTAGCAATGCTCAGTTAGCTGTTTGATTACCTTAGCCTCTGTCGCCCATCCTACTTGTAACTGAATACGTAGATTATAGTATGGATTATTTGGCGACATGCCGCCGACACTCGACTACGACTACTTATCCTCATTATCCTCGCCATCTGCAACATCACTGGCGCCTCGACGAAATTTCTCCTTTGCGTTGCTTCGGGCTAGCCTCGCCCAAAACCTTGTGAGTGAAAAAGCGCTGCGCTGATGTCCCAAAGAAAGTAAGCAGATACGGGCAAGGACAAATATCTGCTCTGAGTAAGCTAACAGGGCACACGACTCGGGGGAGCCCGAAGCAAAGGTCGACAGTAGCTAAAAGCGTTAACGGACGGGTGCAGTCATTTGAACGTCAAAATGTATTTGCCTCGTGGGGCGTCGGTCCGAGTCGTACGAGGGTCTCTACCCGGCCGGACGGGACATTGGCGCATACAGCGGCACAGCACCGTAGATAGGGGACCAAAGACGTTCATTCTTATTGACAAAGTTATGCGTATGTCAAGATGCGGGCTAGACGATTTTGATCTCACGCTAAAAAGTTCTGCTCGGGTCCATCAAGTCAAGTAACCCAGTGCTAGTTGCGGTAGTAGGTTATAGAATGGGTTACGGGTGCTCGCTGGCGTCCTAACCACTAGTCCTCGTCATTGCTGTCGTCCTCATCGTCCTCGTCATCTGCAACACCGATGACACCTCCATTCTTTTTCTCTTTTAACGCACGACCCGCTTCGGCAAGTCTCGTACCGAAAACCTTGCGCGCCCCAAAATTCGCGCCGACGTCCCAAATCTGCAACTTGGCTTTCGAACCTGCCGCCGCAAGCGTCAAGGGGTCGTCTGGTGACCACACGGCCGAGAACACCTCGCCCTGCGCCGATAAGCACCACCACTCTGCACGCGGATATATGAAGACCCACCAGTCCGAGATCGCGACCAGCGACGAGGCTGACCTGTCGCTTCCCACCTGTCTCGTCCCCTTGAACGTTCCATATTTTTACCATTTTGTCCGTGCCCGCCGTTGCAAGGCATCCGCGGATATGCGAATTGACGTCCAGAGCACACGCTGCGCCATCGTGGGCCGCGATGGTGAAGCGCGCGGGCGATGGTTGGTAGACATCCGATGACATCGTTCGCGCGTCAAAATTGACCACCATTCCGTTCTCCAACGAAACCTATTCCGGGAAAGTATCACTCCTTTCAGACATGCGACGAAGGGGAAAAGAGGAAATAGTGTGCCCACATAGAAGCCGTGATTATCCCAGGGGTCCCATCGTATTGCCTCGACATCCGCACCCACGACGGCACCGACGCTCGCGTCCGGCGCTCGCGAGTCGAACACCCGCACAGTACGGTCGTAACTCCCACTGAGCAGCACCGATGGCTCTGCCGGGTTCCACTGCACGGCCTGTACCTTGTCCTTGTGCAGCTTCTCAAAACTACGAAATGCTCCCTCCTTCTGGTCCCGTGACAGGTCCCACAGCTTGACCGTGCGATCCGCGCTGCCACTGGCAAGCATCTGCCGCACCGTGCGATTCCACGAGAGCGAGAGGACAGCATCGACGTGGTGTTTCTCGCTGACCGCGCGATGCTTTGCCTTTTTGCGCTTTTTCTTCCCTGTGCCGGCAGGCTGGGGAACGTGAGCTGCCGTTGCCTTGGGGTCTCCTAGAACCATGTCGGGATATACGGATTCGAGAAAGTCTACGGAGAAAATCTCGATGTCTGGGTCCATAGTACCTATGGCAATATAGTTTCCGAACTGTGATGGCGAAGGCGCTGGTTTATCGCCAGCGTCCATAGCAGAATCGGTCGACGAAACTGGGTAATCGAGCCATTCGAGGCAGAGAGGCATGCTACTCAATAGCAGATCGTGATGTGGGCCCAAATACTCTGTTGCTTCGTCGTAGACGAAAAAATGGAGCTGAGGCACATTTTGTTCAACGATGGCAGTGACGAGCATGTTGTCTATCGGTAAGACTTCATTTTCCTCGCGCTCAAGTTCGTCGTCATCCTTCCGATCTGCATATTCATATGGTGAATCGTATACGGAAAGGACCACGCACCTCCTTGAGCGTGACATATGGGTCGTCGTTGTTGTCGCGGTAGAACTGCAACCCTTTAAGGTTGGTAAAGGGACCAAGAGCTAGGTAGGATATGTGGTGGTGATCCCAAATACGGCATGACCAGACGCACTCGATGCCGGGCCATCGTCTTCTTCGTCGTATGTATCCAAGTTGTACTGGGAAAGGCCTCCTTTTCGCGCTGGTGCAGTTTCCCCCCTTGTAGTGTCCTCGTCCATGGGATCACAATCCTCGCTGCGAGACAGTTAATCAGCCATCGGTGGAAGGAGCTGAAAAACGCACTCCACCCAAGCCGAGTCGTCCTCGTCCTCACCCTCAATGTCGTCCCCGTCCCCGTCCCCGTCCCCGTCCCCGTCCCCGCCCTCGTGTCTTTGATCCATGGCTTGCGCGGCGGCACTGGCACGCTCAAGTTCTGTGCGCGCATCTTCGAGTTCTACATGGGTGATTTCTTTAATCCGGTCAATGTCAGTATCCCTCAGAGGTTGTTTTGATGGGTGGCGCGCCGAGACACCCCGCCTGACCCTGCATAGCGCGGGTCAGCCACTTGGAGCAAATAATAACGCGATAACATGCGTACCATGCGATACTTGAAATCAAGTCTCCCATGTTACAAAATTATCGAAGAGGCGCGCAGTCCTCGAAAAACTGGGATGCGCCACTGGGGCCGGGGCGGACCGACCGTAAAGTGTACGTAAGCATTTTGGTAGCATGCTGACACCGTAACTGGCGCGTTTCTAACTGTGCGCTCTGATTGGTCGGTCGAAACAAGCCACGATCTCTAACCACAAACTCGAGTGACTGTGCGTGCTGTTGGTCGATAGTGCATACGTCGTACACACCGTAATTTCTCTTTTCTACTTTCCGACCTGTAGTACGCTTCAATACCAACCTTACGGTTCAACACCGTTCTCGCTCCCCAGCACTTTGTTCGATGAATTTCGTTCTTCACTCGCCTCCTTCCCCTGCGATGGCGCCCTTTACCGCCACATCCCCACCTGCGCCTCCCTCTCTGTCTCCTTGACAAACGGGTCAACGTCAGCGCCGGGAACGTGAATGCTTACATCGCGAACGATCACATCCCCACCTCCTTCGTCCCGTCTCCTCGACAATTGTGCCAACGTCAACGCAAGGAACGCCAACAACTCCATCGTGATCACCAGTTGGGTGAACATTGCTTTCGAGAGAATGAACATGCGGTTCGTAGCCGACCCCTCCCCCACGATACATATCCTCGGCCCCGACGCACACCATCACCTCCCGCGACCCGTCGTTCTCCATCCGGTAGTGTTCCATTCGACTCTTCTTCCTCACCACCGTCTGGTCGCGTTCCATTTCACTCCCCTTCGTTCACACCCCCATCTTCCTCACCGCCTCCCGCTCGACAACCGTCTCCCACGATGCCTGCCTCCCGACGACAGGTAGGTCAGCGCCTCCGTACGTCACACCAACATTCTGTTCTCTCTCTTTTCTTACCATCTCTCCCCCCCCCTACCCCAGGACAATCCCTGTTGCAGCTCGCGCGACGCCCATGTCCGAACTCGATTCGAACACTGTCGTTCGGTCGAATGGATGCTGTTTGCCGATTTTGCGGCGCAAAGCATTGGCTTGCAGAACGGGTTTCTGGCAGCGCATACTCTTATTTTCAACATGATGCGAAACTATGTTCACGCCTCCTTTCGTGCGTCAGGTTGTGTCGCGTGATGTCTCAATCACCATTGTGAGATAACTTTCCCCATCGTGACGAACGGGTGGACGTTGTACACCACATGTTGTACGTGCAACCCAGGACAGTTTCGACGACCAACCTCATGAGTCATAATGCACGGGAGCATACTTGACGTCCCCTACACGGCCACTGAGGGGACAGCGCCGAGAGACCATGCCGCCCACGAAAACCGAAGTATATGGTTGATAAACAGACCTAGCTGTCCCGCGCGACAAATCTCAAGCCCGAGTGCAATCTGTCAAACCCGAGTGCAGTCTATCGAAACCCATCCAATTCTCTTCACTTGCCTCCTTCACCTTCAATGGTGGCCCTTTCGAGCACATCTCCACAACGAAAGGCGGGTCCATTGTTACGCATTCCGAATACAGCTGGCATGTATGTATGTAGGTAAAAAGGACAAAGTGCTTGGGATCGTTTCAAAATGGCCACTGAGGGGCCAGTGATGAGAGACCATGCCACCCATGAAAACCTAAGTATATATTTGACATAGACAGACCTAGCTGCCCCGTGCTTCGCGCGGGATCAGCTAGTCAACAAACAAATATTTCTCTTAATGAAAATGATCCTAGAGAATATGGATGACATAGACAAGTACCCATGTATCTTTATACACCCACATGTAAAGTAAAACCAGACAGCAGAGCACCATAGGAGCACAGCGCGCAGACCGCTCACTTACCCAGCAAAAGCAAAAAACAACCACCTGGCACGGCGCTGCTCACCTCTATTGCGGTGCGTAAGTGGCAAGGGTTGCTTATTCTTGCTCACGACTGTTCGGACAGTGTGGTGTACCCCTCGCTCCTGACACACCAATTCCTAATCATGCAGGTTTCCCTATGTACGCGCCGTCCTTTATTCTAGATGTGCTGGCCAGCAGCGTTCATGATGAGAATACGGACGAATACCTCACGAAAGTGGGGCATGGCGACGTGGTGCGTGCAACCACAAGGGGCACGGCGACACGGTGCGTGCAGCCGCGAGGGGCACAGTGACATGGTGCATGTGGTGATGAAGGCCCAGCAAGAGGAAATGACGATGGGGATGACCCCTACAGCTCCAATACAGCGCATCGAGGAGGAGGACCACCTCGCGACCCCTATGGAGGGTTCGAGGGAACCGTAAACACTGATGACCGACGTCGCGCGTGTCCCACGGACAGCACACGGACTGTACTGCACCTCACACGAGGAAGTTCTGGGGGTAATCCGAAGAGGGCCCCGCCATTTGCTCCCATTGCTGCCGGAGTGCTGCTTCCTGTCGTAGTGACTGCTGCTGTTATTCCTGACATGATTTGTACTGTCAATTGATTTACTGTAGTTGGGGGAATATCTGTGGGGATTGATAAGCAGCAGTTCCCGGCCATGGGCACGGGGAGCATGGTCATCAGCGCGCCCTTCGGGGCCGCGTCCTCGGAACTCACCGGAGAACGTCCTCTACTCACGTGTAAACAATACTATACACCACCAAACACAACCTGAGTTACCTGACACCCAACATTGCCGACGAGACGACACGCACCCCAAGCTCCACACAATCAATGCAGATGAGACACATGGAAACAACACAACAGCGAGGTTTTAGTGGGTAGGAGGCCACAATATGCCCTATGGAGGAGGTCCTGTGAACCCTGAGTCTCACATTACCCCATACCAAGGGTATGCACAACTGCATTTCCCCTCGCACCCGGGCCCCCGGGCCCGGCTACAACGAGCTGGGTAGGGCTGAATTCTAACTCCTGCTACCTAGCACTTATTCTCTGGATAAGTAGCCATATTTATGTAGTCTACCCGAGAATAGATCGTTTTCCAAAAAAAAAATATCGATCCTGCTCGATGACTTCAACTTCAAGTGTCCAAATACTGGAATATCGACAGAGATCCAGAAATCAGAAATCAGAATCAGAATCGCGTTGCTCAAATACTACTTGCTACCTGTACCAAATACGTCATGTCTGACTTCCGCTGATACAAACTCTTCACACTCGATTCGGCTCTTCTCCACATCCAGCATGAATAAAAAGACAGTGCTGAACGTCCCACTGAGAATCGTGGTGTGAGCTGAGGTGAGATGTCGTGTTAGAAGAGGATGCTCACAGCCCAAACAGAAACGTGAACGGCATGTTGTCGTTGTTTCCTGAAGCAGAGATAATCGCCCCAGAAACGAATGGCCCCATAACCGCCGAAGTCTTGCCGATCTTTACTACTTCGTCAGTATGCGATGTGAGCAAGCAATGGATGCGAATATTACCACAGAGAACAGAGAAAAGAAGAGGAACCTGCCCAAAGAATAACTATTAAGGACTTTCCCCTCTCAGCAGAAAAGGATAGGAACACCGACATTTGGGGTAGAGGAGACACTTCGCAAATCATGGTTTGGCTGAATGCATACCACGGGCAGACCAGCAACCCATAGAAACCTTGGTAGAGCCTTCGATTCCACATGAGCATATATCGGGTAGGAAACCGTAAACGCTGTATACCAAACTTCCCAAACGTGTTTAAAGCCGATCTTGTTTGTGTGAACGCCAATCAGACCCCAAATGGTGAGAACCTAAGGTAAATTCGTCTGACATCCTTTCAGTTCGCATGCTGCATCTTATTTACCAAGATCCAGAATACATTGAAAAGTAACATCTGTTCGAACACGTTGATGATGTCGATCAGAGAGGTGAGCCGCTACTGAGAAACTCGGTTACCCTCTTGGTAGATATGTTATATCTCTTCTGAACAAGCCAAAATAGGCTGGAGATCGCTTTCAGGACAGTTTCCCGAACGAATCCCTAGGTTACTTACTACGTTCCCAGTCCTTGTGTGACGATGCCAACCAGGAGCTGGAGGGTCAGCTGCAACGTTGAGTAGGATACAAGGCTAGATAGAAGATAGGTTATTCGTAAGGAATCTAGAAAAGCTGATTAAGTAACCTGTTCTGGAGAGTTGCAACGACAGTTCTTTGCCGAGCGTGAGCCTAACAGACGGACACGACCTTTTCAAGCGCTCACACGGTGGTGTTCAAGACATCGCCCCTACGACGAATGAGGCATTCAGCTGGCATATTAACCAAAGAAGCAGCAACTCACATGAGGAAGTAAAAGGCTAGGTATAAGAACGTTTGTTTCAACCGTAAACACTCGCGCAAAGCGACGAACGTCTGCTTGAATCCAATTGTCGCGAGTGAGGCTCCTGGAGGCATCGCGAGACCCGGTCTGCGCTTTTCGACTATGAACCAAGGAATAGCACAAAGCACTGTGGAACCTGGATGAGATGTACAAGCACATATATAAATTAGCATGGAAACGAACACCATACGCCGCCAGAGAACGCGAGAAGCACGCTGAAAGCTTTCGTATTATTCTCTGAACTTGCGTCGGATTTGAAGGCCTTTAGGATGCCGATCATGATAGCGAGAATGAAAACCTCGCCGGCTGAGCTTACGACAAACGAAATATTCGAAACACGATTGCGTTCCAAAGATTCAAAACGAGAATGTTCGCCCGCGCTGTCCTGGCAGTGAGGCTATAGTCGGAGTATATGGCCGAGATGGTACCGACGGTTTCAATCCCTGTTTCATTTCATCTGCAGAAGCTTGAACTTCCGGGAGGTTGCGCACCAGGCCTGGGAAT
>WNFC01010296.1_pt1 | contig 10367 bp, 4 predicted proteins | sample 5400541 | NCBI WGS metagenome assembly WNFC01 (sample SAMN13153342, study PRJNA577476) | soil metagenome | isolation source: 120 cm saprolite under Douglas fir tree site 2 hole 2 replicate 1 | place: USA:California | collected 2015-04-18 | reverse complement strand
TCGCGGCGCTGGCAGAAGCTGCATTCCATGAGAAGTCGCGCGAGGGCTTCTTCGGCTTTGTGGGGAGCGGGGAAGTCGATGTCCCAGAAGTCGGAGCGCGGCTCGAGAAGGTGAATCGCGTAGAGGAAGTGATTGGGAGGATCCTGGTCGATTTCGGCGACCACTCGGGCGCGGGTGTTTTTCCAATGATCGCCTTCGAGATTGCGGCGGAGGTGGAGCTCCTGGCCGGAGGAAAGTTTTTCGGCCAGGCGGAGGACGCCGCCATTGCGGCTGACGAGCAGGGTTTCCGCGGCCTGCGTGAGGGTGACGCCGGCGGTCGAAACCCACGAAGCCTCCAGGGGCATGCGGAAGCTGACGCGGTCACTCTGCCGGAGTCCATCGGATGGTGTGCTCATGGCGTGATCAGAGATAAATCTGCGTTTAGGCTAGCACGCCAAGCCGGCGTGGCCCGTTTGGAGAATCCGCGGTTTGTCGTTCCAAGTAATAACGGGCAGGGACAAGGCCGGGCGCCGCTACCGTTGTCTTTTTGGTGCGCTTGCCGGTCTGAAAAATCAACAGGTCAGCCTATACGAGGCAAACTAAAGGGGACCGGACACGTCCCCGGTAACTAAACGCAGTTTGCAGCCCGGCGAAAGCTACTGTGAGCAACGTAATCTCCATGCGTGACCGAACCGTGAAAGGCGACGCGCGAGGCATCACCGTGCGCGACCGCCGGTGCTCTATTCGCTACCCGTTTGCCGCAGATGTTGAAGTGCTGAACCTGCAAAGCGGCGCCAAGACCGAGGGCGTGACCTCCGACATCTCCATGTTCGGCGCGTTTATCTGCACGAGCCGTCCGTTCTCCTCGAATGCCCGCATTCGAATCACGCTCACGCGGAAGGATCAAAGGATGGAAGCACTGGGCGTGGTGCGAGTCGTGAAGCCACGGATCGGCATGGGAATTGAATTTATCGATCTGCGATCGCCACACCGCGAAGTGCTGCGCCGCTGGGTGGAACAAGGCAGCAAAGCCCGCTGACGATTTCTACTTGGCCGACCATCCTAATCCATCCTCCGAAAATAGCCTCCTGACCTTATTAGTTCTAACAAAATCTTCCTTTTCCCTGCAAACCGCCTAAGCAGTTGGTACATCCTTCGAGTGCGGGCCGGCCACGAGGATCGAATATTCCGATCGGCCAGGCCCGAACATCGCGAGTGCGTTACGGAGCGTTCTCAACCGGGAGATTCATCCGGGCGAGCAAATCGCGGTAGGCGGGTTCGTCGTGCAGGTTTTCGAATTCCAGGTAGACTTCGATAAAGAGCAGCGAGCTATCTCGTTGCTCGTAGGCGGTTTTTAAGTACCGCAGAGCTTCGGTCTTGTTCCCTAGCAAGGCGAAGGTTTGGGCCAGGGCGGTGGGTGGAAGAGAGTTCTGGGCGTAGAGTCTTTTCTGGACCTGCAGCCTGGCTTCGAGCATACGTCGCGCCCCACCGGCGGCGAAGCCCTTCTCGGCCGCGCTCGCGATGGCTAGCGCCGAATCGTCATGCACCAGAAGAGCATCCTTCCGCAACTCGGAAATGTAGTTGGGATAGTCCTGGTTTTGCAAGTAGATGCCTTGCAGGTAAGCATGTGGAGAGCGAAACGACGGGTCCCGGCTCTCCATTTGTTTCAGCAGGCTGAGTGCCTCGTCTCGCCGGCCAAGATTGCCGAGAATGTTTCCCTTGTCGGCCAGGATCGCGCTAGAAGCCGGATCCAGGGCTTGCGCCCGTTCAATCTCCGCCAGCGCTTCGGGCAAGCGGTGCAGCGCAAGCAGCGCGTTGGCATACCAGTGATGCGGGGCCGCATTGTTGGGATTGAGATCGATGGCGCGGCGGAATTCCCGCTCGCCGGTCGCGACATCCCACATTCCGAAGAACGTCACGAAGGCCAGGGAGGCGTGGGCTTCGGAAGACAGATCATCAAGTTCCACGGCCTTTTTCGCCGCCGCCAGCGCCCGAGGGTAGGCTTCGCTCGAGGGCATTAGCGTGTACTCACGCAGCAGGTTGTAACAATCTGCCATCCCCACATAAGCCATGGAGTAGTTCGGATCGTGCACAATGGCCTGCATGAAATAGTCCAGGGCCTTGTTCAAGTCGTCCGGGGTTCGCTTGTTCCAGTAGTACCTGCCCTTGAGATAGAGCTGTTCAGCTTCGGGATCGTGGGGAGGAGTCGAGGCCCGCACCACGCCGCCGGGCGAGGTTTGCCGAGGCAGGGAAGCCGCCTGGCCAGCGGTCTTCGACCTGCGGCTTGCGCTCGGATAAAAAAGGACCAGAGCCAGAGCCCCCGTCCCCAGGATTGCGACGGACAAGAGTCTGATAATGTTCTTGTAGCGCCCGGCGGAAGGCGCCCTGACTTCTTCCCCTGACGGAATTTCGAGCGACCCCACGTCAACTGAGGCGCGCCGGCCGGCGATGACGGTCAAGCCCGAGGCTCGCACTTCCGGTTGGCCCGGTCCCGAGTGGCCCTCCGAGTCATACCCGGGTAAGGCGGCACCGGCATTCTTGGTCTCAGCCGACCATGCAGAGAGTTCCTCGGGGTAGGCGTAGACCCGCCCTTTGGTTCCCGGCAAACGGTGAACGGGGAGGCCGAGTTCTTTCTCCCAGCGATTGACGGTACGCTCGTCGCGGCCAAAGAAGGCCGCAATCTCCTTCCACGAATCCAAGCGCTTTTGACCGGATGAGGGGTTGCTCGCAGACATTGTCGTGAAGTGTCCGGTTGTGTCGGGTAACGCCTATTGCCGCAGGGAACAGCGTACCCCAGTATAGGCAAGCCGGAAGAGATTGGCCACTTAATTCTGCGAACCACAGGCGTGCCGCCCGGCATTACGTCCACCACCGTGAACCACCTCGACATAGCGGTCAGCCAAACGTCGGAAGCGATTCAGAGCTGAAGAAGGAGATTTCTGTGAACACCGCACTCAACTCATCCACTGAGGTCGGCCGCCGTTCGGGGCGCACACCGAACTGCCAAGCGATTCTTCCTATACTGCTGACGGCTTTGCTTCTGGCCTCCTTTCCCTGGCTGAGTGGATGCAGCAGCGGGGGCGCTCCCATCCTGGCTTCCATCAGTCCAACCAGCGCGCAGCAGGGGCAGACGCTCAGCAGCGTGGTGATCACAGGTACGGCGACTCACTTCGCGCAGGCGACGACGGCCAGCTTTGGGGTCGGCATTACGGTTAACATGCTGACGGTGACGGACGCCACCCACGCCACCGCCAACATCAGCATCTCGCCCACCACTGCCACCGGCACGCGCGACGTGACCCTGACGTCCGGGAGCGAGACCGTCAAGCTGACGAACGGTTTTACGGTGCAGGCAGGGCCGGCAGCCATCGGTTCGGTCAATTCCAATTCAGCGCAGCAGGCACAGGCGAACCTGAACGTGGCCATCACTGGCACGGCCACCCATTTCGCGCAGGGAACAACCGTGGCCAGCTTTGGCAGCTCGGACATCACCGTCAACACGCTGACGGTGACGGACGCCACCCACGCCACCGCCAACATCAGCATCTCGCCCACCGCCGCCACCGGGCCCCGCACCGTGACCATGACCACGGGCGGGGAAGTGGCTACGCTGAACAACGGCTTCACGGTGCAGAGCGGATCGGCGGTCATCATTTCTGTGGCTCCCAACAGCGGACAGCAGGGACAGACCCTCAGCAGCGTGGTGATCACGGGTACGGCGACTCACTTCGCGCAGGGGGCGACGACGGCCAGCTTCGGCAGCGGGGTCACCGTCAACTCGCTGACCGTCAACAGCCTCACCAGCGCCACGGCCAGCATAACCATCTCGGCCACGGCGGCCACAGGTACCAATGCGGTCACACTGACCACCGGCGGCGAGGTGGCGACCCTGGCCAACGCCTTCACCATTCAGCCGGGCACGCCAGCGCTGGTTTCCGTCAACCCGAACTCCAGCCAGCAGGGGCAAAACCTGACCTCGGTGATCATCAGTAGCGCCTTCACCCACTTCGTACAAGGGACGACGGTTGCCAGCTTCGGCGTCGGCATCACCGTCAACTCGCTGACCGTGACCAACGCCACCAGCGCCACCGCGAACATCACTCTCGGACCCACCGCCACCACCGGGCCGCGTACCGTGACCATGACCACGGGGCCGGAGGTAGTCAGCTTGACCAACGGATTCACCTTGCAGACGGGCCCGGCGGCGATCGCTTCCGTGGCACCCAATAGCGGCACGCAGGGACAGGCGAACGTGGACGTGGCCATCACCGGTACCGCCACGCACTTCGCGCAGGGAACGACCACGGCCAGCTTCGGCAGCGGGATCACCGTCAATACCTTGACGGTGACGGACGCCACCCACGCCACCGCCAACATCACCATTCAGCCCACCGCGCCCACGGGAACGAACGCGGTCACGCTGACCACCGGCGGCGAGGTGGCCACTTTGGCCAGCGCCTTTACTGTGCAGCCGGGCACGGCCACGATCACCACCTTGAGCCAGAACACGGGTCCGCAGGGACAGACGATAAGCAACATCGCCATCACCGGCGCCTTCACGCACTTCTCTTCCACGGCTCCGGCGACTACGGCCAGCTTCGGCAGCGGCATCACCGTCAATACGCTGACGGTGACGGACGCCACCCACGCCATCGCCAACATCAGCATCTCGCCCACCGCCGCCACCGGGCCCCGCACCGTGACGATGACCACGGGCGGGGAAGTGGCCACGCTGAACAACGGCTTCACAGTGCAGAGCGGACCGGCGGCCATCGCCTCGGTACTTCCCAACAGCGGACAGCAGGGGCAGACCCTCGGCAGTGTGGTGATCACGGGTACGGTGACTCACTTCGCGCAGGGGACGACGACCGCCAGCTTCGGCAGCGGGGTCACCGTCAACTCGCTGACCGTCAACAGCGCCACTAGCGCGACAGCTAACATCACCATCCAGCCCACTGCCGCAACCGGCACCAACGCGGTCACACTCACCACGGGCGGCGAAGTGGCGATCCTGGCTAACGGCTTTACCGTACAGGCGGGCACGGCCGTCATCTTCACCGTTGTCCCCAGCTCCGGCCAGCAGGGACAAGCGAACCTGAACGTGGCCATCACCGGGGCCTTCACCCACTTCTCTTCCACGGCTCCCGCGACGACGGCCAGCTTCGGCAGCTCGGACATCACCGTTAACACGCTGACGGTGACGGACGCCACCCACGCCACCGCCAGCATCAGCATCATGCCCACCGCCAACACTGGGGCGCGCACCGTGACCATGACCACGGGGACCGAAGTGGCCGCGCTGAACAACGGCTTCACGGTGCAGAGCGGACCGGCGGCTATCGCTTCCGTGGTTCCCAATAGCGGCCCGCAGGGGCAGGCGAACCTGGACGTGACCATCACCGGCACAGCCACCCACTTCGCGCAGGGGACGACCACGGCCAGCCTTGGCAGCGGGATCACCGTCAATACCTTGACGGTTACGGACGCCACCCACGCCACCGCCAACATCACCATTCAGCCCACCGCGCCCACGGGAACGAACGGGGTCACACTCACCACCGGCGGAGAGGTGGCGACCCTCGCCAGCGCCTTTACTGTGCAGCCGGGCACGGCCACGATCACCACCTTGAGCCAGAACACGGGTCCGCAGGGACAGACGCTGATCACCGTGATCATCACCGGGGCTTTCACCCACTTCGCGCAGGGAACAACCGTGGCCAGCTTCGGCAGCGGGATCACCGTCAACACGCTGACGGTGACGGACGCCACCCACGCCAGCGCCAACATCAGCATCTCGCCCACCACCGCCACCGGGCCGCGCACCGTGACCATGACCACGGGCGGGGAAGTGGCCACGCTGAACAACGGTTTCACGGTGCAGAGCGGACCCGCGGTCATCGCTTCAGTGGCTCCCAACAGCGGCCAGCAGGGGCAGACCCTCAGCAGCGTGGTGATCACGGGAACGGCGACGCACTTCGCGCAAGGGACGACGACGGCCAGCTTCGGCAGCGGCATCACCGTCAACTCGCTTACGGTCAACAGCGCCATTAGCGCGACAGCTAATATCACCATTCAGCCCACTGCCGCCACCGGCGCCAACGCGGTCACGCTCACCACCGGCGGTGAGGTGGCGACCCTGGCCAACGCCTTCACGCTGCAGAGCGGGCCGGCGGTCATCGCCTCAGTGGCTCCCAACAGCGGGCAGCAGGGGCAGACCCTCAGCAGCGTGGTGATCACGGGTACGGCGACTCACTTCGCGCAGGGGACGACGACGGCCAGCTTCGGCAGCGGCATCACCGTCAACACGCTGACCGTCAACAGCGCCACCAGCGCGACCGCCAACCTTACCATCTCGGCCACGGCGGCCACCGGCACCAATGCGGTTACGCTGACCACCGGGGGCGAGGTGGCGACCTTGGCCAACGCCTTCACCATCCAGCCGGGCACCCCGGCGCTGGTTTCCGTCAGCCCGAACTCCGGCCAGCAAGGGCAGACGCTGACCTCGGTGATCATCACCGGCGCCTTCACCCACTTCGTGCAAGGGACGACGGTCGCTAGCTTCGGTGGCACCGACATCACCATCAACTCGCTGACGGTGACGGACGCCACCCACGCCAGCGCCAACATCACCATCTCGGCCACCGCCGCCACCGGCGCCCGCACCGTGACCATGACCACGGGCGCGGAAGTGGCCACCCTGAACAACGGCTTCACGGTGCATCTCGCCGGCGTGAACAACGCCCAACTCAATGGCCATTACGTCTTCGTGCTACGAGGGTTTGATCCCGGCGGCCATGCCATCGCCATTGCTGGCAGCTTCATAGCCGACGGCCTTGGCAACATAACCGGCGGCGCCATGGACATCAACAGCTTCAGTTCTGGTCCCAGCACAAATTTGATCGTCAATCCGGTAGCAAGCTTCTACACGATTGGGGCAGACGAGCGCGGCATGTTGACGCTGAACACAGCGGCGGGCACGCGGACCTTCGACTTTGCCGTGGGCCCAATCACTTCCGGGGTGGCGTCGGCGGGACACATCGTCAGCCGCCAAAACACCTCCGCGAGCAATGGGTCCACCATCAGCGGCGGCTTCAATCAGCAAAGCACGGCGGCGTTTTCCTTGAGCACCAGCGCCGGGATTGGTGGCGACTTCGCCTTCGGTTTCGAAGGCGCGGATGGCGGTGGCAATCGCACTGCCGGCGCCGGCCGATTGACCATCAACAGTAACGCTATGCTCACTCTCGGAAACATCGATATCAATGACAACGGGACTTTTGATAACGGAACCGCGGGTCCTCTGACGTTCAGCGGATCGGTGGATGGCATCAGTCCCTTCATTGACAGCAATGGACGCGGCACGATGACCATAAACATCACTTCCGGGCCTACGCTCCATCAAGCGTTTTACGTCGGTAATGCCAACTTCCTGTTCATCGTCAGCACCGATCCCGTTGACGCCAACCATTCTCTGTACGCGTCCGGGGCGTCGCGGCAGTCCACCAGCTTCTGCCCTTCGACCGGCGGCTGCGCCTTCAACGACACTGCCCTGAGTGGCAAAGCTGTGGTGTACCTCCAAGGCAACTCCAGCGCGGTTACCGGTGGCTCCACGGTCCAGGTCGGCTCTCTACAGTTCTTCTCAGCCCCCACAAACGGCTCCTTCAATGGTGGCTTTGACAAGAACGACGCCGGCGTCATCTCGACACCCTCCACCAACCCCGTTTCAGGCAATTTCAGTATCGCCCCCAACGGGCGGGTGACTCTAACCAACGCCGGAACCAATCCTCCAATCCTCTATATGGTGGGTGTGAACACGGCAACCCTCGTAGGAACCAACGGCAGCAGGGTGGAGTCCGGTTCTGCCGAGCCTCAGATGTTTAACGCCGGGACCGCTCCTATTGCTTTCCAAATGGTCAGCCGCTCCTTCGGTGCTAATTCTCCGGCGGTGAGCGGGACCCAGGCGTTTACCGGCGTACAGATGGTGACCAACGTTCCCAATAACTGCGGCCAGACCGGGACTCTCTCCGGCACTACGGAAGACGCGAACAGCATAGCCGGCGGACTACAGGAAGACGTGGCAGTCGCCAACGACAACATCACCCTGGACACCACGACCGGCCGAATTACCTTTGCCAGCGCCGCGCAGGTGGGCTACTGGATCAACCGAAACAGGAGGGCGGCAATCAACATACAGACGACTGTCACTGCGCCGTGGATCAGCCTCAGTGATAACCAAAGTACCATTACTACCACCTGTGTAGTCCTGCCGTAGTCCACGGCAGCAACGTCGCTAGCGCTGGTCGGAGACGTCGCCACAATCTCGGCGTCAAGTTCGCCCGTGCGCAGCGCGACTCCCTTTAGCGCGCGGTGCTATTCGTGCATCGGAATCAAACTCTCCGATGTAATCGGTTGGACATTGGCAGGGTTTTAGACGCGGGATTCAGGTTTGGATAACGGGTCCTTGGCTCGGGATTCTTTGAGAATCACCGCTGACATGTCCTTGTGAAACGTCGGCATCCCTGGCGTGGGCTGGCACACCTTTCGGCACATCGTCGGCGCAATGCTGGCAGAGATGGGAGAGCATCAACTTACGATCCGCGCTTACTTGCGTCACAGCAATCTCCATACGACGAAGAAGTATCTTCAAGCAACGCCGGAGAGCAAACGCCTGGCGCGAGGGAAGCTGGTGGATGCCATCTTGCCGGGTGGTCTGCTGTCGGTGAACAAATCAACTCTCATTCAGTCGTGGGTGCTGGATAATGCCTTCTAGTGGAGAGGTTGTTCCGTAGGAATGCGCAGCGGACGGAGTGCTTCACCGGCTTATTGGACCCAAACGGACCCAGATTTTTTCGGAGTCTCTTGTAAGCGCTTGAAAGAAATGGCGGGGACGACGAGACTCGAACTCGCGACCTCTGCCGTGACAGGCTAGCGTGGTTAGGTTTTACAACAACTTACAAAACCGCGGGGACTGCCAAACTACGCGGAAGTCATATAAGACGTACGTTTTTGTGGGTTGAGTTGTGGGTTGGAAAAAGTGTACGAACTCCGAAGCAGCCCCCCACATCCATTTCCTAGAACCCCCTTTCTGAATAACTTCCGGGTAGCCGACAATCCGGGAACTACTCCATTAATGGACACAAGCGCGTTTGTCGGTACAAATGTTGAGACCAACCGACTTTTTTCTAGTCTTTCGAGTGCTGTTGATGATTCAATTTGACTTGCCTGGCTTACGCGGGTCTTGTGCGGCATCCACGTACTCGGTCGAAGATGGACCGAACCCGGTAATCTGAACGACAACAGGTTCGTCACCGGTCTCTGCGAAGTGATTCCGAGATGGTGGTTCGGTGTAGAAACTACCCGGTGGCAGAGCTTTCAGTTTCGCCTCGTCAAACTTATCGCCGTACCCGATATGCCATGTGCCGGAGATTACCGTCGCAACCCTGTCGTCACGATGGGAGTGCGCTGCGATGCGTGTATGTGCTGGCACGCGAAGCATAATGGTATAAACGCCTGGTTGGTCTGGATTGCCCTTCAGAACGACGGTCTCGATTCCCCTTATGCCTGAGCTTCCCGTACCCGGATTGCCCACTTGCGGGAACTTGTATTCTGCAGGAGTAAGTCGTTTTTCGTTTACGTCCCCGACAGCATTGCTTGCAACTGTATGAGCAACCGGGGGCGGGCCATCAAGGAATTTACGAATCAGCGCCACTGTGTAAGCCGGTCGTTCTTCCATCAGCCAATGTCCTGAGCCTGCGACGACCTCTTCCTGCACGTTCGTCGCTACATGACGCATGATCACAGCCTGCATGGGACCGAAGGACTTCTCTCCACCTACCGCCATCACAGGCATAGTCAGCTTCGTTTCTTCAAAGACCCTGTTGTCCTTTGCGTCCTGAGAGAACGCCGCAAACTGAGCGAACCCGGCCCGCATCCCGCCCGGTTGCGCATAAGTGGCGGCAAAGAAATTTCTGGTGGCGTCGTCAGGCTTACCCGGATCGCCGGTAAAGTCATTCCATATCCTGTCAAAGTAGATACGCTCTCGGCCTGCCACCAGCCGTTCCGCGTCAGGTCCACGGAAATTGAAGTGCCAGACGCCGGGATTTAGGAGAATCTCGTTCCAGGGATCAATTCCAGGAATTGGCGCGTCCATAACTACCAGCCGCTCAACCTTATCAGGGTAAATCGCGGCGTAGGCGTATGCGACCATGTTGCCGATGTCGTGAGCAACGACAAATGTTTTGTCATATCCCAGCGAGGTCACAACGGCACGAATATCCTTGGCCTGAGTCTTTTTATCGTAGCCGCCGGCAGGCTTGGAGGAGCGCCCAATACCCCGGAGATCCGGCACCACTACCGTATGGTCCTTCATGAGATCTGCGGCCAGAGGAGCC
>WNFC01044581.1_pt1 | contig 10369 bp, 16 predicted proteins | sample 5400541 | NCBI WGS metagenome assembly WNFC01 (sample SAMN13153342, study PRJNA577476) | soil metagenome | isolation source: 120 cm saprolite under Douglas fir tree site 2 hole 2 replicate 1 | place: USA:California | collected 2015-04-18 | reverse complement strand
GTTAGAGATCCTGCCAGGGTCCACATAATGGCGAGCGTTGTCCGCTGAGGGATCTTTGAGGCCGAAGTCGGAAAAATCGGGAGGAAGGGTAGGGGATCTTTGCCGGGCGATTTCTCTGCATGCAGTGAGGAAGTCTGGGGAAATCACTGGAACAAGAAAGGGAAAACAAGAAGGTGAGTATGGGAAGATAGGAAAGGCTAAAGGAGAGGACTGACTTGTGATAGGTAGTATGCTGGGCGAGTGTGTCGACTTTTAGATCTGCCAGTGCCTTTTATATCTTGTTCTCCGAAATTCCACTCGGCCAAGTGGTGAAACATAAAGGTTTGGACGCCAACGAGGAATGAAGTGGAGCGAAGCTGAGGTTAGGAGAACCGCGGAACGAAGAAAGGGGCGAGCAAGGGATCGAGGCGACAACAAGGGCCACACGAAGTATAGGAGTCCAAGTCTAAAGTAAAATGTAAAGAAGAGTAAGAGTCTGTGGTTTTCGGATGCATTGCAGGAGCATAACGCGGAGAGATAGCAGAATAAAAGGGTGTAAGTTTGCGAGGCATAGTAGAGGAGTCCGGAACTTGCACGCGATGCGGGACCAGGAACTTGGTGCGCTTCAAGTGACTTGTATGAAGCCGTACCTTGGTTTACAGTAAACAAGTAAGCGAAACAAGGGAAAATTGAGATAATACCGTATTCAAGAGTCCAAGACAGACACGAAACAATACTTGAGGCCTGAGGGGTGGTGGGTGGAAAAAATTGTGGGTTATCGCGAAGCTATCTGGCAGAATGGCACAATACGAGCCTGCGGTGTAAAATGGAGGAGTACACGTCTGGCCGACAGCGGCCCGTCCCGCGCATCATCGCACCTCCGCTCCCGCGCTCTCGACATCCGCTCCTCCGCTCTCCCCCTGAAACTTCATCACCAAGCCCAACAAACGTTTGGGTAGGAGATGCTGGTGCTCCATAATATAGTTTGCGGATCCCGCCCGTAAATACTATGTACGTGTACGAGAGTAGCCCAGCCAGGCTCCCTCGGGAATCAGAGTCTTGGCCGGCGCTGCTGCGCCGCAACGCCCCCGGGACGTCTCGCCCCTTCCCTCATGATCACCATGTTCACCGCACGCGTAAACAACAAAGTCGAGTGTCACCATACTTTGCAAAGTCCACTTTTCAGTCAAGACTGCACCGTGACTGTGCGGGTACTAACTGACCTTCATCATATCGATAGGCGTTATGGAGCAAGTATAATCCCGGACGGCCGCTGTATTGGAGGGCGTGCCAGGGCTGTGGCAATATTTGAATGAGGCGCGACCGCGACGGACGGGCAGCTGGGCGGACAATTGACACACCATACGTTACGCAGCACACGGCCGGCCCATGGGAATCGTTTTCCTTTTCAAGTCGAGGGACATCGGTCACCCCTTCCTTTCCTTTCCTCCCTCTGGTCTGGTCCGTGATCAATCAATCGGCTTCCGAGTCTCAGTACACAGTAGTACTTGTACGTAGTCGATTAGCTGTCGGAATGTGTATGTGGCTGCATCGATATATACAGTACCGTATATATTCGAGTTTTCTTTTTACAGTTTTACAGAAAGTGAGGCTGATGTGCAGAACTGTATACAGCGCTGTAATATACGGTGTGATATGCGATATGACGTGGATGGCCAGGGCGATCAACGGCAGAAGCAAGTTTGCGTAAATACCCCAGTCGCAATCCTAGATAACGTCCGCAGCAGGATTCGCGCAGGCGAGGGGTGTATTTATATTGTTGTGATTTTTACTTTATCATATCGTGGAATTCGCCAGGGCGTTACGGCGCCAAGCAAGGCGTCTTGCGGTGTATTGTACAGTACGGGATCGGGGTCAGGGGTCTCAATCCAGGCGATGGACCAATCAGTCGGCTTTTCGAGATGGAGATCAGATTTTCCTTTTTTTTCCACTGCCGAAGGTCCCCGACTTTTTACCGCGGATGTGGGTGCGTTGAGATAGCCGATATTGTGGGAGATGTGAAAAAAAGATGTGCGAATATACAAGACACGGATGTGTGTGTCATGTGGGATGGTGACAAGAATATACATAGGAACATACAATACAATACGTACTGTACGGACAAGCGAAGGTGCAGGGAGAGGTATAAACGTACAGGACACGTCCAAGTCTACGGGCTTTCAAGCGACTCTAGACGAGCGACTTGCCTACACAGACGGAAGACCGCGGCGTTAGCACTGCGTCGTATGTGAGGAGGTAAGGGGGAGGGTGGAAGACACACCTGTCCCGCATAGCTTCTTGCCAGCGCTGCAGCTTTGCGACTTCGTTCACCTGGAAGCCAAATATACGCGGGCGGTACCGATCTGCGTGCAGCGCGACAGTGGCCGTGTTCATAGCCTCGCCGAGTCCGTCCGCGCCTTCCACGAGCTCGTCGCGCGGGCGCCCACGGCGGCGCGGGTCGTCTACAGTCGCGCCCGTGCCCGGCACGATGCCGACGGTCCCGCGCGTGGGGTCGGTGGGCCCGCTCTTGGGCGGCAGGAGAGCGGGGTAGACGAGGAAGAGGAGGTGCGGGAAGGACGTGCCGAAGTAGGCGCCGTCGATCGAGCCGTGGCGCGAGGACTTGGGCGAGTAGATGTCCTCGCAGCGGCCGCAGTAGAGCTTGACGGATTTCTCGTACGGGACGTCCGTCAGGCCGACGGGGAGGAGCGGCTGGCCTTGACAGAGCACGCGCGGGCATCGACCGAAATCGGCCTTTTTGTACTTGTCCAGCTGTCGTGGCAGGGTTCGGGGTTCGGAGGGCGATCAGGTAAGAGTTGACGCGACGGAACGCCCGAGATCGAGGTTGGACGTACCATCTTGGCCAGTCCCCGCGCAGTCACGATCCAGCGAGCATGGATGAGCCCGTAGAGCAGGCGTGCTTGGATGTCTAAAGTTCCCCGAAGTTCCTCTTGGAAATCGTCATCTAGACCCGGGTTCTGTTGATGGGTAAGTGGATGGTACAAAGTTAGATCGCGCGCACCGAGGTTATCAGTAATGAGGTCGAGAGCTTGCGTGTAGTTTTGGACCTCGGTGTTGAGGCCGGTGAGGTTGAACCGGTCGAGAATGTAGTCCTCTTCTACTTCGCAAAAGTACTCATTTCCCTTGGATGAGAGGAACCAAGATATCCATGAACTAAGAGTAAGTGTGTTTGAGGTGATGGCTGATGGAGCAGGCAGGTGGGCTTACTTAGAGTAGTCAGAGTCAGAGCCTGTCGAGGCGTCCTCCACTGCACGACGAAGCATGACGGGTGTGAGACGGGGTCAATAGGTTGAAGGGTGCGTGGTCTAGCGTTGTCACTCACTGGCAGTTGTTGTCTCAGAGAAGGAATACCAAGTGGTGACTTGTGACAAGTGAAAGGAGATCGATCTGTCACATCAATGGCCTTATTTGCTCGTTTAACACCCATTTTGTTGCCCTCCAGTTGCGCCCGTTCCACATCGTAATCACCTATCCTGTTATTTTCCTATTATTTAACCTGCGTTGTAACTCTTATCTGCGCTTAAAATATAGGACTACATTAATTGTCAATCTGAAGAAGCCCACGACGAGCCTCCAATTAACTTGACGGTGGTGTACATGAATCCGGGCGACTTCGTTATTCAAATGCAGCCAAGTCCTCGCACACAGCTCGAGGTCATCACAGGCGAAAACGACCCGGACAAGTCACAACGTCGCAGTGGCATAACCCGTCTTACCGTCGACGTACCCTGTACGCGTGCCCCGAGCGAGACGCGTCCTCCGCGATGGCGCACCCTCGAGTTCCTACTCTATTATATTATCTTCGTTACGGTCGTCCCGTGGATGGTCTACGTGCCGATACAGCTCAGTGCCAGTGCGTCCTTTTCTGTTTCTGCATCGCGTCGTCTCACAGAGGCCGTTTTGTACTCAGAGACACATCCAAATTACAGTTTGTATCGTCATAGGCTAGCAACGGGTTGGTTTCCTGGTACCGAGATTGTGAGTGTTGCCTCTTGCGTTAGGGACTCTTCCGAGCCGTCGTGCTCGACAGTTTCTCATGACCTACACTTCCCACGCCGATTCCCTACTCCGTATCTTGATACCATAGGTGTGCTCCCAACTCATAGGGATCGCATATGATGAGGTGGTCGTGTCTATTTTCGAACGCAGACTCGTAATGCTCTGCTAGAGTAGGACCCAAGCTTCGTCACGATCAATTGGATTCCTTTATCCTCACACCTTGAAGATCAGCCCAATTAGATGGTCCCACTGATGCTCTATCACAGGACAACAGCGATGCCCAGTACCGCTCCTTCCGCGTCAACCTTCCGGCCCTAGGGGCCCTAATGGCCGCCTTCTTCGCTCTCAAGTACGCGTATATGCGCCCTGTCCTTCGTGGTTCCGCCCCAGCCGACAATCTGCACCGAATTCCCTTCTATATCCTCTTTTCACTATTGATGCTTTCCATTTTGCATGGCGCGAGCATCCTCAAAGTCCTTTTCATATTAGTTATGAATTATGTCCTTGCCAAAGTGACGGGTGGGACGCGGCTTGCTATACCGGCAACGTGGCTATTCAATGGCGGCGTGCTTCTCGCGAACGAGTGGTATGAGGGATACGCGTTTGCGACTCTACATCCAGGATTCGCAATCCTAGTCAGTCCCCGCCTCCTTGTTCTCCTCTTCCCCTGTCACGGCATTGATAATCCTGATAGGATGGCTGGCGTGGTGTATACCCCCGCTGGCATGTTAGCTTCAACATCACCATGTTACGCCTTGTATCATTCAGCGTTGACTACCACTGGGCATGTACCCGGACCGGTATCACTGATGTACGACACCGACAATCTTACCCGTGTCCTGCAGCATTGTGTGCTCACGTTGTGACTGCAGTCAGGTACAGCGGTGAGCATCTTGCGTATACACTCTACGCGCCGCTATACATCGCAGGGCCCATAATCACCTTTAACGATTTTATGTGGCAGGTCGTCATGAGCCATTCTCGTCGTCTATTGCTTTTGCGCTCATACTTGTAAGTCCAGCTAGCACGTCCGACGGATATCGTGCCGCGTGCGACGGCGCGGTACGCACTGCGCTTTCTTATCTCGTTGTTTACGATGGAGACTCTTATCCATGTCATGCACGTTATCGCGATCAAGGACACGCGAGCGTGGAGCGGTATGACGCCCGCACAGCTATCTATGCTTGGCTTTTGGAACCTGATTTTTGTGTGGCTCAAGGTGCGTTGTATGGTCTCCATGTACAGCGATACAAACTGGTGCTGATCGGATGTGGGGTGATGGCGTCGTGACTAGCTGCTTTTGCCGTGGCGATTCTTTCGTCTATGGGCGCTTATAGATGGGATGGACCCGCCTGAGAACATGGTACGCTGCATGGCCAACAACTACTCACCGCTCGGCTTCTGGCGCTCGTGGCACCGCTCGTACAACCTCTGGATCGTGCGCTATCTCTACGTCCCACTTGGTGGGACACATCGGCTCGCCGCGACAAGCGTATTGATATTCACTTTTGTCGCGTTATGGCATGACCTTAGTCCAAGGCTGTTGGCGTGGGGTTGGCTCGCCGCGCTATTCATCCTTCCGGAGATCATAGCCAGGAAGGCTCTCCCGCCATCGATGGTGCGTGTTTCCTTCCTCTCGGTCCCTCACCGTCCGCGAGGGAAGGAGAACGGGTCTTTTCTGACTTGGGCTCTTTGTTTTATGTATGCAGTTTGGAGAAAGGTGGTGGTATCGTCACGTGTGCGCCGCTGGAGGTGTCTTTAACATACTGTTGATGATGGGTGGGAACCTTGTCGGGTTTGTTCTCGGTATGGACGGCGCGCAGTACTTTGCGCATCTCGCATGTTCCTGTCTGTTCGTCGGAGTACAGCTCATGTTTGAATACCGGTACGTTGGTTTGTTTATGATCGCGGATTGGCCCGTATTGATTTTGGGTGATTAGGGAGGAAGAGTTACGTCGGGGAATACAACGTCGATGTTAACCCGTATATAATTATTAAACTGTAGATATATGCGTAATAATATATACCCCTCGTTTCCTTTCGCTGATCTATAACCGGGAAATGCACGTCGAAAATGCTCTCTTTCTGATAAGAACCACTTGTAAGGCGGTCGTTGAAGTGGCTTGCCACCCTAGAGACTCGCTCGGTGATGGCGTCTGTTTGGTCTATAACCGGCATATAACCTCCGGACCCATGCGGCGCCCTGCATTCCACTTTCCCCTGTCGAGCTGTTCATACTGCGTAGGAAGGGTGTTCTGGACTAGGACGGGATCCTGGCCATCGGTGTCGTTCCGACGGCAGGGCGCGTGTGGTAGTACAAAGTCCACTAGCCTATGTACTATCTCATCTCAAGCGCAGCGGAATGTTTCTGCGACGCACTCCGCTCCCCGCAGGAGGTGGAGAGGAGTGTGAGGGTGAAGTTGAAGTGAGTCTTTGGCCATCGGTGGGAGAATGAGCTGGAGGGGCTGGTGGCGAGGTCGCGTGTTGACTCTGAGGTGCAGCGGGCACGGTCGGCATCATATTCAATTGGAGGGCGGAAGACTACCTGCGGGAGGTTTGAGGCGAGTCTGGGGCGGCAACTTTACACGGTGCTTAGCAGAATGTGGGGTCCTCAGAGGCGTGTGTCTCGGATGAGACGAAAGGCATCAGAAACTTCAAGTTTTGTGACTGTAATCGCGATAGCGGAGTACAGCAGAGCGGCGGGTGAATGGCGGGTTCTGAAAAGCCCTCCAACAGTCCTCTCCTACGTTTAGTGCCTACTACGATACTTTGCTCTTCTGACTTTCCGTCCACTATCGTTAGGATGAGATGGTCGATGATTGTTGAATGAGAGGCCAACGAAGAAATGGCCAAAATGGCCAGAAAAAGTTGCGCCGGCGCCCACCGGCACTTCATTACCACTTCTGGTGAAAATGACCACGGCTGTTCACCACAGCCTTCACAGGAAGGCAGTGTACGCCCTATTATACCTGCCGTCCCTCTCGCCGACACCCTCATCATCCCATCTCGACATGTCTTTACCAGCGACCTCCTCTGCCAACTTCCAGTCCATCTTTGATGCCGCCTTGTCTGACTATGCCAAGCAAACAAAAATAGACCTCATAACACATCCGTCCGCCCAAACACTCCAGAACTGCAACTCTGCCGATGCCGTCTTCGACCTCCTTCAAGACAGAGCAAAGCAGTTCCAGGATTATCGCGATGGAAATCGAAAGTTGATCGATTGTCTTAAACCAGTTGTACAAGTCCTTCATAGCGTTTCTGGAATTCTAGGCGAGGTTGCCGCAGTGGTAAGTGTTGCAGATTCTCTTGTCTTATCAGATCGCATACTTACACTTCCGTCTCCAGGTTCCATTCCAACCTACAAAGGCAATTTTTGTTGGCGTCGATGTCCTCCTCACGGTGTGTATTTTAGTTGCCTTCTTCAACTACATCTCTGTGACATATTAGTATTTCAGGCAGCTATCGGGGTCAGCACAAGTTACGATGCCCTAGTTGATTTATTTGAATGTGTCGCGAATTTCCTCAATCGTTTACGAATTTATACCGATATCCCTTTCTCGCCTTCAATGTCTGGAATTATCACAAAAATACTGGTGGAAGTATTATCTGTGCTCTCCCTAGCAACGAAGCAGGTCAAACAGGGACGCCTCAGTAAGGAGTTCCGTATCCTACATATATCTTGTCACTGAACCCGTCTCAGAGAAGTTTGCGAAGAAATTGTTATGTCATGGACGGTACGCAACTTTCCTCGGCTCCTCCTCGGTGGCTTACCGGATTGTTCTTCGAATAGATGGCAAGGCATCGATGGATGCCATACGACAGGCTCTCGGTACGTTCATCTCACTGTCAACGAGCGTGAGGCTGACTGCAGATACAAGCTACGATACAAGAAATGACAAGTGAGATAAACAAGATGAAACGTTAGTATTCACTTTTATCATCGACAGCTGGTATCGAGGCTGAGTACTCCCGACAGGTGACCAGTTACAGAAGGATGTCCGAGGCTGGCTCTCCCCTCCAGATCCATCGAAAAACTACAACATTGCCCGTGGATTTCATCACGGTGGAACTGCCGAATGGTTTGTCCACAGCAGCACCTTTAAGGAATGGACGGTAAATGGATCCTTGTTATGGGTCCATGGAAAGCGTACGTATTTCTGTATCTCCCATCCATCGCTCTTGCTGATGTAGACTGGCTACTGTATGATGTAGCGGGTTCGGGCAAGAGCGTTCTTTCGTACGTGTCACCAGACATCATCTTTTCATAGCGTGTTCATATCTGAAACTAGCTCGAGTATCATTCAACAAGTTAAGATGAAATGCGATCGTGGACTGGCCCTGATAGGTTATTATTATTTTGATTTCAAGGACATCGCAAAACAAGGCATTCGCGGCCTCCTCACATCCCTCCTCTCCCAATTCTGTGCCAAATCCGATACTTGTTACGAGATTCTTTCTGACCTTTATTCGGAGAACAATGCTGGATCGCAGCAGCCCGACATTGACGCCCTCACCGAATGCCTGAAGGAGATATTGAGATTATCACATCAACCAACGCGATATATAATTGTGGACGCTATCGACGAGTGTCCCAATACATCCGGGATTCCAACAGCCCGCGAAGAGGTCCTGGATTTTTTGGAGGAGCTTGTTGGACTGAATCTTCCAAATCTACGAATCTGTGTTACAAGTCGACCGGAGATCGACATCCAAACCGTTCTAGAGAATCTCACATCTCTGCGTGTGTCACTTCACGACGAAGCTGGACAAAAGAAAGATATCCTTGATTACATCAGCGCCGTCGTCCATTCGGACCGGAGAATGCGGAAGTGGAGGCCGGAGGACAAACAACTTGTCATCGAGACATTATCGACAAAGGCGGAGGGAATGTGAGTGATTAATACAGGAGTCTCTTGGCAAGTCCGCTTAGTAAATGCGCAGGTTTCGATGGGTATATTGCCAGCTAGAAACGCTGCGCTGCTGCTTCCCTACAGTGATTCGACGTGTATTGGATGAATTGCCCGAAACATTGGACGAGACCTATGAACGCACTTTACTCGGCATCGAGAAGAAGAAACAAGAATTCGCCCATCGGTTATTCCAGTGCCTCACAACTGCCATTCGCCCACTCCATGTCGATGAACTCGCCGAGGTTCTTGCGATTCGGTTCGATACCGGAGAACTTCCTCAATATCACGCAGATTGGCGATTAGAGAACGCACAGGAAGCAGTGCTATCTGCGTGTTCGAGTCTGGTTATGATTGTCAATGTCGACGGTTCTCCTGTGGTCCAATTTTCGCATTTCTCGGTCAAAGAATTCCTGACATCGGACCGACTCGCCAACTCGTCACCACACCTTTCCCGCTTCCACGTCCTTCTCGAACCAGCACACACTATTCTCGCGCAGGCATCCCTCAGTATCCTCCTCCACATTGGGGACGGCGTCGACAAAAACAGCATCGAAACGTTTCCTTTCGCTCAATATGCTGCCCAGCACTGGGTAGACCATGCCCGCTTTGAGAATGTTTCGTCTTCCCTGCAGGATGCAATGGAATGCCTGTTTGACATAGAGGAGCCGTCATTTGCGACATGGATATGGATATACGATGTTGACTATCCTTTCCGACCACACATGTTCGAACCGGATCCACCACATCCAGAGGCAGGCCCATTATATTATGCCGCACTTTGTGGTCTCCGTTGCCTGGTCGAACACCTCATCGCAATCCATCCGGAGGAGGTGAATTCCATAGGAGGCAATCAGGGTTCGGCAATGAATGCTGCGCTTGTGAAAGGACATATCGAAATTGCACTGCTGCTCCTTTCGCATGGTGCGGACGTGAATACTTTCGACTCGCGAGGAGAAACGCCACTACATCAAGCAATAGGGCGCGGACGCCGTGACCACGTGAAATTATTATCGGAACACGGCACAAACGTCCACTTGCGGCGCTCTGATGGGGAAACGCCGTTGATCCGGGCAGCCCGTGAAGGAGATCTGGAGTCGGTGCGGATAGTATTATGCCACGGTGCCGCTGTGGACACTCCGGGTTATGGAGGCTGGACGCCATTGAAGACAGCGCCGCGATATGGACATTTAGATATCGTGCGCTGTTTGATCCAGAGCGGCGCAGCTGTGGATGCCCCGAACAATGAAGGCTGGACTCCATTGTTTGCAGCATCGCGATGTGGACATTTGGATATCGTGCGCTTCTTGATCCAGAGCGGCGCAGCTGTAGACACCCCGGACAATGAAGGCTGGACTCCATTGTTTGCAGCATCGCGATATGGACATTTGGATATCGTGCGCTTCTTGATCCAGAGCGGCGCAGCTGTAGACACCCCGGACAATGAAGGCTGGACTCCATTG
>WNFC01041527.1_pt1 | contig 10369 bp, 7 predicted proteins | sample 5400541 | NCBI WGS metagenome assembly WNFC01 (sample SAMN13153342, study PRJNA577476) | soil metagenome | isolation source: 120 cm saprolite under Douglas fir tree site 2 hole 2 replicate 1 | place: USA:California | collected 2015-04-18 | reverse complement strand
GGGAGCACCGCTCCCTCACAAAGGAAATGATAGGCATGCTGGCTCCGGCGTAACTGTAGCACCGTATACCCTGCTACTTCTCCTTCCAGGCCATCCAATGTACCTCCCTGCCCCCAATCATTCAAGTCATCGTCATCATCGGTAATCAGAAAAACATTGAACTCCGCTTCCAGTTCCGGCTGCGCCAGCCATTCCTCGAAATCTGCTTCGCTCATTGTATCTACGTTGTCGCGTTGCGCAGCAAGTTGTTGTATATGCACAAGCGTTGGAATGTCTCCCCGCCGGTAGTTTCGAATACGCATAGCTTGTTATCTCCCTATATCACTGCTTGTCACTTTATGCATCATACATCGCAATCCACATAGATGCCAAGCGTCTCTGTTGCGTCGTTTCGGCCCAGGCAGGTGTCATACTGTCTCGTCTTCTTCGAGACAGATGCATAGCAATATGGGAACAAGGAAAGATGTACATGGTAGAATGAAATCGGCCGAATCGCATCTCGATTCTTCGGGGCAGCAAGTTCCCTCAAACGAGAGGAAACCACCCGAATGATTGGACAACATTCGCCCATTTCATCCTATCATTGACAACATCAGCGTGAGGCGGCCCAAGCGATGGACCGATCACCACTCCAAGGAGGGATAACTCTATGGCCGCACGCATCGATCAGCCCACGCGCCTGAAGGTGACTACCAGGCGCCCGCTCTGGCTCTCCATCCTCGCCGGCTTCTCGCTCCTGCTCGGGATTGTTACCACCATTCCCCAGTTCTATTATGTCCTCTTCGCGCTTCACCTCGTCACCATCGGACCCAACAGCAACCCGCTCGGCCAGATCTGGTACAGCTACATCTTGAACGGCGACAGTCGCTATCTGAAGGTGGACGCTGGCGTTCTCGCGGGCGCTGTCGAGGATGCGTTCTTGCTTGGCCCGCTCTATGTCGCCACCGGCGTGGGTCTCTGGCTGAGGCGGCCCTGGGTGATCCCCGTTGGGCTCATCACGGGCGCGATGATCTTCTATGCGATCATTGGCTTCTTTCTGGGCGACATCTTTGCCAGTCTGCCAAGCGTCACGAATGATGTATCCTATTGGGCCTCGAACCTGCCCTATCTGCTCTATCCGCTCTGGCTCGTTCCGGTTTTGCTCTTCCGGCGCTCGCTTTTTGTCTGGAAAGAGCCAGGCACGCGCCGCACCCATGCGCCCGGAGATTGATGTAATCCTATCAAATGAGCCATTGGGGCCATTTCAAAGAGATATCTCTGACAGAAAGAGAGAGGAGTAAGTTATGACATGGGAGACCTACCTCGAAGAGCAGCAACCCCGTTATCAGGAGGAGTTGCTGCTCTTCCTCAGCATTCCCAGCATTTCGGCGCTGCCCGAGCATGCCGATGCTGTTCAACGGGCAGCCCGCTGGGTTGCTGATCGCCTGGTGGCTGCTGGGCTGGAACACGTGCAAATCTTGCCGACGAGTGGACACCCGGTTGTCTACGGGGAGTGGCTGCACGTGCCCGGGAAGCCGACGGTGATGATTTATGGTCACTTTGATACACAGCCAGCCGACCCACTGGACCTGTGGACGAGCCCACCCTTTGAGCCACAGATCCGCCATGACCGGGTCTACGCTCGTGGCGCAACAGACGATAAGGGCAACATGTTCATCCCTATCCTGGCCGTCGAAGCCCTGCTTCAGTCCGAGGGAGCCTTGCCCGTTAATGTGAAGTTCTTTCTGGAGGGGCAGGAAGAAATCGGCAGCCCCCAGTTGCCAGCCTTGATTGCGAGCCAACGGGATCTGCTGGCTTGCGACCTGGTGCTTAGTGCCGACGGCGCCCAGTACGGCGAGGAACAGCCTGCTTTGATGGTTGCCTTCAAGGGGCTAGCCGGTGTCCAGATCGACGCGCGCGGGGCCAGGACCGATTTGCATTCCGGTTTCTATGGTGGGGCCGTTGCCAACCCCACCCATGCCCTGGTGCATATCCTGGACTCCATGCGCAGTCCCGAGGGCAAGATTCTGGTCGAGAGCTTCTACGATGCGGTCGTGCCACTCTCGGCAGAAGACCGCACCGCCATCGCTGCTATCCCGTTCGATGAGAAGGCCTTTAAGGAGGCCATCGGCGTCGATGCCCTCGTGGCCGAGCCTGGCTACACGCCGCAGGAGCATCTTGCAGGACGCCCCACGCTGGAGGTGAACGGCATCTGGGGTGGGTTCCAGGGTGAAGGAATCAAGACCGTGCTGCCCAATGAGGCGCACGCCAAGATTACCTGCCGGCTGGTGGCCAACCAGGACCCCGCTACCATCGTCGATCTCATGAGCAAGCACATCGAACGCTATACCCCGCCTGGGGTGCAGGTAACGGTTCGTCCACTTCCCGGCGCTGCCAAACCCTACCTGGTTCCTATGGACCACTGGGGCAACCGGGCCGCCGAAACTGTGCTGACGGAGATGTACGGCAAGGCCCCTTACTACTGGCGCATTGGTGGCAGCATCCCCGTCTGCGAACTGTTCCTCAGCATGCTGGGAGCCTACACAGTGAATTTCGCTTTCGGGCTGATGGATGAGCAGTTGCATGCTCCCGATGAGTTTTTCCGCCTGAGCAGTTTCCGGCGCGGGCAGGTGGCCTATGGCAGGATCCTCCACAGGCTGGGGAAGAGGTGACCAGTACAGTATCTCCAGTCATTGTACTTAGGAGGATGAGGTTGGAAGGCTTCTGACGGCCTGGCGGGATGGAAAAAGCAAGGCGAAGATCGCGATGGTCACGACGATCACCGGAACATCGGCGACGACGCCAGGAATGTTGAACGCCAGGACAAGCGCTCCCTGCATGCCCATTCCCAACGCTGCCACGCACAACAGCAGGATCTGCACTCCTGCTTGCTGACTCAGATTGCTCGTCACTCGCCAGATGATGGCATAGACGAGCAAGAGGAGCCATTCCATCAGGAGGTAGCGGACGAACGTGTGGTGCCAGGCAGGCCCGCTTTGTTGCTGTGGCGCACGTCCAAGGCAAAACGAGCCGAATGCGACACCAACGAGGAAGACCAGCACCGCTACGAGGGCGCGTATCAGGATTCCACTATTTCCCTGAGCCACGCCCAGCCCAATGAACAGTAAGTTGCCCGTCATAAACGACGCGAACACGCGACCCAGAGAGAGGTAGGATAGCATGTCGATCCATGCCGCATTGAGCGTCAAAAGCAGTAGTAAGAGACCGATACGTCCACGTTCGCGGGGCACACGCAGCAGATCTGGAAGCGTGGTACCATTTCCTTCTGTTGCTATATGCATCGCTTCTGTGTGAGGAAGCAGAAACAACTTCCCCTGCTTCCATCTATTCATTTCTTCCTATCCTTCCTTAGACGACAGATCTCTTTTGCTTGCGCAATGAGCGAGACGTCCGCGAAGTGGGCGCTTTTGCACATTTCCAGGAAGCGCAACAGCGTGCTGCATCGCCTGAGTGATCCCACCCCCACCGGCATATTCGTCGCAGGTGCCCGCCTGGCTACCGCACGATGATGGGCTTGTCCTTGTGCAGGGCGGCCATCGTCTGCGGGTCCAGGTTCAGGTGGGCCTGCACCAACTCGGGCGGCGTCAGCGCCATCCACTGGTTGAGCGACACGTCCATGAAGCGGGCGCTGCGGAACATCTCCAGGAAGCGCAGCGGCTCGTCGCCCAGGTTCTGGACGTAGTGCGCCATCGCGAACGGCACGTAGCCCACGTCGCCCGCCTGGTAGTCGAAGGTCCGCGCCTTCTCGCCCGACGCGAACACGGTCATGCGCCCGCGCCCCGAGATGTAATACTGCCACTCGTCTTTGGCGTGCCAGTGGATCTCGCGCATCGCGCCCGGCTCAATGTTCACCAGCGCCGCCGCGATGGTGGTCGCGGCCGGGAAATTGGAGGAGTCGGTGATGCGCACCCAGCCTCCCGCCGCCTTGATCGGTTCCTGGGCCATCATGTAGTGGCTGAAGGCGTTCTCCGAGAAGCTGCCGTTGTCGAACACCAGCAGGAACTCGCAGCCCTCTTCCAAGCCCTGGATCGAATGCGGGATGACCGACGGGAAGTTCCACAGGTCGCCCTCGCCGACGTCGTCGATGAAGGTGCGTCCTTGTTCGTCGACGGCGGTGATGCGGGCACGCCCGGCGAGCATGTATGCCCATTCGGCCTCCTTGTGCCAGTGCATCTCACGGATACCACCGGGTTTCAGGCGCATGTTGACCCCGGCAAGTTCCGTGGCGACCGGCAGCTCGCGCACCGTCACCTCGCGCGCCCAGCCACCCGTGACGAGGCGGTTGCGCGCGGTGGCGAAGGAGAACTTGAGGTTAGGGATCGTGCCGTTGTCGGTATAGGGGGAGGCCAGCAGGTCGGGGTTCTCGCGCTCCACGGGCACGTTGTGCGGGCCCAGGATAGACGAGCCCAGGTTGCCCCGGATCGGTTGCGGCACCTGGTTCAGCTCGTCACTGCGTTGTTGCGAAGTCTTTTGCATGTGAGTTTCCCTTTCGTTTCTCTTCTTCCTTAAAGCCTTATGGCCCAAGCACTTTACGGGTTTCCTCCAGATCCTTGTGGGGATCGCCGACCATACGGGCCGGCACCACGATCTTATCATATTCCTCGGCGCTGATGTAGCCACTCGAAAGCGCCGCTGCACGCAAGGTGGTGTTGTCGTCAAGCGCTTTGTGAGCGATCACCGAGGCTTTGTCATACCCGATGACCGGGCTCAGCGCGGTCACCAGCATCAAGGACTTGCCTTGCGAGCCAGCGAACGCCACCACACTGTCATCGCCGATCACCTGGATGCACACCATGACCATCGCCTCCTCCTGCGTCGGGTTCACTTTTCCCGGCATGATCGACGAGCCTGGTTCGTTGGCGGGCAAGTTGAGTTCATGCAGACCCGCCCGTGGTCCGCACCCCAGCCAGCGCAGGTCGTTGGCGATCTTCATCAGCGCGACCGCCAGGCTGCGCAGGGCCGCGCTGGCATTGACCATCGCGTCCAACGATCCCTGCGCAGCGAATTTATTCGGCGCGCTCACAAAGGGATGCCCGGTCAGACGTGCGATTTCGGCGGCAATCTTGGGTCCAAAATCCGGCAGTGTATTGAGCCCTGTGCCAACGGCGGTCCCACCGGCGGCCAGCTGATACAGCCCGTGCATCGACTGCTGCACGAGCGCTAACGCATCGCTCAGTTGTGTCGCGTACCCCGACCACTCCTGGCCAACGGTGAGGGGGGTCGCGTCTTGCAAGTGGGTGCGCCCGATTTTGACCACGTCCACCCATGCGACGGCCTTGTTCCACAGCGCGTCCCTGAGCGCCTTGACGTTGGGGATGAGGCGATCCGCGAACTCCAGCACCGTGGCGATATGCATCGCGGTGGGAAAAGTATCATTGGAAGACTGCGACATGTTCACATCATCATTGGGGTGAACGGGTGTTTTACTACCCAGTTTGCCCCCGACGAGTTGGATCGCGCGGTTGGAGATCACCTCATTCACGTTCATATTCGATTGCGTGCCGGAGCCCGTCTGCCAGACATAGAGCGGAAACTCACCGTCCAGTTTGCCTGCGATCACCTCGTCGGCCACCTTGCTGATCAAGTCCGCTTTGTCCTTGGAAAGTTTCCCCGTCTCGGCGTTGACCATGGCCGCCGCCTTCTTCACGTACCCATAGGCATGGTAGACCGCCTTGGGCATATGATCGTCCCCAATGGAGAAGTGGATCAGGGAGCGCTGTGTCTGCGCCCCCCAGTAGTGATCTGCCGGGACTTCGATGGTTCCCATCGAGTCCGATTCCTGGCGCATGCCCGAAGCCTGAATCCCGATCGGCAGATCGCGAACCGTTGTTGCCGCTCGCGTCTCGTGGTGCTGGGCACTGCTACTCATCTTCGGCTCCCTGCTGCAACGCTGCTCAGCAACTCTGGATATTCCGGTTGCCACATCGCATCCTGGACCTGCTGAATCACGTTGGTGAGTTCCACGCGTGCCAGTTTCTCGGACGCGGCGGTCTTGGCCACCTCAACGGCCACCGTGGCGGAGACAGCGCGCAGATTGTCCACGTGTGGCAGGAGGGACGCTCCGGGCTGTTTCGCATCTACCTGATCTCCTACGGCTTTTGCGGCAGAGGTGAACATGCCATCGCTGACCTGACGCGCGCGCGCAACGATCGTGCCCAGACCCAGACCGGGATAGAGCAGCGCATTGTTGGCCTGTCCGATCACGTACGTCGTGCCCTTATAGGTGACCGGGTGCGAAGGAATGCCGGTGGCCACCAGCGCACGTCCATCCGTCCAGGTGATCAGATCGCTGGCGCTCGCTTCTATCAGTTGGGTCGGGTTGGAGAGTGGAAAGATGATCGGACGCTGGGTATGGGCCGCCATGTCCTTCACGATCGCCTCGGTAAACGTTCCAGGCGCGGTCGAGGTGCCAATGAGCATGGTCGGGTGGACCTGGCGCACGACTTCAGCCAGGCTGATGCCGCCCCCGGGCATATCATGCTTCCAGTCTTTGACCTCGGAGGCAGCGCGCGCATAGGGGACCTGGAAGTCGCGCAAGGCAGCACCCATGGTATCGAGCAGCAGGCCCTGGATATCCACGCACCAGAAATGGCGCGTCGCCTCTTCTTTGGAGAGCCCAGCCTGCATCATGGCGATGCGGATCTGATCGGCGTTGCCGATGCCAGCCGTGCCAGAGCCGAAAATGACTACGCGCTGCTCCCGCATATCGGTTTGCGCAACGCGTAAGGCGGTGTAGATCGCAGCCAGCGTAATGGCACCGGTTCCCTGGACGTCATCATTGAAAGTACAGATCTGGCGACGGTACTTCTCCAGGATGCGCCTGGCATTACTGGGTCCGAAGTCTTCCCAGTGCAAGAGCGCTTTGGGGAAGAGCCTGGTGGCCGTGGTGATGTAGGCATCGATGAAGGCATCGTAGCGTTCGCCACGCACGCGAGCATGCCGGTTGCCGATGTAGTAAGGATTGTTGAGCAGGCTTTCGCGGTTCGTCCCGACGTCGAGCATGACGGGAATCACGCGCGCCGGATCGATACCCGCGGCAGCGGTGTAGACGGCAAGCTTGCCAACGGAAATCTGGATGCCACCGACGCCCCAATCGCCGATACCGAGGATCTCTTCCGCGTCGGTGGCCACGAGCAGATCGATGTCGTCGGGTCCCGCGCCATAGTTGCGCAACGACGCTTCGATCCGTTCAGGATGATCGATGGAAAGGTAGACGCCACGGGGCCGGCGGTACTCGAGGCTGTATTGCTCGATCGCGACGGCCACCGTCGGATCATAAATGACCGGCAACATCTCATACATATGCTCGGACAGCAGCCTGTAAAACAGGACTTCGTTACTGTCTTGTAGCATATTGAGGTAGATGTTCTTCCGCGGATCGTCCGGTTGTTGTTGGTACTGAAGATAGGCGCGTTTCACCTGCTCGTCGAGTGTCGAAACTGCTTCCGGCAGCAGGCCGGTCAGGCCAAAGGTTTCCCGCTCCTGGGTGGTGAAGGCGTCACCTTTGTTCAAAAAAGGCTCATGTAACAAATCGGGACCGCTCAACTGCACCTCAAAGCGTTTACGCGGTGAAGCTGTTCCCGTCATCTCGCGGAATTTTCGCATATGGTCCTCCTGTCTCGCTACCTGTAGCGGATTTTTTGGCTACAGTAAAAAAGCATTCTCTCTTCCAAGTATGACGACGAGGTGTCATGAAAGCGTTATGAGCATCGTCATGAACGGAATGTGCCTCTACACGAGGCCCTGGTGCTGCTAGAGAGTGGTGTGGTACGCAACCTGTCTCATCCGTATAGTGTATAATGATTAGGTACTCTACAGCTTAATATGTCCAGAAAGGGAGCCATACCTTGCCCAACCTCTCCCACGTACAGCGTATTCGCCAGGAAATGCCGGTCACCACGTCGCACCTGTATCTCAACACGGGCACCTTTGGCCCCCTGCCGAACTGCGTAGCACTGGCTATGCAGGAGCGCATCCAGTACGAACTGCAAAATGGCCGTCTAGGGGCGGCAGCATTTGAAACGATGGGAAAGATTTACGACAACGCACGCAGCAGCGCTGCCCGTCTCCTGCACGCTGACCCCGGCGAGATCGCCCTGACCGACAACACCGGCGAAGGCCTCAACATCATCAGTCACGGCTTTCATTGGCATGAGGGTGACGAGGTTATAACGACCAGCCACGAGCATATCAGCCTGCTTGCGCCTCTTTACCAATTGCGTGATCGATTCGGCATTGTCATTCGTATCGCCGATATCGGCCCGCAGGCACAACGTCCCGTTCTCAAAGCCATCGCGGATCTCGTGACACCCCGCACGCGCCTGATCTCCATCTCGCATGTCACCTGGACCACGGGAGTAGTCCTCAATATCAGCGAAGTCGGCTACATGGGCCGCGAATGGGGTATACCCGTGCTGATCGATGGCGCACAGTCTGCAGGCGCGATACCCGTTGATGTAACGGCGCTCGGTATCGACTTCTACGCTATCCCTATGCAGAAATGGTTATGCGGGCCGGATGGCACAGGAGCATTATATGTCCGCAGGGAGGCGCTTCATTACGTCGCCCCCACCTACGTTGGCTACTGGTCCTGCAAACACGAAGAAGGGATGGAATGGGAATTGCTCGAGAGTGCGCAGCGCTTTGAGGCAGGAGGCCGGCAGACCGCAGCCCTGGCCGGTCAGTCGGCAGTGCTGAACTGGCTGGAGGAAACTGTTGGCTACACATGGATCTTCGAGCGCATCGCCTCCTTGAGCACCTATGCATATAACGCCCTCAAAGCAGTGCCCGGGCTTACTTTGCTTACACCACGTCCGGGAGAGAGCGGCCTGGTTGCGTTTAAGCTGGAAGATCGTGATGTGAGCGAGGTCGTCATGTACCTGAGCGACAAACACAATATCTACATCCGCAGTATCCCTACCACGAATTCGCTGCGTATCTCAACAGGGTTCTACAATACCGAAGAGGAGATAGATCAACTGGTGGAGGCACTGCTTGAGGTGTAGCTAATTCGTACCCCACAAAAAACCGCCCCTATGGGCGGGTGAAACGGCGACGTCCTATTTTCCCGTGGGGCTGCCCCCAAAGTATCGTCGGAGCTGAAGAGCTTAACTTCCGTGTTCGGGATGGGAACGGGTGTACCCTCTTCGCAATTGTCACCGGTTCACCTGCACATACAGGCGGTTCCTCTTGACACGGTGTATACTATCACAGTCAGCAAAGCCTGTCAATAGCTTTAACGATCAATTCCTCAGTTCGCACATACTACGAGACCAGCCACCAGTCGCCGCCGCTGAAACCAGGACAGGAAAACCGACTCTATCGATCCCCCGCAGCCGGAGCCTCTTCCAGCTTCAAAGAAAGCACGCGCGAAACGCTATCACTGCCCATCGAGATTCCGTAAATCACCTGGGCCTCCATCATCGTCACACGGTTATGCGTAATCACGATAAACTGCGTGCGTTGGGCCAGGCGCTTCAGGATGTCGCAGAAGCGTGTTAGATTGGACTCGTCCAGCGCCGCGTCTACCTCGTCGAGCAGGCAGAAAGGCGGCGGGTTGATCTCCAACAGGGCAAAGAGCAGCGCCGCCGAGACCAATGCGCGTTCCCCGCCCGAGAGCAGCGACAAATCCTGCACCTTCTTGCCCGGGGGCTGCACGATTACCTCTGCATACAAGCCATTCTCCTCCTCATTTCTGGACACGGTCAGTTCAAGGCGTGCACTGCCGCCATTGAAAAGCGTTGTGAAATGTTCGCGGAAACGCGTATTCACGGCCTGGAACGTGTTCTCGAACTGGCGTGCCATCATTGCGTCAAGCTGGCCGATGATCGTATGTAACTGCAAAGCAGCCTGCTCCATGTCGCCAATTTGCGTGGTGAGAAACTCATAACGGGCACACGTCTCTTCGTACTGTTGCGGTGCGTCGGGATCGCTACCCCCAAGGGCCTTGAGGCGGCTGCGCAGGCTATCAACTCGTCTGCGCAGTTTGCGCAGTTGCGCCTCCTCTTCCTGCGAAAGTATCTCCGTCTCACCCTCCGCCGTATCGCTTTCATCCGGCGCTTCCGGAACTTTATAGCCGTTAGCAGCATACCCGACCAGTTCTTTGGGATCCGCGACGCCCATTTCTTCGTGTAATTGCTCCAACAACGCATCAACGGCATCTCGCGCCTTCTGGCTCTCCAGCAAGCAATGGCGATAGGTCACTTCCAGCTCAGCCATTGTATGACGCAACTGCAAAATCTCTTGCTCCACCGCTATGACCTGCTGATCGAGTTCACCGGCCTCTTCCTCAGCAACGCGCAGCGCATCGGTCAGGACCTGGGTATGCCTTTGAGCCTGCTCAAGCTCGCTGCGCTGCGTTATGACAGAT
>WNFC01010292.1_pt1 | contig 10369 bp, 8 predicted proteins | sample 5400541 | NCBI WGS metagenome assembly WNFC01 (sample SAMN13153342, study PRJNA577476) | soil metagenome | isolation source: 120 cm saprolite under Douglas fir tree site 2 hole 2 replicate 1 | place: USA:California | collected 2015-04-18 | reverse complement strand
GCCAACCGGGCGGAGCGCGGCGGCGCCGGGAGCGAAGAAGAGGGTCCCCCAGTACACGTAGCTCCCGTCGCGCTGGCCTCGGAACAGCAACCACTGGCCGCCGGCATTGCCCCACGTCGAGCTATCTGACAGGGCGAGGTCGTCGACTCCGTCGTTGTCAAAGTCGGCGCGAATACGCAGCAGCACCGTGCGTTCCGGCACATTGGCGAGAAAGTCATTGCCCGACGGATCATAGCCCTCCACAAAGGCCTGGATCGGGTCGGTCAGCTGGTCCGCGCGGGCAGCCATCCCAGAGATGCAGACAAGCAGCGCAACAGCACCGGCGCCTGGCAGACGTCGCATATGGTTACTATAGCCGGGGCTTACAGATCAAGAGCACGCCGTCCCGCCGTGGGACTCGAACCCGTGTTTACGGTCCGCCACGCGCTTTGTTAAGTGTTTCTGGCAGTTGCACGCTGTCGACTCAACACCGGAGCACACCGATGGGCGACATCAGGCGACGCCAGCGACGGCGAAGAGGGGCCATTTTCCCGGGAGACCCAACGGCGATCGCCGACCGCGAGCGCGCGCTCGGTGGACCCGACGATATCGGTAAACAGGATCGTGGCGAGCACGCGGTCAGTGTCCGCCGGCCGGATGCCCGTCAGAAATTCCTCGAAAAACTAGACTGTGTCGATATTGAAGATTTCGCCTCCTACGACCTGGGACCCCATGTAGCATTCACGCTTGCGGGGGCCCGCAATCACCGATATCAAAGGCGCTCGAGTTCTCCGTCGATTTGATCTAGGCCCCTTGCACGGGACCGCACTCGACGAGGCAGCGTAAACTGCTCAAGGAAGAGCACGCCCGGCCATGAGAATCATCGCCCACGTCGACATGGACGCGTTCTATGCCTCAGTCGAGGAGCGGTATCATCCCGAGCTTCGCGGACGCCCCGTGGTAGTCGGCGCCGACCCCAAGGGCGGCACGGGCCGCGGCGTGGTCACGGCAGCGAACTACCCGGCCAGAAAGTACGGAATCCGGTCGGCTCTCCCGATCTCGCGGGCTTGGCGCCTGGCCGAGGCGGCCCGTCGAAGAGGCCAGCCGGAGGCGGTCTTCGCGCGCGGTAACAACGCCCTCTATCGAGAGGTCTCGCACCGCATCATGACAATCATTGCCAGGGGCGCCGACGCCTTCGAAGAAGCGAGCATCGACGAGGCCTATCTGGACCTCTCCTCCCTCGCCGAGATGGAGCGCGCCGAAGTCCACGCGAGGACGCTGAAGAAGGAGATTCTGGAGGACGAGGGACTGACCTGCTCTGTCGGCATCGGGCCGAACAAGCTCGTCGCGAAGATCGCCTCCGATTTTCGAAAGCCCGACGGCCTGACCGTCGTGCGTCCTGATGAAGTCCTGGGCCTCCTCGATGGGCTAGGGATTCGCGTGATTCCGGGGATTGGTCCAAAGACAGAGCACTTTCTCCAACAGCAGGGCCTCAAGACTGTCACCGATCTCCGACAGATCGAACTCGGGCAGCTCCGAGAGTGGCTGGGAAAAGGCGGAGAGGACCTGTATCGGAAAGCCCGTGGGATCTCCGACGCCCCCGTGTCGAACGAGTGGGAGCCGAAGTCGGTGGGAGAGCAGGAGACGTTCGAAGAGGACACCCTCGATCCGGCCGTCGTCCTGGAGCGCGCTCAGACACTGGCCAATACCGTATTCCGACGGTTCGTCGGCGCGGGGTTCGCTGCGTTCCGCACGGTGACGGTCACCGTGCGCTTCAAGGGATTCGTGACCGTCAGCCGATCACGGACTGGGAAACTCCCCCTGACCGAGCTCGCCGGGCTGCAAGACGAGGTTCGTCAACTGTTACAGCCGTTCTTCGACGCGCGCGAGAATCCCAAGGGGAAGAAAATCCGCCTCATCGGGGTCCGTGTAGAGAAGCTCTCGCGCGCCGGGGCCGTCGACGAGAGCCAGGAGCGTATCTTCTTCGAAGAACCAGGCAACCGCCCGACAATGGAGGACGACCTCTGAGCGCAGGGAAGATCCACTCCATCGAGGCGATCGCGGTCGACATTCCGCTGAGCCGGAACTTCGGCGGCAGCACCTATTCGGTCCTCAAGCGGTCCACGGTGGTGACGCGGCTCCGCACCGCCGACGGCCTGGTCGGCCAGGTCTACAACGGCGACAACCGCGCCCACGGACCCGAGATCGCGCACCTCGTGCGTGACGTGCTGGCGCCGCAGGTCGCCGGGCTCTCGATCATGGAGGGCGAGCGCATCTGGGAGCGCTGCTTCGCCCTCACCCACATCGCAGGGATGAGCCGCCCGCTCCTGATGGAGGCCATCGCCTGCGTCGACTGCGCCGTCTGGGACGCGGTGGGCAAGGCGCTGGGCCAGCCCGTGCGCGCGCTGCTCGGCGGCTACCGCGAGCGGCTGCCCATCATCTCGATCGGCGGCTACTACATGGAGGGCAAGACGCTCGCCGACATCGGACGCGAGATGGAAGCCTATCGCGCGGCCGGGATGGCCGGCTGCAAGTTCAAGATCGGTGGGCTGGCTCCTGAGGCCGACCTCGAGCGCGTGACCGCCGCACGCAAGGCCGCCGGGCCGGATTTCGTCCTGATGGTCGACGCCAATCGCGGGTGGTCCACCGAGGAGGCGATCCGCTTCGCCCGCCTCGCCGAGCCGCTCGAGCTGCGCTGGTTCGAGGAGCCCTGCCACTGGTACGACGACGCCGCCATGATGGCCCGGGTCCGCCGCGCCACCCGCATTCCGGTCACCGCGGGCCAGTCGGAGATCACCAGCCACGGCGTGCGCCGGCTGCTCGAAGCCGCCGCCGTGGATCTCGTCAACTTCGACGCCTCCGAGGGCGGGGGCGTCACCGAGTGGCATCGCGCCGCCGCGCTCTGCGCTGCGGCGGGCGTCGACATCGCGCATCACGAGGAATCGCAGATCGCTCGGCACCTGCTCGCCGGCGTCCGCCACGGCACCTACGTGGAATGCTTCGCCGACCCCGCCCGCGATCCCGTCTGGCAGACCATGTGGGCGAACCGCCCGACGCCGCGCGACGGCTGGTTCGACGCGGGCAGTGAGGCGGGCTTCGGCATCCTGCTGGACGAGGGCATGCTGGAGCGCTACCGCGTCGGGTAACGACGGCGCGGGAGGTAACCGACCGACCCGGCTTCGGAGGAGATAGACATGGCCGCGACTGGCTTTCCGCGGCCCTCACGAGCGTAGCCAACTCTAGCAACCGGCGATCGCCCCGCCCGTGGGCTTCATTCCCGCGAACGCAATCCGCCAGACTCGGACAGAAGCGGATTGGGTCTCCTAACGTCGCCAAATGGTAGACGTCGGGGGCGTCGGGCGCCCGAGGGTTATTGACTAGGCACTTCCGCGGAGCCGCCGCCGCCGGGCGCGATCCCGTGAAGGTGCAAGTCAGCCGGTCACTATCGGGGCGCTCGAGACGGCGTAGCTGTTCAGTCCCTTCGGCTTGGCGATCCTTGACCCCCTACGCGTCTCCCGCTAGGCTCGGTTCACTCTTGGCGCGGCAGGACACTGACCGGATGGCGTCGCGGCGCCGACTCAAGAGCGAAAGAACGCACAGATGGTCGATAGGAGTCGCCTTTCCATGCAGACGTATGCTGCGGCCGGTGCTGCGTTCCTGCTCGCCGTCCTGTGGTTCGACCTGATGTTCGACGTGCAGTCCCGCAAGCACGCGGGCGATCCGCTGCCGACCGACGTGCTGGCGTCGATCTCCGCCTACTACCGGCGCGTGACGACCGAGGCATATCCCATGAACAGGCTGGTGGCGCTGGTCATGCTGCTCACCCTTGCGGCGATCGTTGCCGAAATCCTCGTAGGTGTGCATCCCTGGTGGATCGGCTGGGTCTCGCTGGCGCTGGCCGGCAGCGGCGTTGTGTCCACCCTCAGACGTACGGTCCCGAACGCAAGGCGGCTCGGCGGCGGACAGGACACTCCCGAAATGCAATCAACTCTGGCGCGAGCGATCTTCCGCGATCATCTGTTCAGCTTTGTGCGCACGTCCCTGGTGCTTGGTCTCCAGCTGATCGCTCGCTAGAAGCCCTCGGCATTGACACCGGTTTGCGCATAACGGTCATACACTTGGCGCTCGCGTTATGATCACCCGCCGCAGCTTCTTGTTCGGCGCCTGCGGATAGGGTTAGCGATCATGCACCCGCCAAAAGCACAGATTCTTTAGTCCTGTGCCTCCTGTGACGGAACTGGCTGCCGTATATCACTTCCTGCCTCACCGAGATCTGGTTTGTGACAGGTATTTGTGACACAGAGGACCCGAGGCTGACGTGGTGAGCCCAGGTTGAAGCCGGCGTCCCAGAAGGACTCTCTCCAAGGGATCGCCCCCAAAGTCTGCTCCTGAGCTGACCGGCTTCACGAGGCGGCCTCTGGCCCGGAAGGGCTTTGGTTCGTAGGCCGCCAGAGGGACGCGAGTGATGAAAGTTGAATTGTGGTGACTTTTCCTCAGCGCAGGTCCTTGCCCCTCGTGGGGACGGACAGATACCCCCGGCGACGCAAGGCCTGTATCTATATCGAGACGCTTGCCTGGTCTGGGACTCGACGTACTATCCGGACATGGAGGAGCCGACGCCCACAACCATCGCCCTCGACGACTTGACCGCGTTCCTCGACAAGCATCGACGCTGTGAAGATCTCAATGCCGGAGTCGAGGAGTCAGAGTTCGGCCACCAGCGTTTGTGGGCTTCGTGCTCATGCGGTGCAAGTCTGTCACGGAATATCAGAACGAATGAAGACTCAGTACATTGACGCCCGTCTGGTTCGCTCGGCAACCTGACGCCGAACGAGTTTACCCGGCAACGTCAGGCGATGCGGGTTGTCGAAGACGTCGCCTTTTCTAGTTGAGAACTGTCTCGTTATGGGACCAACGTCAAACGGGTGGAGCCCCATGACGAAGGGCGTCCGCTTTCATGGAGTCAACTCGGGGCCGCTGAAAGCCTTGCGTCCTATCCTCCTTGAGTGGCTGGCTCTCATGGAGGATTCTAGTTGGTGGGAATGGGAGAAGATTCCGGACGCACCTTGGTGGTACAACGAGAGAGCGCTTCTCAGCCAGTTCGCAGGTGCGATTTGGCGTTGTAAGGGACGGGCGCTCGAGGAGTTCGTTGCGACGAAGCGTGAGTTGAAGCTTCGACGGAAGGCACGAAGGAAGGATGCGCAGGGAGCGCGGGGAGATCTTGAGTTCCGGTGGCCGCAGGACAAGTTCTTCTATGTCAGCGAGGCGAAGCTGCGCTGGCCTTCGATAAGAGCTAACCCGCCTGCCTGACGAGATTGCGCACCGCCTTGATCAACATGTCATGCTCCCAAGCGCCGCAGACCAAAGCGTTGCGCTCAGGAAGGCAGCGAATGTCTACAAGCGCCCCCTGGCCGTCTTCTTTCGGCCCCATCCGCCAGCGCGGGGCAAGGCTTTGGGTATTCAAAGTGGCTCCTCGTCCACTCGCGAAAGTGGTTCTTTACACGGTCCATTCAGGCTAGTAGGTTTAGTGCCGCGTCGATCAACGGTCCGTGAGGGGTCTTGCTGCACCGTGAGGACGCGCGCTGCGCAGCGTCTAGCCGCGAGGTAAGAGATGAGGGTGCTGATCCAGAACATCGGGCAGCTCGTCACCGGGGACATACGCCAGCCCCTCCTCGATGCCGATTCGATCCTGATTCAGGATGGCAGGATCCTCGAAGTTGGGTCCGGTGTTGACGGCCAGGCGGATACCTTGATAGACGCCCGCGGGACAACGGTAATGCCTGGCCTCATCGACTCCCATATACACCCGGCGTTTGGGGATTTCACCCCGAAGCAGTTCGCACTGAACTTCATCGACTCCATGATGCACGGTGGCGTGACGACGGCGATTTCAGCCGGAGAAGTGCACCTACCCGGGCGTCCGCGCGACATCGTGGGCCTCAAGGCCCTGGCGATCCTCGCGGCCAAGGCTTACGACAACTTCCGGCCCAGCGGGGTCAAGGTCCACGCCGGCGCCCCCATTCTAGAGATCGGGATGACTGAGAGCGATTTCGCCGAGATGGCTGCGGGCGGCGTGCGGCTCGTCGGTGAGATCGGGCTCGGCTCAGTCAACACCGGCAAGGATGCGGCCCCGATGGTTGAGTGGGCACGGCGCCACGGGATGACCGTTACGATACACACGGGCGGCCCCTCGCCGGCCGGGAACCATCACATCGATGCCGACGTCGTGCTGGAGGCGCACCCGGACGTTATCGGGCACATCAATGGCGGCACGACGGCGATGTCACCCGGCGAGATCGAGCGGTTGGTCGCCACAGAGATGGCGGTCGAGATCGTCCATAATGGCAACATCAAGATGGCACTTCACACGCTGCGGAGCGCAGGGGAGGCCCACGCACTGCAGCGGGTCATCCTCGGTACCGACGCGCCCTCCGGCAGCGGCGTAGTTCCGCTCGGGATTCTCCGGATGCTGACTCTCCTAGCGGGCGTTGGCGGAACGCCGCCAGCCGAGGCTGTCGCCTGTGCGACCGGTAACACGGCGAGAGTCTACAAGCTGAACAGCGGTCTGATTAGGCCTGGGCGAGACGCCGATCTTGTGATCTGCGATGCCCCGATCGGCAGCACGGCGAGCGATACTCTCGGTGCCCTCACTGCCGGGGATGTGCCAGGGATCTCCTTGGTCCTGATCGACGGAGCCATGACACTCGGTCGCAGCCGGAACACGGCACCGGCAGCACGCGGGGCCGTGGTCCTGAAGGGTCAAGCCCCGGTGGCCGTCGGGCACTGACATGGATAGCTCGGGAACTCTCGCCATCGAAGGAGAGGTTTGAAAAATGATGATCGACATGCATACGCATCCCTTCGGGGCCCCATCCCATCGTGATCTCTCCGACAAGATCAGGACCGTGGCGGACCTAGTGGGCTTCCGCAGAAAATACCCGGACCTCTACAACGCGCGTCTCACCGAAGAGTTTGTGGATTTCTCGGACGAGCTCGTCGGGGACATGGACTGCCATGGAGTCCGGAAGGCGCTCATCCAGCCGACGGGAGGACGCGGCACCAACGACTTGGTGGCCGCCACTGTGGGGAAGCACCCCGGGCGCCTGGTCGGGCTCTTCCGGATCGGCCACGACCAGGAGGCCGCGGGTTATGTCGACGACCCCGAGCCGATCAGAAGGGCCGCGCCGGAGCAGATCGCCTACTGCGTCGAGAAGCTTGGCTTGAAAGGGATGGGAGAGCTGATGATTCGGGCCTTCACGACGGAGCTCCATCCCGAGAGGATCGCGAAGGATCTCAAGCCCGTCATGGAGGCGATTACGGACTTTCGAATTCCCATGATGATTCCGACCGGATGGAGCCAGTTCCCGGGCCATCTCTACTTCTCCGACCCTACCTACGTCGACGAGATCGCGGGGCGTTATCCTGACGTTCCGATCATCCTGACGAAAATGGGACGTGGGATCGAACACTACTTCGAGGCATCGCTAGCCGTGGCGATGCGCAACGCCAATGTCTATTTTGACACGGTGACAACGACGGCTGCGCACCTCCGACGCGCCGTCGACACGATCGGCGCGTCACGGATCATGTTTGGCACCGACTGGTCGCCCACCTGGAGATTAGTCCGAGAGCCGGCGGACCTTTACACGCTGCGGTTAAGACCCATCCGTGAGGCCGGCCTCTCCGAGGAGGACACACAGCAGATCCTCTCGAGGACGGCCGGCCAGCTGTTTCAGGTTTGAGGCCGCCAGGAGCGTCGAAGATGGGACACGGCTTGCGGCTCCCGAGTTTCGCGCTCGGACCGAAAACGGCGACGCTGGACGAGATGGGGCGGTACCTGCGCCTTGCCGAGGACCTCGGGTTTGACAGCGCAGTGACGATCGACCATCTTCTGCTCACGCGACCCGCCTATGCTTGCACCTGGCTCGAGCCTTTGACTCTTCTGGCAGCGCTGGCGGGAGTCACCCGGACAATCAGGCTAGGCACGCTAGTGCTGGTGCTACCCCTGCGGAATCCAGTGTACTTCGCGAAGGAGTGGGCCACCCTGGATCTGCTCACCGGGGGGCGCTCGATCCTCGGCATCGGTGTCGGTTGGCACGAGGCCGAGTTCGAACTAATGAACGTGCCGTACCGCGAGCGAGGCCCTCGACTGGACGAAGCGATCCACGTTGTTCAGGCGCTCTGGACAGGCGACCGCGTCTCCTGGGAGGGTAGATTCTATCGGTTCAGGGACCTCACGATCGATCCGAAGCCCCTGCAGAGGCCCCACCCGCCGATCTGGATGGGGGGCGGCACGCAGCCATCGGAGAAGATTTATGGGCAGACCGTGCCGAACATCGACCCGGTGCTAAGGCGGATTGCGACCTACGCCGACGCGTGGGTACCTCACGCGTCCGCGACCCCTGAGATGGTGCGCGCGGACTGGGACAAGATCGAGCGTTTCGCCCGGGCGGGCGGGCGCGACCCCAAGAGCATCGGGATCATCTATACCAACTACATCTGGGTACTCCAGCACGGCGAGAAACCGGAATCGGCGGTTCCTCAGTTCTCGACCTACTCGGGCATGGACCTCGACTACTGGAGGACATACTACCTGCTGGGCGAGGCTGAAGAGGTGGCGGAGAAGATCGACCGTCGTCTTGCGGTGCTCGACGGGCGTGTGGAGCACATCGTGTTGAACCCGTTGACATGGAGCGTCGAGCAGCTGGAGTTGATTGCACGGGAAGTGCTGCCGCGCGTGAGTAGTGGCGCCTGAACTGCTGGCCGAGGGGTCAACCATGAAGCGCGTCCACATCATCGCTACGGGTGGGACCATCGCAAGCAAAACCGATGCCGCCACCGGTGCCGCACGGCCAACTCTGACCGCGCAGGACCTGGTCTCCGCGGTACCTGAGCTGAAAGACGTCGCCGAGGTTACCTTCGAACAATTCGCAAACCTGGCGAGCCAGGCGTTGTCTTTTGAGCAACTGCTGGCGGTTGGCCGGCGGATCCGAACGGCGCTCGAGCGCGCGGACGCAGACGGTATCGTCATCACCCAGGGAACCATGACGATGGAGGAGTCCTCATACCTCTGGGATCTGGTGCTCGAGAGAAACGGGCCGGTCGTGGTCACTGGTGCCATGCGCCATAGCTCGTTGTCAAGTCCCGACGGGCCGAGAAATCTTCTGGACGCTGTAATCGCGGCGTCCTCTGACGTGACGCGTCGCTTAGGCGTCCTTGTGTGCATGAACGGAGAACTCCATGCCGCCCGGGATGTTGTCAAGTACCATTCCCAGGGCATCGACTCGTTCCGCTCGCCTGACGTCGGTCCTGTTGGTTTCGTGCGGAATGGGAGAGTCGACCTCCACCGAATGCCGCCTGACCGGCATCAACCCATCCCTGTAGCAGCCGTCACGGCCAAGGTTTATCTGCTGCCCGTCGTCGTCGGCGACGATGGCAGTCTTCTCGAGGCCGCCACCGCTGCGGGGGCCCATGGCTTGGTGATCCAGCTGATGGGGGGCGGCGCTGTCCCGCCGGCATGTGTGCCGGTCATTGCCAAGGCGCTCGAGCGCATCCCGGTGATCGGAGTATCGCGGTGCTCGGCGGGATCCATGTACGAGAACGTGTACAGCTTTGAAGGTGGCGACAAGCAACTGCGACAGCTCGGGGTGATCTTCGCCGGGAGTCTGAGCGGGCTCAAGGCGCGGATCAAGTTGTTGCTCTACCTGAGCGCGCACCCTCGCCATGCCGAAGGGGTGGCCGGGGACGTGCGTGCTGATGCGCTCTGGCGATCCGCTCTCGTCGAGATCTTCCCAAACGTCTGAGCGGACACTCATAGGTGGTACCATGAAATATCCAGCGAGTGGCCATTTCCAAAGTCCACGTGTCTCGATAGCGTCTCGAGCAGATGCCAACAGCCATCCGAGCCCGACTCCTAGAGAGCGAGCCGAAGGGCCAGAGTGAAAGCGGAGACGAAGGGTTCCGCGATCTCTTCGTCTGCCTTCCGAACCTCCCCCGGGCCGCACAGACCTCTGGACAGTCACAGACGCAAGGGTTCGTCACCTTGGGCAGGAAGATGCGCCCTCGAGCGGCCCGCGACCCATCGAGGCCCCTGACATTCCGCACGCCGCGGAGGAGGGAAGGACGATGACAAAGTTCAGAGTCGTTCGTATCCTATCAGTCACGCTCCTCGCAGTCTGGGCGATCGTTCTGCTCACCTTCGCCGAGGGTCTGACTCAAGAAAAGCCGCTTGTTACCCTGCGGTACGCGAGCTGGGGGCCGAAGCTTATTGACCAGGCCGATTTCTTTGTCGCTGACGAGCTCGGGTATTTCAGGGACGAGGGCCTCAAGGTCGAGTGGATTACCGCCCAGGGAAGCGGTGATGCTCTCCGGCACGTCATTGCGGGGAATG
>WNFC01012079.1_pt1 | contig 10370 bp, 6 predicted proteins | sample 5400541 | NCBI WGS metagenome assembly WNFC01 (sample SAMN13153342, study PRJNA577476) | soil metagenome | isolation source: 120 cm saprolite under Douglas fir tree site 2 hole 2 replicate 1 | place: USA:California | collected 2015-04-18 | reverse complement strand
CGTCTACTGGATTGAGGTCGCAGGGACCATACCCGGCCCGATAGTGGTGACAGCGGCCCGGCACGGGCGCGAACTGCTGGTGCGATGCCCGGCCTGCCGGGCCGAGCTTCCACTCGGCCAGGCCCGGCTCGGCTCTGAGATTACCTGCCCAGTGCCCGGCTGCGGGCTGAACCTCCGGGTCAACGTTTTCACCCTGGATGTCCGGCCGCGGCGGCCCTGGCGGTGGCCAACGACACGGAGACGCCCGGCATGAGCGCCCCGCGCGGATCAGCGCTGCAGGTGCTCGGGGAGTGATGCGGCGTGCAGAAGCCGAAGGTCTTCCGGGTGTTCCTGAGTAGCACGTTCAAGGACCTGGAGGCGGAGCGGAACGTGTTGCACCGCGAGGTCTTCCCGCGGCTCCGTGAGTTCTGCCTGGCCCGCGGAGCGCGCTTCCAGCCGGTCGACCTGCGCTGGGGGGTCAGCGAAGAGGCCAGCGTCGACCAGCGGGCCATGAACATCTGCCTCGCGGAAGTCGCACGCTGCCGAGAGGTCACCCCGCGTCCCAATTTCATCGTGCTGCTGGGCAACCGCCACGGATGGCTGGCTCTGCCGCCGCAGATACCTGCCGCCGAGTTCGAGGCGATCCGCGGCCAGGTGCCGTCCCGCGACGACCGGGATCTGCTGGCGAGGTGGTACCGGCGGGATGACAACGCTGTTCCACCGGAGTACTGCCTGCGCGCACGAACGGGAGAGCTCGGGAGATTCCAAGAGCGGGACCGGTGGGCGGCAGAGGAGGGGCGGCTCGGCGCCATCCTACGAGCGGTGGTCAACGAGCTTGATCTCCCGGAGGCGGACCGGCGCAAGTACGAGGCATCCGCGACCGAGCAGGAGATCGTTGCCGGGGCTCTCGACGTCAGCGCTCCGCAGGGCCACGCCTTCGCGTTCATCCGCGAGCTCACCGGGGACTACCCAGATCCGGCCGAAGCAGCCGCTGGGGAGGCCATCCTCGACTACGCCGACCCCGACCAGGCACCCCTGGACCGGCTCAAGAACCTGATCCGCTCCGCGCTGCCGGTCAGAACCTACCCAGCGCGGTGGGATCCGCGCCATGGCAACCCGACCACCGATCACCTGGACGGTCTGGCGAGGGACGTGCGGGAGGCGCTGGAGGCAACCATCACGGCCGAGCTTGAGGATCCGCGCCCGGCACCCGCCGGGCGGCATGACGGGATCGGGGCCCACCCCGCGCTGGACGCGGAGGGCCAGGCCCACCGGGACTTCGCCAGTGAGCGGGCCCGGAACTTCGTCGGCAGGGACGACACCCTCGCCATGATCGCCCGGCACCTGGCGGGCCCGAGCTCCCGCGCCCTGGTCATCTGCGGTGATGGCGGCGCCGGCAAGTCAGCCCTCCTGGCGGAGGCGCTCCGCCGGGCCCAGCGCGACCAGCCCGGCGCGGACGTGGTCTACCGGTTCATCGGAGCCACTCCAGGCTCCTTCGAGGGCCGCGCGCTGCTGCGCGGGCTGAGCGGCGAACTCGCCCGGCGCGGCTATGGTCCCGGCGAGGCCAAGCTACCCGACACCTACCCCGACCTCGTCACCGACTTCCGGAAACGGCTCGCACAAGCCGGACCGAACCAGCCGCTCGTGGTGATCCTGGACTCCCTCGACCAGCTCTCGGCGAGCCACGGAGCCCGCGATCTGGCCTGGCTGCCCGCGCCGCCGCCAGCCGCCGTGCGCATGGTGGTATCGACTCGTCCGGCGGACACACTGCAGGCCCTGGTCCGCTGCGGGGCGCTGGTGGAGGAACTCGGGCCGATGGCCCCCGATGACAGCCGGGAGCTACTTCAGCGCTGGCTGGGGGAGGCGCACCGAACCCTCCGCGATGCCCAGGAAGAGCAGGTGCTGGCAGGGTTCGCGGCGTCGAGCGGCAACCCCCTGTACCTGAGGCTGGCCTTCGAGGAAGCCCGCAGATGGACGAGCGACGACCCGCCGGCAGTGCTGGCGGCGGGCGTGGAGGCGATCATCGCGCAGAACACCTTCGCCCGGCTCGCCACGGAGGACGGCCACGGCACCGTGCTGGTCTCCCGCGCCCTCGGCTACCTTGCAGCGTCCCGCTACGGTCTGGCCGAGGATGAACTGCTCGACGTGCTGTCCCGCGACCCGGAGGTCTACGAGTGGTTCCTGCGCGGGGCACAACACCTCCCCCCAGACTTCGCCAGCCAGGCGGCAGAGTACCTAGGCGCCGGCCAGCCCACGACAGGATGGCTGGAAGCGATCCGCCAGGACGAGGGCGGCCAGGCGCAACTGCGCGGCATCTTGGAGCGGATCCTCCCGAGGCCCGACGGCCCCCGCCTGCCGGTGGTCCTATGGTCGCGGCTCGCCTTCGACCTGCGCCCCTACCTCACCGAGCGCGGCGCCGAGGAGGCTGTCCTGACCTGCTTCTTCCACCGCGAGCTCGCCGACGCCGCCCGCGCCCTGTACCTCGATGGCAGCGGGGCTGCCCAGTGCCACGGCAGGCTCGCCGCCTACTTCCGGCCCCGGCCTGGCGAGGACGGGCAGCCACTGTGGGCGGCGGCCCCCGTGCACGCCCTCAGCGAGCTCCCCTACCACCTCGCCAACGCGGGGGAGGACCGGCGGGCAGATCTCGTAGCCACCCTTACCGACTTCGGCTTCCTTTGAAGCCAAGGCAGCCCGGGTGGGCGTCCAGCGGGACAAGGACGGCGCCGTGCTGGCCTACGCCGGCGCCCTTCTGCTCCAGGACGACTTCGACCTGGCCCTGCTCAAGCTGGCCAGCCACCAACAGACTGGCAGGCCGCCTATCATCGTCACCGCCACTGACCTCGGCGACGGCCTCGTCATCAGATGCCCCCACTGCAACGCGATGCACAAGTTCCAACAGGACTGGCTCGGCAACAACCAGCTGACATGCCCGAACGACGCATGCAACGCACCGCTCCGGGTTAACCCGTTCATCGCCGGCCATGGCAACTAGCCACGCTGCCGCACGCAGGTCAGGCCAGGAACGGGCCAAGCACGTCACCCGCCGGACTCGTTCGCCAATAGCCCAGATTATGCCGCCCGGCCGCGGACCGCTCCCGCACCGGTTCGGAATACAAGCGCGCCGGGTCACTTCCTGAGCCGACGGCTCTACAAACCGCTCACACTCACCGTCGGCATGGCTGACACGGCTCGCCTGTCCGCAGCCGAATGCGAAGGATGCAAGCAACTCCAGCGTGCCCAGATCACCGTGAGAGATGTGCGTCAGAGAGACTGCTGCGATGCTCCGTCCGCCATCAGGCGGTTATCTGGAGCGGTCCCCGTCTATGCCGCGCCTGACCAGGACGTCTGCGGCGTTAACATGTAGCCGAATAGCATTCACGTAGTAGCCGATTAGTTCTAAAAAATAGCAGTGACAAGGGGATTTGAACCAGGCCTGCGGCGAAGACACTGTTCAGGTAATGCGTCCACCGCGCAGGGAAATGCACACAAAACACCCGCGGCGGCTACAGCGAAGACGCCCAAATCCGGACTCCAGATAACGGCGGGTTGGCGCGCGGTTATCAAAGGGACCTTCGCGATGTCGGCCGCCCGGCGGGCCCCGATCAGCTCGACATGCAGTCACCCGGCCTGCATATTTATGCATCGCAGTCGTGCCCGGAGAATGCTCGCACATGCCGCGGACAGGGTCGAGTGCTACGGGTATGACGCGAGACCTCAGTCTTCCCGCCCGCGTAAAGCAGCGCCGATGCTCTGCTGTCAGTACCAGTGCGCGAATCCTGGACGGTGTGGCTCTTGGTGCATACCTGTAGCTGTTGAGCGTGTCGGCGCGGCAGTACGCTGGTCTGGTGTCGGATTGTTTACACTGGTGCGCCAGAGATAAGCGAGAGGAATCAAGCGGCGGTGGCCCAGAAGATCCAGACCTTGTTCATCGATGACCTTGACGGCAGCGCCGCCGAAGGAACCGTCCGTTTCGGGCTGGACGGCACCGAGTACGAGATCGACCTGAACGAAGAACACGCCAAGGAGCTGCGCGAGGCGCTTGCGCGTTATGTGGGCGCCGCGCGGCGGGCCAACGGCGCTGCTCGCCGGCCAGCACGGACCGGGCGCAGGGCTCCGGCGAGCGGGCTGAACACCACCGAGGTCCGCGAGTGGGCCAAAGCCCAGGGCATCGAGGTCAAAGACCGCGGCCGGGTACCTGCCGAGCTGGTGGTGAAATTCAAAGCGGCCACCGCGCAGTAAGACCCGGGTCCGCCAGAGCCCAGAACGTCGCATCATGCGGCGGATAGGGTCGCGGACAGTGCCGGACCGGGAGCATGGCGCGAGACACCAGCCGGGTGGCGCGCACCCTGCAGCCATGACATCCGGACCGAAGGAGTGAACGCTCGCGTCGTGTCAGCACAGACCGATTGTCACGAAGGGCAACCTGAGTTCTTTACGTGCCCGCACGCGTAGCCGCCGTTATCTCAAGTCCCGTTTTGGGTGTCTTCGCCGTAACCGCCGGAGGCCCTGGGCTTCGGCGAGGACACGTTATCTATAGCGATGTCTTCGCTGTAGCCGCTGTAGCCGCTGTAGCAGCCGCAGGTGTGTCATGTCCTGGTCCACTCCCCGGGTTGCCCGGGCGAGTTCCGCTGCGGACGTCGCGAGCTCCCTGGTCAGCTCCCGTCGGCGCCTGGTTGCTGCCGGGCAGGGGACGGCTTCGGTCGAGCTGGGCGGCTGAGCGTTCCGGGTGACGGTCGTGGCTCCGGTCGTCCGGATCCACCAGGGCAGGGGCTCTGCGCTGGCCAGTAGGCGCCGTAGTGGCGGCAGCCGCAGCCGCCCGCACCGCGCAGGCACCGAAGCGCTTGGCCAGCGGCTCGATACGCCCGCGCCGGGGGATCACCCGCCTGCGGCCGGGAACCGCTTCGCGGCCAGCCCGCCCGCGCCTGGCCCTCAGATGGCGCAGTACGCCGAAAACGCGCCCGCCGGACCGCGAATGACACCGATGATGACCTCTGCCCGCAGTTGCGGCGGTGACATGTCTACGCCGCAGAAACATGCGCCTACCAGGCATTATCTGCAGAAGACTTAAGATAACCGCCGTTCGTTCTGTACTGGAACAATCCCTTCGGCACGGTCGGTTGGAGGCACGCAGAACGGCATTTTCTGTCGCGTCGGTTATCTTCTGGCGAATGCACGGCGAAGTCGGGCAGCCCGGAACTGTAGCGCCTGGTCACGGCAGGTATGAGAGCGATCTGCCGGACCGCCCCGACGACCTCGAGTCGTACCGGCTGGCCAGCATCCCACTGGTGGTGGCGGAGGAGTCGGTGATCGGTTGCATAGCATCTCAGGCCAGTGTGTCCGGCATAGTCCCCTGACGTGGGATTTATTCGCGTGGTGGATCACTGAGGATCGAGATAGATCACAGTGGTTGCTACAGCGGCAGCTACAGACGCGGCCAGTCCTCGGTCCTGGTCACCCTGAATATGAGCAGCGCAGCTGCACTATGCTCTCGCTTACCCCACAGACAGACACATCGCACTAGATGATGGCCAGACGTTCCCGTCACCGTCGCGGGCGGCCGTAGTAGCTGCTGGAGTGCGGGCACTGAACGGATGGCATGCATGGACGGTCGAATCATCCAGGTAGACCCTCGACTCGCTTCGTCAGCAGCTGCTTGACACAATGGCAGCCCAAGCCACTGAAGATCAGTCGGTCGAGGCGGAAGAGGCGGAGTCAGTTCAGGCGGGTATCCCCGCTCCGCTACGCAGACACGAGTTCTTGAAGGATGCCCGCCCGAAGGCCGACGGCGGTGACCCGGAACAAGTATCTGTCCGCAAGCTGCTGGAACTGTGGGGCGCTGGAGTTGCTACGGAACGTTGCTACAGATGCCACTTAGGATTCGGTGCTATGAACATGATTCTCAGCCCGTGTTTGACAATGATCCGAACATGATCATCAACATGTCCGCTCCGCCCTCAGCGCTGGTAACTTTGACACCAGAATAGTCGAAAATTTCTGCTCGCATGTCTGTAGGCTGTCAGCTTATGGCCTATAAGCTACTTGGAGCAGCAGCATTACCTGATTGTGTAACAGCGGATGATATAGTGTTAAGGCGTCCAATTCCAAAGACCTCTCTTCCGGACGCTCTTACCACTACTGCGCCGCCATCGTCGTCGTGAGGAGAAATTGGTGGTATGATTTTATCTATTAGGCTCGCTGCTGCGGCACAAGCAGTTGTTTGCCAGCTGTGTGACCTTACAATGAGCTGGCAGTTGCTCGGGCCAGGCGAGAGAGCGTGGCGAAGCACTCCATGCTTCATGCCCTCGACAAAATACTGTGCCGTTTTGCTTCCAGCTGGAGGATAACTATCAGTCATTTGGGCATTACGGGGATCTCCTAGAAGATCAGGCGGCCCATAAATGACTACAGTCGACAGCCCCAGCAGGTTTATCATGTTGGCAATTCCCTGGCCGAGTTCTGCACCTGCTGAATTAAACGCAGAAGCGACTAGCTCTCCATCACTGTCGTTCAAGGCAGCACTGAATCCTTCGGTGTAGCCAAAGTTGCGGAGGGTTCGTTCGATTGCCATAGGCGTAGCTATACTCTCCAGGCAACCTGTGCTCGAGCAATGGCACCTAACATTATCGTGGTTACTGAAGGCGGTATGCCCGATTTCGCCGGCCATTCCTTGTATGCCATGATAGCTTTGGTTGCCAATTATCAAACCGCAGCCAATACCTATGTCTGTTATAAGAATGACCGCGAAGCTATCATCCGTTATACCGCGGAATCGACGCTCGTATATGGCTAGCGCATTTGCATCATTCTCAACTATAACTGGCAGCTGCAAATAATCAGCAATTGAGCTCGACAAGAAGAATGGTTCCCACCGGCCGATAGAAGAATAGACTACCCTGCCGTCATTTACCTCGCCGCTGACCGTGAGGCCAAGCCCAGTGAGAACCCGATCACCGCCGACCGAATCACGCAGTTCATTAATAACGTCGATGAATTTAATTTGATTTCCATCTTCGTCATCAGCGTCAAGGGCGCGCCACACTGGAGCGGTGATTGGCTGGGCTGTCATGTCGGTTAGAACGCCGACAATTTGCTGATGTTTTCCCGAGAGATCGGCGATAACATGAATGCCCATCGCAGTTTGCCGGAGGAAATCACGGCCGGAACTGGCTGGCGCAGGTATCAGATGCCAGCTAGGTGATGCAGCTTCGACTCCCCAGATGGCCAGTTCCTCTTTATTGCTATCATTAACCCGAGTAACTGTAATGGGTGCGGCTCTTCTGGGGTGATGCAGCGTGAAGAGTTTTAGCGTGGTCGTTGCCGCTGTGTCCGGTTTGCCCGTGTCGGTGAGTGCGTAAAGGGCTCCTTCTCGTTACGGTCCCGGTTATCTGACGACCGGATCGCAAAAGAAGGAGCCCGATGCAAGGGTACGTGCCTGGCCAGGACGAGGCGTTCGCGGAGTCCAGGAAGTGCTTCGGTGAGCTGGAGGACTGGATGGCGTCGGCGGAGGCGGCAGGACTGCAGCACGGTGAGCTGGAAGAACAGCTGGAGATGCGGGGCCGGGAGCTGCTGCGGCGGCTGTTCCAGGGCCGGCTGGACCTGGCAGCTGCCCGCGAGGACCGCCGGCATGACGTGGCCGGGAAGGACGGGGTTCCGCGCACGCGCGCCGAGAAAGGCCGCGAACGGCCGCTGATGACGAAGTTCGGGCAGGTCACGGTGTCACGGATCGCCTACCGGGCGCCGGGCAGGCCGAACGTGCACCCGCTGGACGCGGCGCTGAACCTGCCGGAGGAAAAGCACTCCCACGGGCTCCGGAAGCTCGCCGCCATCGAGTCCGCGCGCGGCTCGCACGAGGCAGCGGCCGCCGCGATCACCCGCGCGACCGGCGTGCAGATCGGGAAACGCCAGGCGGAAGAGCTGGCCCGCCGCTGCGCCGCGCACGTGGAGGCGTTTTACCTGCAGCGGGTGATCAAGCCGCCGCCGGACGGCTGGCCGCTGATCCTGACCTTCGACGGGAAGGGCATCGTGATGCTGCCCGGGGCGCTGCGCCCGGCCACCGCGAAGGCCGCGGCATCCGCGGAGGGCAAGCTCGCGACCCGGCTGTCGCCGGGGGAGAAGAACGGCCGCAAGCGGATGGCCGAGCTGGCCTGCGTCTACGACGCCGCCCCCGTCCCGCGCACCCCCGAGGACGTCATCAGCACGCCCGCGCAGAAACGGCGGAAGAAGAAGGCGCAGGCCGGCAAGCCGAAGGGCAAGCAGAAGCCGCGGGAGCCGCAGGCGCGGGGCAAGTGGCTGACCGCCTCGGTCACCGATGACATACCCGCCGTCATCGCCGCCGCGTTTGACGAGGCGGAGCGCCGCGACCCCGGCCACGCGCGGGAATGGGCGGTCCTGATCGACGGGAACAACACCCAGATCGAGGCTGTCACCGCCGAGGCCGCCCGCCGGGGCATCACCGTGACGATCGTGATCGATTTCATCCACGTGCTTGAATACGCATGGAAGGCCGCCTGGTCCTTCTTCGAGAAAGGCGAGCCCGCCGCCGAGGAATGGGTCGCGGCACAGGCCCGCAAGATCCTGCACGGCAGCGCTCGGCAGGTCGCGGCCGGGATCCGCCGCCGCGCCACCGCCTACGGCTACTCCCCGGCCGAGCGTGCCGGCGCCGACGAAGCCGCCCGCTACCTGGAAAACAAGCAGCAGTACCTGGACTACGCCACCGCGCTGAGCAAGGGCTGGCCCATCGCCACCGGGATCATCGAGGGCGCATGCAGGCACATCGTAAAGGACAGAATGGACATAACGGGTGCGAGGTGGGGCCTCGAAGGCGCCGAGGCCATCCTGAAACTCCGCGCCGTCACCGCAACCGGCGACTTCGAGGACTACTGGCGCTTCCACCTGCGCCAAGAGCATAAGCGCATCCACGGAGCCATATACCGCGAAGACCTCATCCTCGCAGCGTAACCAGCTCACCTCACAAGAGCCGCACCCAACGTAATAACTGGCCAGAATGCCCGCCGCTGGAAGGAATGCCGATATGACAGGGTCAAGCCTGGCCCCCATCGTGATTCCGATCGTCGTCGTGATCAGCCTTGCAGCGTGGCTCTTCATGGTCTACTACGCCGACAGCCACCCCCACTGGCGCGGCCAGGCCACTGCACCTAAACAGACGCGAACCGGCGCCTCAGCAGCGGCAGACCAGCGCCCGGGACTGCCGCAGCGGAACGCCACATCGACCCAGCGAGCCAAAGATCCCCTGCCTCGGCGACCGCAGCGGACGGACGAACAGAAAACCCCACACGCGGCGTGAGCACCACAGTCCGCGTCGGCGAGGCTTGGCCCAAACGGGTACCACGTCAAGGAGAGCGCACGCCGAGCCCTTCCGGCGGGAGTGTGGATGGGTGGCGACTATGACGCAGCAACCGGATCCAGCGGCACGCCCGGCGGTTTTCGTCCTCTTCGGGGCGACCGGCGATCTGGCCAAGCGCATGACATCGCGCACGAGAGCTTCCGCGACCATGTCCACGATGCGCTCACCGAGTTCGGCCCCAAGCCCGAGGGCAGGGACTGGGATTCATTCGCGCAGCGGGTGTTCTTCGCCGGCGGCGGGTTCAGCCCCGGCAAGCCCGGAAGCCTGCCGGACGTGCTCGGCCAGGCGCGCACATCGCTCGGCGGCAGCCCGCTGCTGGTGCACTACCTGGCCGTCCCGTCCGTGGCCTTCGGCGCGCTGACACAGGCGCTGGGGCAGTACGGACTGGCCCGCGGCGCCCGGGTCGTCTATGAGAAGCCATTTGGCACCTCGGCAAGCAGCTTCCGCGAACTCGATCGGGTCGTTCATTCAGTCCTGGATGAGCAGCAGGTGTACCGGATCGACCATTTCCTGGGCAAGGAAGCCACCCAGGATCTGCACCTGCTCCGCTTCGCCAACGGATCGTCTGCCGCGTACTGGAACCGCGGGCACGTCGAGTCAGTGCAGATCGACGTGCCCGAGACGCTCGGCATCAGCGACCGGGCCCAGTTCTACGACGCCACCGGCGCGGTCCTGGACATGCTAGTCACGCACCTGTTCCAGGTGGCCGCCGAGGTTGCCATGGAACCCCCGGCCAGCCTGGGCGCGCTGGACCTGCAGGCGGCCCGGGAGAAGGTCATCAGCTGCTTCCGGCCGCTGGACCCGCAGGAGGTCGTGCTGGGGCAGTTCGACGGGTACCGGCACGTGCCGGGGGTCGATCCGCGCTCCGGCCGGGACACGTTCGTGGCCGCCCGGCTGTGGATCGACAACCCCCGCTGGCGGCATGTGCCGTTCTACCTGCGCACCGGGAAGCAGTTGGCCGCGTCGAAGCAGCGGGTCAGCCTGATCCTGCGTGAGCCGCCCGGGCCGCTGGCCGGCCAGCTGCCCC
>WNFC01010289.1_pt1 | contig 10371 bp, 11 predicted proteins | sample 5400541 | NCBI WGS metagenome assembly WNFC01 (sample SAMN13153342, study PRJNA577476) | soil metagenome | isolation source: 120 cm saprolite under Douglas fir tree site 2 hole 2 replicate 1 | place: USA:California | collected 2015-04-18 | reverse complement strand
AGCGTTGCGGCAGATGGGGGTGGATGAAATTTATCTGGGGAAGCAACAAAAGGGTAGTGCGGTATAGAGTGTGTAAAGTCGATTGAAAAAGAGAAGCGATTAAGAACTCCGAAAGTGATATAGATGTTTTTGAGAAAAAACCAAATCACTCGGGAGGATAACCGCCGTGTTGCATATTACCACTGAAGCTTCGGATTTGAAGCATGCAGAAGAAGCCGCTGCGAAGCAGAAACTATCGTTGAAGCGTAAGCGTTTGACCAACACACCTGTTCGCGGAGACGTGTCTGTGTTGAAGTAGCTGGATGACCGTAGAAAAAAAGTTGTCAGCGCCCAAGCGACGTACGCGAGCGGAGGTTCAGCAGTTGGTGGCGGAGTTTGTGAGCAGCGGTATGCGGCGGAGCGAGTTTTGCCGCAGTCGGGGTTTGAGCTTCGGCACGCTTGATCGGCATCTGAAGAAACGGCGGTGGAAGGTAAAGAGGAGAAGAGTTCCGACGGACGGCCAATTGGTCCCAGTGGAATTAGCCACCAAGAAATCGGCAGCAGAGCACGGATCAACATCCCCGTTGGTTGTTGTTTTGTCGGGCGGTCGCCGGATCGAAGTTCAGCGCGACTTTGATGTGCACGCGTTCGAGCGCCTGGTGGGTGTCCTGGAGCGGGCGTGAGCCGTGTTGGATTGGGTCCAGCCACACGGATTTATCTGGCAGCCGGAGTCACCGACATGCGCAAGGGCTTCGAGGGGCTGTACGGTCTGGTCCGGGATCGATTATCCTGTGAGCCTCTTAGTGGGCACCTGTTCTTGTTCTGCAACGCCCAGCACAATCGGTTAAAGGTCCTCATCTGGGATGGTAGCGGACTCTGGGTCTGTGCTAAGAGGTTAGAGAAAGGGCGTTTCAACTGGCCGCAATCCGGCGATGCGCAGGGTAAGGTCGTCCTGAGTCACGAAGAGCTCTCTCTATTGCTAGTTAGGTGGGATCGATCTGGCCAAAACCAAACGCAAGCGGTGGTACCGGAAGGTTCCACCAGAAGGACACGCTGCGGCATAAACTGTTGCACGTCGAGATCGACTCTGTTAAATCAGTAGCCCATTGTGACTCTAGCTCCCATTCCTTCAGCACCAGCCGATTTGGAACTCATCGCACAACTGAAGAGCCAGCTGCAGTACGCGGAGCTGAGGATTCGTGTGTTGGAAGAGCGTCTGCGACTGATACGGATCGAGAAGTATGGAGCGGGCGAAAAGCTCTGCCACGCGCAAATGCAATTGTTCGAACCTGAGCCCGTCGTCAGTGAAGTGATAGTGGAGGCGGAAGGTGAGCAGGCACCCGTGCGGCGCTCGACAAAGACATCCTGTAAACATCCAGGCCGCCAGGAGTTGCCTCCGAATCTTCCTCGCGTAGAGCGGATTCTGCCTTGCGCGCCGGATCAGCGCGTGTGCAAGCGCTGCGGCAAAGAAACCGTGGTGATCGGCTACGAGGAGAGTTCCCAGTTGGATGTAGAGCCAGCGAAGTACTTCGTGTTGGTCACGAAACGAGAGAAACGGGCTTGCCGGAGATGTGAGGAACTCGGAGTGGTCGCCGCACCACTGCCATCACGGATCATCGAGAAGTGCCTGGCGAGTGACCGCATCGTCATCGACACGGTCGTCAGCAAATATTGCAATCACACACCGCTGCATCGGCAGAGCGTGATTCTGGAAAGAGACATCGGCTTGGAGATCAGCCGAGCAACGCTGGACGGCTGGGTCCTCAAAGTGGGCGAGTTGCTGATCCCTATGGTTGCCGCGATGAGGCGAGAGTTGACTAGCGGAGGTTACATTCAAGCGGACGAAACACCAGTGGACGTACAGATGCACGAGGGCCGAGGAAAGAATCATCAAGCCTATTTGTGGCAGTACGGCCGGCCCGGAGGAAGCGTGGTGTTCGACTTCCGTCTAGGCCGTGGACGCGATGGACCGAAGCGGTTCCTGGGACAGTTCGGAGGCATTCTGCAAACTGACGGATACGGGGCTTATGACCAGATCGGCGGGACGAGCATGGTACATGCTGCTTGTTGGGCTCATGCTAGAAGACAGTTTTTCGAGGCGGTGCAGCTAAATCCACGAGACCCGGTTGCAACTCCGATTGTGGCGCGGATTGACCAACTGTTTGCCGTTGACGCGGAAGCTCGCCGCAGAGTAATTGGCCTCACTGGGCGTCATGCTCTGCGTCAGGAAAGAGCCGAGCCTCTGCTGGATGATATCCGTAGCAAGATCGAGGCAGCACGGTCCGTTGCATTGCCCTCGAGTGCGCTCAGCAAGGCCTGCCAATACGCGCTCACACTGTGGAGGAAACTTACACGGTTCCTGGAATATCCGGAACTTGAGCTGAGCAATAACCTTGCGGAAAATTCCATGCGTCCCGTGGCCCTCGGTCGCAAGAACTGGATACACATCGGCAGTGCACAGGCAGGACCAAAGGTCGCGGCGATTCTCTCGGTCGTGGAAAGCTGCCGCAGGTTGAAAATCCGAGTGCGCGACTATCTGGCCGCGGTTCTTCCCGGACTTGCCGATCTCCCGATCCATCGCCTCCCTGGCCTTACTCCCGCTGCGTGGGTTGCCGAATATTTATAGACTTAAGCGACCGGGGTATTAGCGTGAAGGGAATTTGCGACCACAACCCCATAGTTTCCTGTTTGCCGACTATTCGACCGGGCTCTCAGAACCACTTTTGGGCCCGGTTGGCGAGATTTGGATTTAAACGGTTGCCTACTAGGGGCTACGGCAGCGGAATGCGGTAAAGATTGCGCTGAACGGTTTGTCGTGTGAATGCGTAAATCTCCGGCGTCGGTCCGGGGGCCACGTCGACGGAGTCGATCAACCGTACTCCCGGTAACTTGGCGATCTCATCCTGTGACCGGAACCCGCCCGGTGGAATTGGCGGGAAGACCTTTCCAGGTAATAGCGGCACCACGTACGTGCGCCCATTTGGTGCACTGCCGGTACTCGACTGCAGCATCATAAACATCAGTCGGCCATCGTAGGACCACTCGACCGAACTATCACCCGGGGCCGCTCCGGGCAAAAAGATGGGAACGGGCGCTCCGCCATCAACCGGGAACGCTACAACGTCGGCGTTGTCCCCTCGGAACCGGGTACCCAGCAGCCATCGACGATCGGGCGAAATACCTGTCAGGAGGGTGATCGGTTCGTCAGTTATCTTCCGCAGTCCTGTTCCGTCGGTGCCGACGCGAGATACGAAAGCAGAGGCCAGCCCCGATTCATGAAAATGGAAGAAGATTTCGCCATGTGCCCCGAAAAACGGCAGGTCGCCTTCGATCCCAGAGAGCTGTCGCGGCGGCGAGCTTCGGTCAGTGTCCACTATCCACAACCTCGGCTTACCCCTGTTGTCGAGCCCCGTAGCCACAATGTAGCGGCCGTCAGGTGATACGTCGTACGCAGGCAACGGATTTGCCTGAATAGCAATGCCGGGCAGCAGGACTTCACGATGTCCGGCAGGCAAGTCCGCCTTCCACAGTTCGGTTGGACCGGAACCGGGCAAAGCCTTTTTCAGGTAATACAAACTTCGCCCATCGGGAGAGAACTTCGGCTCGTAGCTGTAACCTTCCAACGAGATTTGGCGTTCACCGGGGGAATCGTGCAGCCACACCGCGCTCTGGCTCAAACCGACCGAGGTGATGAGAGAATGTCCGTCAGTGGCTATTGCGATGCCTTCCTCTTCCTCAGGCCCAGACGTTATCTGCTCGGACCGCCCTGTGGGGAAGCTCTGCCGCCAAATATGGAAAGCGCCGCCAGCATTCAAAGTGAAATACATCCATTTTCCATCTGGCGACCACGCCGCAGAGGTGCAGTGCCCGTCCGGCGGCCCGACTGGTCGGCCCGACGAACTGCCATCCATGGGCACCAGTCGGCAGGGTAGCCACAGACCCGATTCCATTTCCACCACTAGCGCCCATTTTCGGTCAGGTGAGGCATACGAACGATGAGCCATGGGGTGCTGGCCCGCAGGCAGATAGATGTCTCGTGCCTTGGCGCCGTCCTCGGCAGCCGCAACGATTCCCATCGCCCCGTTTTTCTTAGCCTCCGACAAGAGCACCGAATTTTTCCCGACCCAGGTAAGACCCGACGCATTGCGCAACCACAGGTGCGGCTGCATTCCCCATACGCTGACTTCCCACGTGTCCCACATCCATCCATCTAGCGCTGTATAGGCTATCTTCGAACCATCGGGCGAAAACGTTGGGCTCATTTTCAGCGAGTTGTCAGTCGTGAGCTGCACGGGTTCGCCGTCCGGCAGTGCCTTTACGTACACCTGGCCGGGTGTAACGAAAGTATCTGGGCCACGAATAAAAGCCAACATACGACCGTCGGGTGATAGAGCGGGCTGGCTTACCGCATCTGGGAGGTTAGTGATCTGAACCCACGCGGAGCGGTCGGCTGTATGTGCACGCCTTCCGCTCCAGAAAAGCACTGCCACCGCGGCCAACACTATGGCGGTGATTGCGACAGTCGCTGCCCGCCACGTACGAAACCCGGATCCGGTTGCCGCGAGAGGCACCAGATCATCTAACAACTCTTTCGCATTCTGGTAGCGTTTAGCTGGATCCTTCTCCAAACATTTCAGAATGACGGCTTGAAGTCGGCGCGAAATACGCGGATTGAGAGCGACGGGTGACATCGGCGCTTCATGCAGAATTTGCTCAACTATTTTGGGCCCAAGTGATCCGTCGAAGGGCCGACGGCCTGTAGCCATTTCATATAGGACCGCGCCCATTGCGTGGATGTCCGTCCTCGCATCAGCCTGTTTGTCAACTAATTGCTCGGGTGCCATGTATGGCAACGTGCCTACAAAGGCTCGCGTGTTGCCAATGTTGGCGCCGAGCTTCGATCCCTTGTCTGATTGCAACAGCTTGGCCAGGCCGAAATCGAGCACTTTCACGTCGCCACGGGTGCTCACGAAAATATTTGCCGGCTTGATGTCACGGTGGATGATGCACTTTGTGTGTGCGGCATCCAGCGCATCGACAATCTGTACTCCCAACCGGGCCGCTTCCTTTACGTCCAAAGGCTTGCCGTCAATTCGGCGGTCTAGCGTTTGCCCCTCAAGCAGTTCCATCACGATGAACGGACATCCACCATCCTCGTCCACGTCATGCACAGTACAGATGTGTGCGTGATTCAGTGCTGAAGCTGCGCGTGCCTCTGCATGCAACTGCTCCAGTGATCGGAGATCGTGCGAGAGTTCTTCGGGAATTAATTTCAGGGCGACCCAACGTCCTAGCTTCAGGTCTTGCGCCTTATACACCACGCCCATTCCCCCGCCGCCCAACTTCTCAGATATGCGGTAATGTGAAATGGTCTGGCCGATGATTACAGTGTCCTGGCTTTGCTGCTGTTCCTCTTGGCGAGCAATGACTCGTAATGCTGCGAACCGCAATGGCGCCTCCAAGAAGCTGCCACTCTCTTCGTACGACGTAATCAATCGCTCAACCTGAGATCGCAATTCCTGATCCTCACCACAGGCACGCGCCAGAAATTGCGGCCGATCGGCCTGTGACTGATCGAGCGCCGCGAGGCAGAGGTGCTCTATCCGATGCCATTGTTCAGGGGTCAAACGCTAAGCTCCTGACGCAACCACGCCTTGGCCATCTTCCAATCTCGTGTAACTGTGACGGCTGATATACCCAGCACGTCTGCTATTTCTTGCGCCTCAAGCCCGCCAAAGTATCGCAATTCAACAACTCTAGCTTTCCGGGCATCGAAAGCTGCAAGCCGCTCAAGGGCCGAGTCAAGCGCGACAAGCTCCAGTCCGCGCTCGGGCGCAATGAGCGCATTTTCCCCAACGTCCAACGTGACGTTCGCAATCGCTCTTCCGCGCTTCTGATACGCACGAGAGCGCGCATAATCCACCAGGATTCGCCGCATCATATGAGCGGCAACCGCAAAAAACTGCGTACGGTTTTGCCATTCAGCCCCCTTTTGGTTTGCAAGCCGGAGGTACGCCTCGTGGATTAGAGCAGTGGATTGCAGTGTATGGTCAGGGCGTTCGTGACGCATGTAGCCGCGAGCCAGCCGTCGCAACTCTGCGTACACGATGGGAAACAGCTCACTGCCAGCGTTCGCATCGCCCTTGCCCCACTCCCTGAGGAGCCGGGTTACGTCTTGGCTTGATTCCCCCATGATCACAACTCAGGGCCACGCGGTGATCATTTTGAGTTCGAATTCCCGCGTTAATAGATAGGACCAAAGTATAGGCCAGAAACCATCCGGAAATTACGGATTCTTGACGAGATTCTGCCTGAATCAGGAGGGTACCCCATGAAGCGCAACATCTTGCCTATAACGTTTCCGATTGTTTTCGCAGTTGCATTCCTGGTGAGCACGGCGACGACAGCGCAGGCCGTGGATCCAGCGTGCTCGCTTGCCCGGGCCGCCGGACAGTATGGGTTTTCCGACAGCGGAACGATTGTCGGAATTGGACCTAGGGCGGCGGTGGGCTTATTGACCTTTGACGTGGCGGGAAATATCACCGGCAAGGTAACAGCAAGCTTGAATGGCAGTGTCAGCAATACGAACCTTTCTGGAACATACTCCGTGAATCCTGACTGCACAGGTGCAGCCAGCTTCGACGAGTTCGATCAGTCGGGGAAAATCCTCACGGCCACGGTGGAAATCGTCTGGGACAATAACATGCGAGAGGCACGGTTCGTTTTCACATCGGTCACGCTGGCCGACGGCATGGCCCTCTCACCAGTAATAAACGGCGACGCCAGGAAGTTGGTCCCGTAATCGGACAACGATTCGCCCTGGGCAGTGAATATTCGCGAGTGGTTTGGAAAATTCGGGAAAGCGCGACGAAAACGCAAGTGGTTGACCAGCTTTGATCCGATACAGCGCAAAATCACGAGGAGGGATGCCATGAGTTCCAAGGTTCGGAATTGCGGGACGGTGCTCGTAATGGCTGTGCTGTTCGCCGGTTCGCTTGTGGCAACAGCGCAGACTATGCAATTTCAAGTGCGCGCTCTCAGAGGGCTCGGGGGGACCCAGACCACAGCATATGGGATTAATAACCTGGGCTGGGTGACAGGCGGCGGCTCGCTGCCCGGCGACCTGAGCGAACATGCGCTCCTGTGGCGGGCGGGAACCCTGACCGACTTGGGCACGCTAGGCGGCCCCAATAGCTCAGCGGGCAATCCACTCAAGAACGATGTGGGTCTTATTCAGGGGTTCTCTCAAATCAAAGCTTCAGACCCATTGGGAGAAGATTGGGTTTACGACTGTTTAGAGCTACTGAGTGGTGTGACGCAATGTCAGGACATTACCAGGATAACTCTCGGTTTTGTATGGCAAAACAATGCGATGACCGCTCTGCCTACTTTGGGCGGCAATAACGCGCAAGCATGGGGCGCAAATGACTCAGGGCAGATTGTCGGCATTGCAGAAACGAGTGTCAGGGATGCAAGCTGCACTCCACCACAGATTTTGGATTTCGAGGCGGTGATCTGGACTCCATCGCAGGGTCTAGTACAGGAACTGCCACCTTATCACGGAGACAAGGTCGGCGGTGCGCTAGGCATCAACGCGTTAGGACAGGTGGTCGGCGCATCCGGTGCTTGTGCTCCGATCTCACCTGCGATAGCCGCTCACGCGGTGCTCTGGGACAATGGCAAACCGATATCAATGGGGAGCCTTGGCGGCAAGTTCAGCAATGTGGCTTACGCGATTAATATTGCTGGACAAGCGGTGGGAGTGTCCGACCTGAAAGGTGACAACACAGCCCATGCCTTCCTTTGGCAGAGCGGTCAAGGAATGCTCGATTTGGGAACTCTGCCGGGTGACTTTCTTAGCGTCGCATACTCCATCAATGATTTGGGGCAAGTCGTCGGAACATCCTGCAACGTTAAGTTCAACTGCCGCGCATTCCTTTGGCAGAACGGCAGCATGTTCGACCTCAATGCCCTGATTGCCTCAACATCATCGCTGCACTTGATCTCCGCTAACGACCTCAATAACCATGGGGAGATCGTAGGTCAAGCATTCGATCAAAAGACCGGCACGCTACCGGCCTTCATCGCGAGTCCGAACAACAATGATGGAAATAGTCAGTTGGAGATTCAATCGCGACCTCTCATTCAACTCCCCGCCAGTTTGCACGATCGACTGCAGCAACCTGGGTTAAGGTCGTTTGGCCCTTGGCTAGGGGAGAACCAATGACTGTGACTGACGCGAGTAGTCCGGGGCGGTCAAACGGTGCCGAGCGGCGTTGCGTTGCTTACCCGCGCCCCGCATTTGTGAGGCTGTGCAGGACAAAGCTAAAGCGAACGATACAACGGCTCTCCAGCGCCCTGTAGCGTTGCGGGAAGAAGGTGACTATGAAGAAGCTGGCAACAATATCTGCGGCATCACTGTTTGCTCTGGCAGTCCCGCTGTTCGCGTGGGCACAGAGTCCGTTCGATGGCACGTGGAAATTCAATATGAGCAGTGCACAATTCGCGGAAAAGCCGGATACTTTTGTGCTGCACAACGGCGAGTACACCTGCCCCACATGCACTCCGAAGATCACTGTCAAAGCCGACGGTGCGGACCACAAAGTGGCGGGCGAGAAGGACTATGACACGCTCGCTGTAAAGCAAGTGGACGACAAGACCGTGCAGTTTACCCGCAAGAAGGCCGACAAGGTTGTAGGCGAATCGACCGATACGGTATCGCCGGATGGGAACACATTAAGTTTGGAGTTCAAGGACTATCCGCCCGAGGGCCAGCCGATGACCGGCAAGATCATTTTCACTCGCGCCGCGCCAGCACCAAAGGGTGCGCACGCCACTTCGGGCTCGTGGCGAACTGCAAAGGTTGAAAAGGTTTCCGAGCAGGGACTGACAATGACCCTGAAGAGCACGCCGGATGGCCTGAGCATGGACTTGCCTTTTTACCACGAGTCCTATGAGGCCAAGTTCGACGGTAAGGAATATCCCGTCAAGGGTGAGGCGGGTGGCACCGTATCGCTGAGGAAGGTGAACGACAGCACGATCCTCGAAACCCGCAAGCGAGACGGCAAGACCTTAGCTGTCAACGAAATGACGGTGCAAGGCAACACAATGAAGGTGGTGTCCAAGGACCTTAGCGGTAACACGATGATGTCGTTCACCGCTGACAGGCAGTAGCTGAGTTCGTCAGTCTTTCGGCAGAAGTCTGTGCGGCTTGCCCAACTTGCCGCTCATTGCAGAAAGGGTCAGAGTAGGAGTTTGGCCCACCCTTCGCGGTTTTCGAAGGGTAGATTCAGTAACACCGTGCCGAGATTCTGAGGGTCCAGTGGTGTGAAGTTAGAAGTTCTTATCCACAAGAAGATTTGCAGCGCGTCCGGGAAAGAATTACTGGCACATCAAGGAGATGCTGTATGAGAAAAGCGACTCAGGTAGTTTCTGCAGCGTGGTTATGCGTTCTGCTGTTCGCCACCAGCGCCCTGGCCGCGCCGAAGCACTGTGCGTCGGTGGGCGGAGCTTTCATGACGAACGTCGGTGGATTCGGGGCCAACACGACTTTGGGCGTAATCACCGGCGACATTAAGGGAGCGGTCGGAGTGCAGATCCTAAACATCCAAACGGGATCGGATGGCACAACGACCATCACCGTGCAGCACCATTTGGTTACAGAAACCGGTGACACGGTCGAAATCCAGCAGGCACAGGCAATCGGGGTATTCGTGGCTCCCAATTTGTTTGCCATTACGAATTACCAGTTCCACGTGACCGGCGGGACCGGCAGGTTTGACGGAGCAACGGGTGATATGAGCGCCATTGGCGAAGCCGACTTCAATACTGGGCACTTGATTGGACGCTACTCCGGGCAGCTGTGCACGGTGGCTTCCGGGACGCCTTAAGGGATCATAACGGCGAGTACACCTGGTCCGACTGTATCCCGAGGATCGCTGTCAAAGCCGACGGTGCCGACCACAAACTAGCGAACGGTGCAGGGCACACGGTGACGGTTTCCAAAAACCTCAACCGTAATACCGTAATGTCGTTCTGGCAGGCAGCACCGTTCGCCAGTCTTTTTGGCTCGAGGCTGGCCCAACTTGCCGCTCGTTATCAGTGTCATCGCGAACAGATCACGGGCTAACCGGCAGTAATCATTCTGGACGAAGGAACGAAGACTAGCCGCGTTAGAGTTTGTTGATTAAATGGCGGCGTCACGCTGGGCTCGCGGATTCAATTTGTCAACCGTGTGTTTCCTCTGACACTTACGTTGAAGCAGCATCTGCTGGAAAAGATGAAGACTTGGATTAACAGTTTGTTGGAAGGGGAGCGAGACGAGTTTCTGGGGCGAGGACGGCACGTACCCTTGGACGAGAGCCATGACAATTATCGCAACGGCTATCGGCC
>WNFC01020088.1_pt1 | contig 10373 bp, 7 predicted proteins | sample 5400541 | NCBI WGS metagenome assembly WNFC01 (sample SAMN13153342, study PRJNA577476) | soil metagenome | isolation source: 120 cm saprolite under Douglas fir tree site 2 hole 2 replicate 1 | place: USA:California | collected 2015-04-18 | reverse complement strand
AACACCGTTTTCTTCGTCATGCACCCCTCCACCCAAGTGAACTTTGTCGAACCCACTTCGAGACCCGTGCACCCCACCCCGCTTGCAAAACTGCTGGTTAACCAAGAGCCTTTCTTCGCTGAAGGTCTTCGTCCTGGTCTTCGCGAGTATCCGGGACCAAAGTGCTTCTGAAGCACCAATGCCACGGTTCCGCGCAGGCGCGCCATGCTTCCTTCCCCCGGTCGGACTCGCGGAGGCTTCCCCGCCAGGAATCCCGCGGCCACTTCCTCCTCGACAAAAGGAGCAAACCGCTTCCATTGCCTGGTAAGCTCTCCAACGACCACAATCTCTTCAGGTGCCAGCCCCGTGACGATCCAGCGCATGCCTCTGCCAAGAGCCCGCGCCATCTTTTCTAGTGCTTTCAGCGCCAATGAATCTTTTGCTTCTGCCAACGCAAGCAGGTCTTGAAAACTCAGCCCGTTCTGGGCCGTCCCCGATTCGTGGTAATAACGCAATGCGGCGCGGTTCGAGGCGTAGACCTCCCAGCACCCCCTGCTTCCGCAACCGCACGGTGGTCCAGTCGGATCCAGCGGCACGTGGCCAAATTCTCCCGCCATCCCGTTTAGTCCGCGAACGAGCTGCCCATTCGCGAAAATCCCCGTGCCGATGCCTTCGGAAACCGTTACCACTACGAAATCGCGCATCCTTTCCTTGTGGCCGAACCACACTTCCGCAAGAACGCATGCGTTCGCCGCATTCTCCAGCTCCACACGCATGCCTGTCCCTTTCTCGATGGCCTCTTTGAAGTCGAATTCCGGCCACCCCAGGTTTGGACCGAAGACAAAGCGCTGTGTTTCCTGGTTGAATCGGCCAGGCAGGCTGACCCCCACTCCCTCAAAAACGAGATCGGAATGAACCTCGGCAAGATGCCGAATTCTGGCGGCGATACCCGCAGCCGTCGCCCGAGGGTCGCTTGTCGTGGGCATCGTTTCCCGCGAAAGAAAATTCCCGTTGACGTCGGCGACAGCAACGGTTGTTTGCGCTGGCCTTAGGTCTGCCACCAGTATCGCCCGCCGGTCATTCAGCCTCAGAAACGTCGGCCTTCGGCCTCGCGGAAGCCGCCCGATCGGCCCGTGCACGACCCATCTCTCCCGAATCAGTTGCTCGGTGATGAGTGAAACCGTGCTCCTTTGCAGCCCGGACACGCGCGCCAGATCCGCCCGCGAGATGGGCTGGCGCCGCCGAATCAGGTTCAGAACCACGCCGCGGTTGATATCCCGCGCCGTTTGGCTTGAAGCCACTTGCGTATTTGTAAAGTCAATTCTCTTCATTTAGTTGTTATCTCAAACTATCTTGGCAATCCTCCGCCCCATCTGATCGCATTAAACAGAGCGATTCGCACTGCCCCATTCTCTCGACTCGCACCAGGGAAAAACTGCAGGCCGTTTAATTCGTGTTACGAATTATATTGGCCATTTTTCTGCTCTTGTCAAGCACAATTTTAAATAGCAGTTAAATCAAGGATTGCCCCAACCCACAAATGCCGCAACCAGGTATGGTGGTTTCGTTTAAGGCCCGTCGTAGGAATGCCCATGCAGGGATCGACGAAAAAATGAGCGAGCGAACCTGTGAATTACGTTCTCAACCGGCAACTATGTTCGTCGTCAACCTTCAGTACTTAGATTTCGCGCCGAACTGTAGTTGGCTCGGCGGGCCCGCAATCGCTTGCCGGGGCCCCGCTAGAACCTCGCAGGGACTACTGTCAAAAGCTGAACTTGCTGCCTACCTGAAGAACACGCGACGGTAGCGAACCGGTGATCTGTCCAAATGTAGAGGAGCCAGCATTATTCACGGTCGGGTTGTTCCAGTTCGCTCGGTTGAAGGCGTTAAACGCATCCGCCTGGAACTGTAATTTCATGCCTTCCTTGCGGAGCAAATTGAATGTCTTTCGCAACGATAGGTCCCACTGATAAAAGTTGGGCCCGATGATATTGCCAATAGGGGCGTCACCAGCGCCGAGCACGCTCGCCTGCGTGAAGGCACCCGGATTGGCCCAGCAAATCGCTTTTGCGTTCGAGCACGTGCCACTGAAGCCAGTCGGTTGGCCTGCGACAATACTTGCCCGCCGAGAGATATTCGAGCCATTCAAGCCAGCGGCTTGCGAAGCTGTGGCCGTGAGAGGCGCTCCGGTCTGGTAGTGCATGAGGCCGCTCAACGACCACCCTTTTACCAGGCCGCCTCCGAAGCCCTTCATGCTCTTGCCCCAAGGCGACTCGACGATGAAGCTGGTTGCCACGATGTGCGTAGCGTCGAAACTCAATTTGCCATAGTCAAATTTCTTCCAAGTTTCCGCTACACCGCCAGATTGCGTTCCGCCTGCTACTGCCGTAGTTGTACCGTTGACCAACACGGGGTTGGCCGCTGCGCTAACCAGACAAGTGAACGGGCATTCCGGTTCGGGATTTTCGTTGTAGGCGTCACCGGCGCCGCCGCCATCTCCCATCGCCTTCGAATACGTATAGGCAACCGTGGCAGTGATGATCCCTGCGCGCTTCGTTAGGCTGAGTTGCAACGAATTGTAGTTGGAATTGACGTCGCTCAGCGCCATGCCAATACTGGAGTACCCCAGGTACGGGCGAATCTGGTCTTTCGACAGACCGACCGGTGCGAAGCCTCCCGAGCATTGATACGCAGCAGCATTTATTCCAGAAGGGCACGCGAGCGTGTTCGGGTTCGGCGAGACAGGAATGACCCCCTGCGGCGTCCAAGTGGCGTTGTTGAAGTCATGCGTGCGCAGGATGTGCCGCCCCAGATTTCCGACGTAAGATGCCTGAAGCAATATGGCATCCGGCAGTTCGCGCTGCACTCCCAGGCTGTACTGGTAGCTGCTTGGAGCTTGCACCGTACCCGCGCCTGGAGCGGAATCGAACTGTGATAGTGCGGCGTTAGTCCCTGAGATCGAGGCCGACTGTGCCCAGGGTACGTAACCTTGAGAGTTGATGCCATTGCCCAAGACGTTTCCTTCCGGCTTGTCATAGAAAATGCCAAAGCCGCCGCGAATCACGGTCTTATTGCCACGGGGCGAAAACGAGAAGCCGAACCGTGGCGCCCATAGGTTCTCCGGTTGATAGAAACCGCGCGCCGCAGCGGCAGATATGGCCGCCAAGAGCTGTGGATCAGCGGAAGTAACAGGAACCCTGCTAGCCTGGTCGGAAGGCACTTGTCCGGGCCGCTGTAGACCGTTGCATTCGACCGTCAGTACCGGAGTCCCGACAACGTTAAGCAGAGGGCCGCTGCAAAGACCTGGAGAAGCAGGGTTAATCTTGCTACTCGCCAGCCCACCCGTAAAGGTCGGTTCCAGACTGACGTTGAATGCATACGGGTTGAAGCTCGTCATGTTATTGCCCTGAGCATACGTAGGCGTGGTGTAAATGTATCGCACGCCCAGGACCAAGCTAAGTTTGCGTGTCACCTTCCAAGTATCCTGGAAGTACGACTCAAAATCGTTGAACCGGAATTGGCCCACAGTGACGGCCGAGTTTTGCCCGAGGCTGTTGAAGTTTCCAAGAAGCGCGTCGGCGAAGGGGTCACCCGTCGAGTTTGAGCCGGTGGTCGCGCCCGCATTAGGACTGAAATTGATGGTGCCGTCATAGTTCGTGCGCGAGTTCTGAGTCTTGCGGTTCCGTGCGAACTCCGCTCCAAACTTTAGCGAGTGAGTGTGCTTCTGCCACGTGACGTTATCCGCGGGATTTATGTCCGTCGTGGGAGACGCAAGGAAGTTCGGCGCTGGACCATTCACCCCGGCTGGTGCGGCCGTCGGAAAATTCGTGACCGCCGTGAAGCTCATCGTCGGGAGCCCATCGGCGAACGTGGTTGGGTTTCCCAGTGGCGGGATGAACTTGAACCCGTACGGAGTCTTCATCCAGGCGGTGCCTTGTAGCGGGGTCCTCTGCTTATGCCAGTCGGCGTTGAATTTGACTTCGTTGATGAACGTCGGACTGATCACATTGACCCATCCGATTTGCATGTTGTATCCGGGACGATGGCGCGTGTCCGGATCCACCGGAACGGCCCCCGCGGCGCCGAACGTCGAAAAAGGAGCATAGATGTCAACGTAGTCGTGAATATACCGGAAATAAAAACTCTGCTTATCATTGGGGTGTTCATCCACGCGAATGATGTCCTCGCGAATGTTAAACGGGGTCGCGAGGTTGAACGTCATGTTGTTGGTATTGGTCGCAGTGGGCAATGCTCCCTGCACAGACAATTTCGCCGCCGACGTGTAGAGCGCCGCAATGGCCGCGCCGTCGCCGCTGATACAAGTGGGGTTGATGACATTCGGCGCTGTATAGAGAATACCCCCACTGCAGCTCGCGGGGATTACAGCAGGCGTTTTTAGTGTGAGTCCGCCCGCCGCCCCCCCATTGTAAATGTCGGTGAAGTCGCCTGCCGCTTCCGTTGCCGTGGGAAATGTCTGCGTTGACGACCCAGCCGGCCCTCCCGGGATTATCCCGCGAAGCTTCTTCCACTCCTGCCCGGCAAAGAAAAACAGCTTGCCTTTCCGCTGGATATACGGGATCGGGCCGCCAAGGTCCCATCCGAAGTCGTTGTAATGAAACGGGGGCACGGCCGAGTAGCCCGTCGCAGTCGGATTCGTCAGTTTGGTGCCCTTATTTTCCGCATTAAAAGTATTGTTCTGGACGAATTCAAAACCTCCGCCGTGATATTGATTTCCTCCACTTCTGGTTACCGCGTTGATCGTGGCTGAAGCAGAGCGCCCAAACTCGGCGTCATAGTTCGAGGTCTGCACGTCCACTTCCTGAATGAAATCAATACCCACCTGATTGAACGTGCTGTTGTTCGAGCCGGAGTCCAGATTAAATCCCCCGTCCACGCTCCAGTTTTGTCCGTCCAGCCGCTGTCCGTTGGTAACCGCGACGCTGTTATTGTAGTTTGCCGTTAAGGCGGCGGGGTTGGTGCCCGAACCTTGGAGGGCCGCGCCGGGAACCAGACCAACAACCGACTCGTAGTGACGCTGGTTCAGGGCCAGGTTCTGCACCAGTTGCTGCGAGATAGTCGTCGAGATTTCGCCCGATGTTGTATTCACCGTATCTCCGGTCGCAGTTACAGTCACAGTTTCTGTGACCGCGCCGACTTCCAGACTCAAGTCCACTGTCAGCCGGCCACCAGCGCTTAAAACGTTGCCCCTTTTGGAGATCCTCCTAAACCCGGCCTTCTCGGCCCCCACGGTATATGTGCCAACAGGCAGCTCATCCGCAACGAAGTAACCGTTCTTGTCTGCCGTGACATCGCGAATTGCTTGTGTCGCCTCGTTCACGATAGTCATCTTGACACCTGGAACAGTGCCGCCAGACGAGTCCGTGACGGTCCCCACGATGCGGCCGAATATGTCTTGGGCAACAGCGAACTCAACTGCCACAGACAATAGCGATGCGCCGAAGAGGATCATCAGAGAGCTGACCTTACTCCAGCTACTCATCCACAGGAAACGCGAACCAAACAGTTTTTTCATGGCATCACACCCCACTCAATCTCGTAGAAACGCCCGACCAAATACAAGAAAGCTAACAAATCCGTGGAACTAGTTCCACACCCTAACCGAGGGAAAACCCCCTGTCAAGCCTAGAATTTCGTAAGACCAATATATTGCATCGGCTTTGTAACTTCTTGCCGCAGGCAAGGTCCGCCGAGGGGATTGAAAATACCATTGTTGTGTTGGGTGTGCTAAACTTAAGTCCGGAAGAGGGCGACGGGGCCCGTCGGACAGGCGCCGAAGCGACAAAGGCCTTATTGTTATGGAATCAGTTCCAAGGAAAACGACGATTCGCGAAGTTGCGCAGGCCGCTTCTGTTGGCATAGGAACGATTTCCCGTGTCCTGAATTCCAGCTCTCAGGTGAGCCGGGAAACGCGTGCGCGCGTGCTTGCGGCCATTCGGCGTCTGGGATTCCGCCCTAACGCACAGGCCCGCCGCATTCTCAAGCGGCGTACGGAAATGGTCTGTTTTCTCCTCAGCAACCGCGATTTCCTTCATCCCTTTCATGCTCGCATCCTGCAAGGCGTCGAATCTTATGCCACCAGCGTGAAGCAGCACGTCTTGTTCGCTGCGCTGCATTATTCCCCCAGAACGCCTCCCGATAGGATCGATCTGCCTCCCGTTCTTCAGGAGCATGGCTTGATTGACGGGCTCATTCTGGCCGGGACGATCTATCCGAATCTGCTCCGCAGGATCGCGTCCATTCATATGCCCTTCGTGGCCTTCAGTAACAATGTCGTTGGCATGGACGAAGAGCAGCAATTCGATCAGGTAGGCTTCGATGACTTCAATGCCACGCTCCATTCCACGCGTTACCTGATCGGCAAAGGGCACCGCCACATTGTTTTCGCCGGAGATATCTCCTACCCCTGGCTTCTTCGCCGATTCGAAGGCTACCGGCAAGCCATGCGCGAAAACAAACTCAAAGGCGTCTCCATCCTGCCCCGCAATCCTCAGGGTTTTGTCGATTTCGGTCAAAAGAGCGTAGTGCGAATCCTGTCCCGGCAGCCGCGGCCCACTGCTGTCGTGGCTGGCAACGACGAAATCGCCTACGGCATTTGGCGATCGCTGCAGCGCCACGCAATGAAAGTTCCGGACGATATCAGCCTGGTGGGTTTCGACGACCGTGAAGAGGCTCTTCTGATGGACCCGCCTCTTTCCACCGTCCGTGTCCACAAGGAGGAGATCGGCGAGACCTGTGTGAAGATGCTTCTCGAGCGGCTACATCACCCCCAAATGGCCTTTAGCCAGCGTATCCTTCCCACCGAATTCGTCATCCGCGGCACCGTCCGCCAGCTCTGAGAATCTCATCCTTGCCGGCAAAGCCTCTTGCCCCAATTCCTCTGGACCTCCGCAGTCCCGCCCCTCAACCAACAGTCAACTTTGCCCACGCCTCCTGTTTCAATGCACCAATCATCTCTACTTCGCTATACTTCCTCTTCGCCATGCCTCCGCCTCTCCGCAAACTAGGAAAATCATATACGCTTCTGCGCGGATCTAGGGGAGCAGGTCAGAACTACGGGCGGGTGGGTCACCCTTAACGTGGCGGGGAAACCGGGGAGACGGGACACTTCCCGATAGTTTATTATTCTCTTCGCGCTCGTATCGCCGGTACTTTCAGTGTCTTACATCTCCATTCGAATGATATCCAAGAAATACATTGACACGCAACCTACTTCCTGCTATTCTCTCCCGTGTACGCCGACTCCCATCCGCGCCCGTTTACCCTGATCTGCGAAGGCAGCCGCGAACGGCTTCTCTCCCTCATTGGCCGGAGTTTGCGAACCCGCCTGGGTGTATCTCCCCATGTTTTCTTTTTAACTTCAGATCGCAGATCCCGGCCCTGTCGAGACTGTCGATCCAAGATCCGGCTGGCCTCGCTCTGCTCCGGATCACCGGTCACCAAGTCGTTTCCTTACCTCGTCACCCCCTTACTTCGTTACCTCCTCGTCTCTAACTCCTTTATCCGCAACACTTACAGACTTCCTCGCAAATGTTGGGCTCTGTTGACATCCTGGACACAGTTTATGTTTCGAGAAGTCGACAAGAAGAGGCTGGTGGTGTTTTCTGATGGGGCAGGAGGGACCATGGCCGAGGTCGGACTCCTGCCTTTTGCTCGCGTGGCACTGCAAGTGGCCACGCAGGTTTTGCCGCCCTACCGCACGCGCTTCAGCAAACATCAGTTCACCCAGCCGCAGTTGCTGGCGGTGTTGTGCTTGATGCGCTACGAAGACTGGACCTTTCGCGAAGCCGAAGTGCGTCTGCGCGAGCACCAAGAACTGCGCGCTGTATTAAAATTGCCGGCGGTGCCCGACTACACCACGCTGTATCGTTTTCTGCGGCGTCTGGAAGACGACACCGTCGATCGTGGATTGCAGGAAACCGTGCTGCGGCTGCGGCGACGCCGACGCCGCCCCATTACTGCCGCCATCGATGGTACGGGGCTCTCCGATACCTCCGTCAGCACCTTTTTCCACCGGCGCCTGGAGCAGCAGGCGCACGGAGCCAGGCCTCGTCGTCCGTGGTTGAAGTGGTTGATTGTTGCGGATGTGCGGCAGCAGATTTTGTTGGCGCAGCGGGCTCGTCAGGCGCGGGGGTGCGACACGCGTTCTTTGCCGGGGTTGCTCGATGTGGCGGCACGCGGCGCTCCGATCGGGGTGGTGCTCGCGGATGCGGAGTTTGATTCCGAAGCCAACCACGAACATATTCGGCAACGCTTGGGAGCGAAGAGCATTATCCCTGCCCGGCGACGAGGTGTTCCCAATGGCGCTATTCGCAATCAGATGTTCCGCGCCTTTCCGAAAAAACCGTATCGGCAACGCGCCAAGATCGAAAGCATTTTCTCAGCCGTCAAACGCAAGCTCTCCTCGCGCGCGCCCGGGCGCAGCCTGGCCACGCAGGTCCGCCAAGCCCTGCTTCTCGGCCTGGCCTACAATCTCTACCGTTTGAGGCACCGCACAACTCATCGAGGATGTCAACAGAGCCCAAATGTTGCAAACAAAAGACTTACAGCAAGGCTAAACTCTTTAAATGCAACATTTGCAAAAAACCGGGGGGCACATCCTTCCAGCCAAAAGTTTTTTCTCTCCCCGCCTTCCATCTTCCGTACACTCTTCCAAGTTCCGTATCCTCTAACCCCTCTATTTGCCACTCTTGCACGAACTGCCGGGGTGTGGGGGTATTCTTCCCATTTTGGAATGTGTGGAGAACTGAAGACCGTGGACTTACAACGAATTCAAAGATGCTACCTATGCCGGTCGTCGGGAGCGGCGGATATGCCCATGCGGCGAAGTTCATCCTGATAATACTTTTTGTGCAGGACGTCCCACTCCTCGCTGCCTTCGAGGATTTCTTTTTTCTGCGAGGTGATGCGCTTGCGAACTTCCAGCTCGATCTTTTCCTCTTCTTTCAGGGTGTCGGTCAGAATCTGCACGACTTGCTGGCGAATCGTGTCGCGGTCGTCGACGAATTCCACGTCCTCGCTTTCCACAAGCACTTCGGTGATTTGGTGCGACAGCCGGATGATTTTTTCGCGGGTGAGGCGCATCTTCCCTTTCTCTTCTCAAACATTGCGAGCCCGTATCCTGGCCCTGGTAGCTCGCGTCCTGCCCATTTTTCAATTTTCCAATTTCTATCTCGTGGCTCGCGTCCCAGCCATTTTCCAATTTCAATCCGCAAGTCTTGGGTTTCGAGTTTCCAGTTTCGAGTTTCCAGCCCTTATCTCAGGATCAGCTTGCGGTCTCTCGCCAATTGCTGCTTCACCTTTTTGTACATCTCCTGATAGGACACGCTCGTCCGCCGCATCTCGTCCTGGTGGTCGATCAGAATCTGGCGCACTTCGTCGTTGAGCCGGTCCTCGACGGTGAGCTCTTCGAGCATGCGCTGGCGCACGCGATTGATCACCGCCGGAGCCGCCTTCGTTTCGATCTGCTCGCCTTCCACCAGGCGTTTTACAACTTCGTTCGCGATGTGCGCTACGTAATCCCGCAGGAGAAGCATCTCAGAGCGTTTCCTTTACCTGAATGCAAGAGAGTGAGTTTACTGGCTGCTTGAATAAAGTGCAAGGAAACCCGGCTATCAAGAGAGAAAAACATCGAAATCATGGGCTTTTCGCCCCATCGCGAAAAAACAACCCGGCCGCTGCATTGACGCTTCGCGGCGCTTCCTGTACGATGAATTCTGTAAGGGCGCTTAGCTCAGCGGTTAGAGCGTTCGGTTTACACCCGAAAGGTCGTCCGTTCAAATCGGACAGTGCCCACCATTGTTACGCAATACCACTCGGCGGGGACGTAGTTCAGTTGGTTAGAACGCTGCCCCGTCATTCGTTAGAATCCCGCACTGTCACGGCCGAGCCGCAGAGTCAGCTCCCCTTCATCGATTCTGCTAGCTGACACTGTTACGTAAGACTCCTGCTGTCTTCAAACTTTGCCAGAATGAAATGCTGAATGCGGCAGTTTGCTAATTCATTCCGCCCTGTTTGTACTCACACCCTTTCATTTGTTTTGAACGACTTGCGGCGCTCTCATGTGCGCCGAATCACCTCATTTGCAGGCTAAAGTGCACCGAGAGTGCACCAAAAATTGACTGAGATGCGCCGGAGTTGGTTGCGATGTTGCGCCTAAGAGGTTTGCAGGAAACTTCAAACCAGGATCTTCGGCCGTTCCGTCGGTCACGCAGGGTTGAGCAACTTCTCCCGGCCTTCCCCCACCTGTTGCCGCCACATCGCGCTATAGAGACCTTTGCTCGCGAGTAGATCTTCGTGACGGCCGCTCTCTACAATTCGCCCCCGTTCCAATACGTAAATGCAATCCGCGTGCAGGATGGTAGAGAGCCGGTGGG
>WNFC01010285.1_pt1 | contig 10373 bp, 8 predicted proteins | sample 5400541 | NCBI WGS metagenome assembly WNFC01 (sample SAMN13153342, study PRJNA577476) | soil metagenome | isolation source: 120 cm saprolite under Douglas fir tree site 2 hole 2 replicate 1 | place: USA:California | collected 2015-04-18 | reverse complement strand
GGACCACGTGAGCTTGCTGCGACTCTTTCATGAGCAGGCCTGCGAGCGGCGTTTGGCGGACAACGACGTTGATGGGCAGCTCGCTGTAGATGCGATCGGCCACGCGCAGCACCAAGCCGCGCGAGCGCAGCAGGCTGGTAGCTTCGGTGACGCTTTTGCCGGTGAGGTTGGGCATGGTGACTTCGCGGCCGTGGATGGCGATGCGCATGGCAGTAATGGCGCTAAGGAACGCGGCGGAAGCGAGAATGAAGACGAGGAGGGCCATTTGGCCGAGCTCTTCGAGGCGCTTGCGGAAATTGAGGGACGGCTCGGGCGGGGGCGCGTCGATCGGATCGAAAGCGGCGTCGTCAGTCATGGGAAGAGAAAGGCAAAGAATTTAACGCAGAGCGCGCAGAGAAAGCGCGCAGAGGGCGCAGAGAAGAAAAGACGGAAAAACTCAACACAGAGAGCACGAAGCCAGGACACAGAGAGCGCAGAGAAGAAAAGACGGAAAAACTTAAGACAGAGAGCACGAAGTCAGAACACAGAGAGCACGGAGGAGGAAAGATGCTCCTCTGTGGATTCTGTGGCGAAATTCCTTCCGCGGTCATTTTTTCTCCAGCGGAGGGGGCGGGTAATCGGGGAGCTTGTCCTTGCTGGTGTCGGCGCGCTTAACTTCGAGCTCGTCGAAAAGCAAGGAGGGGCTGATGACGGTGGTGGCGATGCCGCCGGCGCGATTGCTGACCAGCGGATCGTTGCCGACGGCGACCAAGTCGCTGCGCAGGGCGCGGACGTCGAGCTCATTGAACACGGCGCCGCGCACCAATTCTTCGTGGCCGTCGGGGTAGACGCGGTAGAGCAGGCGTGGGGAATTGCCGGGGCCGAGCGTTTCGACGCGATAGGCATAGGGCTTGCCCTGGTCGGTAATCATCTGGATGGCGCGCTTCTTCAGCGCTTCGGGCAATTGGGCTTCCGAACTTTTCAGCAGCAGCACGCCGAGATTGGGCGAGGGATACGTACCGGCACCCGCGCGACCGTGCCCGTTGGAGGCGGGAAAGTCGCGGATAGGCTGGCGGCCGACGAGGTAGTTGATGAGCGTGCCGTTGTCGACCAGCGTGACGGGCTGCGCTTTCACACCGTCGTCATCGACTTCATAGGTGCCGACGAGGCTTTTGCCCTGGAAGTCGCGCAGCGTGGGATCGTCGATGACACTGAGAAAATTGGGGAGCACGCGAGTCTTGAAACTGGTGGCGAATGCGCCGGTAGTGCGATTGGGCTTTCCGAGTTGGGGCTTGCGGCCGAGCACGTTGGCGCCGACGAGCGAAGCCATGACGTCGTTGGCGGCGTCGGGAGCGAAGAGCACCGGGCCGCGATATTCTTCCTCAACGATGGGCGCCTGGCGGAGGGCGACGATGGTATCGAGTGCTTTCTTGGCGTCGGCGACCAGCGCGTTATGCGTAGGAAGCTCTTCGGCTTTGGCGACCATCCAGAAGGGATTGCGGGTGAGGCGCATGCCGTCGGCGGCCTGCGCCGAGCTATTGAACTGAATGTTGTAGGTGCGGTGGCCGCCGCGCGTGACGGTGCCTTCGGAGTTCACGAGATATTCGTTGACGGCGGAAAAACGCGCGGAGGCGCTGACGGACTGCACGTCAGGATACTGGCGATAGAGATTGGTGACGTCCTCGAGGGTTTTTTTCCAGGAGCTGTCATCGACCTGCAGCTTGACGGTGGGCTCGATGGCGGCGACCACCGGGGCTTTGGCGAAATCGTCGATCGGATTCGCTTCGGCGCTGAACTGCTTGAGCGCGGCCTGCTTTTCGGTGAGCGCTTGGCCAGCGGCTTTATAGGCTTCGTCAGTGGCTAGCCAGATCTGGTGGCGCAGAGCGATGGGATCATCGTCGAGGGGGAGAATGTTGGTCTCGCCCATGCCCTGGTTGTAGTAACTGTCTTGCTTGTAATCGCCGATGCGCACCACGACGCGGAGCACGCGATAGCGGACACGCTGGCTCTCGCGAAGCGCGCCAAAGGCGGCTTCCGCCTGGAATTCGTCAACGTCGTTGACGCGATACTCGATGTAATAGGGGGCCGCGACCTGATCCATTTTGAGCTGGGCCGTGGAACGGTCGAGCTCGGTGAGCAATGCTTCGAGGACGGCGTCTCCGTTGGCGGCTGCGTGCGCCGCGAGCGGATCGGGCGCGGGAGTTTTCGCGGCGTCGTCTGTGCGGTCCGGATTGTGCGCTGCGGCGCGAAGAGGAGCGGAGCAGAGAATCAATGATGCGCCGAGTGTGAAGGTAAACGTGGCGCGAAAGGGTTTCACGGCTTCACCTCGGCCTTGGGCTGCGCGCCCTGCGCGGAGGTGATGGTGCTTTCAAACCCGGGCGGGGGCAAAATCGGCGGGCGCTCGTGGGAGTGTCCGCGCTTTTGCACCTCCATTTCGGAGAAGAGCATGGCGGGAGCCACAGCGGCGACCGGGACGCTGCCGCTCTCCGCACCGCAGACGCCGTTGAAGACGTGCGGCTGGTCGCCGGTGGTCATGATGCGCGTAAGCGCGGCCAGGGGAGTGCCAACGATGTCGACGCCGCGGACCAGCTCGTCAGGGCGGCCATCGGCATAAATCCGATAGACGATCACCGGGAGAACCTGGAAGGACTGCGGGAGCTGGCGGGTAGTGAGAGTGAAGCCGCCTTGAATGTCGTCGAAGTAGAGGCCGTAGGGTTTGCCCTGGCGCTTTACTTCGTCGATCAGTTTTTGACGAAGCTGCGCTTCGGGAACGGTTTGCGTGGAAGTGACGACCAAATTGCCTTGACGGCCGGTGGGCATCAAGCCGGGTTGGTTGCGGCCGTGGCCATTGGAGACGCCGAAGTTCTTGATGGGCATGCGCGACATCAGAAAATTTTTCAAGACGCCGTCCTGGATGACTTCCACGCGCTGCGCGGGCGAGCCTTCGTTGTCGTAGTCATAGGAACCGGCGAGCTTCACGCCGGCAAGTTCGTGAACGGTAGGATCGTCGGCGACGCTGAGAAATTTGGGAAGAACTTCCTGGCCAACTTTTTTGGTGAAGGTTTGTCCTTCCTCTTCATCGCGCTGGCGATGGCCTTCGAGGCGATGGCCCAGGACTTCGTGGAAAAGAACAGCCGCGGCGCGTCCGCTGAGAAGCGCGGGACCGTTGTACGGTTCCGCGACGGGGGCCTGGCGGAGATCTTTCAGGTCTTCCGCCATCTTATTGATTTTGGCGGCGAGTTCGGCTTCGCTGGGGAGGCCGCTGGCAGCAGGCGCTTGAAAGGTTTCGACGCGCAGGAGCTCCATGCCATCGTCGGCGCGCGTCTGTGCCTCGAGAATCAGGCGAGTGGACGCGCTTGGGGCGGCGATCGAGGTGCCTTCACTGGAGACCATGCGCGCAGTGGAATTTTGCACTTGAAGAACCACACTGGCGAAATAAACGCCGGGATATTTCCGGAAAGCGGCGGAGAGGCGGCGAACCTCGCCTTGCCAGGCGGCACGATCGAAAGGCGCAGGCTTCCCAGGCTCGCCGGCGTGAACTTGCGGAGCCTCCTTGGAGAAATCGGGGGAGCGATCTTCTTCTTCGGCGCGCACGGCGGTGTTGGTCTTGACGTTGAGGAAAGCGGGAGCGGCGCGCTTGTATTCGCGATCGGTAAGCTCCCAGAGCACACGGGAAATGGCGTCGGGATCGTCACCGAGAGGAAGAGTGCCGGAAGTCATACCGGTGACGCGGCTTTGGCCGTGGGTGTTGTCGAGCGTGGGGGAGCCCACGCGCATGACGACATCGGCTTCGCGGCGCTGCAGAGCCGCATCGGTGAGCAAGCTGCCGTACGCGCCGACCAGGACCACGATGCTTTGATCATTGACCGCGTAACTGAGGAAGTACGGTGCGGGCTCGGTTTTCGCAAGCGAAGTGCTGGCGCGCGACAGCTCGCCTTGCATGACCTTTAAGATGGGGTCGGCAGGGCTGGTTGCGGAAGCGGCCTTCGTGCCGGCGGAATTGGGGGCCGGAGCGGCGGAGAGGAATGGAGTGAAAGAAAGTTGCAAGGCCAAGGCGCCGCAAATGACGATGCGCAGGAGCTCCTTGAAGTGAAAAGGCAAATTCAGTTGAGCTGGTAACCAAATGATTTTCATGAACTACAGTCTCCCGGTACAACGATGTGCGAAAGGGTTGGTGGACCCCTGATGAAATCGAGCTAATTGAGGGGAACAAAACGAAGTATGACTCAGCATTCCTCTTGGCGCAATTCAGGCGTTGTCGAAGCGTTCCCGTTGAGTCAACCGCGCACCGTTGGCAAATTCCACCGCTGAAACTTGCTTGCGCCCTTCCAGTTTGACGGAGAGAGGGCGCAATAAGGTTGTGTGCCCGCAGGCGATGAGGATTTGACGCTCCTCGTGGAGCAAGGTTCCTGGCGCACTTCCGGTAAAAGTGGGAAGAGAAAAAGGTTCGCCCCACAGGTGGCAGGTCTGCCCGCGGAACGAGGTGTACGCGCCGGGCCAGGGCGCAAAACCGCGCATGCGGTTGTAGATTTCTTGCGCGGGACGATTCCAGTCGATGCGGCCATCTTCTTTTTTCAAGAGCGGAGCATAGGTGGCGTCGGCGTGATTTTGCGGACGAGGGGCAAGTTTTCCGCTGGCGATGCCGCGCAGTGTTGCGGCCATGAGCGGCGCGCCGGCTTCCGACATGCTCTTGGTCAGCTCCGGAGCAGTCTCCTCAGGCGCAATTTCGATTTCCTGTTGCAAGAGCATGTCGCCGGTGTCCATGCCAGCGTCGATGCGCATGGTGGTGAGACCGGTGGTGGCTTCGCCGTTGGCGATGGCCCAGTTGATGGGCGCCGCGCCGCGATATTTTGGGAGCAGGGAAGCATGAAGGTTGATCCAGCCGAGCTTCGGGATGGACAGAAGGCGGGCAGGGATGATTTGGCCGTAAGCGATGATGACGACGCAATCGGGCGCGAGGCGTTGCAGCAACTCTTGCGCTTCGGGCGAACGGATTTTTTCCGGCTGGTGCACAGGGATGTTCGCCGCGAGAGCGGCTTCCTTTACGGGGGTAAGGGAGACTTGCCGGCCGCGGCCTCGAGGACGGTCGGGTTGGGTGATTACGGCAATGATGTTGAGGTCGGGTTGAGCGAGGAGATGAATGAGGACGGGGACGGCGAAGTGGGGGGTGCCGCAGAAGAGGAGGCGCATGAGCTACTCCAGCGGATAGAGCGCGGTGATGTGGCAGTTGAGATCCTTCGCTGCGCTCAGGATGACACCGGTTTGGAGGGCGGCTGCATTTCACCACTCGCCTTGTTTTCTTAGTTTTTTGATTTTGCGCTTGATTAGGTCGCGCTTGAGCATGCTGAGATGCTGGATGAAGAGAATGCCGTTGAGGTGATCGATCTCGTGGCAGAAGGCGCGGGCAAGCAGGTCTTCGCCGCGAATCTCGAACGTCTCGCCCTTGGCATTTTGCGCTTTTACGGTGACGAACTGCGGCCGGATGACGTAGCCGCGAAAGCCGGGAATGGAGAGGCAGCCTTCTTCTTCGCGCTTTTCGCCTTCAGCATGAATGATTTCGGGATTGGCGAGGACGATCTTCGCTTCGGAGTTTTTCCCGCCGGTGACGTCAACGACGGCGATGCGAACGGTGAGGCCGATCTGCGGAGCGGCGAGGCCGACGCCTTGCGCGGCATACATGGAGGCGAACATGTCTTCGGCGAGCTGTTCGAGGCCGGAGTCGAATTTTTTCACGGGGGTTGTAGGTTTTTCGAGGATGGGATCGCCGTATTTGACAATCTTGTAGATCTTCCGGGCCGCGGAGATGGTTTCGGCGGACGGGACCTCGGCGGCTTGCGTGGCTTCAGAACTCGTCGATTTGTCGGGCATAGTTATCGAAATTCCTCCGCATCTCGGCGAGCGAATCTCCCCCAAATTTTTGCAGAAAAGCATCGGCGAGCACAAGGGCAACCATCGCTTCGCCCGCAACGCCGGCGGCAGGGACCACACACCAGTCGGAACGCTCGTAGGCGGCTTGCACCGGCTCTTTGGTGACCATATCGGCGGTGCCGAGAGCGCGGCGGAGCGTGGAAATAGGCTTGAGGTAACCGCGGACGATGACGTCTTCGCCGTTGGTGATGCCGCCTTCGAGTCCGCCGGCGCGATTGGAGCTGCGGCGGAAACGCCTGGCGGATTTGTCGTAGGAAATTTCGTCTTGCACTTCGCTGCCGTAGGAGCCCGCGGCGGTTATGCCCGCGCCGATTTCCACGGCTTTGACGGCTTGGATGCTCATCACGGCCTGCGCCAGGCGGCCGTCGAGTTTTTCATCCCACTGCGCGTGGCTGCCGAGGCCGACGGGAACCTTGCGCGCGATGACTTCGAAGATACCGCCGACGGTGTCGCCGGCCTTGAGCGCGGCGTCGACCTCGGCTTTCATTTTGTCTTGCGTGACGGCATCCACACAGCGTAGCGGAGAATCAAGGTCGGCGTTTACGGCGAGGATTTCGCTCCAGGTGGCTTTGCGGTCGAGTTTGACGTGGCCGACTTGAACCGTGTGGCTGGCGATTTCGGTGCCAAACTGACGGAGTAAGAGCTTTGCCAGCGAAGCGGCAGCTACGCGGGAAGCGGTTTCGCGGGCGGAAGCGCGCTCGAGGACGTAGCGAGCGTCGTGAAAATTAAACTTTTGCGAGCCGGCGAGATCAGCGTGGCCGGGACGCGGGGCCACAAGCTTCTTGTCGTGGCCGGCGAGGTCTGGGGAGTCCTCGACGGGGAGGGCTTTCTCCCAATTGGCCCAGTCGCGGTTTTCGATGCGGAGAGCGATGGGCGCACCGATGGTCTTGCCGTGGCGCACGCCAGCAAAGATATCGGCGCGATCTTTCTCGATTTTTTGGCGGCCGCCGCGGCCGTAGCCAAGCTGGCGGCGGTGCAGTTCGTGATTGATGAAATCGAGATCGACCGGCAGGGAAGCAGGCAGGCCGGAGATGAAGGCGAGGAGCGCCTGTCCGTGGGATTCACCGGCGGTGTAGAAGCGAAGCATAGGCGATTTGGAAGAAGCAGTGTAGCGGTGACGTGGTTACGCGTCCAGCGGTGGGAAGAGGGGCACGCTGCTGGGAGGTAGTAACGTGGTTGAGGTCCTACACCTATCCTTGTCGGAGAGTCCGGGGTGACAGGTTTTTGCCGAGCCACAGGCTATGCTTGACGTTGCTGGCGTGGGCGGTTACGCTTCTGGCTTAGTGTTTGTCTTGCAATGGGTTGGAGCTGGTCGCGGTAATCGATAGGGAATTGTGGCAGACACTCCTTTCCAGGTCGCAGGTCGCGAAGCCAAACCTGTGGAACGCATTTCCATGGGTGCGGTGCTAACCGACGCTTTCAAACAACTCCTCTCCAATATTCAGGATTATTCGGAAATGGCTGGCCGTTCGCTGGCCAATCTGGCTACGGGACCGCGCTATTTCCAAGACATGCTGGACCAGATGGACGATATCGGAGTCGGGTCGCTGCCGATTGTGTTGATGTCCGGTTTTTTCATCGGGGCCGTGATGGTGTTGCAGACCGGCTCGCAGTTCACGCGATTTGGACAAACGGCACTGACCGGGGACGTGGTGGCCCTCGCACTGGTGCGTGAATTGGGGCCAACGCTTACAGGAATCCTGGTGGCCGGCCGCTCCGCTTCGGGGATCGCTTCCGAGCTAGGATCGATGTTGGTGACCGAGCAGGTGGACGCCATGCGTGCCATGGGGACGGATCCCAGTCGCAAGCTGGTGACGCCGCGCGTGGTCGCAGCGGTTCTGATGCTGCCACTGCTGACGGCGCTTAACGACTTTATCGGCTTGCTGGGCGGCTGCGTGGCCTCGGTGTTTACCCTGCGCTTGAACGCCGTGCAATTCTGGACGCGCTCGATCGATGCGCTGGATTTCGCAGACATCATGCAAGGGATGACGAAGCCATTGGTTTACGGATTCATCTTGGCGACGGTTGGATGCTACAAGGGGTTGACGGTGCGCGGCGGCACACAAGGTGTTGGACGCGCGACGACGCAGGCCGTGGTGGTGGCGTCGGTGATGATCATCGCTGCGGATTTGTTCCTGACCAGACTTGCTTTGTACCTCGGAGACAAGATCTTTTGAGGCCCTTCCGACCAGAAACCGAAAGCTCCGCGGTAGTAACATTCGCAAACGTAAGAATTGGATTCGAGGAAGGCGATATTCTGCGTGGAGTGTCCTTTCAAGTGATGCCGCGCGAGACGCTGGTGCTGCTCGGCGAGACGGGAACTGGAAAAACACTCACGCTGAAGATGGCCGCGGGGTTGCTGCGCCCGTCGCAGGGGAGCATTGAGGTGTTGGGACAGGAAGTATCGTCCATGAACGAGCGCGAATTGCTGACGTACCGGCGCCAGGTGGGCTTCGTGTTTCAGGAGGGCGCGCTGTTTGATTCGTTGAGCGTTGCGGAGAACGTGGCGTACCGATTGCGCGAGGACGGCCTGAATGATGAGGAGGTCGAGCCGCGCGTCGCGGAGGCTCTGCGGTTTGTGGAGCTGGAGCACACAGGCGAAATGCTGCCTTCCGAGTTGTCGGGAGGAATGCGGCGGCGGGTCTCCATCGCGCGCGCGCTGGCGACGCGTCCGCCGATTGTCTTGTACGATTCGCCCACGGCGGGGTTGGATCCGGTAACGGCGCAAACAATTATTACGCTCATTCTGCGGCTGCGCGATGTATTTGGGGTTACCGCAATGCTGGCAACGCACCGATTGCAGGATGGTTTCGCGCTGGCGAGGTTTCGGTTTGATCCCGAGGCGAAGCGGGTGGTGCGCACGGAGGAAAGTGGGAGGGCAGCGGAAGACATCGAGGCGTCCACGCGATTTCTCGTTTACCGGGAAGGGCGAGTCTATTTTGAAGGCGAGCCCGAGGAGATTGCGGAGTCCAAGGATGCGTATTTGCAGCGGTTCTTGGTGTGAATTTGATAGTCTGTGAGACTAATTATCGAGCGCGTGGCGGAGGGTCGGAGGGAAGTTCATGGCGCAGCGCAAACAACTGACCTGGACCGAATTGCGCGTCGGGTTGTTTGTGCTGGTCGGTTTATTCGTGCTGGCCGTGGGAATTTTCTATGTCACGGGAGCAAAATTCCTTGGCCCGAAGTACCGGCTAAGAACGTACTTGCCTGAGGCTTCCGACTTGGCCATGGGGGCACCAGTGCGCATTGACGGCGTCGAAGTCGGAAACGTCGAGTCCATTAGGCTCGCCTCACGCACGCCTGGAGGGGTTCGGAATAAGAATAAGAATATCGAAGTAGTGATGCGGATCGACCGCAGATTTCAGTCAGAAATTTTGAGCGATTCGACGGCCAGCTTGGTCACCCAGGGATTGCTGGGCAACCGCGTTGTGAACATAACGCGCGGTTTCACCGGTGTGCCTCTCAAAGAAGGACAGGAAATCATCGGCACGGAGGAGAAGGCCATCAAGGAAGTAGTCGAGCGCAGCGCGGACGTGCTGGCGAACCTGCAGGCGCTGTCGGACAACGTGAAGGAGTTGCTCGCCGGCGTGCAGCAAGGGCGCGGGACGCTGGGCAAGTTGCTGACGGACGATCAGGCGTACAAGCATTTGAACAACGTGCTGGCGAAGACCGACCAGATGGTCAGCAATATCCAAGAAGGACAGGGGACGATCGGAAAGTTGGTGGTCTCGGACGAGCTGTACGGCAAAGTGAACGCCGCCGTGGACAACGTGAACGTGATTATGGGAGACGTGCGCGCGCAAAAAGGGACGCTGGGTAAGCTGCTGTACGATCCCACTCTGTATGACGAGGCAAAGAAAGCGCTCAGCGGTGGAAATGCGATGATCAGCGACGTGCGGGCAGGAAAGGGAACGCTGGGCAAATTGGCGACGGACGAAACTCTGTATAACAAGCTGCGGGATGCCAGCTCGAATGTGGCTAGTGCAACCGCGAAGCTGAACGAAAACACGACGACTGCGGGAAAGCTGTTTTCGGACCCGCAGTTGTATGACAATTTGAGCGGACTGACAGGCGATTTGCGTCTACTGATCGGGGATTTCCGGCAGAATCCGAAAAAGTTCCTGCACTTCAAAGTCACGGTTTTTTAGTTTTGGGGCCGCTTTGCGGGTCCGGGCGGCAGTGTGTTGTAATCATTTTGTAACAACGAAGGGATAGGCTGCAGCCCACTGAGTTCATCGTGCCGACGAATCCGACTGAAATTCAAGATTCAACACAAAAAGCGCCGCGTCCGGAAGCGGCGAAATCCACGCTGCCGCAACCAGGGCGCCCGGTGCCCAGCCGCGCCTATCCCGGCGCGCTGATCGTCGTGGAAGGCACGGACGGCTCGGGCAAGAGCACGCAACTGTACTTGTTGAAGCGCTGGCTTGAAATCGGCGGCTATCGTCTGCACTTTACGGAATGGAATT
>WNFC01010284.1_pt1 | contig 10373 bp, 10 predicted proteins | sample 5400541 | NCBI WGS metagenome assembly WNFC01 (sample SAMN13153342, study PRJNA577476) | soil metagenome | isolation source: 120 cm saprolite under Douglas fir tree site 2 hole 2 replicate 1 | place: USA:California | collected 2015-04-18 | reverse complement strand
GCCATTCAAAGGTGGCGTCGCCGGCCGAGAAACCAACCGCTGTATCGCCTCGTGCAACTGCGTTCCGGCTGCCGGGCACCATCTACCTCGCGCAGTCGGGCGCGATCTACAGCCTGAGCGTGGGCCGGTTCCATCAGCTCACGCCTGAGGCGGGATGGATGCAGCCGTCGGTGTACCCAGACGGCAACTACATCCTGGCTGTCAAGCGCAACGACTTTTATTCCGACGTCTACGCTCTCGGCCGTTTCGGCCAGGTCGTGCGGCAGTGGACGAACAACGCCGGAAGGCCTTACGACACGACGTCCCAGCATTGGTCGTTCTACCCGCGCCTCAGCGCCGATGAGAACACGCTCTGGATGAGCTACGACGAGCCCAAGTTCGGATATGACGCGCTGTTCTCGATCTGGGCGATGCCTCTTGGCGGCTCGATCCGCCAGGCCAGGCTCTGGACGAACTCCAACGACTACACGGGCGGCGACATCGGGCCGGTACCGCTGGCATCGGGCGGCATCATGTACACGAAGTACAGCTACGGGCCGGATGGTAACCGCATCGGCCAGATCTGGCTCACGACCCGAGCTACGCCCCAAGGCACTGAGGGCCGGCCGCTCACCTCTCCAGAGGAAGACTGCATGGAACCCTCCATATCGGCGGACGGCAAGCTCGTGGCGATGATCTGCACCTACGAGAAGCAAATCTCCCAGCTCACGCTTGCCACATGGAATGGTTCGAGCCTCGGGCCGCGCAGCGCGGTCATCACCGACCAGCTCGTGGCGCAGCCCGCGTGGGCGCCCGACGGGTCGGGGATCGCATACCTCGCCCCAGGATCGGCCAACGGCCCGTTCCAGCTGTGGTTCCTCCCCAAGGAAAGGTATGCTCCGCCACCACCGAGCCCGACTCCGGTCCCGACCCCATCGCCGGGCGGTCCTTACAACGGGACGCTGCCGAGCCCGACCCCGGCGCCGCCGGTGACACCGCCGGTGATCAAGCCGATCCAGATCACGACCAACAGCGGCTTCGACGCGACGTCGCCGATCTCATGGGGCGGCTAGCAGGCGGGCTGTCCGCCCGTCACCAGCACGGGCTCGGCGTTCGCCGCGAGTGCCTCGGCCGGCGTGATGTAGTTCTCGGAGATCATCAAGGCCAGCACCTGGGCCCGACGCTGCTCGGCGAGCTCGGGATCGACCGTGGGGTCGTACACGGATGGGGCCTGGGTGACGCCGGCGAGCAACGCGTACTGGCCCAGGGTCAGGTTTGGAAGGGGCGCCTCGAAGTAGGCACAGGCTGCGGCGCTCACCCCGCGGCGACCCAGCCCGGTCGTGATCTCGCTCAAGTAGTCGGCCATGATCTCCTGTTTCGTCAGGACGCGCTCGACTTTGAGCGCGACCGCGACGTCGACCAGCTTGTTGTAACCGCGGTCCGAGCCGTCGAGGTACAGGTCCTTGACGAGCTGCTCTGTGATCGTCGAACCGCCCTGGCAGAGGCAGCGATTTGATACGTCATATATAAGGGCGCGCGCGAGGCCGAGCGAATCGATGCCGCGGTGGGTGTAGAAGCGCTCGTCCTCGGTCGCCACGATCGCCTTGGCCAGTGTCGGAGGAATGTCGCCCGGGCTCAAGAGCACGATGTTGTAGCGGTGGGTGAGCTCCTGGACCCGCGCCTGGACGTCGGTTCCTGAAGGGGTGGATATCCAGAGCGTGGTCGCGACGGGGCCGACCACGACGCCGAAGGCCACGACAGCCACGGCAATACGCTTGAGCGTGGCCCCCACGCCCCAGTGAACGGGGGTTAGAGGGCGGCCGTTACGCATGTTCCATGGGAGAATCTCGTCTCGATAACAGATGACGATCCGATGGAAGGTCGCCCTCGTCGAGGATGACCGCCGGCTCGCCCGGGCGGTCTCGGCCGGCCTCGGCGACGAGGGCTACACGGTACGTTCGGTCGACTCTGCCGACCGCGGCCTGCAGCTGGTGCGTCAATGGAATCCGGATGTCGTCCTCCTCGACCTCATGCTGCCCGACAACGACGGGCCCGAGCTGTTCCAGGCATTCCGCGCCGAAACCGATGCCGCGCTGGTCGGCATCAGCGCCAAAGCATCCGTCAGCGACCGCATTGCGGGCTTGAAGCTTGGCGCCGACGATTATGTCGGTAAGCCCTTCGCTCTTGAAGAGTTGATGGCTCGTGTGGAGGCGGTCATCCGCCGCCACCGGGGCAACGGCGGCTCGCGTCTGGTGGTTGGTGACGTCTCGCTTGACCTGAGCGAGGGCGTCGCTGAGCGGGGCGGGCGCGGGCTCGGCCTGACCGGGATCGAATTCCGCATTTTGGCCGCGCTGATGCGCAACCGCGGCCGCCTCGTCACATACGCCCAGCTTGCGGAGGCCGTATGGGCGCAGGACGCGGGTCCGGAGTCGAACTCGCTTGAAGTTCATGTTTCACGAATCCGTCAGAAGCTGGAGGCTGGGGGTGAGCCACGGCTCGTGCACACCGTTCGTGGGATCGGTTACAGGTTCAACCCGGAGGACTGAGATGCGTCTCTACAGAATCGTGCCGGCAGCGATGATCGCAGCCGCGCTTTTGATTGCGGGCGAGGCCACCGCTTCGGCCAACTGCGAGTGGTGCGTCTACGACCCGCCCATTCAGGTGGTCACGCCTGGAGGCGCCATTCTGACTGTCAACAACACGCTCTATCTGCCCCCTTACGATGTCCACCTCGCTTCGCAATTCACCGCGTCGGCAACCGTCGCACCTGACGGTCACGGTGGGACTCTCATCACTGTTTATGTGCACATCCCGTCATCGGCATCGTCGGTACACGTCGTCTCATCGGAGAAGCGGTTCCAGGTTTTGTCCCCAGGTACCGGAACCGGAGGCACAGTGGTCACTAATTACCTGGACGTGCCGGCCGCCTGAGCTCGCGCGCCGCTCGGGGATTCGGGACTTTAAGCCCACTGCTTCGGGCGGTGATCCTCAGCGTTCCGGCGCTGGGTCTTGTGCTTGCGGTCCTTGTCGCGCGCGGAGGGGTGAACGCATCGGAGCCATGGCGCTGGGCGCTGGTCCCGGCCTGTGTGCTCGCGATCGTCCTGACCGATCGCTATCCGGTGAAGATCGGCCCCGAGCAGAAGGTCAACCTGGGTGCCTTGTTCTGCCTCCTGGCCGCTTTGCTGCTGCCGCCGGCCGTCGGTCCGGCCACCGCGGCGGCCGGCGTGCTCGCCGGAAATCTGACCATGCGCCGGACGTGGTGGGAGAGCACGTTCAACGCCGGCAACGTGCTCGCGTCGAGCGCCATCGCGGCCCTTATCGGCAACGTCGGACGTGACACCGACCCCGGCCTGGACGCGCGTGCTGCGCTGGCCGCGCTCGTCTACGTGATCGTCAATCTCATGCTGACCGCCCTGCCGGCCTCGATCCATACCGGGCGCGCCTACCTCGCCTTGCTCCGACAAGCGGCGGCGGCATCGTGGACGGCCTCGCTCTCGCTGGCGGCGTGCGCTGCGAGCGTGGCGTTGCTGGCGGTCGAGGCGCCCGTGGCCGCGCCGCTGCCTCTGATCGTGCTGCCGCTCATCTATCGGATGAACCTGGCGATCCAGGCCCAGAGCAAGGCCAACGAGCAACTGTCCGCGGTGCTGGCCGCCCAGCGCAGGTTCTTGACCGACGTCTCGCACCAGGTGGCGACCCCGCTGGGGACGATCATGACCAACCTGTCGATCCTCCGCCGGGCGCAGCGCGCAAGCGGTCCAACCCAGGAAGCGATTGCCGACAGCGTGGCCGAAGCGGAACGAATGAAGCGGATGCTGGCCCGCCTCCGCGCCCTGGCTCACGCCGACGAAGACATCCCGCTGCGCCGCGAGCTGGTCGACCTCGCCGAGCTGACTGCCGACGTCGTGCACGCGTACGCGGCCCAGGCCGGAATGTCAGGCGTGGGGTTTGTGACAGATGTGCGCGCGCCCGCTCGCATCAGCGCGGACAAGGAACTGCTGCGCGAGGCTGTCGCCAACCTCGTCGACAACGCGGTACGCGTCAGCCCTCCCGGCGAGGCGGTGACGCTGCGCATCGCCAATGGCGCCGCCGGACCTTCGATCGATGTCATCGACCACGGCCCCGGCATCGACGACGAGCGGTTGAAGAACCTGTTCGATCGGTTTCAGCGCAGCGATTCGGGCAGCGGCCTCGGACTGGCCATCGCACGTCGGGTTGTCGAGCGCCACGGAGGCACGATCCGGGTGCAGACCAAGCCTGGATCTGGAAGCACTTTCACGATCGAGCTTCCACCTGGGTAACTCTTAGCGGAGCAGGCCTCCTTGCCAGGGCTTGCCGGCCACAGCGTTCAGTCCGCAAACCCACCTGAACACCTGGGCCCCGTTGCCTCCACCGTGCACGGTCATCGTCGCCACGATCAGCGAGCCGGTGAACTGCGGGCTGGAGTTGCCATCGCTGACGTATGCGCTCTGCGGCAGGTAGATGATGCCGCTCATATCCGTACCCGCGCCGGGACCGATGGTCACGCCACCCGTGTAGCCCGCGGGCCCGTCGCCGCCGAAGACGACGAAGTTGTGCGTGCCCGCGGGATCGCTCGGCCCCGTGTTGTTCAGGTCGTCGAGGCCGTTGAGGACGGCCTGGCTGAGGTCGAGCGCGCCGGTGTCAGAGGAGTCGAGCACGATCGCGACCGCGTCGGCCCCGTTCGACGTGCCTGACGGCTGGTGGACGGTGTTCGTGATCGCACCTAGCGCCAGGCTGGGCGAGTTGACGATCTTGTAGACGCCGCCATTCATGAAGCCGCCGCTGGGCGCGAACCCGTCATATATGCCCGGCTTCCAGTTGCCAGACGCATCCTGGGCGGCGGCCGCGGTGTAGTAGTGCGGGGCGGAGGACGCGACCTGCGGCGAGGCGCGGTCGTAGTTGTACGGCGGTGCCACGTTGGGGTTCGTGTTCAATGGGTTGCCGTCGGTCGTGTGGTAGTTGAGGCCGTTCGAGCCGCCGCCGTTGTCGATCTGGTTGGTAATGACAGGCATGCAAGCGTGGCCGTTCTGGTCGGTTTGCTGTGAAGGCACGCCGGTCGAGTGCGGGCCGTTGTTGGCTCCGAAGCTGCCGTACGCGTAGACAGGTCCTGTCACCGTCTGGAATGCGGCGCCACCACCGTTTATAAGAGCGTCACCACTCAAGGCGGCGACCGCGTAGTTGGCGCCGTTGAACTCGGGGCCCGGCTTGGTCGCGCGCGCGGAGGCGGCGGTGTTCACCATTGAGTAACCCACCATCCGCGCGAAGATGCTCGGCTGCTGGTGCTGCAGCAGCACGTCGAGGACGCTCGGGTAGTTGAGGATCCCGCCCACGCGATACGAGTCGGCGACCTGGATGGTGTATCCGGCCACGTAGTAGGTTCCGGCCGGGCACAGGGTCGGCCCCCCGCATGCGCCGACGGGCACCGTGAATCCGAGCGATGGCGCGAGGTACTGGAGCGCCACGTAGTTTGCACGGGCGGGACCTGCGGGACCAAAGGACCGCGACCCCGCGAGCGCGGCCGCGTCCGCATAAGCCTGCAGGTTGCGCCGCTCGGACATCGCAAGTCCGACGTCGAAGACCATGGTGCCGAGGATGGTCAGGACGATGAACATCGCGCCGACGATCACGATCGCCTGGCCGCTCTGCCGCTCGCGACGTCGTTTCTGCGTCATCTCAGTACTCCGCAACCATCGAGGTGGATGAGGCGATCCGCAAGAAGTTCGGCGTCGCGCTGCCCAGGAACGGGACCAGCGTGTTGTAGCGGAAGATGACGGTCACGACGATCTGAAAGCAGCCCTTGTACTGGGGGCTGTTGTACTCAGGTGCCCGCGAACCGAGGTCGCCGGGCGCTGGATCGCGCCCGAGCGCGCTTCGCGCCGAGGCGCAGCTGACGTAGCTGCCGGCAGCGCCGTGCTCGGTGGGATACACGCAAACCGACGCGTGGCCGACTGACGGGTTCGGGCAGTTGGCCGGGGAAGCCTCGGTGAGGCCGGAGCCGGTGCTGAACCCGCCGAGCACATTGGTCACGGTCTGATAGATGCGCGCGCTGGTGAGGCAGCCGCTGCCGTTGGCGGCGTTGACCTGCGTCGTTCCCGAGCATGCGCCGCCCGCGGTGCCGAACGGGTTGTCGTACGGGTCGGCGTTGGCGACGGCTTGCCTCGCGCCCTGGCGGGCGGCTTCGGCCACGGTCGTCGTGGCCCAGTCGACGCGGAACAAGTCGATGGTCAGCGCCAGCACGAAGAAGAGGATGGGGAACATCAGCGCGAACTCGACGAGCGCCTGGCCCCTTTTAAATCGCGGGGGGGACAGTTGTCCCCCGCCGCGGACCCACCCCTCTCCTCGGCCACGATGGGACGCGCTTGGAAGGTGCACGCGTGGGGGACGGCCGGAGTAATCCGGCCTGAGGCTCCACCTGGCATTGTCTTGGAGCTTTGTCATCAGTACTCGCTCCGCTCGAACGAGCTCACCGTGATCGAAATCTGCGTACCGACCACCGGCCACAGAAGTGGGGTGATGACCCGCATCGTGTCGGTGATGGTCGCCGTGATGGAATCGGCTCCCGCGCTCTGGGGCCCGCCACCGTTGCCATTCGCGTTGGTGACGGCGGCGCCGTTGAGGCAGTGGAAGGTGACGGTCAGCGTCGCGCCGGCGATCACAGAGCCGGCCGGTGTGCCGTTGTTCGAGCTCTCCAGCGCGGCCTCATTGGCGATGGTCGAGATGGCGCCTCCGGCCGGTGGTATCGGCGAAGTCACCGTCACCGCCAGCGGACCGCTGCCAGTGCCCGCGCAGATCGCGTCGGCGGTTGCCTGCTGGCTCGGTGAAACCGCCACGCGAAGCGCCTGCCGCGTCGAGTTGGTCACGGCTTCGCGGTAATAGAAGGCTCGCCCGATGTCGGTCACACCCAACGCGAGCAAGAGCACAACGGGCAGCGTGATCGCCGCCTCGACCAGCGACTGCCCCCGCATCCGCCTGCGCGCCATCCGAGCGCCTGATCGCATTGACTTCCCTCTCTCGTGGTGCCGAGCGCCTCGATCGGGAGCTCGTTCACTTGACACTTAAAACGGGCCCGCGCGGGGTGTCTTGCAACCCGTCGGCCGTCTTAACCTTCACCGAGAGTGGGTCTTAAGGAAACGTCGTACGACGAACGCGTTCTCACGAATTTCGTCGATGCCGGCGGTCGCTTGCTCGGGATTCCCGCGCAGCGCAAGAAGCGGCTGGCGGTCTTGAGATGGCTGGCGGAGGAATTTCAGCCCGGCCGCCGGTACCCCGAGGCGGAGGTCAATCGGATCATCGGCCGCCGGCATCCCGACTTCGCGACGCTGCGCCGCCTGCTCGTCGACGAGGAGCTGATGCAGCGGCGCCGCGGGATCTACTGGCGGACCGGAAGCGTGCCCAACGTCGGCCACGATCCGGCCTCCTGGCCGAGCCAGCCTTAATCTTTAGGTCCCGTGGCAATCATCGTCTGCCCCCAGCCGGCCGCGGCCGAGATCGGCCTCGAGGTCATGCGGCGTGGGGGCAATGCGGTTGACGCGGCGGTGACATGCGCATTCGTGCAGGGCGTGCTCGATCCGCAGATGTGTGGCATCGGAGGCTGCGGCGTCATGCTCGTGCACGGCCCGAAAAGCGGTGATGCGCTGCTCGAGTTCTATGCGACAGCCGGTTCGCGGGCCCGTGAGGACCAGTGGGAGCACCTGTTCATCCGCCAGGCCGCGGACCGATATGGGTACGTGCTGGGCGGATGGGTGAACGACGTCGGGTATCAGTCGGTTGGAGTTCCGGGAACGGTGGCGGGGCTGGCGGAAGCGCTGACCAGGTACGGCACCATCACATGGGCGCAGGCGATCGAGCCTGCCATCCCGCTCGCCCGCGACGGCTTTCCGGTGACCGGTTTCATGCACGGCTACTGGACGACGGACTATGGACCGGACGTCGTGCCCAACCGCGAGCGAATCCAGGTCACTCCGGCCGCGAAGGCGATTTACTTAAATGGCGACAAACTATTCGAAATTGGCGAACTATTCGTGCAGGCCGACCTCGCGCGCACGCTGGAGAGGCTCGCAAATGAAGGCCCGGACGTGTTTTACAAGGGCGAGATCGCCGATCGGATCGCAGCTGATTTCGCGGCCAACGGTGGGTTCGTCACCAAGGAGGACCTGGCCACCTATCGCGTCAACGTGACGGAGCCGCTGCGAGGCACCTACCGCGGGCTGACCGTCATGGCCGCGGGACCGCCGGCAGCCGGAATCACGCTGCTGCAGATGCTGAACTTCCTCGAAGGATTCGACATCGGCTCGCACGGATGGCCGAGCACGGAGGCAGCCCGCGTGCTAGTCGAGGCCATGGCATGGGCGGTGGCTGACCGCGACCTCCACGTCGCCGACCCGCGATTCGTCGATGTGCCCACCGGCGCGCTCGCCGACAAGGGCTACGCGGCCAAGGCGCGTGAGGTGGCGGCGGTCGCTGTCGGGGCGGGAGTTGCGGTCCATGATCGGCCGGACACGACTCACGTATGCGTGGTCGACGACTCAGGAAATGTGGTGTCCCTGACTCACACTCTTGGCTCTGCGAGCGGAGTCGTCACGCCGGGGCTCGGGTTTGGTTACAACGACTATATGAACTGCTTCGACCCGCGACCCGGGAACCCGAACTCCGTGCAGCCGGGGAAAACCCGAGCAACGAGCATGACGCCGACTCTGGTCTTCGACGGCGATCGTCTGCGCGTCTGCATCGGGGCGCCCGGTGGCACCAAGATCGTGACGGCAATCCTGCAGGTGCTCGTCAACGTCCTCGACCACGCCATGACGCCGGTCGAGGCGGTAAGCGCGCCGCGGATCGACTTCCAGGGTGAGGTGGTGCAGCTGGAGGCCCGCATACCCCTGGCTGTGGCTCGAGGTCTGGAGCAGCGCGGGTACACCGTCAGCAGGCGGACGCTCAACTACGACTCGTACTTCGCTCGGCCTCAGGTGATCGTCGCCGAGAAGGATGGTTTCCTCCACGGCGCCTCGGACCCGCGCAAGGACGGGGGCACTGCGCTCGATACGGAGACCGAATGAGGTTCAAGGACCGAGTCGCGCTCGTCACCGGCGGCGGTCGCGGTATCGGCGCCGCCACGGCACGCCTGCTGGCGGCCGAGGGAGCGAAGGTCGCGGTCTCGGACCTCGACGAAGCGCCGGCTCGTGAGGTGGCGGACCCGATGGGCGGGCTGGCGGTCGCCTGCGATGTGAGCGTGCGCGCCGAGGTGGACGCCATGGTCGAGCTCACGGTCAAGGAGCTTGGAGGCCTCGACATCCTCGTCACGTGCGCCGGCATCATCCGCGACAACCTGCTGTTCAAGATGACCGACGAGGAATGGGATGCGGTCATCGACACGCACCTCAAGGGCACGTTCCTTTGCGCTCGCGCCGCGCAGCAGTACATGGTCGAGAAGAAGTACGGAAAGATGGTGTTCCTCTCATCGACTTCCGCCCTCGGCAACCGCGGCCAGGCGAACTATTCCGCTGCCAAGGCGGGCCTTCAGGGCATGGCTCGCACGCTCGCGATCGAGCTGGGGCCGTTCAACGTCAACGTCAACACCGTTGCCCCAGGGTTCGTGGAAACGCGGATGACGCGCGCCACCGCCGAGCGGATGGGGATGGACTTCGAGACGTTCAAGCTCGGCGCCGCGTCGCAGATCCCGCTGCGCCGAATCGGCCAGCCTGAAGACATCGCCAACGTGATCGCGTTCCTATGCAGCGACGAGTCCGGATTTGTGTCCGGGCAAACGATTTACGCGCGCGGGGGGCCGTAGCACGAACTAGGCAAGGTTGGGTGGTCATGGAGCGTTGTAGTGCCCATGAAGCTGGGCCTCAGCCTGCTTTCGAAGCGGCGCCGGTCGATTCTGGCCGTACGAACTTTCGTACGCTCGAACGCCAAAAAACGCGCCAATCTCAAGCTGGAGCTGAGTTCGCCTGCCGGTGGCGAACTGGCGTTCGGTCCATCTCGGGCCGAGTCCAGGCGGGTTGACGGACTTGGTGGGGGTCTGTTACGGTGACCGCCGTTCTCTGGGACCCGGCCGCGCCCGCGGGTTGGTTCACAACGCATCGCAACGTTTAGGGGTAGACATTTGCGAGTCCATCGATATCTGACACATGCTGTCGTGCTTGCGATAGCTGTGGCCATCTCGTCGTACGCATCGATGGATCGCCATGTCCCCGCTTATTTGACTTCCAGATTGGGAACGGTCGACGCCCAAGCGGTCGTGGCAACCGAGGGAGGCACGGCGGGCGACGTTTCCCTAGGCCGCTACAGCACGATCATCAAACCGGTCGCGATCCCGGCCGCGGCGCCAATGAGCCACAAGTCGTTCGGTTACACGGTGCAGGCCGGCGAGAGCCTCG
>WNFC01060684.1_pt1 | contig 10376 bp, 12 predicted proteins | sample 5400541 | NCBI WGS metagenome assembly WNFC01 (sample SAMN13153342, study PRJNA577476) | soil metagenome | isolation source: 120 cm saprolite under Douglas fir tree site 2 hole 2 replicate 1 | place: USA:California | collected 2015-04-18 | reverse complement strand
GTCACTTTGGTCATGACGTTATATTCGTGTAGAGGATAAAAGTGGAATAATGACCCTGCGGGCCAACGTGGTGGCCGGGAATCCCGGTGTTTGGGCGGGATCGGGCTGTGCCGCTCTGAACGGGAGTTGCACGGGCTGCGCGTCAATTGATGTTATCCTGGGAACATGTGCTAACTCTTCACATTGGTTAGATGTGAACAACAATCCGGAACAATTAATTGATACGTTCTGGGGAATAAACAGTTTGCGGGTATTCACATAAAACACCTAACTGAGGCACTTGGTAACCTTTAGGTTTCCCCAGTAGGCTTACCATCGCCATCACACCGTAGAGATTACATGCTAAGTATCATGCCTTCCCTACACTGCCTCCTCCATCCCGTACTTTACGAGAACTGCCTCTTTGTAAGTAGATACATGTTGTGGTAGACCTGCAGACTAAAAAAAAGGTTGTCCTGGCTGAAGATGGTGGAAGCAGGCGACGCGCGGAGTGGACTATCTGGCCACGATGACAAGGGGATGTAAGGCGATGGGGATGTCGGCTGGTTATTCTTCTCAACCGAAATTTATTTTCGGGCCACTGATTGGGATCGAGTCGATGTCCGGGTACGTTATGGCAGACGCAGGCGGGGCCGCGATGTCCATGCCTTTCGAAGACGCGAGGGCAGACGGTGTTGGAGTAACATACCATCCAAACGTGTAGGTCGAGGTGTAAATATGTAAATTATTGGGCCACCGCCTGAGTGAGATCGTCGTGCTAGTCGATGCGAGTTCGTTCGCTGGGGGGAGGGCTCTGGCCAGAAAAGTGGGTGCCGGAATAGAATATTATCTCAACGGGGCCAAATACGGCGAGCGGGAGAATGTCGAGGTCGTGTTGGTGGAATACTTGTCACTTTTGGAATCAGCGCTCGAACCCAATTGAACATGCCATTATTTCGAGGAGAGAAGGGAAAAAAACGAGGAGCTGAAGGGTCCGAGAACGAGAGGTAGCGCTCGATGATGAATCTGCATAGGATGAAAGATGCCAGGGTCAGAATGAAAACGACATCTGATAGAGGTCACATAGATGATAGGTTGGATGGAACAAAGTAAGCTGAGAATACTCATACTCGAAGGGAAAGGAATACAGTACATCAAATTCATCAGACCTGGAAGGGTGGGCAGAAACGTATCAATCACGGGACCTTTAAGATGCAGAACACCGAGGAAGAGGAAGTACGTCAGGGTACTGGGGTGTCTTGGAATGGGGAGGTCGTGGACAAGTACCGGAGACCAAAGTTCCCAATCTCCGCGCACAAAATTCCCAACAATATAGAGTTCGGGGGTCAACTGTCTCTTCTAAGGAAAATCTGACCGCGATAGTGCGTGCATATCGATCATCTCAGCTCGACTGAATCGAGGCTGTCGAGTGGGGAGAATGAGTTGATTATAGTGACATCATCGAGTAGAGGGGTCTCGAGATAGGCCATGAGATTCTCCAAGTACTCATTATCGCCTTGAAACCAGAAATGAGTGAGAGCAGGGAGAGAAGTGCGTATTATTGGGGATGGGTCCGAGTCTTGGCTCGCATGAATTGGGGCCCTTTTGGGGGGAGAATCGTAGGGGTAGGGGTAAAACCCAAGCTCGAGCGTTTCGAGCCTGGTCATCGTAGATAGGTACGTGGCAATTTCCTCGGGTGAAATGTACCCAGAATCCGGCATATCCCAACTCGGGGAGGACTGGCGGGTCCCATTTGTCATCCAACAGAAGCTCCAGGGATGTCAGCGCCAGGCACGGTTCCTGCGTCACCGCTGCGAAGCTTTCCAATATTGAACTTGGGATGTTCCCGAGGCGGATTTCACAGACACGATCAGGGTGCTCGAGTGCAGCGATGATGTTATCTGCGCCCTCCTCTAGCGATATTGGATCACGACTTTTCCATATAACGATAGGGATGGCTGGCCAGATATCCAACATCTCCCTCACCGGTCTTATGTCTGTGCAGAGAAGTCGCAGATTTAGGCGACGTGGTGATGACAACACAACGTATCGCCATTTCTGGCACACGTGTAGTAGCGTATGCCATACATCTACGTCTCTGTCATCATCCACATAAAAGTCGAATATTATGAGGAGAGCATCGTCGGGGAGCAGGTCCATTGTCCGCTGGATACACCAGATTAATAAGCTGTTGTTGTGGATTGCGAAGACGACGTACGATGACCTCGTTCTTATCCAGATGCGGCCCCACCGTCCTGTAAATGATCCTGCCTTTATGATCAGAAGCGAGGGACCCCCAAGCTGGGCCTTATCCCGGGGAGCGCGAAGAAATAATCGTTGGACTGATGCCTCTCGATAGAAAGGGAAGTAGACAGTGGGTGAGTCTTCGCGTATGGCTACTTGTGACTTGGTCAGCTTCCTCAAAAATGGAGGGTGGGTTTCCCAGGACGTGCTGGTGAGAGCTGCTCAGTATTGGATAGCGAAGTAGTTTGCGGGACTGGGTCACCCATGACGCGGCCACGTGGGCGGGGAGTCCCGGGGTCCTAGTTGGTCGTGGTGCGGGGTTTTTTTTCCCGAAGCTATTACTAATGCGCCTCGGAGTACAGAACCCTTGCGGCGCACGATGACTTCGTTCTTAACGAGGTTGGGGGAGGGGGGGGTAAGATATAAACGCTGGGTAATGCTTCTTGATAGCAAGGGAAACTAGTTGTATCTTCGCGTATAGCTTAGTTGGTTCCCCGAAATGGAGGTGACGCCCTTGTAACAGCTAAGTATTAAAACAAGGCGTCCTGGCGGGCTGATGCGCTGATGGACTGTGACGGTGATTCAACCTATAAGGGTTGTCATCATTGTGTCGCCGACTAATTGGCCGTGACTACAGTGGAATAATGTTGGAAACGCGCCGCGCCAATTGAGCTCGATTGAGGTTCAGGGGGGGGAGGGGGAGCGCGAGCGGGCGGATGCCCGCACGATGCACGGGATGCACGGACCGCCGTCGGGTAGCCGTGTCACGTGTGCAGTCCGATGCCCTCGCACGGCCATCTCAACTACCCATTCTCAACACTGGCTTTTAGGAACAGTAACTTCGTAGTCGGTACATCGGTACATAAAATCCGAGGACAAGCGTCCTATCATGTATAAACAAAACGCAGGCATACATATTACCCACAGGTCTCTGTCATCTTCAGATTAAGCGCATATAGACCGTATATTTCAAGACGTTCATCTTACAGCACTGTAAGTTACCCGGTATCGTGTTGTTGTGGGCTGCTGAATTTGAGGCGTAGCCTGGGCTGTCGTGTCAGCACAGTGCTTGGCGGGGAAGTGTGACAAACTCACATCTCTGTTAATCGACGCACAATGTAGTATAGTCGTCCTGTCCTTATCCCAGGGTGTCGCATCGACGCCGTGCCTGACAAGATCTGTGCGAGATCTACATATCCCTGTTTCGACGCATAATGAAGTGGAGTCCACCCATACTTGTCCTGGGCTGTGGCATCCGCCCCATGCTCGACCAGGAGACGTGCGAGATCCATGTCTCCCCAAATCGACGCACAATGCAGAGGAGTCATCCCCTCCTTGTCCTGGGCTGTCACGTCGGCACCATACTCAACAAGAACCCGTGTGAGATCCACATCTCTGAAAAATGATCGCGACAGCCGATGCAGCGGTGTCAACCCGTCATTGTCCTGGGCAGTCGGGTCGGTGCCGTGCTCGACGAGGAGCCATGCGACATTCAGATTTCCCCTAGCTAACGCATGATGCAGTGGGGTCAACCCATCCTTATCCTGGGCTGTCGTGTCGGCACCATAGCTAATGAGGAACCGTGCGTGAGGCACAGAGTGGAGTCGACCCATCCTTGTCCTGGGCTGTTGGGTTGGCACCATACTCGACGAGGATCCGTGCGATATCTAAATTTGCCCAAGTTGATGCTGACAGCCGATGTAGTGGAGTTGAGCCGTCCTTGTCCTGGGCTGTCACGTCGCCGCCGTGCTCGACAAGGAACCGTGTGAGAGCTACATTTTCAAAGGGCAGTTGCGACACATTGTGCAGGGGAGTTGACCCATTCCTGTCCTGGGCTGTCGCATTGGCGCCGTGCTCGATGAGGAACTGTGCGAGGCCAAGATTTCTACAAGTTGATTGCGACAGCTGATGCAGCGGAGTCTGCCCATCCTTATCCTGGGCTGTCACATTGGCACCGTGGTCAACGAGGAGCCGTGCGAGATCCACATTCACATTTCCCCCATACGATTGTGACAGCAGATGAAGCGGTGTCGATCCGTCCTTATCCTGGGCTGTAGCATCGGCGCCGCGCTCAACAAGGACTTGTGCAAGATCCACATCTCCACTTCCCGATGCGTGATGCAGCGGAGTCAACCCGTCCTTGTCCTGGGCTGTCACGTCGGCGCCGAGCTCGACAAGAAACCGTGCAAGATCAACATTTCTGCGCCGCGATGCCAAATGCAGCGGAGTCGTCCCATCCTTGTTCTGACCTGTCACGTTGGCGCCGAGCTCGACGAGGAACCGCGCGAGGTCCACTGTTCCGCTACTCGATGTCTCATGCAGCGGAGTCGACCCGAGCTTGTCCTGGGCCATCACATCGGCACCATGCTCGACGAGGAATCGTGCGAGATCCACATCTCCGCAACCTGATGCCCCATGCAGCGGAGTCAACCCATTATTGTCCTGGGCTGTCGCGTCCGCGCCATGCTCGACGAGGAGCCGTGCGAGATCCCCGTTTCCCGGTTCCGACGATGCCCAATGCAGCGGAGTCGACCCATTTTCATTGTGGGCCATCACGTTGGCACCGTGCTCGATGATAAATCTTGCGAGATCAACATGTCCGCTGGATGACGCCTGATGCAGCGGGGTCAACCCCGTCCTGTCATAGGCTGTCGCGTCCGCGCCATGCTCAATGAGGAACCACACAAGATCCACTTTTTCGGAACTCATCGACGCCCAATACAGCGGAGTTAGCCCGTGCTTGTCCTGGGCTGTAACATCTGCGCCGTGTTTGACAAGGAATTGTGAGAGATCCACGTGTCCTATCTTTGATGCCAAATGCAGCGGTGTGTTCCCACCCGTGTCCTGGGATGTGACATTGGCGCCGTGCTCAATGAGGAACCGTGCAAGATCCACATCACCACTGTACGACACCAAATGCAGCGGAGTCGACCCACCCTTGTCCTGGGTTGTCACATCGGCACCATACTCGACGAGAAACCGTGCAAGATTCGTATGACCACTGAGTGATGTCGTATGCAGCGGAGTCGCCCCGTGCATGTCCTGGGCTGTCACATCAGCACCATGCTCGATGAGGAACCGTGCGAGATCCACATCTCCGCTACTCGACGCCTCATGCAGAGGAGTCGACCAGTTCCTGTCCTGGGCTGTTGCGTCTGCGCCATGCTCGACGAGGATATGTGCGACTTCCACATGTCCCCCCTTCGAAGCGAGATGCAAAGGAGTTGCCGTATCATCGAGGGTCCGAGAATGTATGTCCTGTGAGTGCTCGATGGCCAGAAACTTCACAATAGTGTGTAAGCCACAAACGGCGGCATAATGTAAAGGAGTTCCCAGCGGTGGCCACGGCCTTTCGGCTCTTCCGAAAACCCCCTGAATTGGGTCGTATATCCAGAGCCAGACCGCAAGGTGTGGTTTGCTCCCGTCAAACAGCTGTTTCATCCCTTCTTCTACATTTTCCGACACACCCTCAAAACGGGCATGGTCAACCCAGTGCTGCGCAGCATATTCGGCGAGAGGAAAATTCGTCAGGTTGTCTCTGGTGACGTCTTTGTCCAGGTGCAATAGAATACCCAGACACGCTCGCACGACCAGGGTATGAGCGGGTGTCATAGAAACATGGTAATGGCGGGAAATGATGTCACGTTTTTCGGCAAAGCGGGAAGACGTCAAAAACTCCTTCACCGAGAAGTGTGAGAATTGTATGACCTGGGAATCGTCGTCGTCGACATGGACACGGGAAACCAATGTGGAGCAAGTGGACAGCACGGCTTCTAATGGATCTTCGAGGCGCCAATCCTCACGAAATCTCGGAATCGGTCCGACCGAGAAATCAAATGCGAGAAACTCCGCCAGTTCCTCGACATGGAGTGGCCGGCAAGCAACCGCAACACATTGAAATAGTCGGTGGGCCAGTTCTGAGTCTGCCTTCTTGATCTCGCATAAGGTGCGCTCATATGTCTCATCGAGAGTGTCCGGCAATTCGGCCAGGGCATGACGGATACGTCCTGGGTGGCAGCCGCGAAGATAGACAACTTGACAAACATTATGCGTCTGAGTGACAATCGTCGACAATTAAGCATTTGCTACTTACATCCCGTTGGCGCGTTCTGTCAGGACATCAATCACCAGTTGCTTGTCCTCCTGTTTCCATCTTCGATTCTGCGTATCTGTATTGACGACGGACTTGATGTAATTCTCGATGTCCTCCATTTGTCCTCTCTCGTCGTGTATTGAAATGGAATGGAAAGTTAAGGGATCAAGTACTATCTTGATGTCGGTCTCGGGTCGGCTGGTCACACAAATGTGCAGATTCGCAAGTTGTGACTCGACAAGCTGTTTCACAAGCCTAAGGACTTCCTCACGAGGGGACGGCATAGCAGACGTGTTTGGACATTCATCCAAGGCATCTATAATCAAATAGACTGGAGCTTGTCCTGGCAGTTCCAATAAATCCTTCAAACACCGGAGAAGTTCATCGTTACTAGGATTTTCTCCACCGTGGCGGTATCTTGAATAGAACGTGGAAACGATATCGTGGTATGGGTCGGACTGATCGCAAAGTTGGAAAAGAACAGACGAGAGCAGCCCGCGGCGGCCCTTCTTTTTATCCTCCCTGAAATCATGGTAATAAAATGCGCGTGATGCGAGCCCAGACTTCCGCATCGCCTCGATCGCTTCAATGATTGAGGAACTAGCCGACTCCATAAGTTCTCGTGAGGAAAATATCGACAGTTTGACTCACCAGATGACACTCTTCCCTGCACCTGCTACGAAAGGGGAAAGCTTTCAGATCTCTACAAAAAGTGTAAGCGCTGGAGAGCAACTCACGTTTCCCATGGACCCATAAAAGGGAACTTGGTCCGGATGCTTTCCATTCCGAGAACATGTCACTTTGAATGAACCACTCTCCAGTCCCTTCGTGGTGCGATTCGCGGGCAACGTGGTGATTTTTCCATGGATCGGGGGGAGAGAGCCAGTTTCGAATATCTTGCTGTAGCTTGTCACCTGCCAGACAATCTTGGTGATTCCAGGCAGCAATGGCAATGATGGGGAATAACTGACGTTTCAACTTGTTGATGTCACTCGCAACTTGATGTAAGAGTTCTATCGCTCAGTCAGACACGGAACTAGCTTGTTGTCACCACCGAAACGTACCGAGGGATTCCCGGACACCATCGACGGATGCTTTGCCGTCTTAATGGAAGGTTGTTCAGCAGACGGCGGATTATAAGCCAAAGTACGTTTGCCCACCATCCATGACCACCTTCATACCCTGGACGAGACCGTGAATGACCTCAAGAACGTGAGCTGCGGTAGTCAAAGCCTCGTCGCGTGTGAGTCGGTCCAGCCTCTGGAGGACAGCCTCGAAGTCCTTCTCTCCGAAAACTTTCTTCACAGATTTGACTGCGTTGCGCTCAGTAAGGTAACCAAGTCAGCAAGAACGGACTCACTTGATCGTCCCCGCTTGAGCTCTTTGATCGCCAGAGCGAGCGTGGAAAGCAGCTCCACCATTATCTTGACTACCATCTCGTCCATTGCGGGCGTATGAGGCATCCGTGTATAGATATCGAGACGATTAAGGAAACGTTCGATCGACTCGAGCAAGTCGACCAGTGGCTCATAGCTGGATATGACGCTATTGGCCGCCTGGTTCGCTTTGATGTCACAAGAATACCTACAAGGAACTAGAGAACGGCACGTACATCAAGTAAGATAGCGAGACCAGCACATATTGCTTTCACAGGTAGAAATGGCTGTAAAAACCGTCAGAGCTGTGGAATGCGCCATGAGCGCCTTGTGACGTACGAGGTCAACGGTGTCCAAGTCGCCGAGGGAAGCAGTGGCAGAAAGTCTGATTAAAATTGATACAGTACTGTTGATAGATTTCAGGACTGTGTCGCTTCCTCGGAATTCACTGAATGCTTGTGCGTGACCTTGAAGAACGGTAGTAGTAGATTCGATGGAATGGCAGCTCTTGAGTTGAACGGCGAGTGGGTGACCGGCTAATATGACACCGGCCTTCTGCTCAAAAGCCTGCAACGCAGACCCGAAAAGGGCCCTAAAGCGAATGGGTCCTGACTGTTCAGCCATATCGCGAGTAGGAAGGAATCGTGGCCTTTTGGAGAGGTGTTGGTTCGATGTGAGGAAATGATGGCAGGACAGTAAGATGCGGTTGGTAGAGATGTTTGAGAGGCGTTTAGTGCATCGCCTCGCCTCACATATTCCCACACTGGCTGACACAGCATAATTAATAATTAATAATTGCCCGAAACAAATGGGCGCAAGGCGCAAGAGTTGTGATTATGGCATCGGTGAGTGGCTGGTTCCTGTACCAACCATGACTTTTTCTCATCTCTCCTTCGAAACCGAAACCGAAATTCACAACACACCCTTCCCGCCAACGACACGAACCGGGCGCTACACCTCAGACACCATGGGCAATGCGCCATCATGTTCGCTGTGCCTTGAAGGCCGTTAAGCGTCCTTACAACTTTATCGTCCCCAGGCCAAAGGTCGACCTCCCCTTGTACTTGTACATCCGACAGGTGAGCCTTTACCTCACTATTGCTTGCCTATTTAATTGTAACCAATCTCCAATCTCTCTCTAACAGTATTTTATCGCGTTTACGGTCCTCAAGTTGCTCTTGCCAGTGCTTGCGTCCCTGGGTATTGACGAACGTCGCCCACCCAACTCCCACTAAACGACAAACTATTGCGCCTTTTCTGCCTGGGAATCATGACTGGATTCTTCTACCTTGTTTATGAAGAGTGAGTAGGGTCCTACCACATTCCCCCGTTATTTACGACGAGCTACTTTCTCTTTCAAAGGGAATTTCAGCGAATACGGCTCAGGCGTCATTGCCTGCTGATGTTCACCCTCTCTGCGTCTGTTTCTTCCTCGGCGGTATTGTGAACAAAGTAGTATAATCCCTGCTTCCTGCAAGTCTAACACCTTCCCCCTTTACTTGTATTTTTCTGACTCATATGTTCTCTGCCAGCACAAGACCTTCCCTTTCGGCGACATCGTCGTGCGTTCGTTGTCTCATTATCCTTTGCCGCGTCGTTAATAGCATCTTAAAAGGCAAATTTCCAAAGGTCTGGAATCAGTTTATATGTCGCCCACCACCTCGAGAAGTACTACCGCTAAAGACGGGAGGTACAAGTCCATCCTTTCTCCCCTAAGTCAAGGCCGAAACCATCGCGAAAATTCGGCAGCAGACCTCGGGACGGTATCGCTCCCTTTTATCGTCCGATCTGTCTCTCAGTCTTGACTCGGACGAGGAGAATGAGTCCGGCGGACAACTGTCCCTCCTACGCAACAAGCTCGATACACCGCTGTCCGCGCAGTCCAGCAGAATAACAACGTGATGAGCAAAGTGCCCGCGCAGGCTGCGAGGTTGGCGCTGGAAGACGTTTGGGATGAGCGAGAGGAGTTGATTGTTTGGTGTTGGCAAGGCCGAAGAAGATGAAGACGAAGATAACGGCCGAACAAAGGCGAGGAGCGCGTACGCCCGCGCCACAAGCGCTCCAGGAGGGACCGAACATTCCGCGAGACGCGAAATCGTCAAAGTCGGTGAGGTGGGCCGACGGGAGCGCATGGCCTAGCAATGTCTAGACCTAGACTTGTTCGGCTTTCCTTCCTTAGTGCCATTCAATTTAACATGCTTTATTACAGTCAATTCGGAAGCAATTGTTGTTGGAACAGAGCTCATCCCAAGAAGAGGTGGGACATAGCTATGAGTGCAGAACGCATGCCAGTGAACCCTTCCTCCGCAACTATCACATCTCTCGGCCTCGCATTTTCGACCTTGATGGAGTGGAATTAGTAAGGTAAGGAGACCCTGGTGCGGTGCGCAAGCGTGGCAATCATGAGTGTAGTAATCTGATTATGTGCGTCCGGCGTCTTGTCAGTTGTCTTGTTCCTCCCTCTTCATACCGTGATCGTCCTCGATTGCAGTCTTTCCCTGTTCCCCTCTCCCGCCCCCTTTCCACAAACCTCGGATGCCTTTATTTGCTCTTTCTCTCGCTTGTCATTCTCGGACAAAGTTCGTCTGACTTAGCCGTCATCACGCGGTGACCGTACCCTCTCCTTTACATTTATTTATTCGTGTCTTTTCCCTGCCACCCTCCCTCTTTCTTGTCCGTCCTGT
>WNFC01030091.1_pt1 | contig 10378 bp, 10 predicted proteins | sample 5400541 | NCBI WGS metagenome assembly WNFC01 (sample SAMN13153342, study PRJNA577476) | soil metagenome | isolation source: 120 cm saprolite under Douglas fir tree site 2 hole 2 replicate 1 | place: USA:California | collected 2015-04-18 | reverse complement strand
ACCATCTGAAGGGACGAGCCGTTGCATGACTCACGACTCACGACCCACGACTCACGACTCGCTCGACGACATCCTGAAATCTGCCGAGCATAAGATGACTACGGCCGTCGAGTTCCTCGGTCGCGATCTGCAGTCCATTCGCACTGGTCGAGCTACGCCGGCTCTGCTCGACCGCATCCAGGTCGACTACTACGGCACCGCGACGCCGATCCACGGCGTCGCCAACGTCAGCGCCCCGGATGCGCGCATGGTCCTGGTTCAACCCTGGGATCGGGGCATGCTCGGTCCAATTGAAAAGGCGATCCAGAAGTCCGACCTGGGCATCAACCCGACCAATGACGGCCAGGTCATCAGATTGGTTCTGCCACAGTTGACCCAGGATCGCCGCAAAGAGCTCGTCAAGCAGGTCCACCAACGTGCTGAGGAGGCGCGCGTGGCCGTTCGCAATTGCCGGCGCGATGCTCTCGATCATCTGCGCAAGGCAGAGAAGGACGGCGGCATCTCACAGGAGGACGAAAAACGCGCCCAGGAGCGCCTCCAGAAGCTTACGGACGGCTTCATCAAACGTGTCGAAGAGGTCTCTCGACACAAAGAAACCGAAGTAATGGAGGTCTAACCGAGTGTCGATGGTCGTCGGCGCCCAGTCCCAGTCAACGGTGCAGACAGGCGCTCAGCCACTGCCTGAGACCGTGCCTGCCCACGTCGGGATCATCATGGACGGGAACGGACGCTGGGCCAAGCGGCGGGGTATGCCGCGCCTGGCGGGTCATCACGCCGGCACCGAGAACGTTCGGCGCATCACCATTGCCTGCGCCGATGCCGGCGTCGAAGTGCTGACCATCTATGCCTTCTCGACCGAGAATTGGCGACGCCCAGCAGACGAGGTGCTGGGATTAATGCGATTGCTTGCCCAGCGCATCGATCGCGAGGCAGCCGAGCTACATCGCAACAACGTCCAGATCCGCCACGTCGGCGCCCTCGAAGGTATTCAGCCACGCCTCGCCGATCGGGTGCGGGCCGCCGTCGAGTTGACTGCCCGAAACACCGGCCTGATCTTGAATGTCGCGTTCAACTATGGCGGTCGCCAGGAGATCGCTCGAGCAGTGCAACGCGTCCTCGCCACGGGCGTTCGACCCGAGGAGGTAACCGAGGAGCTGATCGACCGTCACCTGGATACAGCCGGGTTGCCCGATCTGGACCTGGTCATCAGAACCGGCGGCGAAATGCGCCTCAGCAACTTTCTGTTATGGCAGGCGGCGTACGCCGAGTACTATTCGACACCGATATGCTGGCCCGACTTCGGGCGCGACGAGCTGTTCCAGGCTTTCGCGGAGTTCGGCCGGCGGGCACGACGGTTCGGCGGCCTCGCCTAACCGGCGCACTGACCCTGCGGCTGGCCAGCGCCGCCGCGGCAGTGCCGTTCCTGCTCGGCGTGGCCCGTCTGGGTGAGCCGTTTTACGGCGCCTTCATCTGCATCGCGTGCGCCTACGCCGCCTTCGAAGTGCGCGGTCTGCTCCGCGCCAGCGGATATGCGCCCATGGATTTCGCGCTGTTTGCCACGGCCGTACTCCTGCCCCTCGACGCGTGGTGGCACCCTGACTCGCCATCACTGGGCGCCAACGGCCTCTCACTGGGCGCCGATAGCATGCTCCTGGTCGGCCTGATCCTTGTGGTCAGCCTCACGGCCTTACTTTTCCAACCGACATCGGAACGCTCGTTGGTCGGCTGGGCGCTGTCGATGGGCCTCGCCCTGTACGTGGGCGGGCTGATGCAGTTTTACTTCCCACTTCGGCGGCTGCCGAACGATTTTCCGTTCCCAGGTTTTTGGGTGATGGCGCTGCTTGGCCTGAGCTGGGTGTGCGACAGCAGCGCGTTCTTCGTCGGCCGAGCTTTCGGCCGGACTCCGCTGGCACCCAGCATCAGCCCGAAAAAATCGGTCGAAGGCGCGATTGCTGGGCTGGTTGGAGCCGCCATTTTCGGACCAGTGCTCGGCTTCATCTTTGGGGTTTCGCCGGTGCTCATGGCGGGCTATGGGCTGGCCATCGCCGCGGCAACGATCGTGGGCGACCTGGTCGAGTCACTGCTCAAGCGCCAAACGGGCGCCAAGGACTCCGGTGTGCTCATCCCCGGCCACGGCGGCCTGCTCGATCGAATGGACAGCCTGCTTTTCTGCGCGCCAGTGGCGGTTCTGTACTTGCGCGCTTTCGCGGGATGAAGCGCATCGCGCTGCTTGGCAGCACGGGGTCGATCGGTCGTCAGACGCTCGACGTGGTGCGCTGGCATCCCGACGAATTCAAGGTCGTCGCCCTGGCGGCCGCCAGGCCCACGGCCGACTTCGAAAAGCAGCTCGAGGAATTTCACCCACGCGTCAGCTGCCTGACCGCCATCGACGGCGTCGATCCGCTGATGCAGATGGCGTGCGATCCCGATATTGATCTGCTCATCGTCGCCACGAGTGGCACGGTCGGCTTTCGGCCGACCATCGCCGCGCTGCAATCTGGCAAACCAGTCGCGCTGGCCAACAAGGAGACCCTGATCATGGCCGGCCACCTCGTCACCGAGGCGGCGGCGGTCTCGGGCGCGGCGTTGCTGCCCATCGACAGTGAGCACAGCGCGATCTGGCAATGCCTGCAGGGCGAAGAGCCGTACGCCGAGCGCGTCGAGCGCCTGCTGCTGACGGCTTCGGGCGGCGCTTTCCGCGATCTACCAGTCGACTCGCTCGACGACGTCACGCCGGCTGAAGCGCTCCGACACCCGACGTGGAACATGGGCCCCAAGATCACGATCGATTCGGCCACGCTCATGAACAAAGGCCTGGAGGTCATCGAAGCGCACTGGCTGTTCGGTCTGCCGCTCGAACGTGTCGACGTGGTGATCCACCATCAGAGTGTCATCCACTCGTTGGTTGAATTCGTCGACGGCTCGGTCAAGGCGCAGCTGGGTGTACCGGATATGCGTCTGCCGATCCAGTACGCGATGGCCCATCCGCGGCGGTTATCGACCCCCGCCGAGCGCCTCGACCTGGCGGCCGTGGGACAGCTCACCTTCACCAGCGTCGACCAGCAGAAGTATCCGTGCCTCGCGCTGGCTTATCGCGCCGGACGCCTGGGCGGGACCTATCCGACCGTCCTGAACGCCGCCAACGAGGAAGCCGTGGCCCAATTCCTGGCCAACCAACTCGGCTTCAAACAGATCGCCGAGCTCATCGACGCCGCGCTCCAGGCACACTCCGCCCGACCGCGTCCGAGCCTGGAAGAGGTCATCGAAGCCGACATGTGGGCACGCAATTTCGCTGGGTCGTGGAGCCGATCTCGCTTATGATCCCGGCACGCTCGCGATGAACATACTTGCCTTCTTACCGATCCTGAGCGTGATGATGTTCGTGCACGAGCTCGGACACTTCGTCACTGCGCGCCTGACCGGCATCACCGTCCTCGAGTTCGGCTTCGGGCTGCCACCGCGCCTGTGGGGCTTCAAACGCAACGGCGTCACGTATTCGATCAACTGGATCCCGTTCGGCGCGTTCGTCAAGATGCTGGGCGAAGAAGATCCGACCGCGCCAGGCAGTTTTGCCAGTAAGCCGCGTCGTATTCGCGCGCTGGTGCTCGCCGCGGGCTCGGGGATGAACTTCCTGCTGGCGGTGGCGGCGTTCAGCATGGTCTATATCGTCGGCGTGCCCGGAGTAGTGCCTGATGGTCCGGTGCAGATTGCCGAGGTCTCGCCGGATAGCCCCGCGGCTGCCGCGGGCATTCAGCCCGGCGATGTGCTGGTCGGTTTCAACGGCCAGCCAGTGACCGTCCAGACCTTCCGTGACGCGACACAGACGCACCTTGACCAACCGATTCAGGTCGAAGTCCGCCATGGGGACCAGACTCGGGTCGTCACACTTACGCCGAGATCGAATCCGCCGGCTGGCCAGGGTGCGATCGGCATTGTCCTCGCAGGCGGGTTGATCCGTCTGGGCCCGGTCCAGGCGGTCGGCCAGGGCTTCCTACAGACTGTGCGGGCGATTGGGGCCACCTTGAGCGTGCCCAAGATGTTGATCGAGGGCAGCCTGGCGCCGAGTGACGCGCGCCTGATCGGGCTGGTCGGGATGGCCCAGGCGACCTCGGAAACGGTGAGTTACGTGGCCGACACCGGTTTCTGGTATCCGCTATTTGTCCTCACCGGATTGTTCAGCGCGGGCCTGTCGATCGCCAATCTGCTGCCGATCCCCGCGCTTGACGGCGGCCGCCTGTTCTTCGTCTTCCTGGAGTGGATTCGCGGCCGGCGGGTACCGCCCGAGCGTGAAGCTGTCTTCCACTTCGTGGGCATACTTGGCCTGAATGCTTCTCGCCGCCCCCGTCTATTGTCCTAGCCGCTTCACGTACACGCGCCGCCGCACCCGCGAAGTCCAGATTGGGACGGTTGCCGTAGGCGGCACGCAACCAATTCGCGTGCAGTCGATGACCACCACGCGCACCCAGGACATCGAGGCCACGTTGGCGCAAACGATCCGTCTGGTCGAAGTAGGTTGCGAGATCGTCCGCATCACCGCGCCGACCGTGACCGATTCCCAGGCCATCGGCGAAATCAAGCGGCGCTTGGACGCCCTGGGCATAGTCGTGCCGCTGGTCGCCGACATCCACTTCAGTCCCGCGGCGGCCCTCGAAGCGGCCGAGTACGTCGACAAAGTCCGCGTCAATCCAGGCAACTTCGCCGACCAGAAGTTCTTCAGGGTGCGCGAGTACACCGATGAGGACTATGCCGCCGAGATCGCCCGCATTGAAGAGCGCTTCACGCCGCTGGTCCTGAAGTGCAAGGCGCGTGGCGTGGCGATGCGCATCGGTTCCAACCATGGCTCGCTGTCCGATCGGATCATGAACCGCCACGGCGATACACCCGCGGGCATGGTCGAGTCGGCACTCGAGTTCGTGCGCATTGCCCGCAAGCACGACTACCACGACATCGTGCTGTCGATGAAGGCGTCCAATCCCAAGGTGATGATCCAGGCGTATCGCCTGCTGGTCGCGCGCATGGACGAAGAAGGGCTCGACCCGTATCCGCTGCATCTCGGAGTTACCGAAGCTGGGCTCGGCGAAGACGGACGCATCAAGTCGGCCATCGGTATTGGCGCCCTGCTGGACGACGGCCTGGGCGATACAGTCCGCGTCTCCCTGACGGAAGAACCCGAAGCCGAAGTCCCCGTGGCCTTGCGCCTGGTCGAGCCTTACAACAATGGCCTTTGGGTAGCCCGCGCATATCCCGAGGTGCCCGAGCGAGTTGACCCCTACACGTATTCACGTCGCCTCTCATCGCCCGTCGAGATCGGTAGCGTCACAGTCGGGGGCGGCGCCACGGTCGCCATCGTCGATCCACCCGAAGAAGCGCTGTCGCTGGCGCCCGATCTGTCGGACGTGGCTCGCTTGGCAGAACCCGTCCCGTGGTACGACGCCGTCCGCGCCTACCGTGCGCTTGCCGCAGAGGCCGGTGATCGTCCGCTACACCTCGAAGTCGCCGTCGATGGTGACGATCTCGAGGTCCTGCTGCGCACCTCGACCGTCTTGGGCTCGCTGCTGTGCGATGGACTGGGCGATAGCGTTGCTGTACAAGCCCCAGGCTCCGACGGGGACCACTTGCGCCTGCTCTTCAACGTCCTGCAAGCCGCTGGCGTGCGCATCACCAAGACGGAGTTCGTCTCCTGTCCGTCGTGCGGTCGCACGCTGTTCGACCTGCAGAGCACAACCGAGCGCATCGCCAGCCGCACCAGCCATCTGAAAGGCGTCAAGATCGCGATCATGGGCTGCGTCGTCAATGGCCCAGGCGAAATGGCTGATGCCGATTTCGGCTACGTCGGTGGTTCACCCGGCAAAGTCAACCTTTACGTCGGCAAAGATGTCGTCGAAAAAGCGGTTCCCGAAGCGAGCGCTGACGAGCGTCTGGTCGACCTGATCCGCCGCCACGGCAAGTGGGTCGACCCACCCCTCATCGCCTCGTAAACGCTGGCAGAAAAGCCTCAACACTGTGATATACTGACCGACGGCACGGCCAAGAGGAGCCGTCGTCGGACGCTACGCTTACGAAGTGGGTAGCCCCCACTTCTTTTGTTGTAGGGGCCGTGCGGTCGGGCCGATTCACAGTGGAAGAGCGGAGGGCATGCCAGCATGAAAAGTGAATTCGTGACTGCCATCACTCAACTCGCCGCCGAGAAGGGCGTCCCACGTGAGATGGTGATGGAGGCTATCCAGCAAGCCCTCGTCTCTGCCTACAAGCAACACGAGGAAGACAGCCGCCTCATCACCGCCGAGATCGACTCCGAGTCGGGCGAGCCGCGCGTCTATCACTGGCTGACGGTTGTCGAAGATATCGCCGACGATGTCGAGGACGACTCGAACCTGATCATCCTCGAGCAAGCTCGCAAGCTCAAGAGCCCCGAAGGCCAGGTCCTCTTCCCGGAGGCCCAGCCCGGCGACCAGATCTATGAGGATGTCACGCCGCCGCAGTTCGGCCGGATCGCGGCGCAGACCGCCAAGCAGGTCGTCATGCAGAAGCTGCGCGATGCCGAGCGACGACTGGTCTTCAACCAGTTCGCCGAACGCGAGGGCGAGATCGTGCATGGCGTCATCCAGCGCATCGAGGCGGGCACGGTCATCATCGAGATCGATCGCGCCGAGGCAGTCATGCCCCGCACCGAGCAGGTCCCCACGGAGCGCTACTATCAGGGCCAACGTCTGCGCGTGTATGTGGCTGAGGTGCGCGACACGCCGCGCGGGCCGCAGATCATCGTCTCGCGCGCCCATCGACTGATGCTGCGGCGCCTGTTCGAGCAGGAAGTGCCCGAGATTTTTTCGGGCGCTGTCGAGATCAAGGCCATCGCTCGCGAAGCCGGCTTCCGCTCGAAGGTCGCCGTCTCAGCTCGTCAGGAAGGCATCGACCCTGTGGGGTCGTGCGTCGGCGTGCGCGGCGTGCGCATCCAGAACATCGTCAACGAGCTGAACGGCGAAAAGATCGACGTCGTCGAGTGGAACGAAGATCCGGCCCAGTACGTCGCCAACGCGCTGAGCCCGGCCCAGGTGAGCCACGTCACGATCGACGAGACGACCCGCACGGCCAAGGTCATCGTGCCCGAGCGGCAACTTTCGCTGGCAATTGGCAAAGAGGGCCAGAACGCGCGCCTGGCGGCCAAACTGACCGGCTGGCGCATCGACATCAAGAGCGACGTCGCGACTGCCGCCGCGGCTGAACAGACCGCGACGGCTGAACACACCGAGCCGGTCGGGGCGCGGAAGGAGTAACCCGCGTGGCGCCCCCTGCGCGGGGGAGCCGGCCGCGGCACATCCCGCAACGCACCTGTGTCGCCTGTCGCCAGACGGGCGCCAAGCGGCAGCTCGTTCGAGTCGTCCGTGCGCCGGACGGCAGCGTTACCATCGACCCGAGCGGTAAGAAGTCCGGACGCGGTGCTTACCTGTGTGATTCGCCAGAGTGCTGGCAGGCAGCGCTGAAACGGGGCGTTCTGCCGCGTGCGTTGAAACTTGAATACATCCCGGAGGCCGACCTCCTGACACTAAACGAATATGCCCAGCGGCTGAGCGGCACCTCGGAGAGCGTCGTTAGCTTGCCGCTTGAGCTCTTAAAAGATTGAGAAGGAACGAACCGTATGCCAAGACCAATGCAACGCTCACGCCCGGCCAACCGCCCGGGCCAAACTCGCGGCGGGCGCCGCGGCCAGCTCGAAGCTTTTGAGCGGCGTGCCGAAACCGCGAATGCAACCGCTGCGCGCGCCGCTGAGGCCGGCCCGATTGAACTACCCGCGGTCGTCAGCGTGGCCGACCTGGCCGGCATTCTTGGCGTGCCGGTCACGCAGGTCATCAAGACACTGTTCACCAACGGCACTGTCGCGACGATTAACCAGGCGCTCGACTACGACACGGCTGCCGTCGTCGCCACGGACCTGGGCTTCGAAGTTCGCGATCAAAGCACTGCGAGCAGCGCAGCAACGCCGTCGGCGGCCGTGGTCGTGGCGCCTGCCGCCGACGGCGTTGCCGAAGCCGCTGCGCCGAGCGTGCCTGTCGAACAACAAGAAGACCCGAAGTTGCTCGTCCCGCGCCCGCCCGTGGTGACGATCATGGGCCACGTCGATCACGGTAAGACCAGCCTGCTCGATGTGATTCGGAGCACCCGCGTCGCCGCGGGCGAAGCTGGCGGTATTACCCAGCACATCGGCGCGTATCAGGTCGAAGTCAACGGCAACCTGATCACCTTCCTCGACACGCCGGGTCACGAGGCGTTTACTGCCATGCGCGCCCGCGGCGCGCAGGTCACCGACATCGCCGTGATCGTCGTGGCCGCGGACGATGGGGTCATGCCCCAGACGCGCGAGGCGATCGACCACGCCCGCGCGGCGAACGTGCCGATCATCATCGCCATCAACAAGATCGACATGGCTTCGGCCAACCCCGATCGCGTCAAGCAGGAGCTGGCCGACCTCGGCGTGGTGGTCACCGAATACGGCGGCACTATCGAAGCCATTCCAGTCTCGGCGCGGACCCAGGAAGGGGTGACCACGCTCCTCGAAACGATTCAGTTGGTCGCCGAAGCTGAAGTTGAGCCCAAAGCCAATCCGAACCGTCCGGGGTCGGGCGCGGTGATCGAAGCCAAGATGGACAAGAGCCGCGGCGCCGTCGCGACGTTGCTCGTCCAGCGCGGCACGCTCCACGTTGGCGACCTGGTCGTAGCAGGCACTGCCCAGGGACGTATCAAAGCGTTGTTCAACGACCGCGGCGGCCGCGTCAAAGATGCACCACCGTCATTCCCCGTGGAAGTCCTCGGCCTGAGCGGTGTGCCCGCGGCGGGCGATCGATTCACCGCTGTCGCCGACGAGCGCGTCGCGCGGGCGATGGTCGAAGCCGCCACCGCCGCTGGGCAGCGTGACGGTGAAGGCGAGATGACGCTGGAAGCGGTCTTCGCCCGCATTCGTTCAGGCGCGGTCAAGGAGCTGAACCTGATCGTCAAGGCCGACGTTCAGGGCAGCGTCGAGCCAATCACCAATTCGTTGGAGAAAGTTGGCGACCAGACCGAAACCCGCGCCAAGGTGATCCACGCTGGCCTCGGCAACGTCAACGTCAACGACGTCAACCTGGCCGTCGCCTCCAAGGCATTGATCGTCGCGTTCAACGTCAAGGTCGAGGCTGATGCGCGCCGCGCGGCCGAGCTGCAAGGCGTGACCATCCGTGAGTACAGCGTCATCTACACCCTGGTCGAAGAAATCGAGCAAATGCTGACGGGCATGCTCGAGCCGCGCTTCCAGGAGGTGGTCCACGGCCATACCGAGGTGCGCCAGGCGATCAAGGCCGGGCGCAAGGTCATCGCCGGTTGTGTGGTCACCGATGGCGTCGTGCACCGTCGCGACCGGGTCCGCCTCAAGCGCGGCAACCAGCAGCTGTGGGAAGGCGGGATCGCCTCGCTACGACGCTTCAAGGATGACGTCAACGAAGTGCGCGAAGGCTTCGAGTGCGGTATCGCCCTCGAGGGTTGGGACGACCTCATCGAAGGCGACACCATGGAGATGTTCTCGAGCGAGAGAATCTGATCCTCTCCCAAGTGCCTATATGCCTTCGCGCCGAATCGAGCGAATCAATCACTTGCTGCGTCAGGAGATTGCCGATCTCCTGACGCGCGAGATCAACGACGAAGCGCTCTCGATTCCGATGATCTCCATCATCGACGTCGAGACGTCTTCCGACTTGCGCGTGGCCAAGGTCTACTTCAGCGTCTTCGGCGACGAGGAAGTGATTCAGGCAGCCCAAAAGCACCTGACCCGTGCGTCCGGCTTCCTTCACCGCAATCTCAAAGACCGCCTCGACCTGCGCCACATCCCGCACCTCGAGTTCATCCTCGATCGCTCCCTAGCACGAGGCGATCGCATCATGCGCCTGATGCGCACCATCGAAGAGGAGCGCGAACATCGCGAGCCCTGACCCCTTCACGGGGATACTGATTCTGAATAAGCCGAAGGGCTGGACCTCTCACGATGTTGTGGCGCGTGTGCGCCGCCTGGCGGGACAGAAGCGAATCGGCCACGCGGGGACGCTCGATCCGATGGCCGAAGGCGTTCTGCCAGTCCTGCTCGGCCGGGCGACCCGCCTCGCCGACTTCATTCAGCTCGGCCGCAAAACGTACCTGGCAACTGTCCAGCTGGGAACCGCCACCGACAGTGATGATGCCGAAGGCAGCGTCGTCGCCGAGTCGCCGATTCCGTGCCTGTCCGCGGAATCAATAGAGGTTGTCCTCGCCACGTTTAGGGGCGACATCCTGCAGGTCCCGCCGCAATACTCCGCCCTAAAAGTGGCCGGCCGCCGCGCCTACGCCGTCGCCCGCGCGGGTGGCGAAGTCGACCTCG
>WNFC01012797.1_pt1 | contig 10378 bp, 5 predicted proteins | sample 5400541 | NCBI WGS metagenome assembly WNFC01 (sample SAMN13153342, study PRJNA577476) | soil metagenome | isolation source: 120 cm saprolite under Douglas fir tree site 2 hole 2 replicate 1 | place: USA:California | collected 2015-04-18 | reverse complement strand
GCTAACGGATTTGGCGACGAGAGCTTCGGCGGCGAAGTGCATCACGGCGTCAATTTTGTGCTGCGTGAAGACGGCTTCAAGCGCAGGGCGATTTGCGAGGTCGACCTGGCAAAAGACGGCGCTCGGAGGCACGGCGGCACGGTGGCCCTCCACCAGGCTATCCAAGGCGATGACAGACATGCCACGCGAAACCAAGACTTCCGCGCAGACACTGCCGATGTAACCTGCCGCACCGGTAACGAGAATATTCACCTGTAAATTCTCCTCGAATCAGGCAAAGCCCAAAAAGGACACGCGCAAAGTTGTGTGAACCAAAGGCGCGGGCGGCAGAAACGAAGGGCGCACCGGCCCGAAAATCCGACAAAATTAAGCCTGCGACAAGCGGCGCTGAAAGGTAAGAAGAATGAGGTCGGCACGGCGGCGCACGCCGAACTTGTTAAGTAAGTTCGAAACGTGAAACTTCACAGTGCGTTCCGCAATGTTGAGTTTGCTGGCAATCTCTTTGTTCGAAAGATTTTCCAGCAGTGAATCGAGAACTTCCTGCTCGCGGCGGCTCAGATTGGTGACGGAATCGGTTTTGAGACGGCGGCCCTGGCTAGTAAGAATGGAGTCAACAAAACCGGAGAGAAGCTGCCGTGGAACCCAGAATCCTCCCCCGGCAACGAGCGGAAGAGCACGGATTAATTGGTCGCGGGCCTCGACATAGGTGAGGAGGCCTTTCACGCCGAGACGCAGGAGCGAAAAACTGTTGGCATCGTTGTGCTGCTCGCCGACGACAATGAGGCGGGATTCGGGAAAGCGTTCGAGAAGATTGGCCAAGAGCGCACCCGTGGCGGGCTTTGCGGCATGAGCGTCAATAACGTAAACCTGGGCTTTGGGTGGCTCAAGAGTACGGAGGTCGGGTGCGAGGGTAGATTCAAGTTGCTTGATGACAACTTTGAATTGGGATTTGGCTAAAATGCGCTCGAACTCGCTCAGCACCAGGGGGTGCGGCGAGAGTATACAACTTTGAATTGGGATTTGGCTAAAATGCGCTCGAACTCGCTCAGCACCAGGGGGTGCGGCGAGAGTATACAAACCGTCAGTTTCGTGGAGGTCCGTTTCGTAGTCACTGTCCGACAGAGTATTGAAAACTGACCTAAGGGGCAAGCCTTTTGGTGTTTCTGTTCACGAATTGTTACTGACAACTACGATGCATGTCCCCGGGGTACTTCCTTCAACAAAATTTCAACTATGCGCTCGGCAGCGTGGCCGTCCCAGAGAGGTGGAATCCGGCCAGCTTTGCCCTGGCCCGCCAGGGTACCACGGGCGGCAGCGACTATCTTACCGGGATCAGCGCCAACCAGCAGATTTGTGCCCTGGGAAATGGTGATCGGGCGCTCGGTGTTCTCGCGGAGGGTGAGGCATGGGACGCCAAGCGCGGTGGTTTCTTCCTGGATGCCACCGGAATCGGTTAGGACGAGCTTTGCCTTGCTCAAGAGACAGAGAAAATCGAGATATCCAACGGGCGGAATGAGCCTCAACTGAGGGTGATGCTTGTTACCGCCTTGCGTCAGATGCTGCTGGGTGCGTGGATGCACGGGAAAGATTATAGGCATTTCGGCGGCAACGGCATCGATCGCCACGAGGAGCTGGTTGAGTTTTTCAGTGGAGTCCACGTTGGAAGGGCGATGGAGGGTGAGGACGCCAAAGCGCTGCCAGCCGGCCCCATTCTTCAATCCGAGCTCATCCCCGATTCCGGACTGCTGGGCGATGGGCAAAAAGTGGCGCAAGGAATCGATCATCACGTTGCCAACCATATAGATGCTTTCCCTTGGCCGGCCTTCTTTCAGGAGGTTCGCAATGGCATCTTCTTCCGTGACAAAGAGATAGTCGGCGAGCGCATCGGTCAGGACGCGGTTGATTTCTTCGGGCATGCTTCGGTCAAAGCTGCGGAGTCCTGCCTCGACGTGAGCTACGCGGATACCAAGTTTGGCGGCGGCGAGAGAAACAGCGATGGTGGAATTGACATCGCCTACAACCAGAACAAGGTCGGGCTTGCGTTCAATGAGAACCGGCTCAATGCGCTTCAGAATTTCCGCTGTTTGCGAAGCATGAGAGCCAGAGCCAACTTCGAGATTGACGTGCGGCGAGGGAATGCCCATCTGGCGAAAGAAAATGTCAGACAACTTTTCATCATAGTGCTGGCCGGTGTGGACGAGGATGGCATCGATTTCCGGATGGCGCTGCATCTCGTGCATGAGGGGCGCAATTTTTGGGAGGTTCGGGCGGGCCCCGACGATACTCAGGATTTTCAGGCGTTGGCTCATGAAGCGTTCGTTTCAGGGTTCCAGAGCCAGTATAGCATCCAGGAAATCGCCGTTCGACGCCGCTAATCTGCGGTTCGCACCTAAAAAACACTAGTTCGCTGCGTGGAAGTAGGTATCCACCCGGAAACCTGGGTAAAATAGAGGTGTCCGGAAACGCCGGATTTCTGGGGAATTTGGGCCATTTTGGCCGGCGAAACGGCAAGGAGCAGAACCTTCCAGCGGATGCGCGACCTGAACGAATCGGCGAGAGCCCTACGGGAGTTGCTGGCGCAGCGGATCCTCGTGCTGGACGGCGCGATGGGGACGATGCTGCAACAGCGAGACCTGAATGCCGGGGATTTTGGCGGAGCTGCGCTCGAAGGATGCAATGAAAATCTAGTTCGAACGCGGCCGGATGTAGTTTTGGATATTCACAGGAAATATTTTGAGGCGGGATCGGACATCGTCGAAACAAACACGTTCGGCGGGGCGCCGATTGTCCTGGCGGAATACGGACTGGCCGCGGACGCACACTTCCTGAACAAACGCGCGGCCGAGTTGGCGCGGCAGGCGGCGGACGAATTCAGCGCCCAGGGGAAGCCCCGGTTCGTAGCCGGCTCCATGGGGCCGACGACGAAGGCGATTACAGTCACAGGCGGAGTGACATTCAGCGAGCTGCGCGAGGCTTATTACACCCAGGCAAAAGGACTGGTTGACGGCGGAGTGGATCTGCTGCTGGTGGAGACCTGCCAAGATACCCGGAATATCAAGGCGGCGCTCCTCGCGATTCGCAGAGTCTCGAAAGAAATCGGCAGCGAAGTTCCATTTGTCATTTCCGTGACGATTGAGCCGATGGGAACGATGCTGGCGGGGCAAACGGTGGAAGCGATGTGGGCATCGCTGCGGCATGCCAAACCGCTGGCGTTTGGAATGAACTGCGCCACGGGGCCGGAGTTCATGACCGACCACATTCGGACGCTAAGCCAGCTAACGGGCGAGTTTGTTTCTTGCTACCCAAACGCGGGGTTGCCGGATGAAGAAGGCAAATATCTTGAGACACCTACCACGCTGGCGGCGCAGCTGGAGAAATTCGCGGACCACGGTTGGTTGAATTTCGTTGGCGGTTGCTGCGGAACGACCGAACAGCATATTCGCGCGATTGCGCAGATGGTGGAGGGCAAAAAGCCGCGGCAGCGGCCTCCGGAGGCGCACCGAGCGGTCTATTCGGGGATCGAGACGATTGAGGCGGAAGATAGTACGCGACCATTGCTCGTCGGTGAGCGCACCAACGTGATTGGCTCTCGCTTGTTCAAGAATCTGGTGGCAGAAGAAAAATGGGAAGAAGCGAGCGAGATTGCGCGGCGGCAGGTGCGAGGCGGGGCGCATATCGTGGACGTTTGCCTGCAAAGCACGGAACGCGATGAGAAGAAAGACATTCCGTCGTTCTATGAAAAGCTGATTCGCAAAGTGAAAGCTCCGGTGATGATCGACACCACCGATCCGACGGCCATCGAGCTGGCGCTGACGTATTGCCAGGGCAAGGCGATTCTCAATTCTATCAATTTGGAGGACGGCGAAGAGAAATTCGAGCGTGTGGTACCAATCGCGCATGAGTTCGGCGCAGCGGTGGTGGTGGGCTGCATCGATGAGGACAAGCTGCAGGCGCAAGCGTTTACGCGCGAGAGGAAGCTGGCGATTGCGCATCGTTCGTACAAGTTGCTGACCGAAAAATACGGGCTGGCGCCGGAAGACATCATCTTCGATCCGCTCGTTTTCCCTTGCGCGACGGGCGACGAAAACTATATCGGTGGCGCGGTCGAGACGATGGAAGGAATCCGGTTAATCAAGCAGGCGCTACCGGATGCTCGGACTATCCTCGGTATTTCCAATGTTTCCTTCGGGCTGCCGGCGGGTGCGCGGGAAGTTGTGAATTCGGTGTTTCTGTATTACTGCACGAAGGCGGGGCTGGATCTCGCGATAGTGAATACGGAGAAGCTGGAGCGATTTGCATCGATTCCGCCACACGAAAGAGAACTCGCGGAAAACTTGTTGTTTTCGCATCCGCCGAAGGATGTGCCTGCGGATCATTCAAATGCCGCGTTGCTACGGAACGTTCCGGCGGACTGGCGCAGGCAGAGCAAGGAACAGCGCGCGGCGGTGAATCAATATTACATCACGGCAATTGCCGAACACTTCCGGACAGCAAAGAAGAAGGAAAAAGCCCGTGCCGCGGACCTGCCACTGGATGAGCGGCTGGCGAACTACATCATCGAAGGCACGCGCGACGGCCTGATCACAGATCTGGAGAAAAAGCGCGGCGAAGGCGCGGCGCCTTTGGATATCGTGAACGGACCGCTGATGGCGGGCATGGCGGAAGTCGGACGGCTCTTCAACGCGAATGAATTAATCGTGGCGGAGGTGCTGCAGTCGGCGGAAGCTATGAAAGCGGCCGTCAGCCATCTCGAGCAATTCATGGAAAAAGCGGACACCGCCAAGCGAGGAAAGGTCGTGCTGGCCACGGTGAAAGGCGACGTGCACGACATCGGCAAAAACCTTGTTGAAATCATTCTGAAGAATAATGGCTATGACGTGGTGAACCTCGGCATCAAGGTTCCGCCAGAAGAACTGATTAAGGCTTACCAGGAACACAAACCGGATGCGATCGGTTTGTCCGGGCTGCTAGTGAAAAGCGCGCAACAGATGGTGACTACCGCAAGTGATTTAAAGGATGCAGGAATCGAAATTCCCATGCTGGTGGGAGGAGCGGCGCTTTCTGCAAAATTCACACAGACGAAGATCGCGCCAAGCTATGGGAGAGCCGTGTGCTACGCGAAAGATGCGATGACCGGCCTTAGGCTGATGAACGAATTGATGGATCCAGCGACGCGCGAGGGCGTGCTGCGGACTCACACAGCAAGCGGGAATGGTGTGAGCGTTGGCACAACCATGACAGTGCAAGAAATTCCAGCGGTGACGCGCTCGCCGCGCGTTCGAACGGACCTTCCGATTCCGCCGGTGCAATACCTTGATCGCAAGGTGCGGCTGGTTCCGGATTTGCGCGAAGTGTGGGGCTACATCAACCCGTTCATGCTTTTCGGGCGGCATATGGGTTTTCGGGGGGACTTCGAGAAGCGGTTTGCGGAACGCGATCCGAAGGCGATTGAACTGTTCGAGCAGATGGAAGAGGTGAAGAACGAAGCCGCCGGGTTCATGAAGATTCGCGCCGTTTGGCAGTTTTTCGAAGCGGAAGCGCAGGGCGACTCGCTGCAGTTATTTGCGCCGGGGACGGCTGCGCCGCTGCACACGTTCCGATTTCCGCGGCAACGGCAGGGCGATTTTCTGTGCTTAGCCGATTATGTGCTGCCACCGAGGAACGGACAGCGCGACCACTTGGCATTGTTCGTGGTGACAGCGGGCGAAGGCATTCGAGTGCGCTCGGAAAAAGCGAAGAACGAAGGCTACTACTTCAAATCGCATGGCCTGCAGGCCCTGGCAATCGAGACGGCAGAAGCGTGCGCGGAATGGCTGCACCGGCGTATTCGCGAGGACTGGGGATTTCCTGATCCGCGGGAGATGACCATAGCGCAACGATTCACTTCGCGCTATCGCGGGAAGCGCTACAGTTTTGGTTACCCGGCGTGCCCGAATCTTGAAGATCAGGCGGGGATCTGGAAGCTGTTGAAACCGGAAGAAATTGGCGTGCAACTCACCGAGGGGATGATGATGGACCCTGAGGCCAGTGTCAGCGCGTTAGTGTTTCATCACCCGGACTGCACCTATTTCAGCGTCGGGGAAAGTCCGGACACGTAACTTATTTCCTTTAGCAAGGGACTCTTGGTTGCTAACCAGGATGATTGAAGATTGCGTGCTCCACGAGTTCCGAAAGTATGTGGCCGATCAGACCGTGACATTCCTGAATTCGCGGGGTTTCGTTTGATGGTACGCAGACACAATGATCGACAGTGCCCCTGAGCTTCCCGTCTGTTTTGCCAGTCAGGGCAACGGTCTGCAACCCCATTTTCTTGGCCGTCGAGAAGGCGGAGAGAACATTTGACGAAGTGCCGCTGGTAGAGATCCCGATGACAATGTCGCCCGGACGAGCCAGGGCTTCGATCTGCCGGTGAAGACTTGGTTAAAACCGTAGTCGTTTCCGATAGCGGTAATACATGAAGTATTCATAGATAGGGAGAGTGCTGGCAGAGCAGGGCGATCGAATGCAAACCTCCCCACTAGTTCCGCCGCCAAGTGCTGTGCGTCGGCAGCGCTGCCGCCGTTGCCGAACAGAAGGATCTTGTTCCCCTGACTGAATGCGTTGACTAAGAGTTCGCAGACCTTTGCAATGGTCGCCACGATTTGGGCATCGTCCAGCATCGCCTTTTTTGTGGCAATCGAAGCCTCGATTAATTTACCTGCTTGTCTCTCGAAATCAGATGTGTTTTTCATTTACTCACCGTGGTTTAGCAGCGAGTGACGGCAGAGAAATCTCAGCAACCGTGCCAAACAGATGATTCGGTTCCAGTAGTCTAGCATGCGTGTGGAGGTCCGTCCGGCGCGAAATACGGAGGGCTGAACGAGCAGGGTTCTGTACGGACTGTAGGGCAAGTTTCCAACTGTTTTTGACCCGATGAAATCGTGGCTAGGTTTCGGAAACGCGGTTTTGGGACTGAATAATTCCTACTCGACGAGTGCGAAGCAGATTTGGCCAAATCAAAACATGGTATTCCTGGATGCGAAGAGTCTGATGCAACATTTGTCGATTCATGTTCTTCATATAAATATGTTTGGGCCATACTATGGAAGGATCTCTATGACCCACGCTGACCGGAATAACGCGAGTTCTATGCCTGGCTGGGCCGGCCGACCGAATGGTATTCAAAGCCCAGCGACTTCATGTGGGCCGGGTCGAGAAGGTTGCGGCCATCTAGAACGAGAGTGCGGGCCATCAAGTCGTGAATGCGCTGCCAATCGAGGAGGCGAAACTCCTCCCATTCGGTGAGGATCACCAACGCGTCGGCTCCCTCGGCCGCGTGATAGGCATCGCGGCAAGAAACAAGGTGCGGAAAGAGAGCGCGGGCGTTCGGAATTGCCTGCGGGTCATACGCGCAGACGCGCGCACCGGCGGCCGCTAAGCGTTTGTAAAACTCGATCCCGGGCGAACCGCGGATATCGTCGGTATCGGCTTTGTGAGCCAGGCCAAGCAAACCGATTTGCTTGTCCTTCAGCACCCAGAGGGAGCGCTGCGTTTTCTCGAAAAAGCCGTCGATTCTCCTACGATTTATGTCTTCGGCCGCCTGGACGATACCGGCATCCACACCGGCTGTTTCAACCAACTTGCAAAGAGCTCGAAGGTCTTTTGGCAAGCGGTCGCCGCCAAAACCGATCCCTGCTTGAAGGAACGATGTCCCGATGCGCGGATCCAGACCGACGGCGTGGGTCACTTCCTGGACATTTGCGCCGAGCCGTTCGCAAAGGTCCGCAAGTACATTGGCGTAGGAGATCTTGACACCCAAGAAGGCGTTAGAGGCGTGCTTAATGAGTTCCGCGCTGTGCACGCTGGTGAGGACAAGCTTCGGAGGCTTGCGCGGAGGACAGGTCTTGGGATGTAGGGGACATTGGAAGGATTGTTGAAGAATAGCAGCGTAAAGTAGGCGAAGAGTTCTTTCTGATTCGGCGTCATTCACGCCCAGAAGTATGCGATCCGGGTGGAGGAAATCCTCAACGGCAGTGCCCTCGCGTAAGAACTGAGGGTTCGCTGCCAATTGGAAGCTCGCATGGCGATTCGGGGAGTACACGCCGAGAAGATGTTTCACTTGTTCCCCGGTTCGCACGGGTACAGTGCTTCGCTCAACGACGAGCTTTGGGGAATCTGCCGTAAGAGCGATCTGTTTTACGGCTGAGTCGAGCGCTGCGAAGTCCGACTGGCCATCAGCAAGTTGGGGAACTCCTACACACAGGAAGATGACATCAGAGCTTCGTGCAGCGTCGCCCGTATCGGAAGTAAACATGAGCAGGCCAGCAGCACGGCTGCGCTGGATCAATTCGGCGAGGTGTGGCTCATAGAGCGGAAGAATGCCTGTTTCGAGCAAATGGATGCGTTCCGCGTCGCGATCAGCGCAAATTACCTGATGGCCGCTGGCCGCCAGGCAACCACCAGTGACCAATCCCACGTGGCCGCAACCGATGACAGAGACTCGCAGAAGTTCCCTCCCCGATGAAGTACGCTTTATTTTACCCGGAATTTCTGATTTGGAAGGTAGTGTCCAGAGTTTTTGCACATTTGTTTGAAGCATAGATCTGGTGGTGCTCGGCTCTCCCGAGGGGGAGCCGAAGAAAGTCTTTACGCGGGCGTTGATGCCGCTGCGCTCGCGTCGGCCAGGTCGATATTCCGCAGGAAGCGTTTCTCGCTGTCCTCAAAGTTTCCTCGGCCGACGAGGAGTAGTTCCCCTCCATTTTCTACGCTTGACTCTGACGCACCCACCCGATAGCGTGCGCGAATCTCTTCTCTGGAGGAATGGCGTGCGCGAACGTTTCTTTTTATCGCTCAGGTCGTGATTCTCGTATTTAGGACGGTTCTTTCTCTCCTTCGGGAAATCCAAAAAATTTTGATTATTTACGACCTGGAAGGCGTCTCCGGCGTGAACCACTGCGAGATGGCGTACGTCGAGGAGAAGATTCGTTTCCTTTCTCAGCATCCCTCTTGTTTTCTTGATGGTCTTGAACTCCTTCTTATTTGCCATTGTTCTCCTTTCCAGATGCCTGGTTTCACCATTTATGGGTGCGAGCGGATCCGGCGATTGGAAGGAACTGGGCTCTCGGGCCTAATCGTTAACCCTAGATCCCTTCAGGCAAGTGCAAGGTGTCATTCCGTTCATGTTTGGGCCCTGTACCAAAACTGGACCCAGTACCAGTAGTTCTTATAATGATATTTTGTCTATTCTCCCTCAAGAGCTTGGCCAGGTCGGAAGAGTTGTTTTCGCGGACCCCACCCCTGCCTTCGAGCTGACTTAAGCCACGCAGGAAAGTAACGAGAATGAAGAGCAAGGGTAAATGGCAGGCATAGTACGCCCGAACTTTTCCTCTCGACGGAGTTCAGAGGCAAGTCTCAATGAGGGGCGATCAAGTAAAACCGGGCAACCGGGCAGAAGCATCCTTTCCCAATCCCAAAATTTGGAGTGTGTTGCAGTACGGCGTGCTGCTCTTATTTGGGGCGCTGGCGCCTGTTTTGCTGAACGGCTGCGCGGGCTTGGTTAGTGGCAGCAGCACCAATCCGCCGCCCTCTACTCTCAGCATTACGAACGTACAAGCCACATCCACCACGACATACACCACTCAGATCGATTGGACAACGAACGTCCCAGCAGACTCATCGGTCGATTATGGAACCACGCCTTCTTATGGGTCCAGCACTCCAGTCGATTCGGCGATGGTCACGAACCACCGGGTAACTCTTTCTGGTCTGGCCGCGGGCACGACTTACTACTATCAAGTCAACTCGACCGACACGCAAAACAATCATGGACACAAGTGGGGCAACTCGTTTAAGACAGCGGGTTTCAGCATTTCGGGCACAATTAATCCGGTAGCGGGAGGAAGCGGAGCGACGCTGACGCTGAGCGGGACGTCGAGCACGAGCACGACAGCAGACAACTCGGGCAATTACGTGTTTGCAGGATTACCGAATGGGACGTACGGGGTTGCTCCGAGTCACGCCGGTTATGCGTTTACTCCAAGCAGCCAGAATACGACGGTCAATGGGACGAACGTCGCAGGAGTGAACTTTACGGCGAATGCCGCAGCAGTAGCTCCGACGATCACCACGCAGCCGGTGAATCAGACGGTGACGGCGGGGCAGACGGCGACGTTCACGGTGGTGGCGACGGGGAGCGCGCCGCTCAGTTACCAGTGGCAGAAGAACGGCGGGAGCATAGTGGGGGCCACGTCGAGTAGTTACACGACGCCGGCGGCGACGACGGCGGATAACGGGGCGACGTTCCGCGTTGTAGTGAGCAACACAGCGGGAACCGTGACGAGTGCGGCGGCGACGTTGACGGTGACCGCAGCGGCAGTGGCGCCGACGATCACCACGCAGC